>Ga0302326_10000517_pt1 | contig 107375 bp, 101 predicted proteins | sample Palsa_T0_3_FD_202264 | JGI IMG/M metagenome (GOLD analysis project Ga0302326, IMG submission 202264) | Peat permafrost microbial communities from Stordalen Mire near Abisko, Sweden - Palsa_T0_3 | ecosystem: Environmental > Terrestrial > Soil > Palsa > Peat permafrost | place: Sweden: Abisko... | reverse complement strand
AGCGGGCCATATAGGCCTTCTGGAACCAGGCATTGAGCGCGGTGTCGGGAGCGAGCGGCCCGTTGGGGCCGCGCGCGCCGACGATGGTGCCGTCGGGAATCTTGTCGCGCAGGCGCCACATGGAGGCCTCCACCGTGGTCCCCACGATCGGCATGCGCTTGGCGAGCCCGCGCGCGTCGCTCTGGTAGATGAAGCTTTCGAGGTCGCCGTCCCAGAAGCTGGTATGCACGGCCTGGGACTGCGAAATCAGCAGCGTCGAGATTTCGGCGCCGTATTCGCCGGCGAACAGCTTCGGAAACAGCTCCTTGTCGACCTTGGCGCCGGGCGCCAGCACTCCCATCGCGCTCTGGAAATCGCGCCAGGAATCCTGGCCCCAGGCGTAGTTCTGGTTGATGCCGGAAAAGCGCTTCACGTCCTTCAGCTTGGCGACCAGGTAGCGCGCCGCGCCGACGTTATCCATGGTTGCGGTCGGGGTCGGCCGAAACACGTATTTGCGCGGCGCCTCCTCGAAGATGCGAGGCGTGCCGCAATCGTAATAGACCGTCAGCGCCTTGAGTTCCTCGGCGATCGGCGTGACCGCAAGGCAGCTTCCCGAGGAGACGTACCCCACGACGGCGTCGACCTGGTCGCGCTGCACCAGGTTGCGGAATTCGGTGACGACTTGCGCGGTCGACCCGGCCTCGTCGACATATTTCGCCTCGATCTTGGCGCCGCCGAGCCCGACCGTATTGTAGGGCGCCGGCGCCGTCCCCGCATTGAGCGCCTCGATCAACAGCTCCGCCCCATTGCGCCCGGGAATCCCGAACGGCGCCGCGGCGGGACCACTGAGGAAGGACACGATGCCGAGCTTGACCGGCGGGGGCGCGGTCTGGGCGGCGGCGATCAGGGGCGCCGCGAGCGTGAGGGATGCGCCCAGCAGCGTGCGCGCCGCGATGGTGCCGATGCGAGGGGTCATTGGCCGGTTCTCCCTGGTAGCGAGGCGCGGTTGATGCGCGGTGCGAAGGGCTTTTTCGGAAGCTTATCGTGTGAGGGAGGGCGACGCCAATGGCAATGAAGCTGGGAAAGGACGAGAAATTATAGCCTGCCTAGACCACATCCCAATGAGTTAGACCCGTCACCCTGAGACGTGAGCGAAGCGAGCCTCGAAGGGCGACGGCCCCGGCGGTGCACCAAGGACGCTTGAGGCCCGGCCTCGGCCGCATCCTTCGAGGGCCGCGAAGAGCGGGGCCACCTCAGGATGACGGGTCTGGGTGGTACCGCTCGAGCATGCCTTCAAATCGCCCTGCCCCGCCGCAGCCCCGCGATCTCCTCCTCCGTGAACCCGAGCGACGCCAGCACCTCGGCGGTGTCCGCCCCGAGCGCCGGCGGCGGCGTGGCTGGCGCAGGGTCGCCGCTTTTCAGGCGGAAGCCGGAGCGGACCACGGCGACCGGTTGCGGCACCCCGGGAGCTCCCTTGAAAGTCTTCACCACGTCTCGCCCCGCCACCTGGGGATGCTCCAGCACTTCGGGGATGCCGAGCACCTCGCCGGCGGGGACGCCCTGGGCATTGAACAGCTCGGACCATTCCCGCGCCGACTTCGACGCCAGCGCCGCCTCGATCTCCGCCTTGAGGGCGAAGCGGTTGCGCTTGCGGTCCTCGCGGTCGGCGAAGCGGGGGTCGGCGGCGAGGCCGGGGCGGCCGATCAGCCGCGCCAGGGTCTCGAACTGCTGCTGCTGGTTCGCCGCGATGTTGAGCGGGCCGTCGCCGGTGGCGAACAGGCCCGACGGCGCCGCCGTCATGTTCTCGTTGCCGAGCGGCTGCGGCCGCACCCCGGCGATCAGCCAGTTGGAGACCTGCCAGCCCATGGTCACCAGAGTCGCCTCCAGCATGGAAACATCGATGCACTCGCCCTCCCCCGTCCGGCCGCGCCGCACCAGCGCCGCCGCGATGGCGAACGCCGCCGTCAATCCGCCGATGGTGTCGGCGACGGGATAGCCGACGCGCAGCGGCGCGCTGGCGGCGTCCCCGGTGACGCTCATGACGCCGGACAGGCCCTGGACGATCTGATCATAGGCCGGGTTGTCGCGCAGCGGCCCGTCCTGCCCGAAGCCGGAAATGGCGCAATAGACGAGCCCGGGCTGCAGCGCGCGCAGCGCGTCGTAGCCGAGGCCGAACCGTTCCATGACTCCGGGCCGGAAGTTCTCGATCACCACATCGGCGGTGCGCGCCAGGCGGCGGAACACCTCCTTGCCGGCGGCGCTCTTGAGATTGATGGTGACCGAGCGCTTGCCGGCGTTCTGGGCGAGGAAGGAAGCGCCCATCAGCGCCTTGTTGAGGGCGGGATCGGCGCCGAGCTGGCGCGCGAGGTCGCCCGCGCCGGGCGCCTCGACCTTGATGACCTCGGCGCCCAGGAGCGCCAGCTGATAGGCGCCGAACGGCCCCGCCAGCACATTGGTGAGATCGAGGACGCGAATGCCGTCGAGAAGGCCGCCCATGCCGGTCATTCAATCCGGATGCCGGCGTCCCTGACCGCGGCGCCCCACTTGGCGTGCTCGGCGAGCATGAAGGCGGCGAATTCGGCGACCGAGCCCGGGAACGGCTCGCTGCCGTCGAGCGCCAGCCGCTCCGCCATTTCCGGCCGCCGCAGCGCCGCCACCGCCTGCGCGTTGAGCTGCGTGATGATGCCCTCGGGCGTCCGCGCCGGCGCGACGAGGCCGCTCCAGTTGGTCGCCTCGAAGCCGGGATAGCCGGACTCGGCGATGGTCGGCACGCCCGCGAGCGCGGCCAGCCGTTGCGGCGAGGTGACCGCGAGCGCGCGCAGCACGCTGGAATTCACCAGCGGCATCACCGCCAGCGGATTGCCGAACAGCACATCGACCTGCCCGCCCATCAGCTCCGTGACCGCGGGCGCCGCGCCCTTGTAGGGCACGACCAGGAACTCGACGCCGGCCTCGCGGGCGAACATGACGCCGCCGAGATGGCCGACCGTGCCGTTGCCGGCATGGGCGAGCGAGACCGCCTGGGGCTTTGCCTTCGCCGCCGCGACGAGACCGGCGAGGGTGTGCACCGGCGATTTCGCCGACACCACGACGATGAGGCCCTGCGAGGCGATCGAGCCGATCGGGGCGAAGTCGCGGAGCGGATCGAACGGCATTTTCGCGTACAGCGTGGGGTTGATGGCGAGGTTGGCCGCCTGCCCCATGCCGATGGTGTAGCCGTCGGGCGCGGCCTTGGCGACGGCGTCGAGGCCGATATTGCCGCCGGCGCCGGCGCGGTTGTCGACGATGATGGTCCAGCCGGTATTGGCGCCGATGCGCTCGGCGAGCTGGCGCGAAATCACGTCGGTGCCGCCGCCGGGGGGAAACGGCACGATCAGCCGGATCGGCCGCGCCGGCCATACCTGGGCCACCGCGCCGTCACGGGTCGCGGCGCCCAGCGCGAGAGCGCCGAGCGCGGCCATGAAGCGGCGCCGATCGGGCGAAGGCGCCCTGCCGTCACGCAAGCGGAATCATCCCGCTCCACCACTGGGTCATCTTGCCGACGTCGAGGTCGTATTTGCGCACGAAGTCGAGCTTGCCGTCGGGTCCGACGCGGAACACGGTCAACCCCGCGGGAATGTCGACGACCTTGCCGTTCTCGCGCACCGCGGTCGGCGCCAGCGACCCCACCACCAGGATCTTCGACGACGTGTCGAGCGCGAAGGTACGGGGATGCGCGGCGTGGATATCGGCGTGCTGGATCGCGGTGGGCTCGCCGGTCTGCGGGTTGAGCGCCCATACCGCGATGTTGCTCTCGCCGCCCGAGAACACCTTCTTGCCGCCGACGTCTTCGACCCCGGGCACGATGTTGGTGGTCACCCCGGAGCGGTTGCCCTGATAGACGAAGCGTCCGTTGGGATGGACGTGGATGGGGCCGGCGCCCTGCACCTTGATGCGCTTGTCCGGGTCGGCCAGGGTCCCCTTGGTGAACAGCGGCTCGGTCACGAGATCGCCGTCCGGCGTCATCTTGTAGACGATGAGCTGGTTCTGGCGCTCGATCGAAAGGTAGACCAGCGGCTGGGTCGGATGGAAGTCGAGATGGCGCGGGCCGAACCCGTAGCCGCCATTGGGCTGGATCTTGTGCAGGTTCGACAGCACGCCGTTCTTGAATCCGTAAATGTGCAGCGAACCCGGATCCTCGGGCTTGCCGCCCTCGGGATTGTTGCCGCGCGCGACCACGACGACCGTTTTGTTCTGGGGCGTCGCCCGGATCTGGTGGAAATAGATGCCGACCTCGAGATTGTCGGGCTGGGCCACGGTGTCGCCGATCGAGCCGTCACCCTTGATCCGGTGCACGGTCACGCCGGCGGGGAAGTTGTAGGCGACCAGCACGTATTCTCCGGCGATGTCGACGCTGGTATGGATCGGCCGGTATTTCAGCTTGACCACGTCGCCCAGCGGCGTGAGCTCGCCGGTCGGCCCGACCGTGAACGCGCCGAGATAGTGATCGTTGCCGCCCATGCCGGGGCCGCCGGTGCTGGCGGAGACATAAAGGTATTTTCGCGACGGATGCGGCCAGGCATATTGAATGCCGCCGCCCATCTTGACGGAGCCGCGCTTGGTCAGCGCCGCCGCGTCGGGATCGACTTCGTAATGGGTCAGTTCCGGCCCGACACCGGAATACAAGGCCGATTTCGTGTTGGCCCCTTGGGCGAAGGCGCGCGGCGCGGCGAGCGTGCCCGCCAGCATCGCGGAAAACGTGCGACGATCGAGATTCATGTTTTTCCTCCCACGGTTGTTATCGGCATTACCTAAGACATCCAGCATCCGTCATGGCCGGGCTGGTGCCATCATACGGCACCGCGCTGCCCTAAGCGAGATGCGCTGGACAAGCCCGCGCATGACGAATTCACCGCGTTGGACTTCGTCATTCCGGGGCGCGCGCTCTCGCGCGAACCCGGAATCCAGGCTGCGGTGCAAGTGGCGATGCCGTCTGGATTCCGGGTTCGCCGCGGTGCGGCGCCCCGGAACGACTGTCGACCGGCTGGGCGTACGGCACCAACTTCCTCTATGCTCCGTTTCGCTCGGCAATCCCAGGGGAGAAACGTCCATTCGCGCTCCGGAATCCAATGCCGCCGTCGGGTCGCCGGCGCCGTGGCGCCCGCGCATGCTCGATGCCCTGTGGTTCGGCCGCTCGGTGCGGGCGCAGCTTCTCATCGTGTTCATCGCGATCAACGCGATCGCCGCCGTGGTCGCCGGCGGCGTCACCATCTTCAAGGCGAGCGCGGCGACGCGGATCGAGATCGCGGCATCGATGCGGCTCGCCGAGCTGATGGCCGGCGAAGCCGTGCAGCTGATCCATCAGGGCATCCCGGCCGAGCAGCTGCTCAAGACGTTGCCGGTGCAATTGCGCTCGGTGCGCCATGTGCGCATCGGCGTGCGCGATGCCGCCGGCGTCGCCATATCGGACCGGTCTCCGCCTCGCGTCGAGGACCGCCCGCCCGCGCCGCGCTGGTTCGCCGCCCTGATCGGGCCGCCGATCGAGACCCACGACGTTCCCGTGGCGATGAACGGCCGCACCATCGGCACCGTGGAGATCGTCAGCGAGCCGCGCGACGAGATCGCCGAGGTGTGGGAGAACACCGTGGCGCTCGCCACCATCGCCGGCGCGACCAGCCTGGTCACGATCGCCATTCTCTACGTCGTGCTCGGCCGCGTGCTCGATCCCCTCACCGCCTTGGGCCAGGGCCTCGAGGGCCTCGAGCACCGCGACTACAAGATGCGGCTGGCGCGGCCCAAGGTGCAGGAATTCGCCGCCATCACCGACCGCTTCAATGCGCTCGCCGGCGCCCTCGATGCCGCGCGGGCCGAGAACCTCGCGCTCAGCCGCCGCCTCGTCACCGCCCAGGACGATGAACGCCGGCGCACCGCGCTCGAGTTGCATGACGAGGTCGGCCCCAGCCTGTTCGGCCTCAAGGCCAATGCGGCGTCCATCACCAAGGCCGCCGGGGCGCTGCCGGCGAGCGTGGCCAAGGCCATCGCCGACCGCACCGCCGACCTCACCGCCATCATCGAGCACCTGCAGAGCCTCAACCGGAGCATCCTCAACCGGCTGCGGCCGATGGCGCTCGGTCACGTCCCGTTGCCGGAGCTGCTGTCCGAGCTGGTGCGCGAGCGCGCCGGCAGCCACCCCGACATCGCCTTCGTCCGCGACGTCGAAGGCTTGGCGCCGAGCTACGGCGACACCATCGATCTGACCCTCTATCGCTGCGTCCAGGAAAGCCTCACCAACGCCATCCGCCATGCCGAGGCGAAGACGGTGGTGGTGCAGGCCCGGGAAGGCGCCACGGCCGCCGCTGCGCAGGGAGATGGGGCCGCGCGGCTGGAATTGACGGTGCGCGACGACGGCCGCGGCATTTCGGCCGAAAACAAGCCGGGGTTCGGGCTGCGCGGGATGCAGGAACGCGTCCAGGCCATCGGCGGCGAGTTCACGATCGAGACCGGGCGGGACGGGACGTGCATCCGCATCGTCATTCCGGTGGCCGCACGCGGTTCGGCCGATGGCGCCGACTATGCTAGCACTGCATCATGACGTCCGTTCTCATCATCGACGATCACCCGATCGTGCTGCAGGGCTGCCGGCGCGTCCTCGAAGATGCCGGGATCGACCCGGTCCTCGCCGCCAGCGACATGGTGGCGGGATATCGGCTGTATCTGCGGCATCGTCCCGACGTCGCCATCGTCGACCTCGCCATCCAGGGCAAAGGGCTGGGCGGACTCGAGTTGATCCGCCGGATCAGGGCTCATGACGCAGGCGCCCATATCCTCGTGCTCAGCATGCACAACGACCCCATGATCGTTTCGCGCTCGCTGGAGGCGGGCGCGTCCGGCTATGTGCTCAAGGACACCTCTTCGGAAGAGCTGGTGAAGGCCGTGCAGCAAGTCTCTGCCGGCGTGCCGTTCCTCAGCAGCGAACTCGCCATGAAGGTCGCGCTGACCGGGACGAGCGCGCGGACGAACCCGCTCGCCGACCTGACGGCGCGCGAATTGCAGGTGCTGGCGCTGCTCGCCGAAGGCAAGCCCTACGACGCCATCGCCCGGGAATTGAGCGTGAGCTACAAGACCGTGGTCAATGTGAGCTCCCAACTCAAGCACAAGCTCCAGGCGAGCACGCTTCCCCAGCTGGTCAGCACCGCGGTCAAGCTGCTGGCGCCGCCGGCATAGCGCCGGCGAGGAGGCCATGACCGGCGAAAACATCCTGATCTCGCTTTCGTGCCAATACACATGCTGCAAACACAATGCTGCAACACAACGCCGCCAGTTGTTGGATCGATCGATCGAATTCTATACTCGGTTTCTTGGAATGAATGAATGTCATGGACCGGCGAACCGACGAGACGCAGAACGTGCAAGCCGGCCGTGTCCGCTTCGGGAGGAATGTCATGAAGAACCGTCACGTCGCGGCGATCGTGCTCGCTGGAACGCTCGCGCTGTCCGCATCCATCATCGCCGCCGCCCAGAACGCCGCGCCCGCGCCGGGGGCGGCTCCCCCTGCGGCCGCGCCGCCCGCGGCGAGGCCCGGAGGCGGCCTCGTCATCCTCGATTTCAAGCCGGCCATGGACGACCTGATGACCATGCTGATCCAGCCGCGCCACATCAAGCTCTACTACGCCGGACAGGCGAAGAACTGGACGCTGGCGGCGTTCCAGTTGAACGAACTGCGTCAGGCGCTGGCCCGTATCGGGCGGACCATCCCGACCTACCGGAAAATCGAAGTCGACACGGCGGTCGCCTCGATCTTCACCGACTCGGCGAAGGAGGTCGATGCCGCCATCAAAGCCAAAGACCCCGCACGATTCGCGGCGAGCTACGAAGGGATGACCGCGGCTTGCAACGCCTGCCATGTGGGCATGGAACATCCTTTCCTGGTGATCAAGGTGCCCGACGCCGTGAACTATCCGGACCAGGAATTCCGCCCTTGAGCCGCCGGCGCTACATCGCGTGTCATCGCCGGCCCGGTTGAGCCGGACGATGACGACGAGCTGCGAGTCAGCAAGCGAAAAGCAGTCACTTGGTGTAATAAGGCAGCAGCAGCCACACCAGGAATGCAATCGAGCCGACCGGCAACAGCCAAGTGAGCCCAGACCACGCCCGCGCCTTCACGTTTTCCGGAATGACCAAGCCGATGATCGCCGTCACGACGAGCGCCGCGAGGAAGGACGTCGCGACCACGCCGTACCAATACATCGCCGGCCCGTCCTTCGGCGCCGTCGCGCCCAGGTCCCAGGTCCCGGGCTTCGGATTGTAGGTGACGAGGGCCCAATTGTAGTCGAGGACGACCACGTAGATGACGGCGAACGCCGCGCTGAAAACGGGAAACAGCCGCTCGATTTTCATGACCCGAATCCCCGGATGTTGTTGATGACGTGCCCGACCAGGAATCCCCACCACACGATGAGGGAGAGAATCACGGTCAGCACCGCCCTGGTGGTATGGTTGACGTCGGATGCCTTTTTCCAGAAGTACCAATAGGCCGGCAGCAGCATGAAGCCGATGGCGACGAAGTGCTCTTTGAGCTCGAACGAACCCTCCGGCCTGAACAGCTTGTATTCCTGCAGCACCGGCCGCACGTTCACCCGATAGGTCGGATAGACGATGGAGCCGAGGATCGCCGTCGCCACGAACAGGACGACGATGGCGTTGGTGTAGGTCGCGCCGCTGGTGCTGCGAAGCGCGGACACGAATCCCGGCGAGCGCTTGCTGACCGGCCACACGGCGCCGATCGCCTGGTGGCTCGTCGCGCCGAGCAGAAGCACGGCCAGGATCCCGTGAATGATGAGAAGTATCGACCACCCGATAAGCATTACGAACCGCCTCCCGACTTTGGAGCCTCTGCTCTCCCGTTTGCCGCTCATGTTGCTCGCTTGTTGCTATAGGGGGGTAGTGCTATTTTTCTATAGGGCTATAGATTGAAGGAATAGGCCGCGAAGCGATGCAGGCTGGTGTCGACCTGGCCCCAGGCGAATTCAGCCCGGGCGATTCAGCGGACTCCGATTTCCGGTCGAGTATTTGACGGCTCCGCCGGGCCTGAATTCGATGAGCAGGCCGGTCTCTATCGCGGAAGCGCGGCCGTCCATCTCATGGGGCTTGAATTTCCACCGGCCCAGCGCGCTTTCGATGCTGTCGCGTTGCCCGCTGGTGGCGCTGATGACGTGCACGTGCTCCACGCTGCCGTCGGTACCCACGACGATCCGTACCGGAATGGGAGTGAAGCTCGGACCGGTCGCCACCGGATCGACTTTGGTCACGAGATGTTCCGTGTCCGCATAGTTGCCGACGCATCTCGGATCGGCCCTTTCGGCACCGCGGTCTCCGGCAAAGCCCAGTTTGTCGAAGCTGAGCGCGAGGGCCGCAAGCCGTTCGGGACTTTTGGCCGTCAGATCGAAGCTCACGAGATGACAGCGGATTTCGGTGATGAACGTGCTGCGGAACAACCCGACGCCGCTGAAATCGATCCGGCTGAAGCGGCGGCCCGCGATACGCACCTCCGATGGCGGCCGATCGATCGTCATGCCCTCGAGTCCGGACATCGCCCCGCTCAAATCGTGCGCCATTGCGGCCGCGTCGCCGAATTGCTTCGCAGCGAAGAACATATCTTGCGCCGTTATCACTATGGTCCCGGTGAAATCGCCTGCCGGCCTCAATGTGCCGAGCACGTAGTAGCCGGAGTGCGAGGGACCGGGGCCGGCCATCCCTTCGGTCCAGCCCGGCGGCAACGGATAGGACAGGTTGAAATACGCGTCGGTAAAGGTTCCATTCCTCACCGCCCCATCCTCGGGAAGGGGCATCGGCGCCGTTGCGGCACTCTGCTGCCATGCCAGCCCGCTGACGAGGCAGACCAGAACGCCCAGATGCGAAAGCCTCCACATCGCGGGACTCAAAGCGAGCGCAAGTAAACCAGCAACGCCTGCTTATTTTGCGGCGACAGCAAATTGAAGTTGTTGATCACCGCATTGGCCTCGGATCCCGAGCTGGCATGCTGAAGGATGGCTTGGAGCAGGTCGTTCGTGCGGCCGTCGTGCAGGAAGAAGATGCGCTGGCCTACCCCCCACAAGGGAGCGCTACGAAACTCCTGTCCAGTGGCGGTGCCCTGTGTAACTCCGTCCGCCAGTCCGGATCCCATGTCGTGGACGGCGAAGTCGCTGAGCGGGCTGAACGTGATGTTGTTCTGTGTGGTGAAGGCGGAAAGCCCCGTCTTCTGCGTCAGTGTATGACAGGCTTGACACCCGATGTTCTGGAAGACCTGGCTCCCCAGCGATGACTGCTGTGTCGGCGCAACCGGCGCCGGCGGCGCCGACAGACGCATGAACGTGGCAAAGTTGACGATCCCGGTCGAGAAATCGGACGCGGTGCTCCCGGTCGGTGGAGAAACCGGGTCGGTCGTACCGAAAATGGTCATGTCTTCCGGCTCTCCGTTGAACTGGCAGCTCGGCGTCGTGTCACGCTCGTTGGGAAAGAGCTCGTTGGTCACCCCGATTTCGACGTTGTAAGCCTCGCCCGAAAACATCAGCAAAGACTTGTTTTGCGCCTTCCAGCCAAATCGGGTGATGGTACCGTCGTTGAAGATGCTGGTGTTGAAATGTCCGGAGATGCCCAACTGCGATTTCAAAGCCGAATCTGCCGCGAAATTCGTCTGGAGAGTGAGGTCGGATACGAGCTCCACCAATCCAAGGCCGAAAACGGGCGTGGGGATGCGGAAGATCACGTTGTGTGCGGCAAGCTCGGCGGCGAAGTTCGGCTGCGTGATTTTGCAATTCGGCGCATCGGGACGCCCGGTTATCGTATACAGGTTGTGCACTTGGCCATCGGGCGTGCCATCCGGGTTGTTCACAAAACGCGCTTCGCGGACAGGACCATTCAGGCTGATGAACGAAGGCACGTAGTTTTGGGCACCGTCCAGGGTCGCGACCGCCACCTCGGGATTGATCTTCGGGCTCGTGCCGCCGACGGCGGGCTGCGCATGACAGCCGGAACATTGATTGAGATTGTATCGTGGGCCTAGGCCTGGGCCGCCGTTCTCCACGGTGGGGTTGAGGGTGCCCGTTACGGAATTGATCTGAACGAAAAAAGTCGTGGCGGCTTTGAAAAAACCTGATCCGCCAGGGATAAGATTGGGAAGCGGGCCTCCGGCCCCGGGTGGTCCGCCTCGTAAGCCCGGATCCTGCACTGCCTGAGCCAGCGCGGATCCCGAGAGGGCGGCCACGCCGGCCATTGCGCTCGCGGCACCGGCCAGAAACAGCGCATGGGCGAAGCGTACTTTCGGCATGATTTTCCCCCCACAAATTTCCTACGATACGGTAATCGCCTCCGGCTATAGGAAGGTAGTTCTATTTTTCTATATCGTTATAGTTCCAGGGAATAGGGGACGACATCATGCAGACCGAGCTCATCGGCCACCGGATCAAGCTGCAGCACTTGAAGGTCGTTATGGCGGTGGCCGAATGGGGCAGCATGGCGAAAGCCGCCAAGCACCTGGCGATCACCCAGCCCGTCGTCTCGAAGGTGATAGCCGATCTCGAAGACATGCTCGGCGTGCGCCTGTTCGACCGCAGCCCCCAAGGCGTCGAAGCGACGCCTTACGGCTGCGCCCTGCTCAAGCGCAGCATGGCGATCTTCGACGACCTGAAAACGAGCATCGACGAGATCAAGTTCATGGCCGACCCCACGTCGGGGGAATTGCGGATCGGCAGCACGGAACCGTTGCTCGCCGGCCCGGCCGCGGCCGTGATGGAGCGGCTGTGGCGGCAATACCCGCGCATCGACTTTCGAGTGGTGGAGGCGGACAGCGCGACGCTGCTCAGCCGCGACCTGCCCGAGCGCCGGATCGAGCTCGCGATCGTGCCGCTGCTGGGGGGCTCCGTGAGCGAGGACCTGGAGGCGACGATCCTGTTTCAGGACCGTCTGCGCCTGGTGGTGGGCATGAAAAGCCGCTGGGCCAACCGCCGCAGGGTGACGCTCGCGGAATTGATCGACGAGCCCTGGTGCGTGGCGCCATCCTCCATCGGATCGCTGCTCGCCGAGGCATTCCGCGCCGGCGGCCTGAAGATGCCGCGCATCGCCCTGAGCACCACCAACGCGCACCTGCTCTTTCAGATGCTCGAAACCGGCCGCTACATCGGACATTTCGGCGACAAGCTGCTGCATTTCTACGCGGCCCGCTTCGCGCTCAAGAGGCTGCCGATCGAGCTTCCGGTCCAGCCGTTCGCGGTCGCGATCGTCACGCTGAAAAACCGGACCATCAGCCCGGTGGCGCACCTCTTCATCGATTGCGCACGCGAGGTCGCAGGTCCCCTGGCGAAACGGCAATCGAATTCGGCCGAATCGAAAGAGAAGGCATCGGTCGGTCAAGGCGCGTGATGTACCCCGATATCTGTCGGCGAATCTCCGGATCAGTCGCGCCTGGCGCCGGAGAACTTGACCACCTTCGCCCACTTCTCGGTCTCCGCCCCCACGAATGCGCCAAACTGAGCCGGGGTCAACAGCAACGGCGTGGTGCCCAGCTCGGCGAGCCGCGTCCTGATCCTCGGATCGGTGAGACCCGCATTGATCTCGCTGTTGAGCTCGTCGACGATCTCAAGGGGTGTGTCTTTCGGCACGCCGACGCCCCACCAGCTGCCCGCTTCGAACTGCGGCACGAACTCGCCGATGGAGGGCAGGTCCGGCAGCACTTCCGCGCGCGTCGCCGTGGTCACCCCCAGCGCGCGAAGCTTGCCGGACCTGATGTACTCGATCGACTGGGGTATGGTGTCGAACATCACCTGGACCTGTCCGCCGAGCAGGTCGAGCAGCGCGGGCGCTCCGCCGCGATACGGCACGTGGACCATGTCGATGCCGGCCATCATCTTGAACATCTCGCCGATGACGTGGAGGGAGCTGCCGTTGCCGCCCGAAGCAAAACTGAGCTTGCCCGGATTGGCCTTGGCATAGGCGATGAACTCCGGAACCGTCTTGGCCGGAACCGCCGGATTCACCTCCATGACGTTGGGCACGCGGACCATGCCGGCGACCAGCGCGATGTCGCGGACGAGATTGAAATTGGGCCGTTCGTGCAGCGTCGCGTTGATCGCGTTGGCCGCAAGGACGATGAGGAGCGTGTAGCCGTCGGGAGGCGCGCGCGCCACCGCCTCGGTGGCGATATCGCCGGCGGCGCCCGGCCGGTTCTCGACGATGAACGGCTGACCCATCCGTTCCGAGAGCCATTGGCCGATCAGGCGCGCGACGATGTCGACCGATCCGCCGGGGGAGAGCCCGACGACGATACGTACGGGGCGGACCGGATAGGCCTGGGACCATGCGATGTGCGAAGCCGCCGGAACAGCGGCGGCACATGCCGCCAGACGCAGAAATCGGCGGCGTGGAAATTTCATGGCTTCGTTCTTTCACGCCGGCGCAGCGGCCGGGGGATCAGCGAATGCTGGAATCCTCGACGTCGATCGCCTCCCCGTCGCAGGCGCGCACCGCCTTGTCGATAAGGCGGTACGGCTGGAAGCCGTCGGCCGAGGCCTCCTCGATCACGTGAAACGGCTCCGCGCCGCCCGCAGCGGCCGCCTCCTTCAGAGTGCGAAACTTGTCGCAAATGGCCGACACCTGGGCGATCGGCGATTTGAACCAAATGACGTACTCGCCATAGAAGACGAATACCACAATGGCCGCGATCGCGGCGTTGCGTAAGGTGATGCGAGGCAGCGGCATCAGGGGCTCCCTCCAATTGCAGCGGCGACCCCGATCGTATCGTTTTATGCGGCATCGGTACAACCGGGCCGGTCTCGCTGCGCGGACTTTATGTTTTCGTTGACCTTGTGCCAGAAGTACCAATAGGCCGGCAGCAGCGCGAGCGAAATCGCCAGAAAGTGCTCCTTCAATTCGAACATCCCTTCGGGCCTCAAATCCTTGTATTCCTGCAACACCGTCCGCACGTTCAACCGATAGGTCGGATAGATGATCGTGCCGATCGTGAAGGTCACCGGGAACAGCAAGATGACGGCGTTGGCGTAGCTCATCCCATTGACGCCGCGAACTGCGCTGAAGAATCCGGGCCCGCGTTTGGTGACGGGCCGTGACATTCCGATCGCCTGATGTGTGATCGCGCCCAGCAGAAAACACCGCCAGTATTCCGTGAGTGATGAGTAGTATGACCACCCGATCAGCACGTGTACCGCCTCCCCGTATCCGGCGCGCATATGCTGGGAAACGCATATCCGGCGGGTGTTTTTCTTCGTGATGCGACATTCCGTGCCGCTGCAAGGCATTTACCAGATTTGGCGACCGGCAAAAGCAGCAAGCGGCTGCGGCTTTCTTAGAATTGCTGCAACCTTTCGACGCAGGCGGGCGGATCGGCCGGGCCGTCGCGTCGCCGATTGCCAGAAGTTCCCGGTCCGATTTGGCAAATGATCCGGCGACAAAGCTCGAATAATCCATCAATATCGGCGGGATAAGTTGACGGGGGCGGGCATTTCAGCCGTGCAACACCTACGCGAAAGCAATCGCGGCTCGCGCCGCTTTGGCCGCCGGTGCGTTCTGCATCCGGCGCTTGCCGCCGCAGTTCTGCTCGCGCCGCTCGCCGCGCGGGCGCAAACGACGCTCCCCGACATCAACGTGATCGCCACGACGCCGCTCTCCGGCAGCCGGAGCCCGCAACGGAGCAACGCGCCCGCCGCGCCATCGCGTCCCGCCCGCACCCAGGCGGCGCGGACAGCACCCGCGCGGTCCCCAGCCGCGCCGGCGGCCCCCGCGCCGGCCGCCCCTGCGGGGCCGCCGGCCGATCCCGGCATGATCGATCGCGACAAGGTGCCGTCGAATACGGCGGTGCTCACCTCGGCGGATTTCGAACACGACCGCTCGGTGAACCTGATGGATTCGCTCGGCCAGAATCTGCCCGGCGTTTCCATCAGCGACCAGTCCGGCAATGCCTTCCAGCGCGACCTCAACTACCGCGGCTTCGTCGCCTCGCCGGTACCGGGGACGCCGCAGGGGCTGGCCGTCTATCAGAACGGCGTCCGCATCAACGAGGCCTATGGCGATGTCGTCAACTGGGACTTCATCCCGGAAACGGCGATCCGCCGCCTGACCCTCGTGCCCAGCAGCCCGATCTTCGGCCTCAACGCCATCGGCGGCGCCTTGACCATCGAGATGAAGAACGGCTTCACCTATCAGGGCGAGGAAGCGGACGCGACGCTCGGCTCCTACGGCCGCCGCCAGGCTGCCGCCCAGGCCGGCCTGCAGGACGGCAACCATTCGGTCTATGTCAACGCCGACGCCACCGACGACGCCGGCTGGCGCGACTTCTCGTCGGCCTCGCGGCTGCGCCGGATGTATGTGGACCTCGGCGCGCGCAACGATCAGTCCGAGTTCCACCTCGCCTTCACCGGAGCGGACAACAACCTCGGCGCCGTCGCGGCAACCCCGATCCAGATGCTCACGCAGCGCTGGTCGAGCGTCTACACATGGCCGCAGACCACGCACCTCCAGCTCGCTTTTCTCACCGCCAGCGCCCAATACACGCCGTCCGACACCCTGTCGTTCCAGAGCAATGCCTATTATCGCGGCTTCTGGCAGGCCCATGTGGACGGCAACGGCACCGATGGGCAGCCCTGCGATCCGCTCGGCGCGCTGGCCGGCCAACTGTGCATCGGCGACGGCCTGACCCCGATCAATACGCATTACCCGGTGATCGATACCATCTCGCCCAACGCGTTCCTGGGCGAGATCGACCGCAACTGGACCTCCACCAACGGCATCGGCGGCACCAGCCAGGTCGCGAGCTCGGCCAAATTCCTCGACCATGACAATCATTTCGTGGCGGGGGCGAGCCTCGATTACGGGCGCACCCAGTTCACCGGCAGCAGCGAGCTCGGGACGATAAATCAGGACCTGTTCGTGACCGGGACCGGGGTCTACATCGACCAGCCGTCGGACGACATCGCGCCGGCCAACCTGCACGCGACCAACACCTATACCGGGGTCTATGCGACCGACACCGTGGACGTCACGTCCAAGCTTTCGGTCACCGCGGGAGCGCGGTTCAATGTCGCCGAGATCAACCTGCAGGACGAGACCGGTGCCGAGCCCCTCATCAACAGCAGCAGCCGCTACCAGCGCATCAACCCGGTGATCGGGGCTACCTACAAGTTCAATCCGAACATCACCGTCTATGGCGGCTATTCCGAGGCGAACCGGGCGCCGACGCCGCTGGAGCTCGGATGTTCCAGCCCCACCAATCCCTGCATCATCGACAACTTCCTGATCGCCGATCCGCCACTCAAGCAGGTGGTGTCGCACACCTACGAGGCCGGAGTGCGGGGGACCCTCGGCACCAGCGCGCAGACCGGGCAAGCGAGCTGGGGTCTCGGCGCGTTTCGCGCCGGCGTCACCAACGACATCATCAACGTCGCGGGAACGCAGCCGATGACCGGTTATTTCACGAACGCGGGCGAGACCTTGCGCGAAGGCATCGAGGCGAAGCTTTCCTATCAATGGGACCGCTGGACCGCCTACACCAACTACACCTACGTCAACGCCATTTATCAAAGCGCGATCACCATATCGTCGCCGAACGATCCGTTCGCGAACGCCGCCGGCAACATCTTCGTCTCGCCCGGCGATCACATCCCCGCCGTCCCTGCCCACCGCTTCAAGGCCGGCGCCGAATACCACGTCACCGACAGGTGGAAGGTCGGCGCCGATGTCAATTACACCGGCAGCCAGTGGCTCATCCACGACGACAATAACCTGAACCCGAAAGTGCCGGCCTACGCGGTGGTCAACCTGCACGGCTCCTACCAGTTGATGAAGAACGTCGAGCTGTTCGGCCTGGTGAACAACCTCTTCAACACTCGCTATTATGCCGCCGGCACCTTCGTCAGCACGTCCGGGTTCAACAGCAACACATATGGCGCCGCGAATTATCTCGTGCTGAACGATCCCCGCACGTTCCTGCCGGGAATGCCGCTCGCGCTCTATGCCGGCGTGAAGGCCAAGTTCTGAGAGGGTCGGAGAACGCGATGAAAAAGTGGCTTCTTACGGGCGCAGCCTTTGGAGCGCTCATCGCGCCCGCCGCTGCAGCCGACGTCGCCCCGTTTTACAAGACGCCGCCTGCCGCGCCGGTCTATGCCTGGGCCGGCTGGTATGCCGGCGTGAATGTGGGCTCGACGTTCGAAAGCCTCGACACCGTCACCACGACGTCGAACAGCACGTTCATCTTTGCCGACGCCGGCGCCACGAGTTTGTCCGCGGCCGTCACCGGCTTGTCGAACGTCAGCGCGCTGGCGGGCAAAGAGGGCTTCGTCGGCGGCGGCCAGGTCGGCTATAACTGGGTCTCGGACATCTGGGTGGCCGGCATCGAGGCCGACATACAGGCCATGCCCGGAAAAGGCTCCACCAGCGTCGCCGGCTCGGTGGGCGTAACCGGCTTTCCCAATACGGTGGTCCAGTCCGCTTCGGTCTCGCACGGTATCGATTACCTCGGCACCGTGCGCGGCCGCGCCGGCTTCCTGTTCACACCGAGTCTCCTCGTGTACGGAACCGGCGGTCTCGCTTACGGCGGCGTCGACGCCAGCACCAATATCGCCCAATCCCTCACGGGACCTTCCGCCGTGTCCCCTACGGCGTGGGCCGGCGCCGGCCCCTTCTCCGGCACGCGCGTCGGCTGGACGGCCGGCGCCGGATTCGAATGGATGTTCTGGTCGAACTGGAGCACCAAGGTCGAATATCTCCGCTACGATCTCGGCACCGTGACCTATGGCGTGAGCCCCTTGGTGACCGGTGCCGCCGTGGCCTCGCCCTTCACCGCCAATGCACTCCAGTCAGCCACGAGCTTCAATGGCAACATCGTCCGCGCGGGCTTGAACTACCACTTCTGACGGGGTGTTCCACTCCGACGCCGAAAGACGCCGTTCGCCATTTGCAATCCATTCCCGACTGCACAAGCCCGCACTGGAGTCGGCGACCGCTGTCACCTCAACAAGCGCAGCAGCACCCGCCCTGGCCGAGCCCTCAATTCCTTCACATCCAAGGTGCCGTCATTGTCCCGATCTGCCGCCTTGAAACTCTTTTCGACCACCGCAAGATATTCGTTCTTATCCAGCGTACCGTCATGGTCCGTGTCGGCGGCGGCCAATTGCTTCGTGGTCAGGCGGCCTTTCAGCTCGCGCTTATCGAGCGTCCCGTCGTGATCGCCATCGAGCTTATCGAACAGTGCCGACGCCGCCGTCTTGGCCTCGTCGAGGTCGACCGTGCCGTCATGGTCGGTGTCGAGTGCCCGCAAAGCATCGGCCGGAGTCGCCGCGGCAAACGCACGCAGCCCTGACGACGACGCCGCGACGATCATTGCAAAGACAAACACTCCACGCTTGAGCGCAATGCGCCGATTCATGTTTAGTCTCCAAAATTGTGCGCCGAAGGTGCTCCGATGATGGGCACTTGCGGACGGCCACGTGGCGGAGATATGGGGGCTCACTTTGTAATTCACAATACGAGCGTCAATGATCAGTATCCGTAGCCCGGTCCACCGAACCGCCAATTCAGCCCCACGCGGACGATTTCGCCTTGCACGTCGAAATTCTTGCCGCCGACGTAGCCGAAGGCCGGAACCGTGGGGCCGCCCGAAGTCGAGATCGAGCCGAGATCGTAGTACGGGCCCTCGACCTTACCCGACCAATTGCCGGTAAGCGCGAATTCCCAGCCACCGCCGGCGATCCAGCCGGTCTTGGTGGCGGATGCGGTCGATGGATACGCGACCGACGGAAAAATGGTGTTTTGATCGACGGTCGCTCCGCCATAGGCGACGCCGGCGGTCGCATAGAACAAGGAGCGATCCCATGCCACGCCGGCGCGGCCACGGAGCGTTCCGAACCAAGAAACCTTTTCGTCGGCAGTGAAGTTGGAGACGGATGCGGAAGGGCCGCCGCCAACGATGCGAAACGGGCCCGTGATATTCACCGAGCCGTTGAGATCCGCGTTTTGAATATCAGTCTCGACGCCGAATACCCAATTGCCGGCCTGCCAGTTATAGCCGGCCTGTCCGCCAAATACGATACCGTCTCCGTTCGTCTGCGCGCCGGGAACATTGTTGGTGACGCAGCCTGGCCCATCCAGCACGCCGGCCGGATTGACGCAGAACGGCGCGCCATCGTCATCCACCGAGCCCCAGCCGATATTCGCGCCGACGTAGTAGCCGGTCCAACTGAAAGCCGGGAGGGCTGCAGGCGGCATATCGGCCGCCATGGCGGACATGATCAGGGCGCCGAGGGCTGCACCGGCGAGAAGTGATTTCCTCATTATGATTTTCCCCGTTTGAAAGAGAATACGGAATCATCTGCATACTTTGGTTGCCCAATAGTCACAGTTCGCTGCAAACGCTTCGGCGCCTGTTTCGGCCGGGACGAAAACTATTGCCAAAAGTGCCCGGCTCAAATTGGAAAATGTTCTCAGGACCTGCACGGGATATTTTGTTATGGATGCTTCGACCGCTTCGAGAAGCCGCGACGGCCGAACCGCCGGCGAAGCAAACCACCGGGGAATCGATGAACAAGCTTATCCATGCGGCGTCTGCACTGATCATCACCTGTTCGTGCGCGCTCGCCGCAGATCGACCCGCCCGCTTCTGGAATTTGACGCGCCATACAATTGCGGAATTCTACCTTGCGCCCGCGGGAACGACAAATTGGGGCGACAATCAATGTAAGAACGATAAGGACGGCACCGTCGATTCCGATGAGCGGTTGCGGATTACGGGCGCCGGCACCGGAAATTACGACGCACGGCTCAAGGATGTCTCGGGGCGGACCTGCATCGTTCGCGACATCAAGCTGGAAGCCGGCGAAGTCTTTTCCATCGAGGAAAAGGATTTGATCTCGTGTGATCGCTGAGACGCCGGCGAACGTCCGGGCCATCGAAGAGCCCACACGGTGACATCGGCGAAATTCAAGAGGCGTGAGCTGTCGCCGCAACTTAAGAGAGCCGCTTATGCCCATAAGACCGCAACTGGCGACCTCGGGTCTGATTGTGGTGTTTTTGGCGGCGGCGTGTTCGTGCGGAACGGCCAAGGACACCGGGCTGGTATTCGTCAGCAACGAACGGACCAACAACCTCATCATCATCATCGATTCGAAGACCAACAAGATCGTGAAGGATCTCAAAGTCTCCCGGCGTCCCCGCGATATGCACTTCAACGCCGATCACAGCAAGCTCTACGTCGCCTGCGGCGACGACGACGTGATCGACATCATCGATGTCGCCAAGCTGGAGGTCGTCGGCAAGCTCACCACCGGATCGAGCCCCGAAACCTTCGGCATCGACGAGAAGCGGCGCCGCATCTATGTCTCGAATGAAGAGGCGTCGTCACTGTCGGTCATCGATATGGACCAGAATATCACCGTGCACGAAGTGCCGACCGGCGCCGAACCGGAAGGGGTGTTCATCAGCGAGGACGGCCGTTTCGTCTACGTGACCTCCGAGGTCGGCGATCTCATTCATCTCGTCGACGCGGAATCGGGAACCGTGACGGAAGACGTCGTGGTCGGAACCCGGCCGCGCCGCTTCGCCGCGACGCCGGACGGCAAGGAGTTGTGGGTGTCGACCGAACTGTCCGGTGAGGTCTACATCATCGATCGGACGAAGTTCGCCGTCGCAGGCAAGATCGAATTCCTGCCGCCGGGCATGCGCAAATCCGATGTGACACCGGTCGATCTTCTGATCACGAAGGACGGCAAGACCGCCTATGTCACCCTGGGACACGCCGGTCACGTCGCGGTGGTCGATGTCGCGACCCGTACGGTCCAGGGCTATATCCTGGTCGGCAAGCGGTCCTGGGGCCTCGGAATGTCCCGCGATGAGAAGACCCTGTACGTGGCCAACGGTTTCGGGGACGATATTACCCTCATCGATCTGAAGACCCGCAAGGCGACGGTTTCCATACCGGTCGGCAGAATTCCGTGGGGCGTGGTCATCGATGATTAGCTATTGCGGACGCGGCGCCTTTGAAAGCCTGCGGTGGAACCAAAAACGGCGCGGCCATCGCCGCGCCGTTTTGCCGAGCCGTTCGCCACGGGCCTAATCGGCGAAGATCTTCATGTCCTTGGTCGGGCGCCGTCCCGGCAGCGATTCCACGAACGCGTAGATATCGGCAATCTGCTTGTCCGTCATCACCTTCTCGCTGTAGGCCGGCATCTCGTTGGCGGGCTGGCGAAGCTGCCCCTTGAAGCCGTCGAACGGCATTGCGGTCCTGGCGAGGATCGGCGCCGGACCATTCAAGGCGCCGCCCTGCCCGGACCGTCCATGGCAGAGGAAGCAGCCGACGGCGAGATAGACCCGCTTGCCTTCGGCCGCATCGCCGGCAGGCGCATCCTGCGCCCGGGCGAGGGTGCCGATTCCACCGGCGCAGGCTGCGACCAGAGCGGCACCGAACAATTTCGCGACTTTACGCATCAACACGCCTCTTGGGATTTGAGGGAAACCTACTTGTCCCCTCTCCCGCTTGCGGGGGAGGGGGTTTCTCACCGCGGATCGGTCACGACGTCGATCAGCGCCGGCTGCCCGCTCTTGACCATGGCGATCGCACGTTTGAGCGCGGGGGCGAGGTCGTTCGGATCGGTGATCGGGCCCTCGCCATGGACGCCGAAGCCGCGCGCGACGGTGGCATAATCGATATTGGGATCCTTGAGGGTGGTGCCGATATCGGTTTTCTCGATGCCGCGGCCGTGGCGGTTCGCCATCGCCTGCAGGTACATGTACTCCTGGTGGTAGGCGCGGTTGTTGTGCACGATATAGAGGATGGGGATTTGGTGATGGGCGGCCGTCCACAGCGTGCCCGGGTTGAACATGAAATCGCCGTCGCCGTTGAACGTGAGCGTCAGCCGGCCGTGGCGCTTGTTGGCGAGCGCCGCACCCAGCGAGGCCGGCGCGTTGTAGCCGACACCGGCGCCGCCGGCGCCGCCGTTCCAGCGATGCGCCTTGTCGAAGTTCCACAGGCGGTGCGGCCAAGTGTTGCGAATGGTATTGCCGACCAATGACCAGTCTTCGTCCTTGATCTGGGCGTAGACCTCCGCGCACAGCCGGCCGGTCGTGATCGGGCTCGAATCCCAGCCGATGGTCGCGTCCGACTTGGACTGCTCGATCATGGCGAGCCGCGCCGCCGCATAACGCTTGCCGCGCGCTTCGTAGGCGGTCTTGCGCGAGGGATCGACCAGCTTCCTGACCTGCTCGGTCAGCTCCGGCAGCGACGCCTCGCCGTCGCCGGCGATGGAAAGGTCGATATCGGTGAAGCGGCCGAAGTCCTGGTAGTTGGACTTGAGATAGAGATCGCGCATACCGAGGGTGATGATCTTGGTGGTCGGCTTGTACAGCATCCGCGACGTGCGCACGATGCGGTCGCTGAACGCGGTCAGCGCGCCCCAGTGGTCATTCATCTCGATGGCGAGAATGACGTCGGCCTGGGGGATCACCACGCCGCGGCGGAAGGTCTGGTTGAGCGCGTGGCGCGACGGGAAGTTCTGGCGGCCGGCCTGGTCGACCACCGGGCATTGCAGCGCCTCGGCGAGTTCCACCAGCCGCTCCATGCCCGCCGGCGTGCGCGCCATCCGGTCGACGACGATGAGCGGAGCCTCCGCCGCCACCAGCAATTTCGCCGCCTCGGCGATGGCGCCGGAATCGGCCTGCGGGGGCACCACCCTGGAAAACTTCGGGATGTGCAGGCTTTCGCCCTCGTGGATCGGGTTCTCCTGCAGCTCGGCATCGAGCGACAGCAGCACCGGGCCCATCGGCGGGGTGGTCGCGATCTTGTAGGCGCGCACCGCCGACTCCGCGAAATGCTGCAGCGAGGTCGGCTGATCGTCCCATTTAGTGAAATCGCGGGTGATGGCGCCGATGTCGATGGCCGAATGCACCCATTCGGCGCCCGGACCGCGCTTGTCCGCCTCGATGATGTTGCCGCCCATGACGATGACGGGCACCCGGTCGCACCAGGCGTTGTACATCGCCATGGTGGCGTGCTGGAGACCGACGACGCCGTGGCAGATCATGGCCATCGGCTTGCCTTCGATCTTGGCGTATCCGTGGCCCATCGACACCGCGATTTCCTCATGCGGACAGGTCAGGATCTCCGGCTTGACGTTGCCGCCGCGATTGATGACGGCTTCATGCAGGCCGCGGAAGCTCGAGGCGCAATTCATGGCGAGATAATCGACATCCAGTGTCTTGAACACGTCGACCATGAAGTCGCCGCCGCTCGAAGTCTGGGTCACGGGATCGCGCTCCGGCGGCAAGGTCTCCACCGCGATCTGAATCGGGCCCGGGGCCGCCGCTTTCATGGCGGCACGCGGCGCCGGCGCATTGACCTGCGCATCGGCGACGACCGGCGGCGTCAACGCCGCGGCGCCGGCCAGCGTCGCTCCTTTGAGAAAATTACGGCGGTCAGTATCCGGCGACGGACGGCGCTTCGACATGTCGTTCCTCCCAAATGGGCGCGTTCGCGCCGCGTTTGATGTCCTCAATTCCGAACTCGGCCCGATCCTCGCGCCCCGGCACTCCCGGGTCAAGGCAGGGGAACGCGGGCGGCCAAAGCAGAAGCCGGCCAATGCAGAAGCCGGCCAATGCAAAAGAGGCGCCACGCGGCGCCCCTTTTTTATTTCCCTGCAGGAACCTGAAGCTCAGAGCTCGTGCTTGAGTTCGACCGAGGTCGCCTCCAGCCCCTTGGCGCCGGGAACCACCTTCATGTGAATGCGCTGACCTTCCTGGAGCTCGGAGATTCCTTCGCGTGCCAGCACCGAGCGGTGGATGAAGACATCCTTGCTGCCGGCCACCGCGACGAATCCGAAGCCCTTCTTGGGATCGTACCACTTGACCTGTCCGTCGACCTCTTCCGCCGGGCCGGTCGGCCGGTCGAAGCTGCGGTCCCGCGTCGGGCGATCCATCGGCGGCCGGCCGGCCGGGCGGCCGCGCGAAGGTTCGGCCGTGCTCGCGTCGACCGCGGTGATCTCGGTGATCTGAGGACCTTTGGCGCCCTGCCCCACCCGCGTCGTCAGCGTCGTGCCCGGTTCGAGCGCGGTATGGCCCGCCGCTTCGACGACGCTGATATGAAGGAACGCCTCGCCCGATCCGTCGGTCAGTTCGACGAATCCAAAGCCCTTCTCACCATTGAACCATTTCACTTTGGCTTGTCGCTCGGGCCCAGTCGGGACCGGCCGAGACGCTTCGCGCGGCGGACGATCAAATGACCGCGGCGGCGGGCGACCAAACGAAGGAGGGGGTTCTGGCGGCTCGTCGGAGTAACCGCGCCGACGATCACGGAAGTCTTTGCCTCGGCCCATCTGCAATCTGTCTAATAGTTTGAGCGCAATTAATCGCACATCATGGGCACATATGCCAGATGGCAAATGGCGTTGGACAAAACTTTCATGGTTCCGCCGCGCTCGGTCGAGCGTGGTCGAGACGACAGCCGGCGCACCGACACGCGCGGCGCGTCCCGGCGCGGCAAGCCGGCCCGACACGACAGGAATTCGCAAAGTCCACCATGGGCTTGCCGGCCGCAGCGCGGGCTTTTATGAAGTTGCGGCGACGCCGCAACCCGTTGATGTGACGGGCGAGAAAATCAAAACCCATCCCGCGGCGATGCCGGAAAATGGTACTGACGGCGCGAGGCGAGGAGGAGAGCGCGGATGAAAATCGCGGTGATGGGATCGGGTGGCGTGGGCGGCTATTACGGCGCGCGCCTCGCCAAGGGCGGCGCCGACGTGGCCTTCATCGCGCGCGGTTCCCATCTCGCCGCCATGCGCGAGCATGGCCTTACCATTGCCGGCTCCGACGAATTCCATCTGCCTGAGGTCACCGTCACCGACGATCCCGCCGCCATCGGTGTCGCCGATCTCGTGATCTTCGCCGTCAAGCTGTGGGACACCGAAGCCGCTCTCGCCCAGATCAAACCCATCGTCGGTCCGCAAACCGTCGTGATCTCGTTCCAGAACGGCGTGCTCAAGGACGATTATCTCACCCGGGCCTTCGGTGCCGCACGAATCATGGGCGGGGTCTGTTACGTCGCGACCGCGATCGTGCGGCCGGGAGTCATCGGCCGCACCGGACCGCTGGAGCGCTTGGTGTTCGGCGAATTCGACGGCACGGCCTCGCCACGCGCCGAGCGGTTCCTCGAGGCGTGCCGGCGCGGCGGTATCAATGCCGAGCTGAGCGCCCATATCCGCCGCGAGATCTGGCAGAAATTCGTGTTCCTGGTCGCACTGTCCGGCACCACGACCACCATGCGGACCACCATCGGCCCGATCCGCACAAATCCGCAGACGCGGCAGTTTCTGCTCGACCTCATGGGCGAGGTGGTCGCGGTCGGCCGCGCCCGGGGGGTCGACCTGCCGGAGGATTATGCGCAGCGCCAGCTCGCATTGGCCGATCAGGTCGCCCCCGACATGACCTCCTCGATGCACCATGATCTCGAACGCGGCAATCGCCTGGAGGTGCGCTGGCTCGCCGGCGCCGTGGTGGAACTGGGCCGGACGGCCGGCGTCCCGACACCCCTCAACCGTGCGGTCGCGGACATTCTCGCGCTCCGCGCGGCCGGCGCCGACGGCCCGGCGTGACCACCGTGGCCGCAGCACCCGCCCTGACGGTCCGCTCCGTCCGCACGGTCGCCGTCGCGGTGCCGATGCGGTTTGCGCTGGGCACCAGCGCGGCGACGGTGCGCGAGGCCCCGCTGCTGCTCGTCGACCTCGAGACCGAGGAGGGCGTCACCGGCCGCAGCTACCTGTTCTGCTACCGGCCGAGCGGAGCGGCCGCCATTGCGTCGGTGCTGCGCGACGCGGTGGAACTGATCGCCGGCGAACCCGTGGCCCCCGTTCACAACGCAGCGAAGCTCGAACGCCGCTTTGCGCTGATCGGCGTCACCGGCGTGGTCCGTATGGCGTTGTCGGCGCTCGACATGGCGCTGTGGGACGCGCTCGCGGTGGCGGCAGCGCAGCCGCTCGCAACCCTGCTCGGCGCCTCGCCGCGGCCGATCCCGGCCTACAATTCCTGCGGCCTCGGCCTGATGACGCCGGAGGCGGCGGCCGATGAGGCCGAACAGCTCCTCGCCGGCGGCTTTACGGCCGTCAAGCTCCGGCTCGGCCATCCGACGCTCGCGGCGGATCTCGCCGTCACCCGCGCCGTGCGCCGGCGGCTCGCCGACGACATTGCCGTCATGGTCGACTACAATCAGGCGCTCACGGTCGCGCAGGCGCTCGAACGCGGCCGCGCGCTCGCCGCGGAAGGCGTCTATTGGATCGAAGAGCCGATCCGCCACGACGATCTCGCCGGCCACATCGCACTTGTCCGCGAACTCGCGTTGCCGATCCAGATCGGGGAGAACTTCGACGGCGCCAAGGCGATGGCCCAGGCGCTCGACGCCGGCGCCTGCGATTTCGTGATGCCGGACGCCGCCCGCATCGGTGGCGTCACCGGCTGGCGGCAGGCGGCGGGCGTCGCCGCGTCGCGCGACGTCGAGATGTCGTCCCACCTGATGCCCGAGCTGAGCGCCCATCTGCTGGCGGCGACGCCGACCGCCCACTGGCTCGAATATGTCGACTGGGCGAACGCCATCCTGGCGGAGCCGCTCGCGATCACCGACGGCTGCGCCACCGCATCGGCAAGGCCCGGCACTGGCCTCGCCTGGAACGACGAGGCGGTGAAGCACTATCGCCTTACATGAACGCCAGACGGATCATGCTCTAACGGGAGAACGACTTGACCACCTTTCGCGAACTCATGAACGGCGACGAGTTGATCGTCGCGCCCTGCGCGCTCAATCCGATCATGGCGCGGATTGCCGAGGATGCCGGCTTCAAGGCGGTCTATATGAGCGGCGGCTCGCTCGGCTGGCTCAAATGCGTGACCGAGGCCAACCTCGCCTTGCCCGAGCTCGCCGAGATCGCGGTCGACATGCGCTCGGTGTGCAAGCTGCCCATCATCCTCGACGGCGGCGGCGGCTGGGGCGATCCGATGCATGTCCACCGCACCATCGCGCTCACGCAGGCCGCGGGATTTGCAGCGATCGAGATCGAGGACCAGCTGCTGCCGCGGCGGGTCGAGCATCACATCGGGATCGACAATCTCGTCACCACCGAGCTGATGGTCGACAAGGTCAGGGAAGCGATCGCGGCGCGCACCGACCCCGGCCTCGTGATCATCGCCCGCACCAATTCGCGCCGGGTCCACGATCTCGACGAGGCGCTGCGGCGCTGCGAGGCGTTCCATCGCGCCGGCGCCGACATGCTGTTCATCCACACCCGCAACGCCGAGGAAATGCGAATCGTAGGGGAGCGTCTCCCCGCGCCGCTGATGACCTTCGCGCCGCCCGACGGCTTTGCCGGGTTCCCGCTGTCGAAATCCGAGATGGCGAAGCTCGGCTATCGCCTGGCGGCCTCGTCGGGCACCTCGTTCGCCGCCATGTACAAGGCGGTGCGCCAATCCATGGAGTGCCTCGCCCAGGACAAGCCGGACCCGTTCCTCGGCCCCGGCGGCGCCGAGGCGGAGATGAAACGGGCACACCAGACGACCGGGCTCGACGCCCTGCTCGCGGTCGAGCGGCGGACGATGAAGAAGGCGTAGTGTGGCAGACGGACGGGCCGGAGCGGCACCCCTACAGCGGCTGCACGTTGCCGTGGGAATTGCGCAACACCAGGCAGGCGGCGCCGACCTTGTGCAAGGCGGCGCATAAATCCATGGCGCCCTGGCGGGTATCGGCGCCGACCCGCACCTGGTAGAAAGTCTGGGTGCCGCGGCTGCGCAATGTGCCTGCAATGATCAGGGGATCGCGATTCGCCAGAAGGTCGCGGTAGGTCTTCTCCAGCATGGCGTAGACGCCGAGCACGTGCTCGCGCGAGAAGCCGGCGCTGAGTTCCACGCCCCACGGCCGCGCGCCGCCTTGGGCGACCCGCCGTTCCAATTCGCTGATGAAGGGCGACGGCTCGGTGTGCAGCAACGCCATCAATTCGCGGCATGAGGTGCGCGGCACCGGCCCCTTGTCGCCGCCGCCGCTGCGACTGTCGGCGGCCCACTCCTCGGCGCTGCGGCCGGTGACCTTCATCACGTAGTTCCTCGTCTCGGCCGGCAGACCGCCGTGGCCGTCGAGCCAGTCGCGCACCCGGCGCGGACCTGCATTATAGGCGGCGGCGGCGAGCCCGAGATTGCCGAAGGTGGCGTGCAGCTCTTCCAGGAACTCGGCCGATTTGGGCAATGCCGATACCGGGTCGAACGGATCGAACAGGCCGCGTTCGCTGGCGGTCCCGGGCATGAACTGGGCGATGCCCTGGGCCCGCTGCCCGTTGCGCGTCATCGGGCCGACCGCGTTGGGCTGGAACCGGCTTTCCTGCCAGATCAGGCGGGCAAAAAACTCGAAGGGAAGCCCGTGCGCCTGTGCCGCCGACTCCACCAGGAGGCAAATCGCGTCCGAAGTGGAGGGCGGCGCAGCTGCAGCGCCGCCGGGCTGGACCTCGGCACCAGCCGGGGCCTGGTCGCTCGGTACGGAACCAGGAGCGGCTTGCGGCGCGACGGCCGGCGGGGCGCCCACGGGGTTTGGTGTCTGGGGAGCCGCGTCTTGCGCCGCCGCAAATCGCGGGAGCGGAAACGGCGCCACCTGGAATAGCAGGACGGCGAGCGCCAGCAGCGCCCTCAGACTGCCCCGGATGCGGCAGCGGCGGCCCGGTTCCTGTGGGATGAGGTCCTGGGTCATGGCCGAACTTGAGTCGAAAACCTGCCCATCATCTCCCATCAGCGGGAAAAAGTCTTCCGTCGTCGCCGATACGGTGTTCGACGCGACGGCCGCCGCCTCAGCCGACGATGTCGTTGCCGGCAAAAAACTGGGCGATCTCGTTCGCCGCCGTGTCCGCCGCGTCGGACCCGTGGACCGAATTCTCGCCGATCGACCTGGCGTGGGCTTTACGGATGGTGCCCGGCGCCGCCTTGGCCGGATCGGTCGCCCCCATGATGTCACGGTACCTGGCGATGGCGCTTTCGCCCTCGAGCACCTGCACCACCACCGGCCCGGAGATCATGAAATCGACCAGCTCGCCGAAGAACGGCCGCGCCCGGTGCACCGCATAGAAGGTCTCCGCCTGCTCACGGGTGATGCGAACGCGCCGTTGCGCGACGATGCGCAGGCCCGATTGCTCGATCAGGGCATTGATGGCGCCGGTGAGGTTGCGTGCGGTCGCGTCGGGCTTGATGATCGAAAACGTACGCTCGATCGCCATTGATGGACATCCTTTGTTGAATGCGGCGTGAAGACCGCCGCGCTTATACCGGCGCCATCCGCAACCAGCAAGGCATGGAGGTCCGGGGGTGGAGTCCGGGTTTCTGGGGTTTGTGGACCAGGGCGCAGCAGCCGCAGCCGCGGCGGCGGATTGAGCGCGCCGGAGGGCCGGCCGCCTTCGAAATAAACCCTCCAGTAATGATTGAGGCGCAACGTCATCTGCATCTTTCAAGACACCGATGATCGGCAGCGGGTGGTCATTGCGGGCCGTTAGGGGAGTAACCGGCTTGAGCGAGTCGACAATCCTGAAGGGCATTGAATGGCGCCGGATCGACGGGACGAACAGTCTGTTCGGCAATTGGAAGGTCGAATACAAAGAGCCCCGCCAGCCGTATTCCTCGCCTGCGGAGAGCGCATCTGAAGATGCGGCGCAGAGCTCGGTGGCGCGCGACGCGCCGATCCTCGAAGCCGAGATCGCGGCCCTCGTCGCGCAGGCCGGGGAGAGTCTTCGCCTGCCCGACAGCGGTCACACCGCGCACGCCTTTCACCTGCTGGCCGCCAACCCGGACAATGCCGATGAAAGTTCGGTCACACGGGCGAATAATATCGATATCAGGGTTAACGAACCTGGTATGGAGCGGCGCACATGGGATCGCGACATCAGGATCGATGATCCGGAGAGGGCCGCGAAAGCAGTCCCTTCCCCGACCGCCCCGAGTGCGCAAAGAACCTCCACCTTGCTCGCCGCGTTGCTCGGGGCTTTGACCACGGGGTGGGTTCTCGGGGTCATCTCCGTTTCGGAACAGAAGGTCGGCTTTTCGGGTCAGGCCCCCGGCCTTAAAGATCAAGTTGCGTTCGGTGGTCCCGAGACAAGTCGGCAAACCGCTCCAAGCGTATCCGACACGGGCAAAATCGCCGCTTCCGCGCCGAACGAACACGGTCATCGGCCCGGCTATACGAAAAGCGCAGCTCGACAACCCGGTGCCGTCAAGACGTCCGCCGTGGCGCAGCTCACGACCCGGCCATCGGAAGCCACCGCCAGCATCGGGCGCCGGTCCGATCTGTTGCCCGACCCGATGCCCTTCCCGGAAACGAAGCCGACGACCATCGAGGGCTGGATCGTACGCGACGTCTCCGGCGGGACGGCCGTCCTGGAAGGGCCTGATGGGGCGTGGCGGGCGGCGCGCGGGGATACGGTGCCGCATGTGGGAACGGTCGAGTCGATCGTGCGCTGGGGCGATCGCTGGATCGTCGTGACCAGCAGCGGTCTCATTTCGACGCCTTGAGTCGATGGCCCTCCCGGCCCCGCCGGTTTGATCGGGCGCGGCAACCCGCTAAGCTCGCCGCCATGGCCGCCTCCCAAAAATTCATCCGCGAGCCCGCGCGCGAGATTCCCGTGCGCGGGGAATACGACGTGGTCGTGCTGGGCGGCGGACCGGCCGGCATCGCGGCGGCGGCCGCCGCCGGCGCACTGGGACGCCGCACGCTGCTGGTCGAGCGTTACGGCTTTCTCGGCGGCATGGGGACGGCGGCGGGTGTCACCAATTTCTGCGGCCTCCACGCCAATGTGCATGGTGAGGTCCGCCAGGTCGTGCACGGCGTCGCCGACGAGGTGCTGGCGCGCCTCGCCCGCCTCGACGGACTCAACGCGCCGCACACGATCTTCGGCCGGACCATGGCGCAGGCCTACGACACCGCCGCCTACAAATGCGCGGCCGACGAATTGCTGCTCGGGCGCGGCGTGGCGGTGATGTTTCATGCTTTCGCCTGCGGCGTCGTCAAGGCGGAGGACGGAATCGATGCGCTCGTGGTCGAGACCAAGTCGGGACGTAGCTCGGTGCGCGGGCGCGCCTTCATCGACTGCTCCGGCGACGGCGACCTCGCCGCGCTCGCCGGCGTGCCCTATGAACTGGGCGACGGCACCGGCAACATGCTCTATCCCACCATGATGTTCCGCCTCAACGGCGTCGACCCCGTCGGCGCCGCCGACGCCTGGCGCAGCATTCCGGCGCTGATGGAGGAGGCGGAGCGGGCCGGCCGGGCCAAATTTCCGCGCAAGGGCGCGATCGTGCGGCCGATGGCGCACCCGATGGAGTGGCGCGTCAACGTCACCCAGGTGAAGAGCGCCAATGGCCGCGCGCTGAACGGCACCGATGCCGACGAGCTGTCCGCCGGCGAGATCGAGGGCCGGCGCCAGGCGCTCGAATTCTTCGCCTTCCTCAAGCGCGAGGCGCCGGGCTTTGCGGACTCCTACATCGTCGACATGCCGCCCCAGCTCGGCATCCGCGAGACCCGCCGCGTCGCCGGGCGCTATCAGCTCACCGGCGACGATGTGATCTCCTGCGCGAGCTTCGACGACTCCATCGGCGTCAACGGCTGGCCGATCGAGGCCCATGTGGCGGGCGACGTGGAATGGCGCTGGCCGCAGGCCGGCTCGCGCGGGTTCAATCACCTGCCCTACCGCATGCTGGTGCCGCCCGGCATCCGCAACCTCCTCATCGCCGGCCGCTGCGCCGCCATGAGCCACGAGGGCCAGTCGGCGGCACGGGTATCCGGCGGCTGCTTCGTCATGGGCGAAGCGGCCGGCACGGCGGCCCATCTCGCCATCGCCGGCGATGTCGCGGCGGCCGATATCGATGTCGCCGCCTTGCAGCGCCTCTTGGAACAGGGCGGCGCCTGGCTCGGCCGCGCCGACGACGCCCTGCCCTCCCCGGTGTTCGACCCGAGGCCGTCATGAAACGAGGCTTGTTGTTCGTGGTGCTCGCGCTGCTGCTGGCACAATCCGCCGCTGCGCAGGAATGGCCGGCCCGGGCGGTGAAGATCTACATTCCATTCGGCCCGGGCTCGACGCCCGACATGGTCGGCCGCATGATCGCCGATCGCCTGCAGCAGAAACTCGGCCAGCCCTTCGTCGTCGAGGACAAGCCGGGCGCCAGCGGCAACACCGGCACCGATGCGGTCGCCAAGGCCGAGCCCGACGGCTACACGCTCGGCATCAGCATCGGCGGCCCGCTCGCCATCAACCCGCTGCTGTTTTCGAAGATGCCCTACGATCCCGCCAAGGACCTCACCGCCATCACCATGGTGGCGACCCAGCCGAGCGCGCTCGCGGTCAATGCCCGGCTCGGCGTCGACAACGTCGCCGCGCTCATTGCGCTGTTGAGGAAGAACCCCGGCAAATTCAATTTCGGCTCGATCGGCAACGGCTCGCTGTCCCACCTCGCCATGGAGGCGATCGCGCAGGCGAGCGGCACCACCATCGTCCACATCCCCTATGCGAGCTCGCCCCAGGCAATGACCGCGCTGCTGCGCGGCGACGTGCAGATCGTGTGCCTGCCGGCGACCTCGGTGATGCCGCAGCTCGCGTCCGGCGAGGTGAAGATCCTCGCGGTCTCGACGGCACAACGCTCCGCGCTGCTGCCCGGCGTCCCGACCCTGAAGGAGGCCGGCATCGACGTCGAAGCCGAAGCCTGGATGGGCCTGATCGCCCCGGCGAAGACGCCCGATGCCATCGTCGCCCGGATCGCCCGCGAGGTCGCCGAAGTCATCACCGCCCCCGACATCCGCGCCAGGCTCGCGGCCCAATTGATGGAGCCGATCCCGTCCACGCCGGGAGAATTCCGCGCCCGCATCGACGCCGACATCGCGCGCTGGTCGCCGGTGATCAAGGCGGGAGGTATCAGGATCAATTAGGGCGGATGCCGATCAGGCTGACCCTATTGGTGTCATTGCCCGGCTTGACCCGGGCAATCCAGTTCGCCCGGTCGGTGTTTACTGGATCGCCCGGTCAAGCCGGGCGATGACAGCGAAGTGCGCGCAGATCTAAACGAGAAATACCCAAAGATGCACGGCACTAGGCTCATCAATTTAGGCCAAGCGAATCCGCTCAGAAATCCGGCCGGTCCGCCGTCGGGATCGGCTCGACGTCGTAGTTGAAGTATTTGTCGTTGTTCTCGGCGCAGACCGTCTCGCGCATCGGGCCGCGCTCCGAACGCCGGTAGCGCTGGATCGCGTTCCATGGCGTGGTGAACGCACCGGGATCCTCCACATGCACGTTCACTTCCAGCCCTTTTCCGCCCGCCACGATGTGGAAGCGCTCGACGACATGGAGTTGTTCGGTGTGCGGGGTGCGGTAGGTGTCGACGAAGGTCCTGGTGTTGAGCCCGATGGTGTCGACCACGAGCGTATCGCCATTCTCGTAATGGCCGATGGATTCTCCGAACCATGACGGCTTCGGGTTCGGCGAATGCCGGTCGGTCAGGTAGACGTGGCGCGCCATGTGATCCTCCTCCCAGATCATCACGACCTGTTTCGGACTCTGGAGGAAATAGACCGGCGTCACCGGATAGAGCAGGAAGCCGGGAACGCCGATCGGCCAGCATCGCTCCTTGCGCGTGAACATGACGGTCGCGGTCAGCGCCCGTTCATTGACTTTTCTCAGTTCCTCCCTGGCCCAGGGCAGCAGGATCGGATTGGTCAAGTCGGCGACGCGCAGCGTCGGCTGGGCGCCGGCCCGACTTGCCGCGCGGGTGTCGAGATAGGGGTGCGCCTTGTCGAAGGTGACCGGTCCGGGTCCCGATGGCGGCTGGAGGAAATCCTGGCCGATCGGGTTTTCTCCGTCGGGGTCGCCCGCGATCCATCCGGTGCGGCTGTCCGGGGAGAAGTCGGGCACGGCACCGGTCTGCGCACCAATGGCCGGCCAGACCAGCATCGCCGCAGCGATGACGCCTGCGATCAGGCTTTGCGACGCGGCGTTCGACGCGAGATATGACATCGGTGTCCTGTTCCGTCAGGCGGCCGGCGCAGCAGGCCCGGCGTCAGTCCACGCTGACCCCGATGCTCTTCGCCACTTCGCCGAGGCGGGCGTATTCCTCGGCGAGCAGCTTTGCCATTTCGGCCTGGGTGCTGCTGGCGCCCTCGGTGCCCTGCTCCTCGAATTGCTTCTTGACCTCCGGCAGGGTGACGACCTTGGCGATGGTCGCGTTGAGCTTGTCGATGATCGGCTGCGGCGTACCGTTCGGCACGAAGATCGCGCCCCAGCCGACCGCGTTGTAGCCGGGGTAGCCGGATTCGGCGACGGTCGGCACGTTCGGCAGCAACGCCAGCCGCGTCGGGCTTCCCATCGCAAGCGCCTTGAGCTTGCCGCTGCGCACATGGGGCATCCGGCCGCCGATGGGGGCCACGGTCCATTGCGAATCGTTGTCGACGACGGCCTCGATCGCCGGCCCGCCACCCTTGTAGTGGACCACCACAGGCTTGATGCCCGCCATGGCGATGAACATCTCGCCGGCAAAATGGCCGGCGGTGCCGGCACCGGCGGTCGACATCCTGAGCTTGTTCGGGTTCGCCTTCATCATGGCGACCAGCTCCTGCAGGGTGTTCACCGGCAAGGAAGGATTGGCCGCGATCAGTGTCGGCTGGATCACGAAACGGGCAACCGGGGTGAGGTCCTTCAACGGATCGAACGAGACTTTCTTGACGTGGGGCAGCAGCGCCACGTTGCCGGACGACCCGTAGATCAGGGTGTAGCCGTCGGGCGCGGATTTGATCCCCTTCTCGATACCGGCTTCCAGGAACAGGTTTTCGTAGGTCACCGGCTGGCCGAGCGCCTCGCCGATGCGCTGGCCGATGATCCGCGACATCAGATCGGCCGCCGAGCCGACGACTTCCGGGACGATCACCCGGATCGGGCGGTTCGGGTAGCTCTCCTGCGCGCCGGCGCCGGGCGCCGATCCCACGAGCATCGCCGCTGCGACCGTAATCGCGGCCATGAACGGACGATTCAAATGTCCCGGCCTTGCCGCCTTGACCTGGTACCCCATGTTGTTCTCCCTGTTACGACCCGACCGCCGGCACCGCTGCGGTCATTTGCTTCTTGATCCCGGCACGGCGGCCGCGCGCCATGGCACTCCGGCAAAACTACCCGATTGCCAGGGGCGGCGGAAGAGCGCCGGACGCAGTCGAACGGCCGCAGTCCGCCGGCAGCGGGTCAACTCGATTTGAGCCCCCAGCGCGCGATCGCCGGAGTGGCGAGGTTGAGCATCAGTGCCCATAACGCCTGGCGTGCGTCGACGAAGCTCCAGGCGATGGCGAGTGTGGACGACACCATCAGCAGCACGAGCGACACGCGGCGTTCATGCAGATGATCACCCGGCTCAATGTCCGGGGTGAGAGCCATCAGCCGGAACGCGACCGCGGAAATGAGGATCGTGTTGCCGGCATAGACCCAGATCGCCGGGGCCAGGTTTCCGAACCGGCCGACGATGATGGTGGTGAAGGGTACGCAGGTGATGAGGAGGAGGTAGAGAAGCCACCACCTGGCGTATTCGCGGCCGACCACCTCCCCATGGGACCGCACCTGGATATTCGACAGCCAGCGCAGCCCGAGCACCCAAAAGCTCAGCACATAGGGCAGGAATTTCGGCGCGAGGCCGTGCAGGGCTTGCAGAAGATCTTGCGCATCGCGCGGTTGGAATTCTTCAGGCAGGCGCACGTCGAGCACGAGCAGCGTCATGGCGACGCCGAATACCGCGTCGCTCAGCGCATCCAGGCGGGCTCTTGGATACATGGTCATCCACTGGACCGGGATGCGCCGACATTACCCAAAAGTCGGCTTCCGGCCCATTCGCGTCGTTGGCGGCCGATGCCTCACTTCGATTTTCGCTTTTGCGCTGTATGCGCCGGCGCCGGCACCGGCGGCGGCTGGACGTAGGCGCGATAGAGCTCGGCGAAATCGAAGGCCGACTCGTAGCAGAACCTGACTATGCGGGTCTCGTCATCCCAATCGGCGCCGGGATGACCGCAGGTCTGCATCTCCAGCGTGAAAGGCGACGGCCATACGTAATCCGCCTCGGCATGCCCGGCCACGGTCTCCAACAGCCGGATCGAGCGGAACAACTGGGCCAAGGCATCGAACATGCCCTTGCCGTCGCCATAGACGGTTTTGATCTGGGTTTCCGGTTGATCGGGAGCGCGGCGATAGGGCTTGAGCACCGTGTCCCAGGCCGCGGACGCCTTGGCGTAGTCTCGCTTGCAGGTCTTTTGGCGCGTCTCCGGCATCTTCGCCTCGTCCGCGAGGCTTTTGAATTTGACCGGGTCGGAACCGACCATCAGGCACACGATCTGAAAGGCACGCTGCTGACTGAGGTTATGCTCGTCGTAGAACAGTGGCTTTTCCCCCGTCTGCTGATCGCGCCGGTCGTCCAGGAACCATCCCGTCGCCGCTTCGGCGAGCGCGTGATGCGAAAAACTGGTTCCTATCTTGAGCAGCGTCAGGGCGGCGAAAGTGTCGGCCGCGTCTTCTTCCCGCCCGAGCACCGGCAAGTGCAATTCGGATATGTGCACATGCCCCATCTCGTGGAGCAGCAAGACGAGCGTGTTTCCCACCACGAATTCCACCCGGTCGATCCGCTGCTGCTCGGTGAGGTTCTTGAGTCTGGGATTGTTTTGGAGCGCGCGCGCAGCCTCTTCGATCCTCGACTGAAATGACGGTGAAGCGGATGGAGCCGGCTGTGCCAGGATCGATCCGGCGCCCAACAGCAGGACGCCGGGCAGAGCACAGACGATCCGCATGACGCGGCTTTTAGTGCCGGACGAGCCTGCGTCCGCGGGTCGCTGACATGCCATGGCAAATCCCTCGATGTTGTCCCGTCCACGCCGGTCCGCATTCCCGGCGTACGGCAACGCGGACGGCACGTTGCGCATTAAATCCGGGATGCAATACCGAGCGCCTTGAACCGGGAATGAGACAGGCGCTAATGAAGATGCGCTGCACGAGAGGGGCGAGCATGACCTAAGGAGGGCAGGTCCGCAACCGGTTCGGGAATTCGCGGTTTGGAGAGATCGCCAATATGATTCGCTTGTTCTTGTTCGGGCTTTTGCTCGCATGCGGGCTTTCGTCGTGTTCGCCGGATGTCGCGCCCGTCGCGGAGGCGGAATACCCGGCCAAAATCATCGGCGGCTGGCAAGGCACGGTGGGAGACGCGAAAGAGACGATAACATTCACGGCCGACGGAAGATTCGTATCCGAGGTGCGGCCCCGGGGATTCATCAGCAACACGCTGGGCCAGGGCGTCACCGGCACGATTCGCGGGACGTGGGCGATCACGGGCAAGTCGATGACGTTGAACATCAGCAGCGCGCAGGACGAGCGCGTCTTGAACCGGGCGACGACCAGCACGATCGAGGCGTTCAAGCCGGACCAGCTCGTCGTCAGAAGCAGCACCGGAGACACCTCGACCTTCGCGCGGCTGCTTTAGGTATCGAGGCTGCGCGCGGATCAGGGGCATGCTCCTTGTCCCACCGCCTCGGCCCGGCACCCGCCCACCGCAGCAGGCAAAGCTTTGCCACCTGCGGGCTGCGCGGGTGGGGTGCTCAATTATTGCGACTCCATTTCAGCCGCATTGTTGCTATATTGTCTGCGTCGGGCGCGATTTTCAGGGTTGAAGGCGGCAACCCCGATTGAGCCATGGGAATCAAGGAATTGGCAGTAAGCTCCGCACTCGCCCGCCTGGTTGGTGGCCTCAAACGGGAGCAGCACGACTACCGCGCGTCGCTGGAGGTTTTTCCGGCGCTGAACGTCGCCAAGCTCGCGGCCGACCTCGCGGTCGGAAAGATGGGCGCGCAGCGCGGCGCCAACGAGGAGCCGTCTTCGGACTCGGCCGTTTTCGACGATATCGAAACGCGAATCATCGAGCGCGTCGAGGCGGAGAAGAACAGCGCCCACGGGATCGTCCTCGACGAATTGCACCTGTACAAGGAACGCCTGTCCGGCCTCGATTTCGAAGGGCGGTTCGCGACGATCAGGCAGGCGGCGCCCGCCGCAGTCACTGAATTTCGGGCGGAAGCCGCTCTGGGACGCGACGAGCTCCACAGCCTGCGCCGGCATCTGCGCGACATGGAGGCCGAACGGGATGATTTTCGCCGCCGGCACAAGCTCAAACGGGCGGCGCGATGGGCGGCGGGCGGAAGCCTCACGCTCAAGGTCGGAATTCTCCTCTTACTGTTTGTTTTTGAAGTGTTTCTCAACGGATTTTTCCTCGCCAAAGGCAGCGAGCTCGGATATGTCGGCGGCGCCGCCGAGGCCCTCATATTCGCGCTGTTCAACATCGGGGTGAGCTTTCTCGCCGGAGCCGTCGGCGTCCGGGAGCTCAACCATCGCAATTACATTAGGAAATTTTTCGGGCTCGTTTCCCTCATATGCTACGTGGTGCTCGCCATCGGCCTCAACCTGACGCTGGCGCATTACCGCGAGGCGGCGGGGTCGTTGGTCTCCGACGCCGGACAGGAGGTGCTGGTGCGGCTGCGGACGGCTCCGCTCGGCCTGACCGACGTCAAATCCTGGCTGTTCTTCGGTATCGGGATATTGTGCTCGTTGATCGCTTTTGGCGATTCCTATCTCATCTTCGATCCCTATCCCGGCTACGGAATGCTGGAAAAGCGCCGCGCCGGCGCCTATGAGGCCTATATCACCCGCAAGAACGAGTTGATCGCGGCGCTGCTCACGATTCGCGACCAGGCGATCGAAATCCTCGAAGAGGCCAATCGGGATCTCTCGGTCCGGCGCAGCGAGTACGACGCCATTCTCGAGAGTCGCACCCGGCTCCTGCGGTTGTTCGATGCCCATCAGACCCATCTCGACCGGACCGCCAATGCGCTTCTCACCACCTATCGGGAAGCCAACAAGCGGTCGAGAAAGACGCCGCCACCGCCCCGGTTCGCAGCGCCGTACGTTCTCGAGAAAATCTCGACCGAGCATGAGCAGATGCCGATTGCCGCCCGCGACGATCTGAGGCAATCGATCAAGGAGTCCCAAGGCGTGCTGGTCGACCAGGTACAGGCCATTCACAACGAATTCGAACGGGCATTCGCAAGCTATCGTGAGATCGACGACCTTGTAGAGGAGCAGACCATTGCGAGGTCGGACGCAAAGGCTGCGTAGCAGGAATCCGAAAGACGTTCGCAAGCACGTGCTTGGAGGCGCTCTGGCGGTGCTGGCGCTCGGCATATTGGCGGCCGGCGCTTATGTCTATATGACCGCCTCGCGCCCTCCGGTGCTCGACCGGACCTCGCTGTGTCCGGTCGACGGCCCGCGCTCGATGACCGTGGTCCTGCTCGATTCGACCGATGAAATCCCCGACATCGGCAAGCACGAGATCAGGACGGTCCTGCTGGACATGGCGGAGACGGTACCGGTTTACGGCCTGCTGGAGCTCCGCCTGCTCGACCCCAAGACGCCCGGCGGCCGGCAAATCTTCGCCAAATGCAATCCGGGTGACGGCGCCGGCCTGAGCGAATACACCGCCAACCCGCGCCTGGCCAAAAAACGTTGGCTGGAAGGGTTTCGCCAGCCGCTGGAGGACTCGTTGGAGGCGGGGTTCAAGCCGGTGCCCGGCAAGACCTCCCCGATCATGGAAACGGTCCAGCGCATAGCGGTCGACCGCTTCTCCGGCCGCGCCGCCGAAGACACCCCGAAATCCCTCGTGCTGGTGTCCGACATGCTCGAGAACGAACCGGACTATTCGCAATACGGCGGCGACCTGAGCTACGGCCGCTACAAGGCGTCGCGGGCGTACAAGAAGCTGCAGACCGACCTTCACGGCGCCGAGGTCAGCATCTATTACATCCAGCGCGTCAGCGCCAAGCCGTTCAGTTCCGCCGACCACATTCGATTCTGGGCCGACTGGATCCGCGACAACAAGGGCCGGTTCAAGCAGGCCAACAAGCTTCAGGGCGAGGGTTGAATGGCGCAGCGGCCGCCGCAGCAGGACTTCAGGAGCGCCGGCGACCTCGCCTATTCCTCCGGAGTCGGCGCGATCGTCTTCATGTCCTTCGTGGTGGCCGGGTCGGCGTATATCATCGCGGCCAAGCTCGGCGGCATCGGGCGGGTTTATGTCACCCTGGTGCCGGTGCTCATCATGATCGGCTACGCATTGCTGATCTGGCTGGCGAGGGGCGTGCGGCTGCGCGACGATCAGGCCGGCGACAATCTCTACTACATGGGGTTCCTGTTCACCCTCACGAGCCTCGGGGTCTCGCTTTATCAATTCAGCGCCGAGCGCGCCGCCGAGGAGATCGTCCAGAACTTCGGCATCGCCATCGGATCGACCATCACCGGCATCGCCCTCCGGGTGATTTTCAACCAGATGCGGCAGGATCCGGTCGAAGTCGAGCGGATCATGCGGCTGGAACTCGCCGATGCCGCGCGCCGGGTCCGGCGCGAGCTCGACGCCACCGTCGTGGAGTTCGGTTATATCCGGCGCGGCGCCCAGCAGGCGGCCGCGGACTCCTTCGACCACGTGGCGGTCAAGATCGACGAAATCGCCACCAGGCTCTTGTCCGGGGTCGCCGACGTGGCGTCGCGGTCCGCGCGCCCCCTCGAAGACGCGTCCCGGCATTCGGCCGACACGATAGCGGATGCATCCGCCATCATGGTGGAGGCGCTGGCCGCGACCGGACGGCAACTGGCGGCGGAAATGGAGAAATTGTCGAAGAGCGTCGTCGACATTTCCGCGACGATCGACGCGGTGGCGACGAAGTTCGAGAGGCTGCGGACGCCGGACGGAGTGATCGAGGTCCGGCTCGATCCGGTGATCCAGTCCTTGACCGGCGCGGTGGACCGGTTTTCCGCGCAGTCGGATCAGCAGACCGCGACGCTGCGAGACGCGGTCGAGGCGGCAAAGGGCGCGGCCGAAGGCTCCTCGACATCGATTGCCGCTCTGCGCGAGCACGTCGAAACGAACTCCATCGCAAGCCGCGCCGCGGTCGAAGCGGCAAAGGAATCGAGCGCGGCGATCACGCAGATGCTCAATCAATTCAACGGAGATGCCTGGGACCAGATCGAAGTGCTTCGCAGCGTTCTGGAGCGGGCCGACGGTGCCTTCCGCACGTTCACCGAAGCCGTCGACAAGTCGCGCTCAGACGCCGTGTCGCAGACCCGCGCCTTCCACGACGTGCTGGTGTCGATTCACTCGAGCGCGGAAACCTTGGCGATCGCGACCGAGAGATTGGCCGACCTCGCCGATGATCTCGGTACGCGGCGCGTGGCTCCCAAGAGAGAGGCGATCGGGTAATGTCCGGCTCCATTACGCGTCAGAGCGCGTCCTACCGCCAGGGTCTGGTCCTCGGACTGACCATGGCGGAGATCATGCTCCTTTTGGTGTTCAGCCTGCTCATTGCGATCGGCGTCGCGCTCGCCACCGAGCGCGTCAGGAGCGAGGCGGTGATGCAGCGCCTGCACGGCGCCGAGGCCGCGGCGGCGACGAGCGGCGCGGTGGTCGACGAAATCAAACAATTCCCCCACATCGCGGAATTCCTGGACCGGACGGCCGCCCGGCCGGCACCGGCGGCCGCGGTGGACGAGTTCTGGCGCACGCTGGTCGAGAATGACGAGATCGTCGAAGCGATGGAACGCCGCGGCGTGTCGCGGACCGCACTCAGGGAAGGCAGCGAATACTTCGCCAGGATGCAGCAGCTCAAAACCGCGGGGCTCGATCCCGACAAAGCCGTCAGGGGGGCCGCGCTTGCGGCGGCGATCGACAATGCCCTGCCCCCGGAGGCGGTGGCCGGCCGGACGCCGGAGCAGCTCGCGGCTCTCATCGCCAAGGGCATCGCGGCGTCCGAGCCCCACGAGGAAGCCGCTCCGAAAGAGGGCCACACCTGGCCGCCGATCATCAATCTGAGCGAGGCCGGCGGGTATTATTTCGCGACGCGCAGCGCCGAATTGCGGCCGGATTTCGAAGCCATCCTGCGCACCGCGGTGGTCGACAAGCTGCTCGAGATCGCGGCGGCGTTCCAGGTCGACGTCATCGAGGTGATCGGGCACACCGACGAACGGGCGATGACCGGCGGCCTGTCGAACCTCGATCGCGAGCTCCCCGCAGCAGTGTCGGGGACGAAGAGCGTCGAAGTCCTGCAGCCGGCCGACAATGCCGGGCTCGGCCTCGCGCGCGCACTGGCCGTCGTCAAGGTCTTGTCCTCCGACCTTCGCCTGCGGAATTTCCGCATCCTGCCGCTGTCGGCCGCCCAGCTCATCGGAACCGACGGGCGGCTCACGCGATGGGACGAGCAAGGCGACGTCCGCGAACGCCGCCGCATCGAGATCAGGATGCGAAAGTCGACGTGATCGGGCGCGAGGCGCGGTAGAATGAGGCGGCGCGTTCGGTTTCGCCCGCTTATCTAGTCGCTGTGACCCCGGCTCCGGGGCTTTGTCGTCGACCTGCAGCGCGATCGCGCCGGCGTGGTGATGGATCATCCGCCAAGCCGGCGGTTCGTGCGCGGTGGCGAGATGGGCTGGATTAAACGCGTCTGCAAAGAACTCGGTGAGATGGAACGCTACATAAGCGCGCAGTATTTTTTGCGACCTAAGCGCCCGCAGCTTCCCTCGCAGCGTTGAGAAGCTGCTTGGCCAGCATGCCGCTTAAGAGCGTTTCGAGCGCGGAAACGTCAACGCGATCTCCCACCCACGCCGCGTCCGCCGTCTCCAAAGCGTCATAATACGGCTGCTTGTCGGATGCGATCTGATCAGGGATCGTGGGTGTGCCAGGCAAAAGACTGTCGAGCTTGATGCTGAGCACGACGTAAGAGATGGCCCTCGCGGTGCGGCCGTTGCCGTCGGCAAACGGGTGTATCCAGTTCATTTTCCAGAGAACATAGGCCGCGAGATATGCCGCCGTCTTGCCGGACCAATTGTCGTTCACGTACTCGCACAAACCCTGAACTTCATCGACCACAAATGCCGCCTCCGGCGGCTTGTGCCGACTGCCCTGAATCTCGACTGGCGTGTTCCTGTATGTGCCGGCGAGCCTATGGATACCTTCAAGAGCCGCTTGGTGCAGCTGCATGATCAGCCCAGCGCGCAGCTTGAACGGACGTTCATCGTCCTTGACAAAGCTGCGGATCATCTGGAACGCGAGAGCGTACTGACGGATGCCATTTTCCGCCTCGCGACGCGCTATTTCATCCTTGTCGGTGAGGAGTAGGGCGTCCTCGGCATGACTATGGCGGTCGCCCGACACGTCGTCGATCATCCGCCCCGCTGAATTTTCCGATCAGCCTCAGCGACCATCTGGCGCGTGATTCGTTCGTTTTCGATGTGCGTGTTGCCGTACGCGAAGCTCTGGCGCTGCGCGGCCTCCTGACTCGGCGTCATCTCGATTTTGCGAGCTCGCTCGACGAGTTCCTCAAGTTCCTGTCCCATGGCCTTCATCCTCCCCGAGTCCCCGCAAACGGTATATAAGAACCCCCTATGTGACAACCAGTTCCTTCGATCTCGTTAAAGGCTATTCGGTGGCGCTTAGCCGAATCGGACGTCGTCCCGCCCGCATTGCCCGCCGTTCCGCCGTTGCCAGCCCGTCCCGCACCAAGCCGTCGAGCAGCGAGATCGTGAAGCCCATGAGCCGGCATGATCGCCTCGACGGGCCCCGTCCGGCGCAGCGGCGAGCAAGCGCAGCGCCCGGCGCCGGTCGGCTGCGAGGCCGTGCTGTGAGTTCACCGCCATTGCGCGCCGAGAAAGTCCGCGCGACCGGCCGCGAGGCGCGGTAGGTGAGGCGCCCGGCCCCCGCCCGCTCAATTCAACCGCCGCGACCTCGGCTCCGGGGCGTCGTCGTCGACCTGCAGCGCGATCGGGCTGGCGTGGTGGTGGATCATGCGCCAGATGCCGTCGATACGCCGGAACCAGTTCGACGCCGCGAACGCCACGGTGCCGATGACCTCGATGCACAGCACCCGCCCCTCGTCGCCCGCGACCATGGCCGTGGCTTCGTGAAATACGATCCGCTCCGGCCCGAGATTGCCGAGGATGCCCTGCCAGGATTCGAGCACGGCCGCACGCCCGACCAGCACCGGCCAGCCCGGGTGCACGCAGGAGACCTGATCCGGCGCCCAGATGCGGCTCATGGCGGCGAAATCCCCGCCGGCGAAGGCGCGGTAATAGGCTGCATTGGCGGCGAGAATCTCGTCGTCCTCGCCCATGTTCGCGAACTCCCCCCCGACTGCGCCCGGGTCACTGCCCGGTCGCACCGGATATCTTGGCGACCTGCGCCCACTTCTCGATGTCCTTGTGCAGGAACGCCTCGAACTCCGCAGGCGACATCTTCATCGGCGTCGCGCCCTGGAGGTCCCAGGCCGCCTTCATCTCGGGGCGGCTGATCGCCTTGTTGATCTCGGCGTTGAGCTTGTCGACGATCGGCTTCGGCGTCCCGGCCGGCGCCATGATGCCGATCCAGATGGTCGCCTCGTAGCCGGGCACGCCCGCTTCGGCGATGGTCGGGACATCGGGCAGCACCTTCGAGCGCGTCGACCCGGTGGTGCCGAGCGCGCGGACCTGCCCGGCCTGCACGTTGGGCGCCATGGTGGTGATGGCATCCATCATCATCTGCACATGGCCGGCGATGACGTTGTTTCGCGAATCCCCCGCCGCGCGGTGGGGCACGTGCACGATGTCGGTCCCGGTCATCGCCTTGAACAGCTCGGCGGCCATGTGATAGGGCGTGCCGGCGCCGGCGGAGGCGTAGTTGAGCTCGCCCGGCCTGGCCTTGGCGAGCGCGATGAATTCCGCGAGATTCTTCGCCGGCACCGCCGGATTGACCACCATCACCAGTTCGGAATAGTTGAGTGGCGCCACCGCCACGAAGTCGCGCATCAGCGCATAGGACTTGTGGGGAAACAGCGACTCGTTCGCGGTCAGCGTGTTGGAGATGGTCAGCAGCGTATAGCCGTCAGGCGCCGATTTCGCGACCGCCTCGGCGCCGATCATCGAGGCGGCGCCGGCGCGGTCCTCGACCACCACCGACACCTTGAGCTGCTCGGAAAGATACTGGGCAAGCTGGCGGCTGAAAACGTCGCCCGGCCCGCCGGCGCCGAACGGCGCGATGATCTTGATCGGACGGGTCGGATATTCCTGCGCGGGAGCCGGCGCGGCGAATGCGGTCAGGGCAGCCAGGGCAAGGGCAGTCTTGATGTATCGCGACATTCGCGTGGGCTCCGGGATTTGCAGGAGATTGCAGGAATGGGACCAGTCTAGCGCGGATGCCGCCTGAGTGAAATGACGGACGGCGGCAACGATGGCCCTGACCTCGCGGCATGGGGAGTTCTGGGCCCATGAGGGACCGCACCTGTCCGGCGAAGGGCGGTCGCCGATGCCGGCACGCCGATCGAGTTTGAGCCCCGAAGGCAGACCGGCGGCCGCCATGGTGATCGCAGCCGCAGCCGCGTCCCGCGCCGATACCCCTTATCACCCTCACCCGCCGCATCGCCCGTCGACAGCTCCGGTTGCCGGCAAATCGCGCACTCCGCAGCACCAGGGCGAGGCAGAGCCGACCTTCAAGTATATTTAGTATCCAAATGCTGCCTTATTGTGCAAACGAACAAAAATTTCAAAACGTTGTATTTTTATCACAACCCCCATGGCGGTTGAAAACTGATGCGTTTTCCGTGGTTTTGGCAGTTGGCACATAGCTTGAATTCGGTCTTTTGGGGACAATGCCGGCGTCCGGCATAGCCCGTTACCGGCGCATGCAGTCGGCCAGGCTCAGGGGAACGTATCCATGAAGCTCATCATGGCGATCATCAAGCCATTCAAGCTGGAGGAGATCAGAGATGCGCTCACCGGCGTCGGCGTTCACGGGCTCACCGTCACCGAAGCCAAGGGCTACGGCCGCCAGAAGGGTCATACCGAGATCTACCGGGGCGCCGAATATACGGTGAACCTCCTGCCCAAGCTCAAGATCGAAGTCGCGGTGGCGGCGGAGATGGTCGACAAGGTGACCGCCGCCATCGTCGGCGCGGCGAAAACCGGCGAAATCGGCGACGGCAAGATCTTCGTGATGGCACTCGATCATGCCGTGCGCATCCGCACCGGCGAGACCGACGAGACCGCGCTTTAGGACCGCAAACAACCGTCTACGGACAGGAGCAATCACCATGACGACCAGGATACCGACCCGTGGGGGGCTTGCGGCTCTCATTTTCGGGCTTCTCATCGCCGTCTTCATCGGCGCGCAGTTCTTCGCGGCTACCCCTGTTCATGCCCAGGCGCCGGCAGCGACCGAGACACCCGCCGCGCCTGCGGCAGCCGCAGAAGCCCCACCCGCCTGCGATGCCAAGACGTTGGAGAAATGCACGCCGAACTCCGGCGACACCGCCTGGATGCTCACCTCGGTGGCGCTGGTGCTGATGATGACCATCCCAGGGCTCGGCCTGTTCTACGGCGGCATGGTGCGCAAGAAAAACGTCGGCGACACCGTGATGGCGAGCTTTGCCATTACCTGCCTCGTCACCATCCTGTGGGTGATCTGCACCTACTCCATGGCGTTCCGCGCCGGCACGCCCTTCATAGGAGGGTTCGACCGGGCCTTCCTGCAAGGCATCGTGAGCGACATCTCCAAGGGCATCGGCAATCCCAACCCGTTGGCCCCGACCATCCCCGAGACGGTCTATATCTGCTTCCAGATGACCTTCGCGATCATCACCCCGGCGCTGATCGCCGGCGCCTTCGCCGAGCGGATGAAGTTCTCGGCGATGCTGTGGTTCATCGGCCTGTGGGCGATCCTCGTCTATGCGCCGATCGCCCATTGGGTGTGGGGACCGGACGGGTTCCTCAATTCCACCAACGACGCCGCGGTGGTCAAGGTGCTGGACTTTGCCGGCGGCACGGTGGTGCACGTCAATGCCGGCGTCGCCGGACTGATGGCGGCGCTCATGCTCGGCAAGCGCAAGGACACCGGCCCCGCCCATAACATGGTGCTGACCTTCATCGGCGCATCGCTGCTGTGGGTCGGTTGGTTCGGCTTCAACGCGGGCTCCGCCGTGACCGCCGGCATGCAGGCCGGCATGGCCATGACCGTCACCCAGATCGCGACCGCGGCCGCGGCGCTGGCCTGGATGTTCGTCGAATGGGCGACCCACGGCAAGCCGACGGTGGTGGGCATCTGCTCCGGCGCGGTCGCCGGCCTCGTCGCCATCACGCCGGCTTCGGGCTTCGTCGGTCCCGGCGGGGCGCTGGCGATCGGCGCCATCGCGGGGATCGTGTGCTACTGGGGCTCGACCGGTCTCAAGCACTATTTCGGTTATGACGACGCGCTCGACTGCTTCGGCGTCCACGGGATCGGCGGAGCGGCGGGCGCGATCCTCACCGGCGTGTTCGCGGTCGAGCAATATGGCGGCACTGCCGGCCTGCTCGAAGGCAATGCGGGGCAAGTGCTCAATCAGGTCGAGGGCGTCGCCATCGTCTTGGTCTATGACGCCATCGTTTCGCTCATCATCCTCAAGATCGTCGACATGACCATCGGCCTGCGCGTCACCGCCGACATCGAGCGCGAGGGTCTCGACATCACCCTGCATGGCGAGGCCGTGCAGTAACTCGCGAGCCCGCCTCCCGCGCGAGACGGCATCCCCTCTCCCGCTTGCGGGAGAGGGAGAAGGAGCACACCGCTCCCCGGCGGTCTACAGGGCGTCCGCCAGGCTCTCGCCGTGCATCTCGATACCGAGGCCCTGGAGCGCGATGTCGTTGAGTTCGCCGCCCATCGCCTTGAGGCTCTCCTCGCGGATCAGCGACACCAGCCCGCGCCGCAGCGCCAGGAACTCCGACGACATCATCATCGACTGATGGCGCGGGCGCTCCAGCGGGATGACGATCTCCGCCTTGACGGTGCCGGGGCGCGCGGTCATGCAATAGACCCGGTCGGACAGGAAGATCGCCTCGTCGATGTCGTGGGTGACGAACAGCACCGAGATTTTCAGGCGCTGCCACATGTTGGTGAGGATCTGCTGCATGATCACCCGGGTCTGGGCGTCGAGCGCGCCGAACGGCTCGTCGAGCAGCAGCACCTTGGGTCCGGTTGCGAGCGCCCGCACGATGCCGACGCGCTGCTTCATGCCGCCGGACAGCCGCTCCGGGTAATAGTTCTCGAACGGCAGCAGGCCGGCGAGGCCGAGCAGCGTGCGTGCATTGCGTTGCCGGTTGTGAGCGTCGACGCCCTTCATCTTGAGGCCGAACTCGACGTTCTGGCGCACCGTTTTCCAGGGAAACAGCGAGTATTGCTGGAACACCATGCCGCGGTCGGCGCCGGGGCGCTCCACCGCCGCGCCATCCACCGTCACCGTGCCGGCGGTGGGCTTTATGAAGCCGGCGACCGCGTTGAGCAGGGTCGATTTCCCGCAGCCCGACGGCCCGATGATCGACACGAACTCGCCGGGATTGACCACGATCGACACGTCCTTGGCCGCCTCGACCGGACCGTCGGCCGCCTCGTAGCTGAAGGCGAAATCCGTAACGTCGATACGGCCCGGCTTCTGCTTCGGCGTTTGGGCCATGGATGCTCGGGTCATGATCGCCCCCATGGAATAGCCAGATGGCCGATGCCGCGAATCAGCGCGCTCGAGCCGAGGCCGAGGATGCCGATGGTGATCATCCCGAGCGCGATGTCGGGATACTGCACCAGCGAATAGGCCTCCCAGGTGAAATAGCCGATGCCGAACTGGCCGGAGATCATCTCGGCTGCGATCAGCGACACCCAGGCGACACCCATGCCGACGGCGAGCCCGGTGAAGACATGGGGCAGCGTCGCCGGGAAATAGACCTCGCGGAAGATTGCCGCCTCGGTGGCGCCGAGGCATTGCGCCGCCCGCACCAATACGCCGTCGACCATCCTCATGCCGTGCAGGGTGTTGAGCAGGATCGGAAAGAAGGCACCGAGAAAGGTGATGAAGACGATGCTCTCCTCGTTGGACGGCCACAGCATGATCGCCATCGGCACCCAGGCGATCGCCGGTATCGGCCGGAACACCTCGACCAGCGGAAACACGATTTCGCGCAGCCGCCGGAACCGCCCCATCAGCAGGCCGAGCGGCACCGCGATCGCGGTGGCCAGCGCAAAGCCGATGAAGATGCGCCGGCAGCTCAGCAGCACATGGTCATAGAAACGCTGGCTCGAAAGCGCGCGCACCGCCCGCTCGAGCACCTGCTCCGGCGACGGCACGTTGATGAACCGCACATAGAAGCTGACGCGGTATGTGGTCAGCAGGTGCCACAGCACGAGGAACGCCAGCAGCGACCCGGCGCCGAGCAGGAATGCGATGACATGGCCGCGATAGCGCGTCGCGACGCGCACTCGCGCCGGCGGTGCAGCGGCCTGCGGCGCCGCCGGCACGGGCGCGGCGACGGCTGCGTCCTTTGGGCTGCGGTCTTGCCGGCGGTGGTCTCGCAGGCGGTGGTCTTGCAGGCCGTGGTCTTGCAGTTCACGATCCGGCATGTCTTCGACCTGGAGCACCGCGCTGTCCACGATCACGCTCCCCCGGCGGCCTTCACCGCTTCGGAAAATCCCACGACCTTGCCGCCGCTCGTCTTGGCGCTCGCCTCGGCGTCCTTCTTGAGCAGGAACGGTTCGATGGCCGCCTTGCCGCCTTCACCCGACACCGCGAAGAAGGCCTGATCGGCGAACAGCTTGATGCCGCGCGCGCTGTCGAAGAGATAGGTGACGTTGATCTTCTTGCCCTTGCGCTTGAGGTCGCCATAGGCGGCGAGCGTGCAGGCCGTGCTCGCATAGGCGGAGATGCCCTCTTCCGCCACCCAGATCTCGCCGGCCTTGCGCGGCTCGGCGATCGGCTTGTGGCAGAATTCGTCGGTGCCGGAGATCTCGTAATTGTCGAAGCTCTTCACCTGCTTGTCGTAGTCGAGGCCGGTTTCGGCGAAGGCCTTGCGGACATAGCTGTCGTTGACCCATTTGCCGATGTCGAACTCCTTCATGCGGTCGAGCCGCTGCAGCACCTTGGCGTCCTCGCCGGCATCGCGCACCAGTTCCGGCTTGATGGTGGGGTCCATCGTCATGATGCCGCTCGGCCCGAGGAACATGTAGACGACTTCCTTGTCGGTGCCGGTCCAGCCCGCGATCTTCTCGGCAGCTGCTTTCGGGTCCTTGCGCACCCAGGCATCGGCTTCGATGATCGCCTTCACATAGGCGACCACGACCTCCGGGTATTTTTCGGCGAAGTCGGTGCGCACCACCACGCCATGCCAAGTCGAGATGTTGGTCTCGACGCCGTCGAAGATCTTGCGGGCAAAGCCGCGGAACGGCAGCAGCTCCGCGAACGGAACGAAATCGGCATGCGCGTCGATCTTCTTCTCCTGCAGGTTGGTCGAGCCGACCTCGGGCGACTGGTTGACCAGGCGGAAGTAATCCGCCGGCCATTTGCGGTCCTGCATCGCCTTGAGGATCATGCCGTGGGCGGCGGAGCCGAACGGCACGCTCACCACCTTGCCCTTGAGATCGGACAGCTCGTAATAGGGCGAGTCCTTGTGGACCACGACCCCGTTGCCGGAGCCGTAGATGTTGTAGGCGGCGACTGCGATCAGCTGGCTGCGGCTCTCCGGATTGGACTGGAAGGTGAAGCCGTTCACCACCAGCGGATAATCGCCCATGGCGCCGAACTGAAGCTTGTTCGCCATCATACCGTTGGTGACCGGCGGGCCGGAGGTGAAGTTGTTCCAGTCGAGTTGGAATTTGACGTTGGCGTATTTGCCCGTCTTGGGCAGGTATTTCTCCAACAGCTTCAACTCGCGGATGACGACGCCGGCGGTCACCGTGTTGGTGGTGGTGTCCTGGGTGCCGATGCCGATCGTGACGGTCTGGGCCTGGGCAGGACCGGCACCGAGGGCACCCGCGATCATCGCCACTGTCATCCAGGCCATCAATGCGCGCGGCGTCATGGATATCTCCTTTGCGAAGGCTGGATTATCGCGGTCAGGGACCGACGATAGCAAAGGCCCTTCGCACGAAGCGGTCAATTAATTGCGCCGCTTGTGGCGCTTGCCGTGAATTTCGGCACCACCATGAGGGTGCCGCATGTTTTCTGGGCATGGTCAGGCGTCGCTCCCGCGAAGTTCAGCGAGCGCATCGAGCCGCTTGATCACGATCTGGGATTTCGCCGAGGTGAGGATACCCTGTTCGTGCAGCCTCTTCAGGCTGATGGTCACCCACTGCCTGGTCGCGCCGACCATGTGTGCAATGTCGGCATGGGTCAGCATCGAGCCGATGACGATGCCTTCCTCGCTCCGCATCCCATAGGCGTCGGCGAGGTGGAGCAACAGATGCGCGAGGCGCTCGGTCACCGAGCGGGTTCCGAGCATCTGCGCCAAGGCCGAATAACACTTGCCCTTGAACGAAAGCCCTTCGATCAGCCCGATGGCGAGGCTCGGAATCTGGGTGACGAGCGACTTGAGCGCCTTGCCCGGCAGATGCACGACGCTCGCATTGGCGGCGGCCGCGCCGGACCACAGATGCGTGGCAGGTCCAAACACATCCGGTCCGCCGACGAAATTGCCGGGGTTCCAATAGGCGAGCGTAATTTCCCGCCCGGACGGGGCGGTATAGAACACGCGGATCCGACCGGTCTCGATGAAATAGATGCCTTCGTGCACGGCGCCCTGGACGAACAGCATCTTGCCGCGATAGACGACGCGACGCTGGCCGTAGGACAATACCACCGCCTGCTCGCGCGCCGACAGCGACTGGAACAGTGGCGTCGGGCCGCCGACCAGAGTCTGGCTTTCGACCAGCAGCAACGACCGCGCCCGCGACGCCGTCGTCCAGACATTGGGCGCAACCGGCGCGACCGGACGCGCCTGCGGCTCCGGCGGGTTCATCGCATTGCTTTTGCCCTTCACCCGCCGTTGGCAGCATAACTCGTGCCATCGACACGGGCCCGCCGGCCCGGGGAGCGATCGCGCCCGGAAAATGGCGCTGCCCGACGGCATGACCCGAACCGGTGTTTCCGGTTTGTTTGGATGAGTTGCCCCACCGCCTCAACGGGTTAGGTGGCTCGGCTACACGCTGTGATTTATCGCAGCTTTCGCAGCCCGACGGGACGGTTTACCGTACGGCCCGGATCGAAAGAAAAGGTCGATGGGGCAAGCGCGCAAGAAAATCCTGTGCATCGAGGACGACCGCGAGGCTGCCGCGCTGATCGTCGAGGAGCTTTTCGATCAAGGCTTCGAGCCGATCGCCGCTTACAACGGCCGGGAAGGCTTCGACGCGATCCTCAAACATATGCCCGACCTCGTGCTGTGCGACGTCAACATGCCGGTGATGTCGGGATTTGAGGTGCTGGAACGGCTGAACGATATTTCCCTGCCGTTTGGCCGCGTGCCGTTCGTGTTCCTGACCGCGATGAGCGACCGTGAAAACGAGTTACGCGGGCGGCGCCTAGGCGCAGACGATTTCGTCGTCAAGCCGATCGATTTCGACGTTCTTCATGCGATCATCACTGATCGTCTGGCCGGTGTCGCATCCCACCGCACTCCATCATAACGCTGTCTGATCATAACGCTGTCTGGTCACCGCGTTATCCAAAGTTCCCGGCTCCGCTTCTCGTGCCCGGCCCGAGTTTTTGCACCGCTTCCTCGACCGACATGAAGACATGGTCTTTGCCGATGCTCGCGATCAGTCCCGAGCGGCCTGCCTCGATCTGGGCCTGTTCATGGGACAGCCGGGCGACCGCGACCGCGACGCCCTTTGCCTCGAGATCGGCGATCGCATGCCGCAGGAGCTGCGACCCCGTATAGTCGATGTCGATGATGCCGCTCGCCTCGATGACCAGGAGCTTCGCGGGCGGCCGTTGGGCGGCGATGGCCGAATTGATTTTATCGATGATGCCCTGCGCATTGGTGAAATTGAGCGGCGCGGCGGGGGCGAAGACCAGCACCCCGGGTTCATGCTCGCCGTGTTCGCTCGCGCTCGGCGGCCACCACACGGTCGTTCCGGGCACGCGCGCCAGTTCCACGCAATTGGGCCGGGCCACGATATAGAGGCTGTGCATGAAGGAGAGCGCGATCGCCAGCAGCATGCCGCTCTCGATCGGCAGCACCACGACCAGCCCGCCGCTCGCCGCCACCAGCAGGATCTCCCGTCCGCCGCGGCGATAGATGCGGATCATCTCGCCGACGCGGAATATCTTGATCGCGATGTAGACGAGAACGCCCGACAACGCCGCCCGCGGCACGTAGGCCATCAACCCCGACGCCAGGACGGCGAGAGCGATCATCAGGGCGACGGCCGCGAGCGAGGCAATCTGGGAGCGCCCGCCGGAATCGCGGATGATGGCGGTGCTCGGCGGACTTGAATCGACGGCGAATGATCCGATCAGCCCGGCCAGGACGCTGCCTGCGCCGACGCCTGCGAAATCCCGGCTGACATCGTCGGGCTTGCCCCGGTCGGACGGGAACGTGCTCGCCACCGCCGCCGTCTGCATGATGCAGACCATGGCGACCACCAGCGCCAGCGGCACCAGCTGGGTCAACTCGCCGATTCCGGGCACGACCGGCAAAGCGAGGCGCGGCGGCGGCACCGACAGGGCGCCGACCACGCCGACGCCGCGGGCATCGAGATGGAACAGTGCGACCGCAAGGCCCGCGCCGACCAGGCCGATCAGTGCGCCGGGAACCCGGTGGCTGATCTGGGCCGTGACCATCGTCACGATCAGGACGCCGGCGCCGAGCGCGACCGTGTACGGATTGGCCTCTCCGACGTTGCCGAGGACATGGACGAGCCGCACCAGCATATGCCCCTGTTCCTCGGACACACCCAGCAGGGCCGGCAATTCGCCCACGATGATGTGGATCGAGATGCCGGCGAGGAAACCCGTGGTGACGGGAATCGAGAGCAGGGTGGCGAGCCAGCCGGCCCGCAGCAGGCCGACGGCGAGGAGCACGATCCCGACAAGGACGGCCAGCAGCGTGGCCAAATCGACATAGTGCGCCGTGCCGATGGCGGCGATCGAGGACAGGCCGCCGGCGAAGATCGGCGCGATGGTCGAGTCCGCCGCGACCGACATGAAGCGGTTGGCGCCGAAGGCGGCGAAGGCGAGCGACCCCGCTGCAAAGGCATAGAGCCCGGTCTCGGGCGGCATCCCCGCCAACCGTGCGGTCGCGAGCTGCCCCGGTATGGCGATCGCCGCGAGCATGAGCCCGGCGACCAGGTCGCGCGGCAGCCATGCGATCCGATAGCCTTGCAGCGATGCGAAGAACCACGCCGGCATTCGACTTCCGCTATCCGGCGGTCTTGGCGGCTTTGGCCGCAGACTTCCCGTCGGCCTTCGCCTCGCGTACCGCCGCGTGGTATTTGCGGCGGATGTCCGCGAGGTTGACTTGCGCCGGCGGCAGCTTGAGGCCCATCTCGTCCATCGTATCGGCGATGATCTGCGATATGGCAAGGTCGCGGAACCATTTGTGGTTCGCCGGAATGACGTACCACGGCGCGCGCTTGGTGCTCGTCAATTCCATGGCGTCCTGGTAGGCCTCCACGTATTGCGGCCACAGCTTGCGCTCGGAATAGTCGCTTTCGCTGATCTTCCAGTTTCGCGCCGGATCGTCGAGCCTCTGCGCGAACCGGGACAGCTGCTCCTCGGGACTGATGTGGAGGTAGAACTTCACGATGTGCGTGCCGCTGGCCGACAGCATTTTTTCGAAATCGTTGATCAGGTCGTAGCGCTTGGACCACACCGACTCCGCCACCAGATCGTGCACGCGCACCACCAGCACATCCTCGTAATGCGAACGGTTGAAGATGACCACTTGGCCCTTGGCCGGCGTACGGAGGTGGGCGCGCCAGAGAAAATCGTGTGCGGCCTCTTCCTTGCTCGGCTGCTTGAATCCGAACACGCAGGTTCCCTGCGGATTCATGCCGCTGAACGCGTGCCGGACGACGCCGTCCTTGCCGGCGGCATCGAGCGCCTGCAACACCACGAGAAGGGATTGGCGGCCGTCGGCATAGAGAAGGTATTGCAGCTTCTGCATGCGTTCGAGATGCTTGGCGATCTCGGGTGCGGCCTTCTCATGGGTCTCGTATTTGCCGGTGTAGGAAGGGTCGATCTTCGACAAACGAACCTTCGCGCCGGGCTCGACCACGAATTTCTCCCGATAGTCCATGCTGGATTCTCCCGTTACGTGCCGCTTATGGCCGGAGCGACTGGGTCACGATGCGCACGCTCCTCGCCTGCCGTGCGGTGTGATAGGTAGCGAAGCGCTCGGCGATCAGCCGGACGCCGCCGAGCACGAACATCCAGGCGATGTTGTAAACCCACACCCATCCGATCAGGGTCCACGGGATCGACGGGACGAGCCAGCCGAAGCCGCACATCAGTACCGCCACGACCTGGGTCGCGACGATCGCAAAGAACAGCGCTGCCGCCGGGAATGGCGGCAGGAAGAACCAGCGTTCCGTCCGGGTGGTGAACAGCAGGAGATGGCCGCCGGCCACGAGTTGCAGGAAGATCATCGTTTGCAGCTGGTCCTCGGTCGCCAATCCGAAATACTCCGACAAATGCGGATGCGTGACCACCCGGATGCCGATCAGCAGCAGGCCGAAGGTTTCGACGATCGAGAACAGCCCGAGCACGACGGCGACGCCCAAGAGCCGCGGCATTTGCCAGCGGATCGGCGTTGCGCTCACGGCGGTGTTGTCATAGGCGATGGTCATGATCGGCGCGTCGTCGAGCAGCGACATGATGACGATCATGATTGCGGTCAGCGGCGAAAAATCGAGGAAGACGGTGGACAGCACCACTACGAACATGATGTCCATGGTCAGCGCCACGCGGTAGATCGTGTAGCTGGTGATGCGTCCGAAGATGCGGCGGGCTTCGTCGATGGCGTTGTTGATGACCGACAGGCCCGGTGCGGTCAGGACCAGCGCCGCCGCGCCGCGGGCCGCGTCGGTGGCGCCGGACACCGCGGTGCCGCAATCCGCCTGCTTCAGCGCGGGCGCGTCGTTGACGCCGTCGCCGGTCATCGCCACCAGATGGCCGCGCGCCTGCAGCGACTTGACGATGGCGTATTTGTGCTCCGGGAAGACGCGGGCAAAGCCGTCCGCCCGCTCGATGGCGTCGGCGATCGCCGGCGGCACGTTGTTGGGGTCCATGTCCTTCGGAAAGACGTCGGCGGCCGGTATGATGTGCGTGCCCATGCCGAGCAGGCGCGCGGTCTCGATCGCGATGGCGGTGTCGTCTCCGGTCACCATCTTGACCCGCACGCCCTTTGCTTCGACCCGTGCGATCGTCTGTTTGGAATCGTCGCGCGGCGGATCGAACATCGGCAATATGCCGAGCAGCGACCAGGTGCGCCCGGCATCTTCGGAGCGGGCGACGCCCAGCGCACGCGAGCCCTTGGCCGCGAGTTCGTCGACCGTCGTCTTGACCCGCCGGGCGACATCGGCCGGCGGCTTGGCGAGGTCGACGATGACCTGCGGCGCACCCTTGGCGACGGTGACGGTTTTTCCGCCGGCGTCGGTGACCGTCGCCTCCGTGCGCTTGGTCACGGGGTCAAAGGGAACGAAGCTCACCGGCTTATACGCATCGAGCGCCTTGCGATCCTTCAGCGCCTCGATCACGGCGGTGTCGATGGCGTCGCGATCTTCGATCTTCGAAGCGAGCGCCGCGGCCACGATGCAATCCTGGGCGCTCTTGGCGGAGAACAGGATCGGGTCGCTCAGGGTGAGCTGGTTCTTGGTCAGCGTCCCGGTCTTGTCCGAGCACAAAATGTCGACACCCGCCATCTCCTCGATGGCGGACAGCTTGGAGACGATCGCCTTCTGTTTCGACAGCGCCAGCGCGCCCAATGCCATGGTGATGGAGAACACCGCCGGCATGGCCACCGGGATCGATGCGACCAGCAGGACCAGGACGAACTGCAAGATGCCGAGGGCGTCTTCCAGTCCCCAGTCGTCGGTGACGACGATGTCATGGTAGACCTTGGCGGCGACCATGATCAGCGCCAGCGCGACGGCGAGGATGATGAGGAAGTTCCCGATCTCGAACATCGCCTTCTGTGCGTGGCTCACCGCGCCGGCGCCGGCCACGAGCTTGGCGGTTCGACCGAAGAACGTGTTCGCCCCGGTGGCGATGACGACGCCCTGCATTTCTCCCTGTTTGACGACGCTGCCCGAAAAGGCCTCGTCGCCGACTTTCTTCGCGGCCGGCACGGATTCGCCGGTCAATGCCGACTGGTCGATCGCGGCGTAGGTACCGCCGACCAGCCTGAGATCGGCGGGCACGATGACACCGAGTCTGATCGTGACGATGTCGCCCGGCACCAGCATCGCGGCTTCGATCGTCCGCCACTTGCCGTCGCGCATGACCGTCGCTTCCGGGGCCAGCCCTTTTCTCAGCGCGGCCAGGGCGCTGGATGCCTTGCGGTCCTGCCAGAATTCGAGTGCGGCATTGAAGAACAACAGCCCGGTGATGACGGCGAAATCGCCCCAGTGCCCGATGACGGCGGAGACGATCGCCGCCGCCTCGATCATGTAGGCGATCGGACCGGTGAAGTGCCCCACGAGCTTGCGGGCGAGGCTCTCTTCTTTTTCGACGAGGGCGTTCGGCCCGTATTTGGCAAGGCGCCGTTCGGCCTCGGCGCTGCTCAGCCCTTGGCCGGGCTTGACCTCGAGCTGGGCCAGCACCCGGTCGACCGGCGTCTTCTCGAGGTCGACGGCATCGTCCGAAGCGGCCTTGGGCGGCAAGGCCGTGGATTGCAAGGCCGGAGCGGGCATATGGGCTACTCCCTCGAACCCCGCGGCGCCTCAAAGGCACGCATCGGGATTGGTTTTTCGTCGCACCGGTGATGCCAAACAAGCGATGCGAATTATCAGACTACTTAACGCATGATTCCCGGAGACCGCAGACTTCCAGGCAAGATCATGCACAAAATCAAAGTGATTAGAGCACGATCCGATTCAACTTGAGAGGATCGCGCTGTCCGGGCTGCCGACGCGATCCGGCATCCCGCGTGCCCCCGGCCGGACCGTCGCTTCGATCTATTTCGATGACGAATCCTTCGACATCAGCGCGAATGCTTCCTGCACCGTCGTCATGAACTGAGCAGGGAAGATGATGGTCGAATTCTTTTCCACCGAGATTTCCGCCATGGTTTGCAGGGTGCGCAACTGAAGCGCCACGGGATGCTGGGTGATGATGTCGGCGGCCTCACCGAGCTTCACCGCGGCCTGGTATTCTCCCTCGGCGGCGACGATCTTGGCGCGGCGCTCCCGCTCGGCCTCGGCTTCCTTGGCCATGGCGCGCTGCATGTTGTCGGGAAGCATGATGTCCTTGATCTCGACGGCCGTCACCTGGGTACCCCAGGGCTCGGTGTGCCCATCGATGACGTTCTTGATCTGCAGGTTGATGCTCGCGGTGTCGGACAAGAGCTGATCGAGGCTGAAGCGTCCGACCACGTTGCGCACCGTGGTCTGGCTGATCTGATTGATGGCGTTATAGACGTTCTCGATCACGATCACCGATTTTTCCGGATCGGAGATGTGATAGTACGCGACCGCCGCAATGTCGATCGAGACGTTGTCCTTGGTGATGATTTTCTGCGAGGGAATTTGCATCGTGACGGTGCGCAGGGATACCCGCACCATCTGCTGGATCGGCGCGAAGATGAGCGTGAGCCCCGCCCCCCGCACACCTTTGAATTTTCCGAGCAGAAAGACGACGCCGCGCTCGTACTGCCGCAGCACGCGAAGCGAGCCTAGGATATAGAGCACCAGCGCGATAGCGATAATACCGAGAACGTAGGTCGAATCCATGGCGCTTCCATTCGGTTTCTGAGTGGTTCGAATGCGAACAGGCGGAGACCGGCCCAGCACCTGTCTCCACGCCGCGCGCCCGCAGATAATGCGATCGAACCGTACCATAGGCGCGGTCGTGGAGACACGTCTGAGCGATATTGCACACCGCCGTCGGGGCTCCGGCAGTTCATCGGCTTCCGTGTCATGCCCCGCGACGGGATGAGGTTCCAAATTGTTTCACACGTTGGGCGACTGCGCGATTTCGTGCAGGTAGCTCCAGGGATAGATGCCGCGGTCATGGCCGTCGGAAAAGGCGATGTTGAGCGCGTGATCCCCGACCAGCGCGACGGTGACGAGTGCGACCCCGCCCGCGGCGGGATCGGCGCCGTGATCGAAGCGCGCCCGCCGGCAATCGGCGCAGCGGCACGCGGCGCGCAACCGCGGCGCGCCCACCGCGAGAGTACGATCCGGCCACACCAGCCTGAGCTCGGACCGGTCGGCGCTGACGACGATCTCATCTGGAGCCTCTGCGGACATGTTCACCTGTCCGCAAGGCGGCGGCACGCCCGAAATACACCCTGTCCGCTCAGCTGACCGCCCGCTTCGCTGAAATCTGCTGGAGCGCCCAGCGCACGTTCTTGCGCACGTCGGGATCGGGATCGTCGCGCACCGCATCGAGAAAGCGCTCGGCGGCGGGATCGGCAATCTCGCCCAATGCGGCGGCGGCCTCCTTGCGCAGATTGGCCTGTTCGTGGGCGAGGCAGGCGGCCACCGGGGCGACGGCGCGGGCATTCTCGAGCCGGCCGAGGCTGCGCACCGCCTTGAGGCGCACCTGCCAGAACGGATCGGCCAAGGCCGCGATCAGCGGGTCGACCGCGGCCACGCCGCCATGGCCGGCGATGGTCTCGGCGGCGATCTCGCGCACCATCCAATCGCCGTCGCCGAGCGCGCGCAGCACCGTATCGGCGGCGATCTGGGTGTGCGAGAACGCAAGCGCGCTCACCGCCGCGCGGCGCACATTGGCGTCGGCATCGCAGGTCGCGGCCTTGAGCGCCGGAATCGATTCCTCGAGCTTGAGGAAGCCGACGACGCCGACCGCCTGGATGCGCACGGACGGGTCGGGGTCGCGCAGCGCTTCGAGGGCGGGCTTGAGCGATTCGCCGCGCCGCAGCTCCTTGAGCGCGCGAAACGCCGCCATCCGCACGAACCCGCTGGCATGCGACACCAGCCGATAGATCGCATCCGCCGCGGCGGCGTCCTTGAGCTCCGCCATGCTGTCCGCGGCCGCCGTCGCCACCGACGGTTCGGCGTCGACCACCACGCGGGCGAGCGCGGCCGCCGCCTCGATCCCGTCATATTCGCCGAGCGCCAGCGCCACTTGGCGCCGCACCCCGGCATCGGGATCGGCGATCACGGTGCCGAGCAGCGCGATCGCGGCGGGGTCGCCGGAATGGCCGAGTTCCATGACGGCGACGCTGCGCTCGCCGGCGTCCGCCGCCTTCAGGCGCACCGCGAGTTCATCGAGATCGTCATACTCTTCGAACGGGTTGGCCATGCCGCCCTCACTTGAGCAGATAGGGTATCGTTACCGTGACCGCACCGGTCGGGCAATCGGCCTCGCAGGGCATGCAATACCAGCATTCGTCATAGGCCATGTAGGCCTTGCCGGTGGCGTCGCTGATCCGCAGCACGTCGAGCGGACAGACATCGACGCACACGGTGCAGCCCTTGTCGGCGATGCATTTGGCTTCGTCGACGACGACCGGGACCGAGGTGTAGGTGGCGGCGAGCGGCATGAAACGGTTCCTTCGGTGGTCTTCTCGCTCCCCGTCTTCGGGGAGGGTTGGGGTGGGGATTTGCTTATGGCACAGCGCGTGGTGAGGAAGACCCCACCCTGCCCTCCCCGAAGACGGGGAGGGAAAGGCGGTCACGCGGTGGCGCGGATGCGCTGCTTGTCGTAGAGGCCCTTCTCCTCGTCGGCGATCGGCACGACATAGGGATCGACGGCGCGCTTGGCGCAGCTCATGCGGCCGTCCTGCTTGCGCAGCAGCGTGTGGCAGAACCAGTTCTCGTCGTCCTTGACGGGATAGTCGGTGCGCAGGTGGTAGAGGCCCCAGCGGCTCTCGGTGCGAAACAGCGATGAGAACGCTGCCATGTCGGCGCAGTCCATGATCGATTGCGCCTCCAGCGCCCGCATCAGCTCGTGGCTGTTGCGCGCGATCATCGCGGTGGCCATGTCCTCACGCACCTCGGCGAAGCGCCGCTGCGCCAGCTCGTACTTGCGGGTCACCTTGGGGGGCTGGAGGTAATCATTGACCAGCCGCCGCGTCTTGTACTCGATCTGGTTGGGCGGAATGCCGTCCTCGCGCCGGGTCGGCGCCAGCACCCGCTCCTTCTCCCGCGCGACATCGGCTTCGTCATAGGCGGCATGGTCCACATTGGCGGCATAGTCGGCGGCGTCTTCGCCGGCGACCGAGCCGTTGGTGAAGGCGCCGAGCATGTAGTTGTGCGGCACGCTGGCCATGTCGCCGGCCGCGTAGAGCCCGGGCACCGTGGTGCGCGCGAACTCGTCGACGAACACGCCGGAAGCGCTGTGGCCGGAGCAGAAGCCGATCTCGGAAATATGCATTTCCACCATCTCGCGGCGGTAGTCGGTGCCGCGGCCGTCGTGGAACAGGCCGCGGGTCGGCCGCTCGACCTTGTGCAGGATGGTCTCGATCTCGGAGATGGTATCTTCGTGGAGATGATTGATCTTGAGGAACACCGGTCCCTTGCCGGACTGCAGCTCGTTGAAGAACTCCAGCATCATCTGGCCGGACCAGTAGTCGCATTCGATGAAACGGGCACCCTCGTTGTTGGCGGTATAGGCGCCGAACGGCCCCGCCACATAGGCGCAGGCCGGGCCGTTATAGTCCTTGATGAGCGGGTTGATCTGGAAGCATTCGAGATTGGCGAGGGCGGCGCCGGCATGATAGGCCATGGCATAGCCGTCGCCGGAATTCGCCGCGTTCTCGTAGGTGCCGAACAGGTAGCCCGAGGTCGGCAGCCCGAGCCGCCCCGCCGCTCCCATGCACAGGATCACCGCCTTGGCCTTGAGCACCAGGAACTCGGCGGTGCGGGTGTTGACCGCGATCGCGCCGGCGACCCGGCTGTCCTGCGCGGTGAGCAGCCGCGTCGCCATGTAGCGGTTCGAGATCAGGATGCGGGCGCGCCGAAGCTGGCGGTACAGCGCCTTCTTGACGGTATCGCCGTTGGGCATCGGCAGCACATAAGTGCCGATGTGGTGCACCTTCTTGACGGCGAAATCGCCGTTCTCGTTCTTGAGGAAGCGGATGCCGAACTGGTCGAGCTCCTGGATGATGCCGTAGCAGCGTTCGGCATATTTCAGCACCGCCTTCTGGTTGACGATACCGTCATTGGCGATGGTGATCTCCTTGGTGTATTGCTCCGGCGTCGCATGGCCGGGCACCACCGCGTTGTTGAGCCCGTCCATGCCCATGCAGATGGCTCCGGAACGTTTCACATTGGCCTTTTCCAGCAACACGACGGTCGCCTTCGGGTTCTTCAGCTTCGCCTTCAGGGCGGCCATCGGGCCCGCCGTGCCGCCGCCGATGACGAGGACGTCGCACTCGACCTGGGAACATCCCTCGACGATCTCATCCATGCTCATGTCGCGTTCTCATGTCATGCCCGGGGCGCAAAGCCGCCCTGCCACCCAGGATGGTTCTCATACGCCCGCCGCGGAAGCAATTAGTTGCCGGCCCGCCGGCAATCAGAACTTTAGGCCCGCGGTTGGAAACTAATTGACCGACCCGGCCCCGGAGCGATGCCACAACACCCGTCATACCAGTCCTCCCACCACTTCCGGCCTGATCGGCCATTGGATTGAGACATGAGCAGCCTCAGCGAACAGCAAGTCCTCGATGTCCGGCACTGGACCGACACGCTCTTCAGCTTCAAGACCACCCGGGACGCCTCGTTCCGCTACCGGAGCGGGCAATTCGTGATGATCGGCCTCGATGTCGACGGGAAACCCCTGTTGCGGGCCTACAGCCTGGCGAGCGCCCATTACGAGGAAGAGCTGGAATTTTTCAGCATCAAGGTTCCAGACGGTCCCCTGACCTCGCGCCTCCAGCACATCGCGCCCGGCGACCGCATCCTGGTCGGGCGCAAGGCGACGGGGACGCTGCTGCTCGACAATCTCGCGCCCGGCCGCAACCTCTATCTGATCGGCACCGGGACCGGGCTCGCGCCGTTCCTGAGCCTGATCAAGGATCCCGACACCTATGAGCGGTTCGAGAACGTCGTACTGGTGCACGGGGTGCGCCATGTGGCCGAGCTCGCCTATGGCGAGGAGATCGCGAGGCTCCCCTGCCACGAGCTGGTCGGAGACCTCCTGGCCGGGAAGCTCATCTACTACCCCACGGTAACGCGCGAGCCGTTCCGCAACCGCGGGCGGATCACCGACCTCATCACCACCGGCAAGCTGTTCGAGGATACCGGCCTTGCCCGCATTGACTCCCGACACGATCGGGTGATGCTGTGCGGCAGTCCCGACATGCTCGCCCAGATGACGATCCTGCTTTGCGAAAACGACTTCGAGGAGGGCTCGAGTTCGGCCCCGGGATCCTACGTGGTCGAAAAGGCCTTCGTCGAAAAATAGCCCGTGCCGCAGCTCGAAATCCCTCCCGCCAATGCCGAGACGCACGCGCCCACGGCACCGGCGGCGGTGGCGGCCGGGTCACGCTTCGGCGACGGGGCGCAAAGCTCATTCTCCACTGCTCTGATTCCCGGCGTGGCGCTGGCGGCGGCCATAGCCGCGGCGGCGGTGCTCGCCGAGGCCGCCGTGCGCCGGATCACCGGCGGATTCGCGCTTCCTGCCCTCGTCATGGCGTTGCTGATCGGCATGGCCTTGAGCAGGCCGGCGCGCCGCGTCGCGTTCGCGCCCGGGCTGGTATGGTGCGTGAAGACACTGCTTCGGGTCGCGATCGCCCTTCTCGGCTTGCGGATTTCGCTTGGCGATATCCTCGCGCTCGGGCCGGGCACGGTGCTGGTGGTCGTCCTCGCCATGGCGGTGACGATCGCGTCGAGCATGTGGCTCGCCGGCCGCATCGGTCTCGGCGTGTCCTACGGCGCCCTCGCAGGCGCGGCGAACGCGGTGTGCGGCGCCTCGGCGGCGCTGGCGACGTCGACGGTGGTGCCGTCCTATGACCGCAAGGGTGCCGATGTCGCCTTCGCCGTGATCGCGGCGAACGCGGTGTCCACGCTTGCGATGCTGATCTATCCCCTTTTCGCCGCGGCGCTCGGCTACGATCCCAAGACCACCGGCATCTTCCTCGGCGCTACCATCCATGACGTCGCCCAGGTGGTCGGCGCCGGATATGCGGTTTCGGAGCCGGCGGGGAACGCCGCCGTGATCGTCAAGCTGTTCCGGGTGTTCCTGCTGCTGCCTGTGGTGCTCGGCATCGGCTGGTGGCTGGCGGCAGGCCGGCGCACCACCACCGCCAGGGTGCCGGTGCCGATGTTCGCCATCATATTCCTGGTGCTGTGCCTGGTGAACACGCTGGCGACCGCCACGTCGGCGCTGGCACCGGCCTATGTCCCCGTGAAAGCGGTGCTCGACGTCGCCGCCAATTGGGGCCTGCTGCTCGCCATCGCCGCGCTGGGCGCCGGTACCACGGTGACGGAGCTGCGCTACATCAACTGGCGGCACGGGGCGGTGTTCTTCGCGGACACGGCGGTGATTCTGGCGGCCGTGGCGCTGGGGCTGCGGGTGATGGGGTAGCTGACGGATCCGAGCCGTTTTGGTGGAATATCAAAGCACGACGAAGCTGGACCAGGCCATCGAACAGGCGCGGGAGTTGCCGGCCGAAGAGCAGGACGCGCTGGCGGAAGGCCTATTCGCCCATATCGCCAACGACGACCGGCCCTATCGCCTCTCTGCCGATCAAGTCGAGGAAGTGAGGCGGCGGCGGAAAGACCTGCGAGACGGCAAGAGCCGGTATCCAACCGACGAAGAGTTCGAGGCGGTCTGGAAACGCTGCGGTCTATGAAGGTTCGTTACGAGCTGAATGCGCCGCTTGAAAGGCCAGCCGTATATCCGCCCGTTTATACCACTGTCCTCTCGGGGCTCGGTGGGCGACACGATGACGCGAAGCGGACAAGGCCGCCGCCAAGCCCCCTTGTAGGGTCATCAATATATTGTAATTGAAGCATTATCTAGCCAAGAACGCGTTGAGAGCGGCCTCTCCGAGAGGATTTTTATGTTGCCCCGATTTCAGGATTTCTCATTGCATCCGGATAAACTTCTGATATTGTGTTTATGTGATTTTAATGCAACCGACTTATACTGATATACAATCCATGATTGAAAGAACGGCAGCCAGGGGAAGTGCAGAGTGAGGAACATCACAGTCGGTCTCGATGCGCGGACCTTAAGTATCCGCAAGAGATGGCGCAGTGCACAATGATTCCCTGAGGAGCAGACCATGACCGTAATCGCAATGACGAGAGAGATTGGGTCACTCGGGACCGAAGTTGCGGCGGGGGTGGCCAAGCGATTGGGCCTCGAGATCGTGCGTTCGGAAATCGCAGCGAACAACGTGGCGCGGCGGCTTGGCGTCGCGGAGAGCGTCGTCACACGTTACCTCGACGGCTCGGCATCCCTGGTGGAGCGATGGCAGATCAACCGCCGCAAGCTGTTTCATTACGCTGCCGAGGAAATCCTCGACTTGGCCCAACGGGGCAACGTCCTGATCAAGGGCTGGGGTGCCGCCACCCTGCTCCGCGACATGCCGCAGGTGATCAGCGCACGCGTATGCGCCCCCATGGAGTTCCGCGTCCGCGTCATGATGGAGCGGCTCGGCCGCAAGGACGCCGGTGCCGTGCGTGAGGAGATCGAGCGCTTCGACGCCGCCCGTGCCCGCACCTTGCGCGCCTATTTCAATGTCGAGCAGGAGGACGCGCGGCTCTATCACATCGTGCTGAACACCGAACGGTTGAGCGTCGATGCCTGCGTGAATGCGGTCTGCGAGCTCGCCGAAGGCCCGCGGTTCCGCGACACTTTCAAGTCGCGCTCCGCGCTCGCCAACAAGCTTCTGGAGGCGAAGATCAACGCGGCGATGGCGGAGCACATCAGCGTCGCCATGGCGCCGTTGGGGGTGTCGGTGTCGGTCGCCAACGGCAAGGTCACGCTGGGGGGAACGACGTCCAGCGGCAGCCTGCGGCCGCGCGCCGAGAAGATCGCGCGGGCCGTCGCCGGCGTGTTGCAGATCGACAACCGCATCGTCAGCGTGCCGACCCGCGGCAGCGCGTTCTGAGCCGTCAATCGAGATCGAGGGCAGCGAGCGAAATTGCGAGGGCGGGGGCCAGGGCGGGCGATATGAGTTCGCGCGGCAGCACTTCCCCGATGACGGCATATCTAGCCCTCAAAGGCTGGGTGTGCACCGTCGTGACGAGCGTCGCCGCATTGATCACCCAGTATTCGCGCACCCCGTGCGAGCCGTAGAGCTGCGCCTTGATCTGGAGATCATAGGCAAGGCTGGTATCCGCGATCTCCACCACGAGCAGCGCATCGCTGCCGCGGATATCCGGTGTCTTGATGCCGGACGAACGAACCAAAATGTCAGGCACCGCAAAGGTGTCTTCTGCGAGATTGAACTGCGGCTCCGACGTCACGAAGACGTCGTCCGGCGCCGCTCGCGAGAACCGGAATGCGAGCGCTTCCCGGACGATCTCGTGGCGGCGCCCTTTCGGTGACGTCGGCACGATCTCCCCGCCCACCAACTCGAACCGGTCTTCGTCGCGGAAATATCCGCCCGCCGCCATGCGCTCGATCTCGGCCACGGTCCAGCTCCACCGCGGCAGCCCATCGGCAGCGCGGGTGGTCGGACGGGACATCTGCGCGAGATCATTATTCATGGGGAAACGATATCACGCCGCCGCCGCGATGTCTCCGCGCCACGGATTCGCACCGCTTCGCCGGCCGCCCGGGCCGGCGAGCACTTTCGCCTCATGTCAAGAACCCCGATTGCCGCCGCCGGATTTAGAAAGAGCCTCGATATCGCGGTGACCTTCGATGATGTTGACGACCTCGAACACGTCGTCGACGTAGCGGAAAAGAATCACGTAGCCCCTGAAGGTGAAGCTTCGGATGTCGGGACGGAGTTCGGGGCGAGCGCGGCCGAGGGTACCAGGCAATGCGGCGAGTTCGCGGCATTGCAGGCGCAGAGCGCCGACAAACCGCCGGCCGATGATGAGGCTACCGCTTTCGCGGGTGATATATTCAAGGATGTCCACCAGGTCTGCTTTGGCCGACGGCAGCATTTTGAGCCGCGGCAAGTCAGAACCCCTCCTTGGCGAGTTGCGCGGCCTTGGCTTCGAGAGCGTCGTCGATCTCCGCATCGCTGGCCTCGCCGCCCGCCGCGATGGATGCATCGAGCATCGCGCGCAACGCATGCAGCTTGGCCTCGCGTTCCTCGACCAGGCGGAGCCCTTCGCGCACAACCTCGCTCGCGGAGCCGTAACGGCCGGCGCGAACGATGCGGTCAACGAAGGCTTCCCAGCGCTCGCCGATTGAAACGTTCATGTATGCCTCCGCTCCGTTTAGGATGGCATAATAGCAAAAACTGCGCAATTTGTGTTATCTGGCGCCATATCCTCTTTGACTCGCGAGCGCATCACCGATCGCAGCCAGGAACTCACAGGGCCGAGATCGCGGCGGGTCGGGGCTTTGTGATCGAACCGCAGCGTTTTAATCTGGCGGGATCCGACGGCGACAGGAGGTCGGCGCCGAAGCCCACGGGAATGCAAACCCCGCGACGAGTAGCCCCTATTGCCAAGGGTGGAACTCATGCTGTGCCTAAATCGCGGTCCCGTGGTCATCTCCGGTCAAGCCGGGAGATGACAACAATGCGATTCAAGCGTTGGGGACAGGATACCAGCCGTCGAGACCTCCTGAAAACGGCTGCTTGGCTGACGGCCGTCGATGTGATCGGCGCCGCCGGCGGCACATTCGCCCGCGCGGAAGAAACCAAGCCACCCGCCTCGCCGTCCCTGGCCCAGATCGACACGGCGTTGCGTGACGCAACCCGGGCCCGGTTGGTGCCCGGCGTCGTCGCGATGGCCGCGAACGACAGCGGCATCATCTACGAGGGCGTGTTCGGCTCCCGGCATCTCGGCCAGGAGGCGGCCATGAGACGCGACACCGTGTTCCGCATCGCTTCGATGATCAAATTGATCACCTCGGTGGCCGCGATGCAACTCGTCGAGCAGGGCAAGCTCTCGCTCGACGAGCCGGTGCCGGCCATTGATCCCGCTATCGGCGCGCCGCAGGTCCTCACCGGCTTCGACGCCGCGGGGGCGCCGCTGCTGCGTCCGCCGCAGCAGGCGATCACGTTGCGCCATCTTCTCACCCATACCGCCGGCTTCGCCTATCGGCTGTGGGACACCCAGGCGATGCGTTACCAGCATGCGGTCGGCGCTCTGCCGGCGCGCAAGCGAGCCGCATTGCCGCGTACGCCGCTGATGTTCGATCCCGGCACCCGCTGGCAATACGGCACCAGTATCGATTGGGTAGGCCGGCTCGTCGAGGCGACCAGCGGCGAACGGCTGGACTTGTATTTTCGCAAGCATATCCTCGACCCGCTCGGCATGGCGGATACCGGCTTCGGCGTCTCGATCTCCCAGCACGCGAGGCAAGCGAGCGTACACGGACGCAAGGCGGACGGAACGCTGGTGCCGGAAGCGCTGGAGAAGCCCTTCACCGCGACGGCTTTTTCCGGCGGCGGCGGCATCTATTCGACCGCCCCCGACTATCTGACCCTCATTCGGGCGCTGCTGGGAGGCGGCAGCCTCGACGGCACCCGCATCCTGCAGCCGGAGACGGTCGCCCTGATGGGCCAAAATCAGATCGGCGACATCGAAGCCGGAATCCTCAAGACGAACAATCCCGGGCTGTCGAACGACGTCGATTTCTTTCCGGGCATTCCCCTTCGATGGGGTTTCGGCCACATGATCAACATGGCGCCGGGGGCGAACGGCCGCAGCGCCGGGAGCCTGACCTGGGCGGGCCTCCTCAACACCTATTACTGGATCGACCCGACCAGGCGTATTGCCGCGGTCTTCATGACCCAGGTCTTGCCGTTTGCAGACAAGCCTGCGCTTGCGCTTTACCGCCGGTTCGAGCGCGGCATCTACGGTGCGGTGAAGGCGGGGTGATCGTCGTCGAGGCCGTTGCCGAACGCTCACTCCGCTGCGACGGCGCGGACCTCGGCCTCTTCGCCCGGTACGCCGCGGTCGCCCAGCAGCCAGTTCTGCAGGCGATCGAGATAGAGATAGACCACCGGCGTGGTGTAGAGCGTCAAGAGCTGGCTCAGCGCCAGCCCGCCCACCATGGCGTAGCCCAGCGGCTGGCGCAGCTCCGAGCCGGTGCCGTTGCCGAGCGCGAGCGGAACGCCGGCGAGCAACGCCGCCGCCGTCGTCATCATGATCGGCCGGAACCGCAGCAGGCAGGCTTCGCGGATCGCATCGACCGGCGGCAAATGGCGGTCGCGTTCCGCCGCGATGGCGAAGTCGACCAGCATGATGCCGTTCTTCTTGACGATGCCGATCAGGAGGATGATCCCGATGATGCCGATCACGCCGAGGTCCATCTGCCCGAACCGCAGCGCCAGCAGCGCGCCGATGCCGGCCGACGGCAGCGTGGAGAGGATCGTCAGCGGGTGGATGAAGCTTTCATAGAGGATGCCGAGGATGATGTAGACGACGACCAGCGCGGCGAGCACCAGCACCGGCGTGCTCGACAACGAATTCTGGAACGCCTGCGCGTCGCCCGCAAACGACGAAATGATCTGCGCGGGCATGCCGAGGTCGGCGGCCGCCTGGGTGATGGCGTCGACCGCCTGTCCGAGCGCGACCCCGGGCCGGAGATTGAACGTCAGCGTGACCGCGGGAAACTGCGCCTGATGGGTCACCGAGAGCGGCCCGGCCCGGCTCGAATCCATCTCGACGAAGGTCGAGAGCGGAACGACGCCGTCGGTCAGCGGCGATTTCACGTATAGCCGGTCGAGCGAGGCGAGGTTCGCCTGCAGCTCCGGCAGGATTTCCAGGATCACGAAATAGGTATTCAGCTGGGTGAAATACTGGGTGATCTGGCGCTGCCCATAGGCGTCGTTGAGGGTGTCGTCGATCAACTGGGGCGAGATGCCGAAGCGGGACGCCTGGTCGCGGTTGATCGCGAGCTTGAGCTGCGGGGCATTGGCGAGAAGGTCGCTCGATGCGTCGGCGAGTTGCGGCAAGCTGCGCAGCTTCTGCAGCATCTTCTGCGACCACTCGATCAATTCGTCGATATTGGGATCCTGGAGCGTGTACTGGTAGCTGCCGCGTCCGATACGCGCGCCCACATTGATGTCCTGGGTGGGCTGCAGGAACACGTTGGCGCCCGGCACCTGGGCGAATTGCGGCCGCAGCCGGTCGATGATCTGGCGCGCCGACGCGGTGCGCTCCTCGCGCGGCTTGAGCACGATGGTGAAGCCGCCGGTATTGGCGGGGTTGGGGCTGTCGGTGCTTCCGGTCTGCGAGCCCATGGCCTGCACGTCGGGATCGCGCAGGATGATCGCGCCCAGCTCCTGCTGCAGGCGCATCATCTCCTGGGGCGATACCTCCTGGGACGCCTCGGAGACGCCGGAAATCAGTCCGGTGTCCTGGATCGGGAAGAAGCCCTTGGGAATCTGCACGAACATGACGACGGTGAAGGCGACGGTGGCCAGGAACACGGCGAGCATGATCGCCTGGTGCCGCAGCGCCACCTCGAGGGTGCGCCGGTAGCCCGCCAGCATGGCGTCGAACCCGGCCTCGATCCGGCGATAGAGCCGCCCGTGCGCGCCGCCCGTTTCCGCCCGCATGAAACGCGCGCACAGCATCGGGGCGAGGGTGAGCGAAACCAGTGCCGAAATCGCAATCGAGGCGGTGACGGTCAGGGCGAATTCGCGAAACACCCGGCCGATGATCCCGCCCATGAGCAGCAGCGGGATGAACACGGCAACCAGCGACACGCTGATCGACACCACCGTGAAAGCAATCTCCCCCGAGCCCTTCAGCGCCGCCTCGAAGGGCGTCATGCCGTCCTCGACATGGCGGTAGATGTTCTCCACCACCACGATGGCGTCGTCGACCACGAAACCGACCGCGATGGTGAGCCCCATCAGCGAAATATTGTCGAGGCTGAAATTGAGCATGAACATCGCCGCGAACGAGCCGAGCAGCGCCAGCACCACCGTGACGCTGGGGATGAACGTCGCCCAGAAGCTGCGCAGGAACACCAGCACGACCAGCACCACGAGAATGATGGTCAGGACCAGGGTGAACTCGACGTCGCGCACCGAGGCGCGGATCGTCACGGTGCGGTCGAGCAGGGTATCGACCTTCATCGCCGCCGGTATATTGGCGGTGAGCTTGGGCAGCTGCGCCTTGATGAGCTCGACGGTGTCGATGACGTTGGCGCCCGGCAATTTGCGGATCGCCAGCAGGATGCCGGGCTTGTTGTTGGGGAAGCCGGCGACGTAGCGGCTGGTCGCCTCCATGACCGCCTGGCCGACGTCGCGCACGCGCAGCGCAGCGCCGTCGCGGTAGGCCAGGATGACGTCGTTGAACGGATCGGCCTCGGCGATCTGGTCGTTGGCCGCGATGGTATAGCCGACCTTGGGGGTGAAGATGGTGCCCTTGGCGGCGTTGCTGGTGGCGTTGACGAGCTTGGTGCGCACCTCTTCGAGGGTGAGGCCGATCGCGGCGAGCTTGGCCGGATCGACCTGGACGCGGATCGACGGCTTCTGGTCGCCGATGATCGAGGCCTGGGCGACGCCCGGCAGTTGCGACAGCGCCTGGATGAAGAAATTGTCGAGGTAGTCGTGCACGGTGGTGAGCGGCAACGTCTCGGAGTGCGCCCACAGCATGATGATCGGGGCATCCGCCGGATTGACCTTCTTGTAGTTCGGCGGCTGCGTCATCGCCTGGGGCAGGAACTTGCTGGCTGCCGTGATAGCGGCCTGGATGTCCTGGGCGGCGAGATCGATGTTGCGGTTGAGGTCGAACTGGACCACGACCTGGGTCACCCCCAGCGAACTCAGCGACGTCATCTGGGTGATGCCGGCGATCTGGCCGAACTGGCGCTCGAGGGGCGCGGCGACCGAGGACGCCATGGTCTCCGCGCTGGCGCCCGCCAAGGTCGCCGTGACCTGCACGGTCGGGAAGTCGACCTGGGGCAGCGGCGCCACCGGCAGGTACGGAAACGCCGTGATTCCCAGCAACGCCAACGCCGCCATGATGAGCGAGGTGGCGACCGGCCGGCGAATGAACGGCTCCGACAGGTTCATTTGACGTTCTCCGCGGCCGCCGCCGTGACGATGGCGACGGGAGCGTCGACTTGGAGCTTGTATTGTCCGTCGGTGACGACGCGGTCGCCCTCATTGAGGCCCGCGGTGACGATCGTCAGATCGCCCGATACCGGGCCGAGCTCGATCTTGCGCGGCACCGCCTTGTCGTCGTCGCTCACGATCCAGGCGAACAGGCCCTGCGCGCCGCGCTGGACCACGGTGCTGGGAACCGCGATGACGTTCTTGCGGATCTCGAGCAGCACGTGCGCATTGACGAATTCACCGGGCCACAACCGCTCGTCGGTGTTGGCGAACATCGCCTTGAGGCGAAGCGTGGCGGTGGCCTGGTCGATGATGTTGTCGATGAGCAGGAGCGTGCCGGCGCTCAACTGCCGGCGGTTGTTCTGGTCGAATGCGGTGACCTCGACCGGGCCGCGCGCCATGGCGTCGCGCAGATCGTCGAGAACCTGCATCGGCAGGGTGAACATGACCGCGGAAGGCTGCGTCAGCACCACGGTGGCGATCATGCGCGCGTCGGAAGCGTGCACGAGATTTCCGGGATCGACCAGACGGACCCCGATGCGTCCGTCGCTGGGAGATTTGATGGCGGTGTAATCGAGCTGGGTCTGGGCGGTTTCGATGGCCGCTTCATCGGCCGCGATCGAGCCCTTGAGCTGATCGACCCGCGCCTGCTGCTGGTCGACCAGTTGCTGGGTGGCGACGTTCTGAATCACCAGCGTCTTGGAGCGGGCGAGGTCCTTTTCGGAGGAGCCGAGCAGGGCGACGTCCTGCATCCGCTTGGCCTTGGCCTGATCGAGCGCAGCCTGGAACAGGCGCGGATCGATCCGTGCCAGCACGTCGCCCTTCTTCACATGCTGGCCTTCGGTGAACAGCACCTCCTGCATGATGCCTTCGACCTGGGAATGGATCCCGACGGTGAAGGAGGCCTGCACCGTTCCTAGCCCGGTGACGTAGACCGGCACATCCTGCCGGGCGGCGACCGCGATCTTGATCCGCACCGCCGGGCGCGCCGCCGGGCGCGCGGCACGGGCGGCATCCGTTCCCGGGGCCCAGTACCAGTACAGCGCGGCGCCGCCCGCCAGTACGGCGAGGCTCGCGGCAATCATCAGGGGTCGCGTGCGATTCGAGGCCTTATCGCCTCGGCTGGTGGACACCGGCATTTCCTCCTGGGCGTTCAATTCTATTTTGGAGGTATTGCAGCGACGTTATTCCAGATCAAAGACTTCGGCTCGGATTTGCGGGCCGAAACCGCGCTGCATGGGAGCTGGTCTCGCGTGGTGCCATGAGCCTGCCGCGCCACCCGCAATTCGGATGATGCAGCCTGTTCAGACCGTTCGCGTCAGGCGCGAGGAGGGCCGCGGGCGTTGAAATGAAAAAGGTCGATCGATGCCGCCGCGGTGGCTGCGAACGGCCAATGCAAGTCGTCAAAAAATGAAATACGGGGCAGCAGCGCCGGAGTCGCCGGCATGACCAGCGCACCGGCCAGGCTGATGCTGGCGCAGATGGCGCAGAAATCCTCGCCGAGCCCGCTCGGATTGTTTTGACGGGGTGACGACGGGTCGGCGGACGTGACCGTTGCGGCAGCCGCCGCAACCGCCCAACGGCTCGAATTGCCGGCAAACCGCTCGGTATGGACGTGGCCATAGGCCAGCACGAACTGGCACGCCATCGCGAACAGTGCCAGCAACGCGACATTGAGCCTTTGCGACCGGAACCACCGCATTGGACGGCCATGCCCTCCGAGTTGCCGATTTTGTACGCCCGTTCGGATGCCTTGTGAACAAAAAAGAGCCGTCTTCGGGAAGCGACTCCATCCGGGCCCATTCGTGCACGCGATTCCGCGCTGCGGTATCGCGGTCGCACTTGCTCCATCTTCTTGTGGTCCGTTTCCCGGCGGCGTAGAGGCCACGCCGACCGATGAGGAAAGCCGACCCATGAAGAGGATCGCCCTACTTGCCGTCGCCCTGATCGTGAGCCAAGCTGCGGCTGCGGCCGGGACCACCAGCGGCTCCAGTGCTCTCGCCCTCACCGCGCTGGTCGCAAACCAGGCGCGGTCGCTGTCCGTCACCGACCGGCGCGTGATCGCCCGCCTGTTTGGCGGACAGACCACTTTCGGCTATCCCGCGAACCGGACGATCCTGGTCAGCGCGGACAAGATCGACTGCAGGGTAAGCAATGTCGACATCACCGACCGCTCTTGCGAGCTGACCTTCAGCACCGCCAAGCGGACGCTCAAAGGCCGCGAAGCCAACGAGCTCTACGCCACCCTGGTGGAAGCCGGCGTCGCCTCCGACGGTGCCGCCGGCACGATCCACGAGAGCGTGTCGCATCTTCTGTGCACCATCGATCCCAACGCCATCAAGCAGAAGGACGGCAGCGGCGCGGACTGCAAGTTCGACACCGGGGCGTAGGCGCGAAACGCTCCCCGGCTACGGCCTCACATTCGGCCCGGCGATGTGCAATCTGATGGGAGGGGACACGGAAAATCTTTTTTGTCAAAAACAACCCCATGCAAAGTAGAATTGGAGGTGCTTGATTACCGTGAAATGGGACTGCGATCCCGGCGGCCCAGGGTGCGGAAGATGAATTTGAACCCCACCCTGCCCTCCCCGAAGTCGGACCGACGTCGGACAGGGACAGACTCCGCCCTCCACGGAAACATCCACATGACCAACCCCGAGGCCCGCACTCGTGGCCGCAAAATGAGAGATGCAATGAAGCTCAGTCCCATCCTCTTCGCGCTCGCCGTCTCGATTGCTCTCGGGGCCATGTCTGCGCCGGCGCGGGCGCAGGCCGCGGGCGATGACGTCCTCTCGCGGGACGCCGTCCTGCGCGACCGCGATATCCCGGACCTGGGGAATCCCCAGGGCGACATGACGATCGTCGAATATTTCGACTACCAGTGCCCTTACTGCAAAAAGGCGGCTCCCGAGCTTGCGCAAGTCGCCAAGGAGGATGGCAAAGTCAGGATCGTGCTGAAGGACTGGCCGATCTTCGGCCCCCAGTCGGCCTACGCCGCCAAGATGGCCCTCGCGGCTAAATTCCAGAACAAATACGAAGACGCCCACGACGCCCTGATCGCGGCGAAAACGAAGCTGACCGAGGCCGGCGTCGACGATCTCCTCGCCAAGGCCGGCGTCGACGTGGCGCGGGCGACCGCGGACCGCGATGCGCACGGGCGGGAAATCGATGCGCTGCTCGCCCGCAACGACGCGCAAGCCAGGGCGTTCGGCTTTCAGGGTACCCCGGCGTTCATCATCGGAACCTTCAGGGTGCCGGGCTCGCTGAATGCGGCCGGGTTCAAGCAAGCCATCAGCGATGCGAGGAAGGCCGCCGCGTCGAAGTGAGGGCCCCCCGGACACCGTCATCACCGGGCTTGTCCCGGTGATCTCGACGAGCAGGGCACGGCCGTTTCTAAATCACCGCAGTTGTGTCGCGCGTTCCGCCTTGGCGATGGCCTCTGCCCCGAGAATCGAGATCACCGGGACAAGCCCGGTGATGACGGAGTGGATGAACGCGCAGTCGAGGTCGCCGTCCGCCGCGCTAAGCCTTGGTCTGCGTGCGCACCACCCGCAGCGGGGTCACCTTGAAGGCGTCGAGATGCTCTCCGATCGCGCCGGCAATGTAGCGCGCGGTGATGGGCGTGCCGTCGTAATGCAGGATCGGCACCAGGCGCACGGGGTCGATGCCGCATTCGTTGACGATCAGCGTGCGGAGCTGGGCGTCGCGGTTCTGCTCGACCAGGAACACGAAGTCGTGCTCGACGATGAACTCGGCGACGTCCTGGTGAAACGGGAACGCCCGCACCCGCAGCATGTCGAGGCGGTTGCCGCGGTCTTCCAGCATCGCGATCGCCTCGTCCATCGCCGGCGCGGTCGAGCCGTAGTAGATGACGCCGTACTTGGTCGGCTTTTCGGCGTCGCGGCGCACCGGGCGCGGCACCAGGCCCTTGGCGGTCTCGAACTTGCGCAGCAGGCGCTGCATGTTGTCCACATACGCCGCGCCGTCCTCGGTGTAGCGCGCATAGCGGTCGCGCGAGGTGCCGCGGGTGAAGTAGGCGCCCTTGGTCGGATGGACGCCCGGCAGGGTGCGGAACGGGATGCCGTCGCCGTCGACATCGAGATAGCGGCCGAAATCCTTGCCGGCGTCGAGGTCGGCCGCGGTCATCACCTTGCCGCGGTCGTATTTGCGCTGGTCGTCCCATTTGAACGGCGCGCACAGATGCTGGTTCATGCCGATTTCGAGATCGAGCAGCACGAACACCGGGGTCTGCAGCCGGTCGGCGAGGTCGAAGGCCTGCGCCGCGAACTCGAAGGTCTCGCCGGGATTTTCCGGGAACAGCACCACGTGCTTGGTGTCGCCGTGGGAGGCATAGGCGCAGCTGAGCACATCGGACTGCTGGGTGCGGGTCGGCATGCCGGTGGACGGCCCGGACCGCTGCACGTCGAAGATGACCGCGGGAATCTCGGCGAAATAGCCGAGCCCGAAGAATTCCTGCATCAGCGAGATGCCGGGGCCCGAGGTCGCGGTAAAGGCGCGGGCGCCGTTCCAGCCGGCGCCGATGACGATGCCGATCGAGGCGATCTCGTCCTCGCCCTGGATGATGGCGTATTTCCTGGTCTTGTCGTCGGGGTTCGTGCGCAGCTTGGCGCAATAGCTGGTGAAGGCGTCGGCGAGCGAGGACGACGGCGTGAGCGGGTACCACGCGCACACCGTGGCGCCGCCATAGACGGCGCCGAGCGCCGCCGCCGCATTGCCGTCGATATAGATGCGGTCGCCCACCTTGTCCGACCTCTTCACCTTGAGGCCGCATGGGTTCTCCATGTTCATGGTGACCCAGTCGCGGCCGAGGTGAAGCGCGTGCACGTTGGCGCCGATCAGCTTTTCCTTGCCCTTGAACTGCTCGCCGAACAGCCTGACGATCACCGCGGTGTCGATGTCGAGCAAGGCCGACAGGGCGCCGAGATAGATGATGTTCTTGAACAGCTGGCGCTGGCGCGGATCGGTGTATTCGCGATTGCAGATCGCGGTCAGCGGCACGCCGAGCACGGTGATGTCGTCGCGGAATTTCGACGCCGGCATCGGCTTGGTCGAATCGTAGAACAGGTAGCCGCCGGGATCGATGCCGGCGACGTCCTTGTCCCAGGTCTGCGGGTTCATCGCGACCATGAGGTCGAGGCCGCCGCGGGCGCCGAGATGACCGGCTTCGGAAATGCGCACCTCGTACCAGGTCGGCAGGCCCTGGATGTTGGAGGGGAAGATGTTGCGCGCCGACACCGGCACGCCCATGCGCAGCACCGAGCGGGCGAACAGCTCGTTGGCGCTCGCCGAGCCGGAGCCGTTGACGTTGGCGAACCGGACGACGAAGTCGTTTACGCTGCGGATTGGGCTTCGTGCTGGCATGTCGTTCCCGCGTGAGTCATGTCGATGAGATATTTCTTCATGTCCCAGGCGCCGGTGGGGCAACGCTCGGCGCACAGCCCGCAATGCAGGCAGACGTCCTCGTCCTTGGCCATGATGCGTCCGGTCTTGAGGCCGTCGGCAATGTAGATGTCCTGGGTCGGATTCGGCGCCGGCGCCTTGAGGCGATGACGCAGGTCGGTCTCCTCGCCGTTCTCCGTGAAGGTGATGCAGTCCATCGGGCAGATGTCGACGCAGGCGTCGCATTCGATGCACAGCGACGCCGTGAACACGGTCTGGATATCGCAGTTGAGGCAGCGATGGGCCTCCTTCAGGGCGAGACGGTCATCGAAGCCGAGTTCGACCTCGGCCTTGATGTCGGCGAGCGCCACCACCTTGTCGCGCAGCGGCACCCGGTAGCGGCGGTCGGCGGAGATGTCGTTGTCGTAGCTCCATTCGTGGATGCCCATCTTCTGGCTGACCACCTCGACCGCCGGCAGCGGGCGGTCGTTCACGTCCTCGCCGGAGAGAAACTTGTCGATCGACACCGCGGCCTCATGGCCGTGGGCGACCGCCCAGATGATGTTCTTGGGACCGAACGCGGCGTCGCCGCCGAAGAAGATCTTCGGGTTGGTGGAGGCCATGGTCTTCGGGTCGACCTTGGGCATGTCCCACTTGTCGAACGCGATGCCGATGTCGCGCTCGATCCAGGGAAACGAGTTTTCCTGGCCGACCGCGACCAGTACGTCGTCGCAGGGGATGTGCTGGTCGGGCTCGCCGGAGGCAACGAGCTTGCGGCGGCCCTTGGCGTCGTACTCGGCCTTGACCTTCTCGAACACCACGCCGGTGAGGCGGCCCCTGTCGTGGGTGAACTCTTTCGGCACCAGGAAATTGAGGATCGGGATGCCCTCGTGCATGGCATCCTCCTTTTCCCACGGCGAGGCCTTCATTTCCTCGAAGCCGGAGCGGACCACGACCGTGACCTCCTCGCCGCCGAGGCGGCGCGAGGACCGGCAGCAATCCATGGCGGTGTTGCCGCCGCCGAGCACAATGACGCGCCGGCCGATCTTGGTGATGTGGCCGAACGAAACGCTGGAGAGCCAGTCGATGCCGATATGGACGTTGGCGGCGGCCTCGGTGCGGCCGGGGATCTCGAGGTCGCGGCCGCGCGGGGCGCCGGAGCCGACGAAGATCGCGTCCCAGCCTTGGGCGACCAGCGCCTTGAGGCTGTCGACGCGCTGGCCGGGGCGGAAATCGACGCCGAGTTCGAGGATGTATTCGCACTCCTCGTCGATCACCGATTCGGGCAGGCGGAAGCGCGGAATCTGCGTGCGGATCATGCCGCCGGCCTTGGGGTCGGCATCGAACACGACGCAGTCATAGCCGAGCGGCGCGAGATCGCGCGCCACGGTGAGCGAGGCGGGGCCGCCGCCCACCAGCGCGATGCGCTTGCCGTTCTTATGCTTGGGCGGGCGCGGCAGGCGCGCCTTGATGTCGCCCTTGTAGTCCGCAGCGACGCGCTTGAGCCGGCAGATCGCCACCGGCTCGGCTTCGACGCGGCCGCGCCGGCACGCCGGCTCGCACGGCCGGTCGCAGGTGCGCCCGAGAATGCCGGGGAACACGTTGGACTTCCAATTGATCATGTAGGCGTCGCCGTAGCGCCCAGCCGCGATCAATCGAATGTATTCCGGGACGGGGGTATGCGCCGGACAGGCCCACTGGCAATCGACGACCTTGTGGAAATAGTCGGGCGCGGCAATGTTGGTGGGTTCCATTCACTCCTCGTGCTGCAAACACGCGGGCCACGCTCCGCCGGCAGCGGAAGCAAAGCCGTTCCCTCCGGTCGGTTTTCTACCTCAGCCGATCCGCCTTCATCCTATTCCGCATAGACGATGAACTCCACTGCCGCAACAGGCATGGCAGAATTGAGGTAAAGCCGCCCCCAAATGCGGAATGAACATTGCTGGCATCGCTTTTTGCAGCGCGATATCGCCCAATTTCGGGCAGGCAGGCCACAAAGCGAACCCATGTTCTGCTTTCGCCCCGGTGACGCGACAACTGGCTCAGCCTGAGCCGGCGGACACCCCAAAGGGGAGACAAAATGGTACAGCATGATCACGGGAAGTTGCTGACTTCCCTGTGGATCATGCGCAAAATCGGAGAGACCGGAGCGCGGCCCGATCAATGCTCAAAGGATGGCGCTCCAAGCCGGCGACCCCATGCGCGACATCTTAGAATCCATCGCTTCCGACCCGCCGATCGATCCGACCGAATCGGCGCGCCGCAACATGCGTGCACTGCGGCGGCGCTTCTACACCGCCGCGGGCATCATCGAGAGCCCGGCCGGGTTCGAGATCGCCCTCGACGGCCGTCCGGTCCGCACCCCCGCGCGGCATCCCCTCGCCTTCCCCGCTCGCGCCCTCGCCGAGGCCGCCGCCGCCGAGTGGGACGCCCAAAAGGAGTTCATCGAACCCACGCACATGCCGCTGACACGGCTTGCCAATTCCATCATCGACGGGGTCGCCACGGCGCCGGATGCGGTCGCCGCCGAGGTCGCAAAATATCTCGGTTCCGACCTGCTGTTCTATCGCGCCGCGGGCCCGGAACGCCTGGTGGCGCGCCAGAAGCAGGCGTGGGACCCCGTGCTCGAATGGGCGCAGACGGCACTCGGCGCGCGTTTCCTCACCGGCACAGGCGTGATGCCCCTGCTCCAGCCGGAGGCGGCGCTGGCCGCGGCGCGCACGGCGATTCCGCACGACCCGTGGCGGTTGGGCGCCGTCCATGTCGTGACGACGCTGACGGGATCGGCGCTGCTCGCGCTTGCGCTCGCTAGCGGCGCCATCGGCTGCGAGGCTGCATGGGCGGCAGCCAACGTGGACGAGGACTGGAACATGGAGTTCTGGGGCGAAGACGCGCTGGCGCTACAGCGCCGCGCCTTCCGCTTCGCCGAGATGCAGGCGGCCGCCAAGGTGCTGGCCGAGGTGCCGGAAGCGGGGCCGTCATGAAAGTCGTGCTCGACCTTTCCCGCCTGTTGGGGGACGGCAAGATCACCCAGGAAGAGCATGACAGGCTGCAGCGATTCGCCGCCCGTGAAACCGGCTCGCTCGCGATCAACATCCTGATCGGACTCGGCGTCATTGCCGTGAGCGGCGGCGTGCTCGCGCTTCTCATGAACGAAATCGCGGTGATCGTGCTGGGGGCTGTCATTCTCGCCGCCGGGCTCGGCATCACCTATTCACTGGCCCGGCAGTGGAGCGTGCTGGCAACCATCTTCACCCTGGTCGGGGCGCTCATGGTCGCCGGCGGCATCGTCGCCCTCGGCGAAGCCCACTTGGGCTCCCTGCTGCTCGGGACCCTGGTGCTCACCACCTGCAGCATCGCGGGCCGGTCTAGCCTCCTCATCGGCCTCGCCGTGCTCGGGCTCGCGGCATGCGTCGGCGCCGGCACCACCTATTGGCACGCAAGCTACGAAATCGCGATCACCGAGCCCACGGTGACCATCGTCCTGTTCGGCGGGCTCGCCCTGATCGCCTATCTCGCGTCGGGTCGCGTCCCCGGAGCCTACGAACCGCTCGCACTGATGGCGGCACGGGTGTCCGTGTTCCTGGTCAATTTCGGTTTCTGGATCGGATCGCTGTGGGGCGATACCCTGGGACTGCCGCGGGCATTCCTCCATCTCGATCCCGAGGTCCTGACCGGGGTCACGGAAAAATCCGTGATCGTGCCGCCGATGGTATTCATCATCGGATGGGCGGTGGCGCTCGCTGCCACCGGCGCCTGGGCGGTGAAGGCGAACCGGCGCTGGGTGGTCAATCTGGTCGCGGTGTTCGGCGCCATCCATTTCTACACCCAGTGGTTCGAGCGGCTGGGCGCGACCCCGGTGTCGGTGTTGGTGGGCGGCCTCCTCGTGCTCGCCTTCGCCATAGCGGCGTGGAAGCTCAATCAGCGATTCATCGCCGACGCACCGGCGCCGGCGTAATCCTACCAAAGCGTTAGGGACCGGACTTCGCGCGCCGGTTCCGCGCGGCGCCGGGTCATGCTATTCGAGAACGGCCGGGCGGAGCGGAACATCATGAAAGACATCAGGGAAAAGCTCGAAAGCCGCCGCGCCAGCGCGCGGATCGGCGGCGGCCAGAGGCGCATCGACGCCCAGCACAAGCGCGGCAAGCTCACCGCCCGCGAACGGCTCGAACTCCTGATGGACAAGGGCTCGTTCGAGGAATTCGACATGTTCGTCGAGCACCGCGCCACCGATTTCGGCATGGACAAGTCGAAGATCTCCGGCGACGGCGTCGTTACCGGCTGGGGCACCGTGAATGGCCGCACCGTGTTCGCCTTCGCCAAGGACTTCACCGTGTTCGGCGGCTCGCTGTCGGAAACCCACGCTCAGAAGATCATCAAGATCCAGGACATGGCCATGAAGGCGAGGGCGCCGATCATCGGCCTGTTCGATGCCGGCGGTGCCCGCATCCAGGAAGGCGTTGCCGCGCTGGGCGGTTACGGCGAGGTCTTCAAGCGCAACGTGATCTCCTCCGGGGTGATCCCGCAGATTTCCGTCATCATGGGCCCGTGCGCCGGCGGCGACGTCTATTCGCCGGCCATGACCGACTTCATCTTCATGGTGAAGGACACGAGCTACATGTTCGTGACCGGGCCGGAGGTCGTGAAGACCGTCACCAACGAGGTGGTGACCGCGGAAGAACTGGGCGGCGCCTCGGTCCACACCACGAAATCTTCGGTCGCCGACGGCGCCTACGAGAACGACGTCGAATGCCTGCTGCAGATGCGTCGGCTGATCGACTTCCTGCCGTCGAACGCCAGCGCCGGGGTGCCGGAATGGCCGTCCTTCGACGACATCGAGCGCGAGGATCCTTCGCTCGACACGCTGGTGCCGGAAAATCCCAACAAGCCCTACGACATCAAGGAATTGATCTTCAAGGTCGTGGATGAAGGCGATTTCTTCGAGATCAGCGCGGCGTTCGCGCGCAACATGATCACCGGCTTCGGTCGGCTGTCGGGCCGCACCGTGGGCTTCGTCGCCAACCAGCCGATGGTGCTCGCCGGGGTGCTCGACTCCGATGCCAGCCGCAAGGCGGCGCGGTTCGTGCGGTTCTGCGACGCCTTCGACATACCGATCGTGACCTTCGTCGACGTGCCCGGCTTCCTGCCCGGCACCGCGCAGGAATATGGCGGCCTGATCAAGCACGGAGCGAAGCTGTTGTTTTCCTACAGCCAGTGCTCGGTGCCGCTGGTCACCGTGATCACCCGCAAGGCGTTCGGCGGCGCCTATGACGTGATGGCCTCCAAGCATGTGGGCGCCGACGTGAATTACGCCTGGCCGACCGCGCAGATCGCGGTGATGGGCGCCAAGGGCGCCGTCGAGATCATCTTCCGTTCCGACATCGGCGACGCCGAGAAGATCGCGGCGCGCACCAAGGAATACGAGGACCGCTTCCTGTCCCCGTTCGTCGCCGCCGAGCGCGGCTATATCGACGAGGTCATCATGCCCCGCGCGACCCGGCGGCGGCTCGCCCGCGCGCTGGGGATGCTCAAGGGCAAGAAGGTGGAGATGCCGGCGAGGAAGCATGACAATCTGCCGGTGTGAGGAGTAACCGCGTCCCCCGCCGCTCCCTCGCGCTTCTTCCCATCCCCCCGTCCCGCGAACTTGCATCCAGTCCGGCCCACGCCGCTGACCTGCGCGACCACAGGTCGGACCTGGAACCGGCAGATGATGAGGTTGTCGTCGGGGCGGCCTTTCAAGTCGTATTGAAACGCCGCCCCGATTTCTTGTCCATGGCCTCAACCAGCGTTCGGGTTCTTTCATACATTTCCGAACGCTCCGCGCGGCACCGATCCGATTCGGTTCACCCGACGACCGATCGCGGCTGCACTACGGAGGCCCCTGAAAGAGAACCTTTCCGCTGCGATCAGGCGAGGTCGAAGCGATCGAGGTTCATCACCTTGCTCCATGCCGCCACGAAATCCTTCACGAACTTCTCCTTCGAGTCCGCGCACCCATAGACTTCCGCGAGGGCGCGCAGTTGCGAATGCGAACCGAAGATCAGATCGACGCGGGTACCGGTCCACTTGACCGCCTTCGTCTTGCGGTCGCGGCCCTCGTACACGCCATCGGAGCCCGCGGGCAGCCACTCCGTGCTCATGTCGAGCAGGTTGACGAAGAAGTCGTTCGTCAGCGTTTCGGGCTTCTTGGTGAAGACGCCGTGCTTGGACTGTCCGGCATTGGCGCCGAGCACGCGCAGGCCGCCGACGAGAACCGTCAGCTCCGGCGCCGTCAGCCTCAGCAGCTGCGCCCGATCAACCAGCGCCTCCTCCGGCAGCATGAACTGCTGCTTGCTGCCGAGATAGTTGCGGAAGCCATCGGCACGCGGTTCGAGCGGTGCGAAGGATTCGACGTCGGTCTGCTCCTGCGACGCGTCCATGCGGCCCGGCGTGAAGGCAACCTTCACGTCGACGCCGGCATCCTTTGCGGCCTTTTCGACCGCCGCACTGCCGCCGAGAACGATCAGGTCGGCCAGCGAGATCTTCTTGCCGAAATCCTTCTGGATCGCTTCGAGCTTCTGGAGAACCGTCTTGAGCTGGGCGGGCTGGTTGACTTCCCAGTCCTTCTGCGGCGCGAGGCGAATGCGCGCGCCGTTCGCGCCACCGCGTTTGTCGGAGCCACGGAACGTCGAGGCCGATGCCCAGGCGGCCGAGACGAGCTGCGACACCGTCAAGCCCGACGCGAGGATCTTCGCCTTCAGGGCAGCGACATCCTTTTCGTCGATCGGCGGATGATCCAATGCGGGGATCGGGTCCTGCCAGATCAGTGTCTCCTTCGGCACGAGCGGGCCGAGGTAACGCGCGATCGGACCCATGTCGCGGTGCGTGAGCTTGAACCAGGCGCGGGCAAACGCGTCCGCGAACTGGTCCGGATTCTCATAGAAGCGCCGCGAGATCTTCTCGTAGGCCGGATCGAACCGCAGCGAGAGGTCCGTCGTCAGCATCGTCGGCACATGCTTCTTCGACTTGTCATACGCGTCCGGGATCGTGGCCTCGGCGCCTTTCGCCTTCCACTGTTTCGCACCGGCCGGGCTCTTCGTCAGCTCCCATTCGTTTTCGAACAGGTTCTTGAAAAAGAGGTTGCTCCACTTCGTCGGTGTCTGCGTCCAGGTGACTTCCGGGCCGCCGGTGATGGCGTCGGCGCCAAAGCCCGTCCCGTGTTTGCTCTTCCAGCCGAGGCCCTGATCCTCGATGGCGCCACCTTCCGGCTCCGGGCCGATCAGCGACGGATCGCCCGCGCCGTGGGTCTTGCCGAAGCTGTGGCCGCCGGCAATCAGTGCGACGGTCTCTTCGTCGTTCATCGCCATGCGGAAGAAGGTCTCGCGGATGTCCTTGGCCGCCGCGAGCGGATCCGGATTGCCGTTCGGCCCTTCCGGATTGACGTAGATCAGGCCCATCTGCACCGCGCCGAGCGGTTCGGCAAGCTGGCGTTCGCCGCTGTAGCGTTCGTCGCCGAGCCACGTCCCCTCGGGACCCCAGAAAAGTTCTTCGGGCTCCCACACGTCGGCACGGCCGCCGGCGAAACCGAACGTCTTGAAGCCCATCGAGTCGAGGGCGACGTTTCCGGCGAGGACCATCAGGTCGGCCCAGGAGATTTTCCGGCCGTACTTTTGCTTGATCGGCCACAGCAACCGGCGGGCCTTGTCGAGGTTCGCGTTGTCCGGCCAACTGTTGAGCGGCGCGAAGCGCTGCTGGCCGGCGCCGGCGCCGCCACGGCCATCGGTGATGCGGTACGTGCCCGCGCTGTGCCAGGCCATGCGGATGAACAGACCGCCATAGTGGCCGAAGTCGGCCGGCCACCACTCCTGCGACTCCGTCATCAGGGCACGAAGGTCGTTGATCACGGCATTCAGGTCGAGGCTCTTGAATTCCTCGGCGTAGTCGAACGCCTCGCCCATCGGATCGGAGAGGTTGGAGTTCTGGTGCAGAGCCTGAAGGCTGAGCTGCTTCGGCCACCAGTCTCGGTTCGTATGCGCGGGGGTACCGGCGGTGAATGGGCACTTGGTCTTGTCATCCATGTTTGTTCTCCCGTCGCGGATGCATGTTCAGTTCTGGGGGAGTTCTTACCCGACCTATGCCATCACTCAAAATTGACTTTAATGATCGCTGCGATAAGATATTCTGATGAACGAAACAACGCTCAGGCAGCTTCGCTATTTCGACGCGCTGGCAGGTCATGGCCACTTTGGGCGCGCGGCAGCAACTTGTGGCATCACGCAGCCGGCTTTGTCGATGCAGATCAAGGAACTGGAGGAGGCTCTGGGCGCACTGCTGGTCGAGAGAGGCGCACGACAAGTCCGGCTTACGAAGTTCGGAGAAGAGGCCATCCTGCGCGCTCGCGACATTCTGCGCTCGGTCGATGAACTGGGAGATTTCGCGCGAGCGTCGCGGGACCGGCTCGCGGGCCGGCTGCGCATCGGCATGATCCCGACGGTTGCACCCTATCTCCTGCCCACGGTCATCGCGAACCTCTCTCGAACGCATCCCGAACTCGACATTCACGTACGTGAGGCGCTGACTTCGAAGTTGATTCAAGAGCTCGTGGAAGGAAGGCTTGACACGGCCATCGTTGCCCTGCCGGTCTCCGAGCCTTCGCTTACCGAGGTCGGCCTATTTACGGAGAATTTCCTGCTGGTCCGGCCGGGCGAAGATGAGGGAACGCCGGTACCCAGTAGCGAAACACTGTGCGAAATGAGGCTGCTCCTGCTGGAAGAGGGGCACTGTTTTCGCGATCAGGCCCTGTCGTTCTGCAATATGCAGTCGTCGCTGCCACGCCAGACGCTGGACGCAAGCTCTCTGTCTACACTGGTCCAAATGGTCGGCGCCGGCATGGGTGTAACCTTGATCCCGGAAATGGCGGCGGCGGTGGAGACACGCTCGGCGACGGTATCTGTCGCTCGCTTTAAGGATCCCCAACCCTCGCGAACCATTGGCATGATCTGGCGCAAGACAAGTCCTCTGGCAGGACAGCTCCTGCAGCTTTCTCAAGTGGTTTGTGGCTCGTCCGACGCGTTGCGCAAAGCAGGACAATCCGGCATCGGCATCGCGCAATCCAAATCCGCAAGAAATCGCCAGCGTGCCCGCGGTGACATCAGGCGATGATCGGCTGACGTCATGAACCAGGAGCAAGCCCCCCGCAGTCGCCTTGATTTCATGCCGGTGATCTGCGACATGGGCCGTACCATGAACAAACCCGCACCATGAACAAGCCCCTCGGCGCCATCGCGGCCGACCTGCCCTCGCCGCTCGCGGCCGAAGTCGAGCGCCGGCGCACTTTCGCGATCATCTCCCATCCCGACGCCGGCAAGACCACGCTGACCGAAAAGCTGCTGCTGTTCGGCGGCGCGATCAACCTTGCCGGCCAGGTCAAGGCCAAGGGCGAGCGGCGCAACACCCGCTCCGACTGGATGAAGATCGAGCGCGAGCGCGGCATCTCGGTCGTGACCTCGGTGATGACGTTCGAATATGACGGCGTCGTGTTCAACCTGCTGGACACGCCGGGCCACGAGGACTTCTCCGAGGACACTTACCGCACCCTGACGGCGGTGGATTCCGCCGTGATGGTGATCGACGCGGCCAAGGGCATCGAGGCGCGCACCCGCAAGCTGTTCGAGGTGTGCCGGCTGCGCGACATTCCCATCATCACCTTCATCAACAAGATGGACCGCGAGAGCCGCGATCCCTTCGACCTGCTCGACGAGATCGAGAAGACGCTGGCGCTCGACACCGCGCCGATGACCTGGCCGATCGGCCGCGGCCGCGACTTCGTCGGCACGCTGGATGTCGCGACCGGGGCGGTGCGGCTGATGGACGGCACCAGCCGCGGCACGCCGCGGCAGATGGACATCGCCGCCATCGCCGCGCTCAACCCCACTTTCGACGCCGCCGCGCTCGCGGAGGAATTCGCGCTGGTGCGCCAGGCGTGCCGGCCGTTCGATCTCGCGGCGTTCCGCGAGGGGCATTTGACGCCGGTGTTCTTCGGCAGCGCGCTCAAGAATTTCGGCGTCGGCGACCTGCTCGACGGTTTTGCCGCCTACGCGCCGCCGCCGCGCGACCAGGCGGCCGATGTCCGCCGCGTCGCCGCCCAGGAGCCGCGCATGACGGCCTTCGTCTTCAAGATCCAGGCCAACATGGACCCCAACCACCGCGACCGCATCGCCTTCGCGCGGCTGTGCTCGGGCAAGCTGGTCCGCGGCATGAAGGCCAAGCACGTGCGCACCGGCAAGTCGATCGGCCTGCATGCGCCGCATTTCTTCTTCGCCCAGGATCGCGCCATTGCCGACGAGGCCTATGCCGGCGACGTCGTCGGCATTCCCAACCACGGCAATCTGCGTATCGGCGACACCCTGACCGAGGGCGAGACCCTCAATTTCGTCGGGGTGCCGAGCTTCGCGCCGGAAATCCTGCGCCGGGTCCGGCTCACCGACGCCATGAAGGCCAAGAAGCTCAAGCAGGCGCTGCAGGAGATGGCGGAGGAAGGCGTCGTCCAGGTGTTCCGCCCCAGCGACGGCTCGCCGGCGCTGATCGGCGTGGTCGGGCCCCTCCAGCTCGACGTGCTGCGCGACCGCCTCGCCACCGAATACGGCCTGCCGGTGGAGTTCGACGTGAGCGAGTTCCAGCTCGCGCGCTGGATTTCGGCGGACGACCGCAAGCGGTACGACGAGTTCATCGAAGCGAACCGCTCCGGCATCGCGGAAGACCTGGACGGCGATGCCGTCTATCTCGCGCGCAGCCAATTCTATCTCGACTACACCCGCGAGCGCGCGCCGGGCATCGTATTCACCGACGTGAAGGACGTGAAGGCGGCGAAGGTGGCGTGACTTTTCCCTCCCCGGCTGCGGGGAGGGTCAGGGTGGGGTCTTGCTGACTCGAGGAAGACCCCACCCCGGCCCTCCCCGGAGTCGGGGAGGGAGAAGATCGGCCCGGCTCGCGTAACCGTCTCACTGGCACTCGCCGAGGTGCTCGCCCTCGATCGCGACGCTGGTGTTGACGAACTCCCTGCCGGCCATCGAGCCCTTCGATCGAATCGTCGCGGTGTAGTGCTTCGGAGTGTCGAAGGTGAAGTCGCCGGACACGTCCATGTCCATTTGGCCCTTGCACAGCATGCGCCATTTGAGCTTCGAGGCGGTCGACTCGAATTCGGCGCGTTCGCAATCCGAATTCACGGTGCGATATTCGGGGCTGAAGGTTGCGGCGGTGTCGCCGGCCTGCTCTGCCGACAGGCACCGTGTCCTGACCTGGGGCTGCGAGGCGGCGCCGTCCATGACCACGGTCTCGGTCACCTGCCACAAGCCCGGCGAAATGCCGTCCGCCACGGCCGGCGAGGCTGTGCACAGGAAGGCGATGGCGAGAATTTTCGGAGACGCGTTCGACAGAAATGCTTTCATCATGGAGCAAACTTACCGTGTCCGCATGCACAAAGCCAGTCGGAGCGGGGCCCGCCAGAGGCCGCCCCGCAGCTGCGGGCTTTGAACCAAACGCGGCCCTCCCATCACGAATGAGCAGGAAACAGGCCCTCCGGCTGCCTTGCGCCCGGAGCGGCCAAAACACCCGTGAGGAACACCATGCGCGAGCTTTGTTCACTGCTGTTGTTTTCATTCCTCTGCGCGGCGCCGTCGGCGGCCGAAGAGGGAGTGGCCGAAACCATTACGATGCCGAAGCCCATCAGTATCAGCCGTTTCGTCCCCACCGGCGAAGAGCGAACGATGAACTTCGTCGCGTCGTTGTTTCCCGACTGCGCTTCGCGCGGCCCGATCGTCGGCCGCATCGTCAAAGCGCCGGCCCACGGCGCCCTGACCTTCGTCGGCGCCGATTCCTTCCCCAACTACATCGCCACCAATCGATTGTCATCGTGCAACGACAAGAAATCATCCGGCCTCAATGTCGTCTACAAAGCCGAAGACGGATACCTCGGCGACGACGGCGCGGAGGTTTTCCTGATGTTCCCCGACGGCACCGCGGCCGAATGGCACTATCTCATCCTCGTGAAGTAGCTGCGACCATCCCAGGAGGGCACCCGCGCCTTCGAAGCCCGCCGATCGCAGCCGGTCACTTGCCGTCGGGCTTCGCCTTCTGCGCCTGGTCCATGCGCGCCTTCAGATCGGTCAGCGCATCGCGAAGCGCGGCGATCTCCTTGCCGGCGGCGGCGGCCGGCGTCAGCGGGGGTTTCGCCATTTGGGCCTTCAGGTCGGCGACCGCATCCCGAAGCGCGGCGATCTCCTTGGCGGCAGCCGCGGCGGAATCCCGCTGCGCGGCAATTTCCCGGTTGGCGGCGGCGAGCTTCTGCTGGGTGTCGAGCGCGTTCTTGACGATCAGCTGCTGCAGGTACTCGACGTTGCTCTGCAGGCAGCCGGTACGCCGGTCCATCCGGCTTTCGCGGCTGCAGAGCTCGATGCCCGGCACATCCTGCGCCGCGGCCGGAGGCGCCGCGGCCGGCACCACCGCGGTGAGAACGAGCGCGAGGGTGCAGGACGATCTTCGAATATGCCCTGACCGAGGTTCACGCCCGGTTCCGTCATCCTGACGCGGCCGCGCCCTTGCATGGCCCTCGAAGGATGCCGGCCGAGGTGTGGCCGCGAGCGTGCTCGGGGCACGGCCGGGGCCGTCGTCCTTCGAGGCTCGCGCGAAGGGAGCGAGCACCTCGGGATGACGGGTCATGGATTTTTCCACGTCAAGTTCGGCTACTCCTCATAGATCTCGTTGACGGGGACCACCGACAGCGTGCCGGCGCCGCCGGCATTGTTGACGCCGGACACCGCGTAGATGGACTTGCCGATGTCGGCCGCCGCGAACCCGTGCCGCGGCGTGATCATGCGCGGATAGCGGGCCCAGGTGTTGGTCTTGGGATCGTAGACCTCATGGGCGCGGAACACGCCGCCGAAATCCTCGATCCAGCCTTCGCCGCCGAGCACATGGATCTTGCCGTCCACCACGGCGATGCCGGTGCCCGAGCGCGCGGTCGGCATCGGTGCGCGGGGCGTCCAGGTATTGGTGGCGATGTCATAGGCGTCGTTCATCCAGATGTTCGAGGACCACCCGGCGGAAAAGCACGAGCCGACCCGGCCGCCGATGGCATAGATCTTCCCGTCCACATAGGCGATGCTGTGATGATTGCGCGGCGTCGGCATCGGCGCGAGGGTCGACCAGGTGTTGGTCTCGGTATCGAACACCTCGTTGGTGCCGAGCAACTCGACCGGGCCGCCGCCGGACAGGCCATCGGGCAACTGCATGCCGGTGGGAATGCTGGCGCCGCCCATCACGTAGATTTTCTTGCCGACCGCGACCGCGGCGAGCGCACCGCGAGCCGTCGGCAGGTTGGGCAATGCCGACCATTTCTGGCTGTCGAGGTCGAACACCCAAGCCTTGTTCTCCGGATACCAGTTGCCGACCTTGCCGGTATCGGGGAACCGGAAACCGCCGAACACATAGAACTTGCGGCCGATGGTGGCGGAGGCGCCGTGATGCACCGGCACCGGGTTCGACGGCAGGCTCGACCATTCGTTCTTGGCGGGGTCGTAGCGGTAGAAGATGCCCATCGGCTTGTTCACCGCATCGGCACCGCCATAGACGAACATCTGCCCGTCGATCGCCCCGCCGATGACTTCGTTGGCGCCTTGCGGGATCGGTGCGCCGACGCGCCACTTGCCCTGGGCATGCGCGGGCGCCGCCACGAGCGAGATCGCGGCGAGCAATGCACCGGCGCGCAGATGATGGCTGAACATGTTCGTCCTCCTCCGGAATATCAGGGATATCGTGGCCGATGTTCTTTGTTCGATCGGCTCTTCGGGCGGGACTATAGCGTGCGGAACGCGAAAAAGCGCCAGCCAATGCTCCCTGCTGCCTCCGTTACGGAGTCGCACGCTCGCACGCCCGCATGAGGTCGCCGACGATGCGGCCGGGATCGTCCGCCCGCATGACCTCGCCCATGACCGCAACGCCATGGGCGCCGGCGGCAAGGCAGGTGCCGGCCGTCTGCGCGGTCACGCCGCCCAGCGCCAGCACCGCGATCTCGTGCGCCGCGGCCAGGCGCAAGGAGGCCGTTCCGAGCGCGGGGCCGTAGCCGAGCTTGCTGCCGGTCGGGAAAATCGGACTCAACGTCACGTAATCGGCACCGGCGTCAGCCGCGGCCGCGACATCGGAAAGGCCGTGGGCGGATACGCCGATGACGGCGGCGCGACCGAGGCGCTCGCGTGCCGGCACGACGGCCGCCGCAGCCTGGAGATGTACCCCGGCGGCCCCGATCACGGCGGCGAGCTCGATGTCGGTGCTGACCGACAATGCGAAGCCCTGCTCCGCGGCGATCCGCGCCAGCCGGGCGGCGAGGTCCCAGCGCTCCTCGCGGGCGAGGTCCCTGTCGCGTAGCAGCAGCCAGCGCCCGCCGAAGCGCCCGACGGCGGCGGCGATGGTCTCGATGGGATGGCAGGCTTGGTGGCGGTCGGTGATGACGAGAAGTGGGCCCGGCAGCGGCCTCATGAACCGACCAGCCCGAGCTGCGGGCTCGACGGCTCGGCGCGGCCGCGGCGCGGAATCCGCCCGGCGAGATGGGCGTTGCGGCCGGCCTCGACCGCATGCCGCATCGCCGTCGCCATCCGTACGGGATCGTCGGCCTTGGCGACCGCAGTGTTGAGCAGGACGGCCGCTGCGCCCAGCTCCATGGCGATCACCGCGTCCGACGCCGTGCCGATGCCGGCATCGACGATCACAGGCACCGGCGAACGCCGGCAGATCAGCTCGAGGGTCGCGGGATTGGCAACGCCCATGCCCGAGCCGATCAGCGAGCCCATCGGCATCACGGCAGCGGCGCCGACGTCGGCCAGGCGCTGGCACACCACGGGATCGTCGGTGCAATAGGGCAGCACCACGAAGCCGGAATCGACCAGGCGCCGGGTCGCCTCCATGAGCTCGGTGACATCGGGATAGAGCGTCTCGCGGTCGCCGATCACCTCGAGCTTGACCCAGTTGGTGTCGAGCGCCTCGCGCGCCAGCTCCGCCGTCTTGATGGCGTCGCGGGCGGTCTCGCAGCCCGCGGTGTTGGGCAGGAAGCGGTATTTCGACAGCAGGCTGACGGTGTCGAAGCCGTGGCCCTTGAGCGAAATACGGCGGATCGAGACGGTGACGATCTCGCAGCCGCTGGCGGCCGCGGCATCGACCAGGATGCGCTGGGTCGGATAGCCGGCAGTGCCGAGCAGGAGCCGCGAAGTGAAGGTCTCGCCGGCGAGCTTGAAGGGATCGGCGGTCATTTCATCCTCCCGACATCGCACGAATGATCTCGACGGCGTCGCCGTCGCGCACCGGCGTCGCCGTCCAGGCGCCGCGGCGAACCACCTCGCCGTTGAGCGAGATCGCGAAGCCGCGCGGCTCGGCAATCTCGAGTGCGGCGGTTTCCGCCCGCCACAGCTCGGCGAGGTTCGTCGCCTCGCAATGACGTTGGGTCCCGTTGATTGTGACCTTCATCGGCTTATTCCAGTCCGGCATTTTCCAGTTCGACATTTTCGATTTCGCGGTCGACGGCGGGGCCGCCGAATCGATCGAGCCCGAAGGCGTGCGCCACCGCCGGCACCTTGCCGTCTGCAACCAGGGCTTCGATCGCCAGCGCCGTCACCGGCGCCAGCAGGTAGCCGTTGCGGTGATGGCCGGTGGCGATGACGAGCCCGTCGACCCCAGTAGCCCCGAGAATCGGCGCATCGTCGATCGAGCTCGGCCGGAACCCGGTCCAGACCGCCTCGACCGCCATTTCCTCGATGGCGGGGAACGCGCGCCGGGCCCCTTCCAGAAGGGCATAGAGGCCGCCGGCGGTGACGGCGGCGTCGAACCCGCGTTCCTCCACGGTCGCCCCGACGATCAGCCTTCCGTCGCCCTTGGCGGCGAGATGCACCTGCTCCGTCCATACGATATGGGACAGCGTGCCGGTTTCCGCCGTGGCCGTCAGCGCCAGCGCCTGGCCCTTGAGCGGGCGCACCGGCACCACCAATCCGGCCGGCAGCAAATTGCCCGCGGTCCAGGCGCCGGCGGCCAGCACGACGGTGGCGGCGCGGCAGCGGCCTGCCGCAGTCTCGACGCCGCAGACGCGCCCGCCGGCGAAGTCGAGCGCCTCGACGGCGCAATGCTCGAAAAGGCCGACGCCGCTCGCCAGCACGGCGTCGCGCAGCGCCGTCATGACCAGCCGCGGGTCGACCTGGTGGTCGTCGGGGCAGAACAGGCCGGCGGCGACCGAGGGTCGCAGCCCCGGTTCCATCGCCCGCACCTGCGGGCCGCCGAGCCAGCTTGTCGCAAGGCCGCAGCGCACATGGAGATCGTGACGGAACCGCAGCCGCTCGACCTCGTCGCGGCCGAGCGCCACCACCAGCGTGCCGCTGTCGCGGAAATCGATGGAAAGGCCGGACTGGGCCTCCAGGGCGCGGCCGAATGCGGGCCACATGCGCTGGCTTTCCAGCGCCAATGCCAAGAGCTCCGGATCGCCCGGCTCATGCTCGGCGGCCGCCGCGAGCATGCCGGTGGCGGCGAGGCTCGCGCCTGCCCCGGCGCCGGCGCGGTCGAATACCGCGACGGAGAGCCCGCGCTGGGCCAGCCGCCATGCGATCGACAGCCCGATCACGCCGGCGCCGACTACGGCGACATCGACGGCGGCCGGGACAGCGGCCGGCCGACCTGCGGGAGACGGCGCTGGCGTTGCGAGCGTGCGCATGGCCGACGCCGGCAATACGGACGCAGGCGGTGCCGCCCCGAAAGCCTCTGATGTGGCCGGAAAACCCTGCATCGAAATCTCCGCTCACGCAGGGCTGGAGATGTTCGGCTCCAATCCCTACGCCGGTGCGAACCGGTTCAGGTTCAAAGGATTTCCGCGCTGCCGGACGGCCAGCGGTTTCTCAGCCCCTTGTCGGGGATCTCCCTTGGAACGAGGCCAAATTAGCGCCAAGCCTCGCGGCCGGTCAAGCGGCGCGCAGACGCAGGCTGGGTTGCAGGAATCGTTGGAACTTTTGCGATTTGCCGCATCGCAGCAATCCGTTACCATGAATTGGAACGCACCAAAAATGCATGGAGCCGCTGCGCCAAACGTATTCAAATGCCCGCCGATTTTGTGTAGAACCCCTCGCCTGCCACAGCAGCGTGGCCGGTGAGGCGTCCTACACAAAATTGGGGGATGAAGCAGGCACATGACCTATCTCGCCAAACCCAAGTTCCATCACCCCGGCCTGCCCAAGAACGCGCTCGGCTACACCCACCGCGACTATGAGGGCAAGATCTCGACCCTGTGCGCGGGCTGCGGGCACGATTCGATCACGGCGTCGATCATCGAAGCGTGTTTCGAGCTGTCCATCGAACCGCACCGGGTCGCCAAGATTTCCGGCATCGGCTGCTCCTCGAAGACGCCGGATTATTTCCTCGGCAATTCCCACGGCTTCAATTCGGTCCACGGCCGCATGCCGTCGGTGCTCACGGGCGCGAACCTCGCCAATCGCGACCTCATCTATCTCGGCGTCTCCGGCGACGGCGATTCTGCCTCGATCGGCGTCGGCCAGTTCGTGCACTCCATCAGGCGCGGCGTGAACATGGTCTACATCGTCGAGAACAACGGCGTGTACGGCCTTACCAAGGGCCAGTTCTCCGCCACCGCCGACCGCGGCTCCCGGTCGAAGAAGGGCGTCGTCAATTCCGACAATGCGATCGACATGGTGGCGATGGCGCTGCAGCTCGGCGCCACCTTCGTGGCGCGTTCGTTCTCCGGCGACAAGACTCAGCTGGTGCCGATCATCAAGGCGGCGATCGAGCACAAGGGTGCCGCCTTCATCGACGTGATCAGCCCCTGCGTCGCGTTCAACAACCACGCCGGTTCGACCAAGAGCTTCGACTATGTGCGCGAGCACAACGAGGCCGTGAACCGGCTTGATTTCATCACCGGGCGCGACCCCATCACCGTCGACTATGCTCCGGGCTCGGTGCAGACGGTGGAGCAGCATGACGGCACCAAGGTGGTGCTGCGCAAGCTCAACGGCGACTATGACGTGCACGACCGGCTGGCGGCGATGAGCTTCCTCCAGCACCACACCGCCAAGGGCCAGGTCGTCACCGGGGTTCTCTACATCGCCGACGAGCCCGAGGACCTGCACGCCCATCTCAACACCTGCGACGCGCCGCTCAACACGCTGTCGGAGAAGGATCTCTGTCCAGGGTCGGCGGTGCTCGACAAGATCAATGCCGGGCTGCGGTAAGACGGATCGACCGAAAACTGCGTAGCGGCGCAAATGCGGTAGCGTATTGCGCCGGCTGAAACTCCGAAGCGGTCCAATACGCTTCGCTTTTGCACCCTACGTGCCGCGCACGGGTGTCATGGGTCAGATGCACTATCTCCCCCTCACGGTCCCGTTCTTCGCCTTGCTGGTGGGGGCGTTCCTCGTCGTCCTCGTGCTGATCCAGATCGGGATCCTGCGCTACGCTTTCGTTCGCATCGGCATCAGTTCGCGCGCCGCGATGTTGCTGCTGCTGGGCTCGCTGTTCGGCAGCTACATCAATATTCCGATCGTGGAACTGCCGGAGCGGGAGGTGCAGTCCGGCGTCGAGGTCAGCTTCTTCGGCATGCAATATGTGGTGCCGGCGGTGGTCCAATGGCCCGGCACCGTCATCGCGGTGAATGTGGGCGGCGCGGTGATACCCGGGCTGTTGTCGCTCTACCTCCTGTTCAGGAACCAGATGTGGCTGAACGGGCTGATCGCGACCGCTGTCATAACCGCGATCGTTCACATGCTCGCCTATCCCGTGCCCGGCGTGGGTATCGCGGTGCCGGTGTTCGTTGCGCCGGTCGCGACCGCGCTGGTCGCGCTGCTGCTCGCCCGCGAGAACGCCGCGGCGCTCGCCTATGTCAGCGGCAGCCTGGGCACGTTGATCGGCGCCGATCTCCTCAATCTCGACACCGTCCGCGGGCTCGGCGCACCGGTCGCCTCGATCGGCGGCGCCGGGACCTTCGACGGCATTTTCCTGACCGGCATCATGGCGGTGCTGCTCGCGAGCTTCTCCCGGCGGGCCTGAGACCGCGCCCTGGAAACCTGTCTCCAGCGCTTGAATCCCATTGCTGTCATCGCCCGGCTTGACCGGGCGATCCAGCAGCCACGGACTGCGATTTGGGCACGGCGCCAGTTCCAACAATGGCACAGGGGTTACTGGATGCCCCGCTTTCGCGGGGCATGACATTGAAACTCGATGAACCGCCAAAGTGACGCACCGATCAATTTGCGCAAGTCGCCGTGAAGGTGCTGAGCCGGCCGCCGCGCAGGCCGCTGGCCGCGCCGTAATGGGTGCAGGTGGCGACGCGATCGCCGAATGTCTTGAACGGGGCTCCCGCCGGAATGTGCACGGTGCGATTGCTGTGCGGCACATGAACCGAAGTCGACGGCTGCATCGATCCGGACCGCAGCGGCGCCGGCGCCGGCGGCGCCAGTCCCGCCCGCGACAATGGCGGCGCGAGAAGGGCGGGATCGGGAGATTGCGCAAAGGCTTGCAGCTGCGCCAGCGAGGCGACGCAGCCGGCGAGCAAAGATACGATCAGGAGACGGGTCATGGGCGGACCTCCAGTGGGCCGGTATGATTGCAACATCTGGTTTCCAAATGTTGCTTCTTAAGGGGGAGGATCGAGATTTCCTCGACCTTCCCGTATTCCACGGAGCAGCAGCAGCTTAGGACCGAGAGTCGCAACCAAAAGTCAGCACCGCGACCCTACAGCCTACCCGACCCGGTAGCTGCGGCCGGGGTCGCCGCCTTGCAGATCGGCGATGATGGTTTCCCCGGCGATGGCGATCTGGCCCTCCGCGACAAGGGGCCGCCCCCCGTCCGGGAGGTAGACGTCGACCCGGGAGCCGAACCGGATCATGCCGATCCGCTCGCCGGCGCCGACGGCGGTGCCCTCCCGCACGAACGGCACGATGCGCCGCGCAATCAACCCCGCGATCTGCACGACGCCGATGCGCGACCCGCTGGCGGTCCTGATCAGGAAGCAGTTGCGCTCGTTGTCATCGCTCGCCTTGTCGAGGTCGGCATTGAGGAACAGACCGGCGCGGTAGGCGATGCGCTCGATCCGGCCGGTCACGGGGCTGCGGTTCACATGGCAGTCGAACACGCTCATGAAGATCGAGATGCGCGCCACCGACCGCTCGCCCAGCGCAAGTTCGGCCGGCGGGACGGCGTTGGCGATCCGGCTCACCCGCCCGTCCGCCGGCGCGATCACGAGGCCCTCGCGCAGCGGCGTCACCCGCGGCGGATCGCGAAAGAAATAGACGCACCACAGCGTGGCGACGAACCCGAGCCAGCCGAGCGGCGACCACAGCCACATCAGGATCAGGCTCGCGATCCCGAACCCGGCGATGAAGGGATAGCCCTCCTGGTTGATCGGGACGAGCTGGGAACGGATCGAGGCGGCGATCGACATGCTCACTCCGCGGCGTCGGCGGCGATGACATCGGGGGTAACGAAATCCGGGGTGACGATCTCCGCGGCTTCATCGAGCGGCGGCGGCACCCGGTTGGGCGCGACGTCGTCGTCGCCGACCCGGGCGAGCGTCTCGCGCGCCTGCTCGGCTTCGCGCTGCCGGTTCCACATGCTGGCATAGAGCCCGCCTTGCGCCAACAGCCCCTGGTGGGTGCCGCGCTCGACGATGATGCCCTGGTCGAGCACGAGGATCTCGTCCGCGTCGATGATGGTCGACAGACGGTGGGCGATCACCAGGCTGGTGCGGTCCTCGGAGATGCGGTCGAGCGCGTCCTGGATGTCCTTTTCGGTGTGGCTGTCGAGCGCCGAGGTCGCTTCGTCCAGCAGCAGGATCGGCGGCCCCTTGAGGATGGTGCGGGCGATGGCGACGCGCTGCTTCTCGCCGCCGGACAGCTTGAGGCCGCGTTCGCCGACCTCGGTGTCGTAGCCCTTGGGCGTCGAGCGGATGAAGGCGTCGATCTGGGCGTGCGCCGCGGCCGCTTCGACCTCGGCATCACTGGCGTCCCAGCGGCCGTAGCGGATGTTGTAGCGCACCGTGTCGTTGAACAGCACGGTGTCCTGCGGGACCATGCCGATGGCGTCGCGCAGCGAGGTCTGGGCGACCTCCCTGATGTCCTGCCCGTCGATGGTGATGCGGCCGCCGGTCACGTCGTAGAAGCGGAACAGCAGCCGCGATATGGTCGATTTGCCGGCGCCGGAGGGGCCGACGATCGCCACCGTGCGCCCGGCCGGAACCTCGAACGATATGCCCTTGAGGATCGGCCGCTCCGGCTCGTAGGCGAACCGCACGTCGTCGAACCGGATGGCGCCCCGGGTAACCACCAGCGGCGGGGCGCCGGGGCGATCCTTGATCTCGGTATCACGCCCGAGGATCGCGAACATGGATTCGATGTCGATCACCGCCTGCTTGATCTCGCGATAGACCATGCCCATGAAGTTCAGCGGCTGGTAGAGCTGGATCATCATGGCGTTGATCATGACGAAGTCGCCGATCGAGTGGGTCCCGGACCTGATGCCGTAGACGCACATCCCCATGGTGACGGTGAGGCCGACGGTGAAGATCGCGGCCTGGCCGGCATTGAGGACGGCGAGCGAGACATAGGCCTGGACGCTGGCATGCTCGTAGCGGGCCATCGAGCGGTCGTAGCGCGCAGTCTCGCGCTGCTCGGCGCTGAAATATTTGACGGTCTCGTAGTTGAGCAGGGAATCGATCGCCTTGGTGTTGGCGTCGGTGTCGCTCTCGTTCATCTTGCGGCGGATGCCGATGCGCCACTCGGTCGCGTAATAAGTGTACGCCATGTACACCGCGACGGTGATGAAGATGACCAGCACGTAGCGCCAGTCGAACTGATAGAGCAGCACGCCGCAGATCATCAGCACTTCGACGATGGTCGGGACCAGCTGCAGGATCACCATCCGCACGATGGTCTCGATGCCGTTGCGTCCGCGCTCGAGCACGCGGGTGAGGCCGCCGGTCTTGCGCTCGAGATGAAAGCGCAGCGACAGCCGGTGCATGTGCTCGAAGGTGAGGATCGCGAGCCGGCGCACCGCATTCATGGCGACCTTGGCGAACACTCCGTCGCGGGCCTGCGTCAGCAGCGCCATCAGGATGCGGGTGCCGCCATAGGCCGCGGTCATCGTCAGCGGGATCGCGAGCACATAGGCGGTCAATTTCGCGCCGCTGGTGTCTTGCACCAGCGCGTCGGTCGCCCATTTGAAGGTGAACGGCACCGCGATGGTGGCGAGCTTCGCCGCCAGCAGCAGGCCCAGCGCCATCATCACCCGCGCCTTGAGATCGGGCCGGTCCGACGGCCACATATAGGGCCACAGATGGTAGAGCGTGCGCCACAGCGCTCCGCCCTCGGCGGAGACCTCGCGTTTCATCTGCTGGGGGGTGCGCACGAAATCGCTCATGGGGGTCCGTATCTGACGGACCGCACGGCCGTCAACAACCCCTCATATAGGAAGTTTTGCCCGCGCATTCATCCGTGTGCCCGCCAAATCCTCATGTTTCCGGCGCATGGGGCAGCCCCGGATGCGCCGGTGCACGGCGGCTTGACGCGAGGGCGCGTGCAGTGCCAAATGATTTCCAATGAGCAAAATCAAGCGAATCTGCGTCTACTGCGGATCGAGTTCAGGCAATGATCCGGCCTACACCGCCGCCGCCAGGCAATTCGGCGAAATCCTGGCACGCAACAAGATCCGGCTGATCTACGGCTGCGGCTCGACCGGGCTGATGGGAACCCTCGCCCGCGCGGTCCATGACCATGGCGGCGAGATCACCGGGATCATACCGGAGTTCCTCAAGGCGCAGGAGCGCCTGTTCCGCGATGCCGACGAGATCATCGTCACCACCGACATGCACGAGCGCAAGCGGCTGATGTTCGAGCGCGCCGACGCCTTCGTCGCCCTGCCCGGCGGCGTCGGAACCCTCGAAGAGCTGGTCGAGCAGCTCACCTGGGCGCAGCTCGGCCGCCATCGCAAGCCGATCCTGCTCGCCAATGTCGCGGGATACTGGGATCCGCTGATCGCGGTTTTCGAGCACCTGCGCGGCTCGGCGTTCCTGCCGGCCGGACGGCAGCTCGCCTATATCGCCGTCGATGAAGTCGAGAATATCCTGCCGGCGCTCGCCGCCGCCGTCGCCCAGGTCGAGGAGCGCGAGCTGCAAGGCGAGCCGGAGCGCGTGCGGCGGCTGTAGGGTCACGCGGTCATTCCGGGGCGCCGCGCCAGCGGCGAACCCGGAATCCAGACGGCCTCGCAGCCTGCACCACAGCCTGGATTCCGGGTTCCGCCTTCGGCGGCGCCGGAATGACGGGTTCTATCTAACGCGCCTACCGCATCTGGTTCAGCGCCTCGACGATCTTCGCCTCGAGGATGCGCGCGACCCTGAGCCGGAAATGCTGGGTATCCATGAAATTTTCGGAATCGCGGCTGAACGGCCCCTCGGCGAAATAGTCGAGAAAGGCGGTGTGGGGACGGCTGGCGGCGCGGCGCGCGAACTCCGCCTTGCAGCGCGGCAGGTCGGCGACCATCTGCGGATCGAGGTCGTCGAGCCAGTCCTGGTAGACCGGCGACATCAGGAACACCACCTTGGTCTGCGGCAGCTCCGCCAGCACGGGATCGAGGAGATCGAACGCCGGGAACGGCGTGTCGAGGGGCGCGACGACGGGCTTATGCGGCGGCCGCTGCGCGCGCGGACGGAAGTTCCGGTAATGCCCGGTTTCGTAATCCTGGTAGCCGCGCGCATCGTCCGCCGCGGCCGCGCCGAGTTCCATCTTGATGCGCCTCGCGCTGAAGGTGAGCGCGCGCGTGCTCAGGAGGTGGGCGAGGTATTCGAGGTTGCCGCGATAGAGCCAGAACGGAAACGGCAGGATGATCGGCAGCGCAGGGTCATGGCCGCACCAGCGCTCGTCCACCGACAGGATGAGGGCGTCGATGCGCCGGTGATGGGCCATGAAATAGCGCAGCATCGTCATCTGCTCCTGCGCCCCCGCAGCGGGCGTCGTGAGCTGGACGAAGCTGAGCCCGGTCGCCTGGGAGAGCTTGGCGGGGTCGAGCATCTGGCCGCGTGAATTGCCGATCACCGCGGCGTCGAACCGGGGATCGCGGCCGTGGCTCGCATTGGAGGTGCGCTGGCCGGAGTCGATGACGCCCGGCTTCATGAAGGTGGGAAACCGTCCGGTGTCATAGGGATCGATCACCACCAGCGCCGCATAGATCGACCCGATGCCGCCGCCGAACACGGCGACGAACCAAATGGCGAAGCGTCGCCATGCGTGAGGGGCGGCCTTGGCTTCAATCATGGCCGGCCCGGGAGGCGAATCGCGGCCGGTTGAGGGCGGCGGCGATTTCGGCCTCGATCATCTCGGCGACATTGGAGCGATAATGCTCGTCGTCCATGAAGTTCTCGGGCTTTCGCGCGATCTCGGAATCGACCAGGAAATCGATGAACGCGCTGCCGGCGCCGCGCTCGGCGCGCAACGCCATCTGCCACTTGCAATAGTCGCGAAACCGCGCGCCGCCGGTGTCCGGCGGCGGAAGCCGCGTGTAGAACTGCGGCGGCAGCACGATCACGACGGGCGTGCTCGCGGGGATTTCGCCGAGCAGCGCATCGAGCAGGATCAACCCGGGAAAGTCCGGCTCGCGCCGGAACGGCCGGTCGTCGCGCGCTGGAAATCCTTCCCACCCCGCCGGCTTGCCGGGCTTGAAGCTCCACGCCTTGCCGGCCTCGTAGTCGGCATAGCCGGCGGGATCGACCGCAACCGCCGGGGCGAAAGCCGAGGCGAGGCGGCGGACGCCGTCGCGCAGCGTGCGCGTGCTGAGCGCATTGGCGAGATAGACCAGGTTGCTGTCGCTGTAGAGCCAGAACGGAAACGGCGTGCGCAACGGCAAGGCCGGGTCGGTGACGCACCACCGCTCGTCGAGCGCGAGGACCAGCGCGCTGGGCGCGGGATGATGGGCGATGAACCAGCGCATCATGGCGATCTGCTCGCGCACATTGGCGCCGGGCACCGTGAGCTGGACGAAATTCAGCCCGGTCGCCCGCGACAGGCGCTGCGGACTGATGAGCTGGCCGTGCGAATTGCCGAAGATCGCCGCGTTGAAGCGCGCCGAGCGGCCGAGCGCCACATTTGCGGTGCGCTGGGACGTGTCGGTATCGCCGAACGCCGCCGCCTTCGACGGCGCAACGCCGCCGGGTGGGGCGTCGCCAATGCCTTGGGCCCCGTCATAGAGGCTGCGCGGGCCGAGCGAGAAAAACCGCCCGCTGTCATAGGGGTCGATCAGGATGATGAAGACGTAGACGATGCCGACCACGGCGGCGAACACGCCGACGAAGGTGAGCGCGAAGCGGCGCCACGCACGGTCATCCGCGTTCGTCCCGATCGAACTCGTCGGGTTCGACTTGGTCCCGCTCGGTGCGATTTCGACGGCTTGCCGCTTCATCGCGCGCTCAAAACTGGAAATAGATGAAATTGAGCGGCGGGCCGTTGCCGACCTCGAGCACGCAGAAGCCGGCGAGCGCCGCTGCTCCCACGGCGATGGCCGGCCACGGCAGCGGACGCATGTCCTTGATCTCGTGGGCCGACGGCACCAGCACCGAGACCAGCGCCGCGATAATGATCAGCCCGGCGCTCTGGATGCCGCCGGCGATGCCGCCGCCGCCGACCAGCGAATAGAGGACCAGCGCCGCGGTGTGGAAATCGGCGGCACGGAACAGCACCCAGCCCACCATCACGAACAGCATCGTGATCGCCCAGCCCAGCAGCGCCGGCATCGGCCGCTTCAGGCTCTGCCAGGCATGGCACACGAGAAGGCCGAGGCCGTGCCACAGGCCCCAGACAACATAAGTCCAGCCGGCGCCGTGCCACAGCCCGCAAATGCCCATGGCGCCCATGGTGGCGAAGATGTAGCGCGGAACTCCGTTACGGCTGCCGCCGAGCGGGATGTAGAGGTAGTCGCGGATGAAGTTCGACAGCGAAATGTGCCAGCGGCGCCAGAAATCGCGCACGCTGGTGGAGACATAGGGCCGCCGGAAATTCTCCGGCAGCAGCAGGCCGAACAAGAGGGCGATGCCGATCGCCATTTCGGTGTAGGCGGAAAAATCGCAGAACAGCTGGAACGTGAAGGAGAGCGTCGCGGTCCAGGCCTCGCCGAGATTGAGCATGCGATGCGGGACGCTGTTGAACAGGGGGTCGACGACTTCGGCGAGGCGGTCGGCCAGCAGGACCTTCTTGGCGAATCCCAGGGTGAACAGGAACAGGCCGAGGCTGGTGCGCGCCCACACGCCGTCGCGGCGTGGGTCTTGGTCGAACTGCGGCACCAGTTCGTTGTGGCGCACGATCGGTCCGGCGATCAAATGCGGGAACAGCAGCACGAACAGCGCGAACGGGCGCAGCGGATACAGCGGTGCATCCTTGCGCATGCGGTCGACGAGATAGGAGATGAGCTGGAACGAGAAGAAGCTGATGCCGATCGGCAGCACGAGATGCGCCCGCGGCAGGTCGACGCCGATCACGGACTGCACGATGCCGATGAGGAAATCGAGATACTTGAAGGTCGCGAGCGACGCGAGATTGAGGACGACCCCGAGATAGAGCGGCCCAGTATGCCCGCTGCGCTCATACCACAGCGACATCAGCCATGATGCACCGATCTGGCCGAGCAGCAGCGGGATGAAGCGCACATCCCACCACCCGTAGAAGACCAGCGAGGCGATGATGAGCACCGTCTGCCGCACCACGACCCATTGCGCCACCGCGTAATAGGCGGCGACCGCGACCGGCAGGAACAGCAGAATGAAACCCTGCGATTGGAACAGCATTTTCCCGAAGCGCTTTGGGCCCGGCGGCCGAGGATACTCCCGCGCCCGGTTTAGCGCGGTCGTGCTGCAATGCCAATATTCAATCGGGGCGAGAAGATGTTCCCATCAGGTCGAAGCACCCACAGACGTCATCGCCGGGCTCGTCCCGGCGATCTCGATTCGCGCGGCACAGCTGTGCCGAGGGCATCGAGATGGCCGGGACAAGCCGGACAAGCCCGGCCATGACGACGGCGTGTGAGCAAACTGCGTCACGCCTCAGGAAACGTCACCGCCTCGATGCGGTTGCCGTCGGGGTCGCGGATGAAGGCGGCGTAGTAGCGTTCGCCGTGTTGCGGCCGCAATCCCGGCGGGCCGTCGCAGGAGCCGCCCGCCGCCAGCGCGGCGGCGTGGAACGCATCGACCGCCGCGGTGCTCGCCGCGCGCAACGCGACGTGAGCGCCGGATTGCGGCGCCGGCGGCGGCAGTGACGGGCGCAGATTGATCCAGAATTCGGCATAGCGCTTGCCGAAGCCGACCGTCGCGGGGCGCTGCTCCAGCTTCGCGTAGCCGAGCGGAGCCAATGCCGATTCATAAAATTTCGCTGCCGCGGCGAGATCGGACACGGCGATGGAGACGTGGTCGATCATGGACGCCTGCTGCCTTCAGGGGCGCGGCGCGGTCACGCCGGCGCGCCGGATTTCACCAGCTTGTAGACGATGGAATCCATCAGCGCCTGGAACGAGGCGTCGATGATGTTGGGCGACACCCCGATGGTCGTCCAACGCTCGCCGTTCTCGTCCTCGCTTTCGATCAGGACGCGCGTCACCGCCTCGGTGCCGGCATTGAGGATACGCACGCGGTAATCGGTGAGCTCGAGGCCGCTGATGTAGGTCTGGTACTTTCCGAGATCCTTGCGCAAGGCGAGATCGAGCGCGTTGACGGGGCCGTTGCCTTCGGCCGCCGATATCAGCTTGTCGTCGCCGACCGTGACCTTGACGACGGCGAGGCTGACGCTGACGCGCTCGCCCATGGCGTTGACGCGCTGCTCGACATTGACGTCGAACTGGGTGACGTCGAAATACTGCGGCACCCGCCCGAGCATGCGCCGCGCCAGCAGTTCGAAGGAGGCGTCCGCCGCCTCATAGGCATAACCCACCGTCTCGCGCTCCTTGACGACGTCGAGCAGGCGGGAGACGCGCGGATCGTCCTTCTCAACGCAGATGCCGATGCGGTCGAGCGCCGCGAGCACGTTGGAGCGTCCCGCCTGGTCCGACACCAGGAGCTTGCGCCGGTTGCCGACCGCCTCCGGCCGCACATGCTCGTAGGTCGCGGGGTCCTTCACGATGGCCGAGGCGTGGATGCCGGCCTTGGTCGCGAACGCGCTCTCGCCGACATAGGGCGAATGGCGGTTTGGCGCCCGGTTGAGGATCTCGTCGAGCGCGTGCGCCACGTGGGTGAGGCTCGCGAGCTTGCCGTCGGGAACGCCGATCTCGAACCGCTCGGAATATCCTGGCTTGAGCTTGAGGTTGCCGATCAGCGAAACCAGGTTGGCGTTGCCGCAGCGCTCGCCGAGACCATTGAGCGTGCCCTGGATCTGGCGCGCGCCGGCGCGCACCGCGGCGAGCGAATTCGCCACCGCCTGCTCGGTGTCGTTATGGGCGTGGATGCCGACGTGATCCCCCGGCACGGCCTCGACCACGGTGGCGACGATCGCTTCGATCTCATGGGGCAGCGTGCCGCCATTGGTGTCGCACAGCACCACCCAGCGCGCGCCGGCCTCGTAGGCGGCCTTGGCGCAGGCGAGCGCGTAGTCCGGATTGGCCTTGTAGCCGTCGAAGAAATGCTCGCAGTCGAGCAGGACCTCGCGGCCTTTCGCCTTGGCGGCGCTCACGCTGTCACGGATCGAGGCGAGATTGTCTTCGAGCGTGGTCTCCAGCGCGACGCGCACGTGGTAGTCGGACGACTTCGCCACGAAGCAGATCGCGTCGGCATGGGCATCGAGCAGCCCGGCGAGGCCGGGATCGTTCGACGCCGAGCGGCCGGGCCGCCGCGTCATGCCGAACGCCGTGAAGGTCGCGCGCATCGGCCGGTCATGGGCGAACAGTTCGGTGTCGGTGGGATTGGCGCCGGGATAGCCGCCTTCGATGTAATCGATGCCGAGATCGTCGAGCAGCGACGCGATCGCCAGCTTGTCGTGCAGCGTGAAGTCGACGCCGTTGGTCTGCGCTCCGTCGCGCAGCGTGGTGTCGAAGAGATAGATGCGTTCGCGCGGCGGCATCGATTTCACCAATCGTCCAAATTCACCAATAGCCCAGAAGCTTCAGCGTCACCGCGACCGCGATCGCGATGAGGACGACCTTGAGCGCGATGTAGTAGAGCCAATGGCGCGGAAACGGGGTTTCGGGCTGGGTCATGGGGCCACCTTTGTGTCCTTGTCGAGTTTCTTTTCGACCGTCGTATTGGCGAGCCATTCGCCGTTGCGATGCACCGTGTTGCGTTGCAGGGCGGTGAAGCCGCGATGCTCGAAGAAGCCCACCGCCGTGTCGCTGGCGTCCGCCTTGAGGCGCTTGGCGCCGCGGCCGGCCGCTAGCCTTTCCAGTGCATCGACCAGCAGCGCCGCCACGCCTTGCCGGGTCGCGGCGGGATGCACGTAGAGCATGTCGATCTCGTCGGCGCCGGCGAGCGAGGCAAAGCCGACCGGGGCGCCTTGCGTGGTGGCGACCAGGGTAAGCGCGCCGGCGAGCTTGGCGGCAAACGCGCCCTCGTCCTCGGCCAAGGCGGCCCACGCCCTCTGCTGGCCGGGGTCGTAGTCGTCGCCGGTGAGTTCCTCGATGCTGGCACGAAAGATCTCCGCCAGCAGCGGCGCGTCGTCCGGCAGATACGGCCGCAGCCCCAGCTTGGATTGCACGGGCGCGATCATGGGGCGAGGCCCTCTGCTGTCCCCTCTTCTACCTGCT
>Ga0302326_10000514_pt1 | contig 107642 bp, 111 predicted proteins | sample Palsa_T0_3_FD_202264 | JGI IMG/M metagenome (GOLD analysis project Ga0302326, IMG submission 202264) | Peat permafrost microbial communities from Stordalen Mire near Abisko, Sweden - Palsa_T0_3 | ecosystem: Environmental > Terrestrial > Soil > Palsa > Peat permafrost | place: Sweden: Abisko... | reverse complement strand
TGACTCGTAGTACAGGTTACAAGCGGCTATCACTTCCAGGGCAGAACTTTTTAGGCGTACTATTCTGGCAGAGCGTGAGTCGAAGCGCGACGGTGAGTCGTTCTTCGGGGTTTAGCCTAGCCAGGAGCCAATGAAATTTTTCGCGCGAACGAGTCTGCTGGGGTCCGTCTTAGGTCTCATTTTATTGACGGCGGCGCCGTCGTTTGGATCTGTGGTGGAAGATCTGTATGTTGGCGGCGATGGGAGCGCAACGGTTACTCCCACGGGAATCACCTTCAACGAGAACGATAGCTTGGTCAGTTCCATGGAGGCTGGCATCGGCACCACTTTCACTTATTCAATCGGCTCGACACTCGTGGTTGGACACCCAATCGACACTGGCGCCATCACTTTATCTCCCCTGTCGAGCAGTGTGTCGGTAACGTTTCCCGACGCCGGAACCAGCGCTATTCTTGCCGTTTCCGGCGCCGCAACTGACGGCTCGTCAGTCAGCGAAGTGGAAGGGAACCGCAGCGCGACGATCACCGGCGAAACTTCCGGAGAGCTCACGGCACCCTCGAGCTATACAACACCGTCCTCCGGGACTGTCGTTATAAACGCGGCGCCAGAACCACGCACTTTTGTGCTAATCGCGCTCGCGGGCCTCTTGATGGGGTTGGTAGTGAAGCGCAAGAAGGGCGAGGCATAAAGCCCTAGCCAGTCTCCCTCGCCGTCCCAAATTTTAAGACCTTTCCTGGACTTGAGCTGGCGCCCAGCCGCCGCACGGGTGAGCTGGGTCTCGATTAGAATAAGAGACAGCCTAGCGAGTCTCCAAGACTCTATGTATCGAACGCTGATGTTGTGCTCGGTTCCTTTCGCCGCGGTTTTGCTCACGGCTGCCGATGCTTCCCGGGCCGCTGATTTATCGTGGAAAGACAAGCCCCTTTCGCAGTGGAACGTGGAAGACGCGAAACAAGTGCTCACCGATTCTCCCTGGGTGAAGGTAGTTACGCCGCAGAATGTGCGCGATTTGAGTCCGGATGAGCGCCGGGAAGGCGGGAACATGGAGGCCGGTATCGGCAAGGGCGTCGGTTTAGCGGGGCTGGGCATACTCGGCCCGCGCAGACAGGCCGAGGCCATAGCGCGCGCGCATTATAAACCCACACCCAATGCGGTGGTGGTTCGATGGGAAAGCGCTCGTCCCGTTCGCACCGCCGAGCAGAAAGCCGGAGAGACGGATGTTCCCGCCATAGACCCGGATCATTACGCCATCGTGGTCTACGACATTCTTACTCCCAAACGGTACAATCTGGCCAATGAGCTGAAGGGCATCGCCTATCTGAAGCGCGATAACGCCAAGAACCTGAAACCCTCGCATGTCGAGATCATTCGCCAGGACGATGGTACGGCTACTTTGGTTTATCTCTTTCCGCGTTCCAAAGAAATTACCAAGAAAGACGGAAGGCTGGAATTCGTGGCGCAGATAGGGCGGCTTTTTGTGTCCCAGTTCTTCTACACCTGGGAAATGCAGCTCGATGGCCAACTGGAAATCTAACCCGCCACAGCTTAAGACTCGGCCCGCCTCTTCCCTGCACTGTTCGCATTACGAGATTGTGTAGAATCGGAGAAGAACCCCCGATATCTAGGTGAGGGTGCGGCAGTGCCATGCATGGATCGTGGTTGCTGCTCTGCGCTAGAAATCCGGGCACTGTGCAATTTTGAACGGCGGCAGGAAACGGAAGAGTTTACGCTAGTTCGTAACCGCCAGGGCCTACATGATCGGCAACGCATAGAGTACACTATCCAAAATGGCTAGCAATCGGCAGCAGGCTGCGCTAATTGATTCCGGAGCCCTCGCGGGATGATCGCCACGCTCCTCAGTGTTCTGCTATCGATTACCGCGTTGACCGTTCGCCCGGTGGCCGAAGGCACACCGCTGCATGTCCGGCTAACCACTGCGGTGGGCTCCTATGCCAGCATGCCAGGTTCGCCGGTGAGCGCAGTTCTGATTGCGCCACTCATAGTGGATGGCGAAACCGTGTTGCAAGCAGGAAGCACTCTGTCCGGGCGAGTGAAAGCGGTGACGCGGGTGGGCTTTGGGTTACGCCATGAAACAGCCGGGCTCGATCTGGAATTCAGCCGGATCACTCCGCCGGGCGGCGAAGCAATTCCCATTTCCACGCAAGTAGCGAAGGTGGATAACGGCCGGGAGCGCGTTACGCGGGATGGCCGCATTCAGGGCGTACGTTCCACCGGCAGCTTGTGCTACAGAGTCAGCGGTTACATCCGAGCGGCGCTTGAGTGGGAGGTTCACGCGGCACTCGCTTATTGGGCCATTCGTTCGTTACTCATGGAGCTTCCAGAACCGGAGATCTACTATCCCGCCGGTGTTGAACTAACGCTGAATTTAAACCAACCGTTGTCCGTGACCACCCCCGTCCAATTGGGTCAAGCGTCCGACGAAGAGGCTTCCCTCCAGATCACGGACCAGGAGCGGGAGGAGTTGGCTCGCATCGTTGCAATAATGCCCTATCGGACTCGCGTTCCCGTCTCCGGACGTTCGTCGGACATTACGAACGTACTTCTGATCGGCTCTCACGACCAGATGGTGAGCGCTTTCGACGCCTCCGGATGGACGCAACCTGATCCGCCGTCCCTGCGCGATCGGGTAAGTTGGATCCGGGCGGTCGCCGAACTCCGGGGCGACGTCGGCGCGCCTATGTCCTTGCTGTTGTTGAATGGAGCCGAGCCGGATATGTCCTGGCAAAAGGGCCTGAATGACGTTTCCAAGCGTGACCACGTAAGGTTGTGGCAAACGGCCAGCACGTGGCGCGGGCGGGAGATCTGGATCGGGGCCGCTACCCGGGATATTGACTTTGCTTATATGCGGCCAGGGAGTAAGCTTTCTCACAAAATCGAGGAAGATGTTGACCAGGAGCGGGACAAAGTTGCTTATGATCTGGCCTTCTCGTCCTGTGGGAATCCTGTGGATTGGACTGACCGGCCGGACTTTCCACGATTCACCCGCAACGGCACGGGCGATTCCATCGAGACCGATGGCCGCATGGCGGTGATTGAGTTGAATGCTTGCGAGTCGCCCCGGGTGTCCACCGAGACCGACGATCCTGGAAAGCTCCCTGAGCACGGCAATTTGCTGCAACGTTTCGCGCGGCGCGAAATCCTCAGCGCGCGCAACGAACTGCTCCGCACCAATCCCTATTGGCGAACTTTCGAGGCAACCCGTTGGCTGGTTTATTCCATCCGCCAGCGCAAGCACCGCACGCCCGATCCGGAATTATCAAGCGGCTCAAGGACCGCCTGGCTCGATTACCGGCAACCCCCTAATTAAGCCACCCGCCACGCAGCCAGAGTAGCCAGCGCTTCATTATGCGTAAGGTCCGGCTTGATTACCAGTTCCACGGTAGACACACCATCCAAATTTACTTCGTAGTCCTCGATCTCGCTGGTTGACCCCGCGGGACTGAAGCTCCACTGCTGCCGCACGATCTCTTTGGGCTGCCCGCCATCCGCCGCCGACCAACGAACGGTGAATTCCTGCAGACGATCGCGCGTCGGCTCCAGAAAGTGAAGTTGGATTCGATGCACTGCCACGGCCTGATCGAAAATCAGCCGGATTTGCTGCTCGCCCTTTTGGGAGGCTCGCCAGCCTGAGCCGCCACTGGCGCTAAAGACCGATTCGATTGGAAAACCGGGATCTTCGGAGGTAACTTCAACGGTCGCGATCTGGTTGAGATCCATCCAGCGCGGGCCGGATCCGGGTTTAGCAGCCGGGCGGTGGGAGCCAACAATTCTCTTACGCACGTTCCTATTCTCTCCGATTTACGAGGGGGCTTCCAGCGGTGGTTTGGACATAATGCAGCCGGGCAGGCGCGGTGGTTCGCCGATTGCTAGAAGGCGCCGCTACGCTTGCGGCGAGCGCCACGCCGCGCCGTTGGCTTCACTCGCCGGGCGCCGGGGTGCTTTCTTTTTCTGGGCAGCCAGTGCTCGGGCAGCTATGCAATTGCTCGCGTGAAGACGCATCGCCTCTTCTGTGAAGGTCAGAGCGTTCAGCGGGTCGCCTTCTTCCGGGCTTTCCTCGCGGCGCTCCAGAATTCCCCGGCACATGAGCGGCAACTCCTGCAGCCGAATGCCATAAATCCGACTCAGCGCAAGGTCCGCCCGGACGGTGAACGGCGTTCGAACTCGATCCGCGGCTATTCCTTCAAATGCGAATACCCGGAATTCCCGATCTTGAGTGAATCCTGTGAGAATGAACTGCATTGTTAGGCTCCTTCGGCTATCTCAGACGGCATACGGCACGCGCGTCGGTGACGCTTTCTTGGCCCGATCCGCTATTAAGCGCAAGCGTTCTACCAGTTTCTTGCCTAGGCTTAATTCGGCGGGGTTGAATTTATTGCCCGGCATCTTAGGGTCGATAAATTCCCGGCGGAAGAGTTGATCGGACGCGAGCGTGGTCAGCAGTCCCAGTTCCTGTTCGGTGAGTTTGACGGTGATCAGTGCCATGCGATTAGTCTCGCTTTCGCGAAAGAGGCGCTCCTTCTCTTATTTTGAAACTGCGTCCGGCTCTTATTGCGAACTGCGTCCGGTCTTTCATTTCCAATAGCCGTTGCCATGAATCAGAAGCCGTCCATGACCACGCTGCGACTCCAAGCTACTGAATAGCCTCCAAAACTGAAGCGGTCCGACCGGCTTTTTCATTGGCCCCCGAACCAGGGCCGTTCCTGAATATTCTGCCATTGGGCGGGCACACTTGCAGACCGGAGTTTCAGAAGCCACTCGTCCGTTACTTCCGTGATTCGTAGGCCGTTGCATTTTTTCAACTCACGCTGGTTGACGAATAGCCTAAGAGAATGGAATCAGATCGCCCGACTTAGTTCAGGCGATTTGCGAGTGGGCAGGAGCGCTCAGACATTCACTATTGTCGGTTAATTCTTCCAGCAAGTCAAGGCGAGCGCTGAAGATCACGCCGATTAGTTTACTGCCGATAGTTAAATTACTCACCCATGATTGACAACGTGAATGGTCTGCTGCTACGTTCCCCAAATGAGATCGCTACGATTTGCCCTTGGTCTATTGCTGGCGAGCGGCTGTTATTGGGGGCAAGCTCCGGAGCCCAATGGCGGCGGTGTACGGCCTGGCGACCTTCCTCAATCCTGGCGCACGGGTGGGCCCACTTGTGGAGACGCGCCCGAATGGGAAGTTCACGCTTACAATCCGGATCTCTATATCCTGCGGGAAAACGGCTGCGTCAACTATGAAAAACCCTTCCTGTATCTATTCTTCGGCAGCCAGAAGGCGTTCCTGATCGACACCGGTGCGGGTGAAACGCATGTCGCTTCGGCCGTTTCCGCGGTCATTGATGAGTGGGCCACGCGCAATCATCGCGAGCCGCCACCGCTGATTGTCGGGCATTCCCATTCCCACGACGATCACATTGCGGGCGATGCGCAGTTTCGCGCGCGCGCCAATACCACCGTAGTGCCGCTCACCGTCGAAGCTACCCTTGCCACGTTCGGGATTGCGCACTGGCCCGACCGGATCGGCAACATCGATCTGGGCGGCCGCATCATTGATGTCGTACCGATACCCGGCCACGATGTGCTGAGCGTGGCGTACTACGATCGCCAGACTGGAATTCTGGACGCGGGCGACAGTCTGTATCCGGGACGCCTGTATGTTCACGATTTTCCGTCGTTCGCCGCCAGCACGCGGCGCCTGGTCAGTTTCACCGAGGGCAAAATCGTGACGCACATTGTCGGTTGCCACATCGAGCAGTCGCGCACGCCATACCTGGATTACAAAGTGGGTACCAAGTATCAGCCCGACGAACACCCGCTCGATCTGGGACGCGGCGAACTGCTGGAGCTGAACGACGCTCTGGCGCACATGAAAACGCCGGCGCGAATGGCGTTTCGCGATTTCACCATCTGGCCGATGTAGCCGGTGCTACCATGAAGCCTATGGACGCTGAAACGATTTCTACGTTGAAAACGGTGTGCACCGCGGGACGCGCCAGTTCGGGATACAACGGAGACTGCAATGCGCGGCTGGAACAACTGGTGAAGGACGGCTTCCTGGTTGTGGTGAACGTTGCGATCGCTAAAGGTCCAGGCAGCGCTTACAAGCCAACCGAAAAGGGCAAGGAAATGTTTCGAACGCTCAGCCGCAAGGGCGCAGCTTAGGCGACGGTTTACCGCGCGGCTCTTAAGCTCGCCAACCTGAACCCGTCAAGCGCTTGCTGCGGCCTTTCGCAGCGCCGCAATGCGGGGCGCACGGCTTTTCGGGCTGTCCAGACTGAAAGATCGTGCGTCTCCCAACTGGTGGCGCACAAAATTCTCGGTGCGCGCCACTGTCTCTTCGAGCGTTTTATTCTTCTTGACGAAGGACACCCAGGCGATCGACTCTGTTGCGTGGTCGTATTCCCAGAGGCCAACGATGCGGCCCCGATCGGCGATGGCGTGGCTGGGGAGGTCGGTCAGCGCGCCCAGTTCTTTGATGCCACTGTTGACCAAAACTTTACGTCCTAAGTCCTTGGGGTCTAATGCCGACTTAAAGTGGTTGCGAAGCAGGAACAGTGAATCGATACTGCCGAGGAGTGAGTAACGCGGCTCTTTCGATGATTGGAAGGCTTCAAACCTGGCGCGATCATGCGGTAGCAAGAGGCGCGTTTCGCCGGAGGCTATTTCGATCGCCTCCAGCTTTAGCGGATCGAGCGCAGACTTGGCTGCCTTCACGCCAAGCCCTGAGAAAACCTGAAACTCGGCGGCCGATGCCGGGCCGATCCAGGCGAAGTACTTTCGCGCGAGTTCCGTGTGAACCTGCTCGGGAGACAGTTTGAAGCGGCGCAGGGGATTGGGACGCCAGTGTGCGTATTGGTAGCGCTGCTGATCGAAGCGCCCGTTGGTGGGAACGCGCCGGATCTCGCCCGATGCCTGCGGCTTGCCGAGCGCTACCGGCAGTGTGGTGGTGAGCCCTTTCTTTTTACCCTCCGGGCCGAGGTTGCGGACCGCTTTTCCGGCCGCTTCGCGCAGTCCTTCGGGATCGAGCGGGCCTTTCTCCAGCGAGGCCACGACGGCGTCGCAGAGTTTGTCGATTTCTTTTTCGGTTACTCCCAGCTTGATAGCGAGCTTGATCTCTCCATCGAATCCTTGGCCGGCAGCAAGCCCGAGTGCGAAATCTTCCGCCGGCAGAACGTAGGTACAGCCGCGCGCGCTAGGCAGTTCGTAGATTTCTAGTTTGGCCGCGTCGGCGTCGGCTTGCTCGCGGGTGATTCCGGCGCGCGAAAACAAGGTCAAATACGGTGACACTCCACCCACCGAGCGAGCCCATCCAGCGCGCGTCAATACTTCAGATGAGGATTCCCCGTCGAGCGAACCGTCCAGTCCTTGGCGCTCGGCGTACCAGGCGCGCAGCTTGGATGCATCCACCATAATTGCCTCCTTATCAGCCCTCTACCAACGCTGTTCGGTGGCCGGGGAGCAGTTCGACAAATAACGGCTCTCGCCTTCCATGCGATCGAAAACCGATTGAACCGCCACGCGCCCCGGCCCCCACAAGCGCAGCCAATAATATCGATTGCTCCAGCTGGACGAACCCAGACTGAATCCCAAGCTGAAGCCCGCGCGGGGATGCTCGAAATGCAACTGCATCTGGACTGAGGGATCTTTGAAGATCAGCGCGGTGGGCTTCACGAGAATTGTTTGCCCCGGCGCGAGATCGCGCACGAACACGTTGCCCGAAGCGTGCAGCAGTAAAAGCCCGGGCGTTTGCGGCGCGGAAAAGCGGTCCATGAACATGCCCACCGGGTAGTGCGTTTCTTTGTCGTCTCCCGATTTCGTGGTGTACCAAATATTACTGGAAAACCAGTCATAAGATACGTTGCCGGTGGCCAGCATGAACAGGTGCTCGCGCACGTCCACTTCCTGGCCAGGCTGCAGTGGAAGCGCGATCATTTCGCCCGGTGCGTCGCGCGAGAACGCAATGCGGCCGGGGCCTCGCGCCTGCATCATAATCAGCGGCAGGCCGGCGAACATGCGCTTCCATCCCGAAGCGAGCGACATGGTGGTGATGTTCAACTGCGGATCCTTCCACAACAGAACGTGATGAGTGAAGTAGATGCTATCGGAGGCCGCAAGGTTGACGTCGGCCACGGGAACGTACAAACCTTCGATCTGGCAGAACGAATCGCCAAACTGGAGTTTGGCCATGTCCTTGCGGCCGGGCAGTTCTCCCCAGCCAGATTCGCTGCGTATTTGGGGCGCTCTTACGCTGGCGCCACAGCGCGGGCAGCTCAATTGAGCGGCGGAGATTTCAGCCTTGCACCAGGGGCAGGTAGTGGGCGCCGCGGCGAATGGTGTTGGCGGCTCCGGCGAGCGAGGCGTCGGCTGAACGGGCCGCGAATACTGAACTGGCGCTGGGGGTTCGGACGCCGCCGGCGTCGGCGCATGCTGAATGGCGCCGCCGCACGCTGTACAGAAGTTGGCGGTGTCTGGGACTGGGCTACCACAATTGGTACAAAACATGTCGCGTTACTCAGTATGGTGATGGACGTACATGGACTGGATGCCGATGCGTCCCGGTCCAGTCATGCGCGCGAGACTCATGTTTGTTCCGCCGAAAAATCCGGAGCTCAGCTGCTGGAACTCCACATTCATGCTGACCGAGGAATCCTTGTAGAGAAACGCGCCAGGTTCCACCATAATGCTTTCGCCCGCCTTGAGCTTGCGCTCGAACACGTTCCCGTAACCGTGCAGAAGAACCAAGCCAGGGCTGTTGGTAGTCACGAAGCGATCCATAAACATGCCCTGCCCGCCGAACAAAATGTTGGTGAGACCTTTCACCCGGACGAAGGAGTAATCGATCTGGTGGGACCCCAGCACAAACGCGTGCTCCCGAACGTCGATCTCCATTCCGGGATGCAACGGCAGCACCACCAGTTCGCCGGTCGCGTCGCGGGAAAAAGCGATGCGGCCTGGACCGGTTGCCACGCTGATGATGAACGGCATGCCGGCGAAGGCGCGCTTGAGCCCGCCCGGCAACTGCAGCACCGACAAGGGCACGTTGTCGTCCTTCCACAACATGATGTGGTGCTCGAAGAAGACCGAATCGTTGGCGCCCAGATGGATCTCGGCGACAGGTACGATCTCGCCTTCCACCTGGCAGGTGCTAGAGCTGAACTGAAACTCGGTCATGTCGCGGAGGCGCGGGGCTTCCCGCCAGCCGGACTCGCTGACCAGGTTGCGAATGTCCAGTGGAGCGCCACACGCGCGGCAGGTGAGTGCGGCCTTCTCATTCATGCTCTGGCACCACTGGCACGGGATTCGTTCGAGCGGCTCCGCGGCGGGGATCGTGGGAGGCATCACTAAAGACTATCGCGACAAATGGGCTGTTTCGCAACTCTCGAGGTACTGCTCGAAGTCGCGGAGTCCTTCTGGCGATCCGATTTCGTAGAATCGCTCGTGAACTTCAAAGCCCGCGAGACGGCCTTGGAGGCTCAGATCGTGGAATAGAACGGAGAGATCGGCTGGCGTGGGATGGTCAAAGATATGGCGGCGAAAGCAGGAAAGCCCGTAGTCGATATATTGCATGCCCGGCGCCGCTTCCTTGTGGTACAACATGACGCGTCCCGGCTCATAGATCACATTGCTGCGATCCCAGCGCCCTTCGTTGCGAAGCACCGTCATGAGCGCGGGCTGGCTGCCGGCTTGAAACGCGCGCCAGATAGGGGCGAACTCGACCGGCAGAAACGAATCGCCATAGATGACGAAAAAGCTCTCGTCGAGTACACCTTGGTCGCGAGCCAGGCGCAATGCGCCCGCCGTTCCACGCAATTGTTCCCCTTCGTCAACATAGCGAATGGAACGCACCGGAGGCGCCTCTTCGGACCAATAACGCCGGATCTTGTCGCCCCGATGCCCGATCGAATAAACCACTTCCGTGATGCCTTGCGAGGCCAGCCAATGCAACTGGTGCCAGGCGAAGGGGCGCCCGCGCGCGGGCAACAGCGTCTTAGGGCAAGTTTCGGTGAGCGGACGCATCCGCGTTCCCAAGCCTCCGGCGAGAATGACGCACTGCATGATCAGACCTGACTTCTAATCCCTGGACAGCAGCTTCGACCCTTCGTGATCGAATTTGAAGCGGAACTCCTGCAGCCCTTGGTTCACCATGGCGCGGCGCAGCGCGTCGCGATCCTCGGCATAAAACAGAAGAAAGCCGCCGCCGCCCGCGCCCACCAGCTTGCCGCCCACTGCTCCGTTTTCCCGGCCGACTTCGTACCAGCGATTGATGCCTTCGTTGGTAGTGCCGGGCGACCGTTCTTTCTTGTGCATCCAGTGCTCATGCATCAACTCGCCGAAGCGCCGGGTATTGCCCTGCTCGAGCGCAAGCTTGATGCACTGCCCAAGCTGTTTGGTGAAGTGCAGGTTTTCGAGCATGCTATTGTCGCCGAGTTCCGACCGGACCTTTTGGTCGTCCAGCACGGCCGACGCATTGCGCGAGTAACCGGTGAAGAACATCATGAGACGCTCTTCCAGATTGTAGAGCGTACTGTTGCAGATGTTGAGCGGCGCGACGTTCACCTGGCCGTCCTCTAAAAACTCGAAGCAAGCCAAGCCCCCGAAGGCCGCGATGTACTGGTCTTGTTTACCCACCGGCTCGTGCAGAATCTCGATCTCGATCTTGCAAGCCTCCTCGGCGACCACTGCCGGATCTACGTACTCGCGCTTGAAGGCGTGAACCGCTCGCAGCAGCCCCACGGTGAAGGCGCCCGAAGATCCAAGACCGGTGCCGGCCGGAACATCCGCCATGCTGACCACTTCGATGGGAGGGGGGACATTGTGCATCCGCAGCGCCTCGCGGATCAAAGGGTGGCGGATGTCATCCAGGGTGAGCGCGTTTTCAAGCGCCGAGTACTTCAGAAAGTATCCGCCGCCAAATGTTTCGTTGATGCCGACGTAGATATGTTTATTAATAGCGGCTGATATGACGAACCCGCCAAAGCGGCGATAATACGATGGCAGATCGGTGCCGCCGCCGCCGATCGAGATTCTCAGGGGTGTGCGGGTGATGATCACTGTCCGACATTGAAATGATCGGCATACCGGCGGCTAATCTGTAGGAGCCGTGCTTTCCTGGCCCCGGCTGTTTACTGGGCCGCGATCACCGTCCTTGCGTTGAGTGGCTGCGTCGGACGGTTGTTGTTCTCGTATCCGTTGTAGCCGGGGAAGTCTCCGGTGACGTGATGCAGCTGCTCGATGAAAGTACTGGTGACCGTCACCGGCGTGGTCATAACGATCCACCGGACTCCTTCGCTGCAGGGCGGCGTCGTCAGGGAACCTGTGTAGGTATAGAACAACTGGCTCTGAGGCAGCAGGTTCTCCGCGTTCACCGTGCCGCTCAGGGTGTTTGTGGTGACCGTCAGAGGAGCGTTGGTTGAGATGTCGTCGAACACGCCCGATTGGGCGCTGTCCGATGCGCTGAGGAGCACGCCGACTACCAGCGTTTCGCCCAGGTGATTGGTATGCACCAGGTGCAGCTCGCCGTCGAACCGCTGGCCGTCGATGGTGTGCTCGCTCGGGACATGAAAGTGAAACTGCGCCAGCGTATACACGTCGGTCAGATCTTGGCCGATCTGTACGTAGCTCCCCGGCCCATACGGCACTTCCACCACGTGCCCGGTATTTTCCACTTCCATGGGCGTGTCGTAATAGTAGAACGAGATCGGAGGCATGATAGCCAGCAAGGCGGCGGAATCCTGAATGTTGATGGGGCTCTGCTTGGCGCCCACCGGCACAAAGGTCCCGGCAGCGGCTGTCTCCGGAACGTCGACGCCGTAGCGCCTGCGGCCCGCCGTGGCCAGGTTGCCGGTGGCGGTGGTCCCGCAGGTGGCGTCTTGCGACGCAACGGAGCCCCAGAAGCTGGGTCCGATCGGGGACGAAGGATCGTGATTCCAAGTCTGGCCCAGGGCGGAGACCCAGGACAGCAATAGGACAGCTATCGGCGATGCTATGCGTAGTTGCATTGTGAGTATTCGAGCTCCTTGTGTTTCACGGGTGTTATCTGAACGGGAACATCCAGGGCAGACTCGCCATTACAGGCAGGGATCCTTCCACCAAGTCTGAAAAAATCTTATCGGTCTTGACCAGCGTTCCTTGAATGTCAAGAAGCCTAGCGTAGGGCGGCGGTGGCCAGAATACTCAGCTTCTCCCAAATTGGGACTCGGATGCGCTTTTCGAGCACGTCGAAATTCGACCGTTCGATCCTCGCAAGCAGACGCCGGTAGATTTCGATCAGCGCCCACAACGATGGACGGCTACGGGCGTGCACCAGAGCGATCAAGGGACGCGATTCGTCGTAATAAGCACGCGCGCGCTGCGCTTGGAAGCTCATCAGCTTGACGAAGCGCTCGTCGTGTTTCGCCAGGTCTGCGCCGAACTTGCGAATGTCTTCTTCCGGAAGGTAGATGCGGCCATTCTCGCGGTCCTCGCGCACGTCGCGCAGGATATTGGTCAATTGAAACGCGATGCCGCATTTCTCTGCCAATGCCAATGCGTCGGGTGACTCAAAGCCGAAGATGTGAATGATGGTGAGACCAACTACGCTCGCCACCTGATAGCAGTAGCGATACAGTTCGTCGAAGGTCTGGAGTTGCTTGGGCTGCAGGTCCGAGCTGACGCCATCGATCATCTGCTGGAAATACTCGTGCGGGATCCGGTAGCGCTGGACGGTGTCGTGAAACGCCGGCCACAGCAGGTTGTCGCCATACCGGCCTTGGAGCGCGAGATCCAGATCGCGTCTCCAGCGTTCGATGCCCTCGCGCGATGCACCCTGGCCCTCGCTGATGTCGTCGCAGTAACGCATGAACGTATAGATGGCGCACATGGCGTCGCGCTGTTCGCGGGAAAGCAGCAGGAATGAATAGTAGAAATTTCGGGCCCGCGTGCGGGCGATCTTCCGGCAGAAGGCATTCGATGCCGCCAGTTCTAAATTGCGTTCCACAGGCTGCCAACCAGCAATTGAACGCGCTCAAACTTGGAGATGGCCGGACGCCGCGCCAGCACATTGTAGTTCTGCCGCTCGATCTTTTCGAGCACGCGCAGGCCGCCCCGGCTGAACAGCTCGAGATCGAACGCCAGGCGCTTGTCGACTGTTTTGACGAGCGGCAGACCTTCCAGAAAAAGCTTCCGCGCCACTTCGATGGCATCGCGCATCACGGCTTGGAACGCGGCATTGAACGTGCCCGCGCGCAAGTCATCCACGCTATATCCGTGTCGCTTTAGGACGTCGAGCGGCAAGTACACGCGGTCCTTTTCCAAATCCACTGTTACATCCTGCCAGAAATTGGCAAGCTGCAGCGCGGTGCAGGTGGCGTCCGACATGCGGTCGCGCTCGTCATCGGAGTAGCCGCACAATCGCAGCACCAGGCGGCCCACTGGATTCGCGGAGCAGCGGCAGTATTCGAACAGCTCGACCCAGTTCGCGTAGCGTGTGACGCGCTGATCCTGCTCGAAGGCGCCGATCAAATCCGCAAACAGCTGCTTGGGCAGATCGTACTTTCGCGCAGTGCCTTGGAGCGCGACAAACACAGGATGCTGCACTCGCCCCAGGTACATGGCCTCCAGCTCGGCGCGCCACCAGTCCAGCAGGCGCAGGCTCTCTCCCCGGTCGCCGATCTCGTCGCCCAAATCGTCCGCCCAGCGGCAGAAGGCGTAGACGTTGTAGAAATCCTGATGCAGGCGCTTGGGCAAGAGAAAACTAACGACGTGGAAATTCTCGTAATGATGAGTGGCGAGCCAGCGGGTGTATTGCTCGGCTTCGGTTTGCGTATAAGTGCCGCTTAGCGCCGCTGCGGAATTAACGTAGTCCTTGGGCGCTAGCAGCGTCACTACGGTATGATCGCGGTCTTCATGTGACCGTTGTGGCTCATCAGGTGACGCATCACTTCCAGCAGATTGGTGAGCGGCTCCACCCGGTTGACGAAATCGCGCGCGGTGATTACTCCCCGGCTGACAAAATCCAGCGCCCGCCGGATGTGGGCCGGTGTATGGTGGAAGCTGGCTTTGCAGGTGATTTCCGAGTAGTGAAGCAGTTGGGTGTCCAGCTGGATTTTGCTGTCGTTGGGGCAACCGCCGAAGAAGTTGACGATTCCGCCGCGGCGCAGGGACTTGACGGCAGTCTCCCAGACTTCCGGATTGCCCACGGCCTCTATCGCGATATCCGCGCCACGGCCGCCTGTGAGCCGGCGGACGTTTTCCACGGTCTCGCCGGGGTCGCCCGAAATGAGAAGCTCATCGGCGCCCATAGCGGCGGCGCGTTCCAGCTGCGTTCTGCGGCGTCCCAGCGCGAGAACGCGCGCGCCGTAGGCCTTCGCCAGGCGCACGAACATCAGGCCGATAGGCCCCAGGCCGATCACCGCAATGGTATCGCCGGGGCCCATGAAGGTCTCATCGATCCCACGCAGCACGCAGGCCAGCGGTTCCACCAAGGCTGCGTCCTGATAAGTAACGTGGGGCGGAATTTCGTACATATTCCGTTCCACGATACGCGCCGGAATGCGGATGTACTCGGCGTAAGCGCCATTGTTGAACAACAGATCCTCGCACAGATTCTCGCCGCCGCGTTTGCAATAAAAGCACTCGAGACAGGGGGCGGAATTCGCCGCCACCACGCGCTGGCTCACATGAAAATTATGTACATCTTTGCCTACGGCGACAATATCGCCGGCCAGCTCATGGCCGAACAAGGCGGGCGGAACAATCATGCGGGCATGGTATCCGCGGCGAAACACTTTCACGTCGGTTCCGCAGGTCAGCGCCGCTTGAACCCGTACTAGTACGTCGCCATCCCCGATGCTGGGTACGGCAACGGACTCAATCTGTAAGTCCTCTTTGCCATACAGCACGGCGGCTTTCATTTCTGTCTGCACTAGGACCACAGCTCCTTCACTCAAGGCCACGGCTTTCCCTATGACCACTTCTGAGGCTGAACTATAATTTTCAACGATTTAGGCTCCGGATGCAACGCCAGGTCGATCCCCGCGCGAATCTCGTTCAAGGGATACCGGTGCGAAACCAGATCCCCAACCGGCAAAGCGCCGCTAAAAACCAGATCCGCCGACTGCTTCTGTAGATCCACCGAGGCGCTATAAGATCCAAAAATGTTGCGTTCTCCCACGCAGATGTCGGCCCCCGAAAGCTCCATGCGTTCCTGGTGCGAGGTTTGCGCGAAGAGCAGAATTCGGCTGCCTGGCCGCGAACACTTCACCGCCTGCTCGACAATGCCTGGGGCAGAAGCGGCGACAATCACCGAGTCGGCTCCCCGGCCGCCGGTCATGTCCATGATGCGTTCCTGAAGGAGGGGATCGCGCGGATCCAGCGCCGCGGCCGCTCCAAAACGACAGGCCAGTTCGCGGCGATAGGGCATGGCGTCGGTGACCACCACGGTGGCGCCCGAGCGCTTCACCAGCATGGTAAACAGCAGGCCGATGGGCCCTTGGCCCAGGATCACAACCACATCCTCGGCGCGTGGGTCCAGCTGTACCACGCCCTTCAGGCACGTGTTCACGGGCTCCACAAAGCACGCGCGGTCAAAAGACACGCCGCCGGGAATTTTCTCCACGCCACGCTCGACGATCCAGTCCATCACGCGGACATATTGTGAAAAGCCACCGCCGGCGGGCTCATAGCCGGCCGTAACCCCGACTTTCTTATAGACCGGACATTGCGCGTACAATTTGTGCCGGCAATAGAAGCACTCCCGACACGGGATGTGATGGAAAACGATGACGCGATCGCCAACCGAGAAGGCCTGGACGCCCGCGCCGGTAGCCGCCACTTCACCGGCGGTCTCGTGGCCGAAGATGCGCGGTGGCGCGAGCAGGTTGTACTCTATCTTCTTCAGATCGGTGTGGCAGATCCCGCAGCTCTCCACGCGGATGAGGAGTTCACCCGGGCCGATGGCGGGCGTCGGCACCTGTTCGACCGACACCACGCTGTCGCCGGTGTAGACCGCGGCGCGCATCAATTGGGGTACGGCGGTGGGCGCAGCTACTAACTCAGAATCGAGCGTCGGCAAGAAAATCCCCCAGCGCCTGAGAGGCGCGTTTCGTTCTCTTATTTAATTTAATCAGTTCAGGAAACAGCATCCCGGGGCTGCGAAGGGCCGCGGCAAGAATTTTGCCTCGGCTGAAGCGGCCGTCGGAAGATCGCATCGTATTAAAATCCAGTGGAAAGCTCTCTTCGGATGTGTCGGTCACTATGCGCACGGCATAGAACGGAACGCGATACCGCTCCGCACGGTCCGCCACGGCCGCCGCTTCCATTTCCACCGCGTCGGCGTTCTCTGCCAGCACGGCCTTTTCGGCGGCTGTCGTTACTACGCGATCGATGGACAGAAGTTTCCCCGTTTTGAACGGCCGGGTACTGGATGGCGCGGGCGCCGTTCGAACGCCGTTCACTTCCCTAGCGACAAATATATCGCAAGCGCCTAACGACGGCTCTAAACCTCCACAGAATCCGATACTCACCAAGGCATCCATTTCTTCGTTCCGTTCCACAGCATCTACCGCGTCGCCCGCCAACTTGGGTCCGGGACCATTGGCCGCTAAAATGACCGGCCTGCCGTTCAACCGGCCTCGCTGTGCGAAGTCGAGAGGCCAATCGAGTTTTGCCACCTCGTCGATATGCGCGAGTAATCCTTCCAACTCCCGGCGCTCGGCAGCCACGAATACCAGCAATTACACCTAACCCGATTTAGACATAACCATTGTTACGGAACCAATCTACCGCGCGCTTTAGCGCGCCCTCCACCGGCCGTGGATTGAATCCCAGCTCGCGCTTCGCCTTGTCGAGCGAAACGAACATCTTCTTGCGCGCCATTTTCACCGCGTCGATGGGCGCGCGCGGCTCATGCCCCGTCAAATTCGCCCAGCCGGTGCTTGCCAGCCCGGCCGCATACGCCACTGCGTATGGGATACGCCAGCGCGGAGCCTGCCCGCCGCTGATGGCCGCGAGCCGCGCCAGGATCTGCTCGAGCGTCAGGTTCTCCGAACCCAGGATATAGCGCTCGCCGCTGATGCCCCGCTCGCAAGCCAGCAGATGGCCCTCGGCGGTGTCCTCCACGTCCACCAGGTTCAAACCGGTATCGACAAAGGCCGGCATGTCCCCTTTCAGATAATCCACCACGATCTTGCCGGTAGGCGTCGGCTTAAAATCGTGATCGCCGATAGGCGCCGTCGGATTCACGATCACAACTGGAAGGCCCGTGCGCGCAAACTCCATCGCTACCTGCTCGGCTTGAAACTTCGACCGCTTGTACGCACCGGCCATCTGTTCCAAATCAACCTGAGTGTCCTCGGTACCTGGGGCATCGCCGTGCATTCCAATACAACCGACGGTGCTGGTATAAACCACGCGCTCGACACCTGCATCGCGCGCGGCCGTCAGCAGGTTCCGCGTGCCTTCTACGTTGGAACGGTAAAGCTCGGAGGGATCTTTGGCCCACAGGCGATAGTCCGCCGCGACGTGATACACCACGGCGCAACCCGCCACGGCGCGCTCCAAGGACTGGCGATCGCGCAGGTCGCCCACCACCACTTCCCCGTCCAATTCCCGCACTCTGCTCGTATCTCTCACCAAAGCCCGCACCCTTTCCCCGCGTGCAAGCAATCGATTGGCTACGTGCCACCCCAGGAAACCGGTCGCCCCTGTTACCAGCGTCGGCCTCACACGATCAATGCCCGTTCGATCCAGCCTTGATCTTGAGAAAAGTATTCAGCGCCAGCAGCGGGAACGAGTGCCGGTAAAGGTGATAACACAGGTAGAAGACCTGCGGAAATCCCGTTCCGGTGGCCAGTTCTTCATCCCACGTTCCATCGCTCTTCTGCGTCCGAATCAAATATTCAATACCGTCGTACAAACTGCTACTGGTAGTGTCGCCACCCGCCAGTAAAGCGAGAACAGCCCAAGCGGTCTGCGAGGGAGTGCTGGCCGCCGCCGCGAAGCTTTTCAACTGATAGCTCTCGCAGCTTTCACCCCAGCCGCCGTCAAAGTTTTGAATGGAACGGACCCATTCCAAGCCCCGCTGCACGTAGGCTTCGCGATCGCTGACGCCGGCCGCGGCCAGTCCGCGCAGAGCCAGGAACGTGCCATATACGTAATCCACACCCCAGCGTCCGTACCAGCTCCCGTCCTCTTCCTGGGTGCGGATGAGATATTGCACGCCCTTCTCGATGGCCGGATGGGATCGATTGTATCCGTAGGCGCACAGCGCTTCGAGCACACGGCCCGTGATGTCGGGACAGGTGGGATCGAGCATCGCATTGTGATCGGCGAACGGGACGAAGCTCAGCGGCCGCCAGTCATTATCCACGTCGAACGCGGCCCAGCCGCCATCTTTGGACTGCATGTCGAACAGCCATTGAATGGCGCGGTGCTCCGAGGCCTGCTGTTCTTCCGAGCGCGACGCGCTAGACCGGTTCAGCGCCAGCAACACCATCGCGGTGTCGTCGATGTCGGGATAGAACTCGTTGGCGAATTCGAAATACCAGCCGGAGGGCTCGGTCTTGGGACGCTTGATGGACCAGTCCCCTTTACGGCGTACTTCCTTGGTCAGCAGCCAGTCCGCGGAGCGTCGCAGAGCGTCGTGCGGCGGGTCCACGGCTTCCCCGAGCGCGAACGCGGCGATGGCCGTGTCCCACACCACCGAAAAACAGGGCTGGAAGAAGAAGCGCCGATCGCCGTTTTGAACGTCGTCCACCATCAGATTGTCGAACTGGCGCTGAGCTTCCACGCGCTCCGGACTTTCGGGCGAGTAGCCCAACAGATCCAGCGCCATGATCACATACATCATGGGCGGATAGATCGCCGCAACGCCGTCAGTATGCCGCGTGTGCTCCAGCATCCACTCTCCGGCCTTGCGAATGGCGCGTCGGCGCAAGGCCTGGGATCCGTGCTTTTCCCAGAGCTTGAGGACTTTGTCGATGCGCAGGAAAACATTCCGCCAGGTGAAACTGGTGCGATCGCGCCGAAACTCCAGTTGCTGTCCGTCGACCACCAAAAGCTCTTGTAAATTGAATCCCGCCGGCACCGGACGCCGCGGATTCATGGCATGCACGATGGAGAGCGGAATCACGATGGCGCGCGTCCACGAAGACATCTCGTAGATGAAGTTCCCGAACAACATCATTTCGGGTGGGATGGACGGCGCATGATCGCGCGGGAAAAGATCGAACAAGCTGAGATTGATCTTGACGTAGCTGTTGGCCGCCTGGATGCCGCCCAGGGCCAGGATGCGTTCGCGCGCCCGCGTCAGCCGCAGATCGTTATAATCGAGCCCGGCGAGCTTCAGAGCGAAATAAGCCTTCACCGTGGCGCTCAGATCGGTTGGCCCCTGGGGATAAATATTGAATCCGCCATCCGGCAACTGCCGCGTGAGAATCGCTTGCGCGGCTTTTTGGATGAGGGCTTGCGTGGGGGGATTCCACACGCCGTTCACCGGCGGATGCAACCACAGTTGCAGCAGAACGTAGTCGGACTCGAGCGTGGTGTCGGCGCTGAGTTCCGCCCACCAGTAACCCTGCTCAGACTGGATGCCTGTGAGATACCCGGTAGCGCGCCGCCCGGCTTGCGAAGCCGCTTCCACCAAAGTGCCGGCGACCTGGAGCTTGGGGCTCATACGCGGGCAATAGTAGTCAGCTTCAGCGCCGATCGCTCCAAATCCGCGGGCAGATGGAACCGCACGTCTTCTTCCTTGAGTTCCATCTCTTCCATATAGTCAAACCCGAACTTCGTTTCGAGCGATTGGATTAATTCCTGCACCAGATTTTCCGGCGCCGACGCTCCGGCGGTAACAGCCACCGTCTGGCTGCCATCCAGCCATTCCGGATTTACCTCGGTGCTATCGTCCACCAGATAGGCGGGCACTCCCTCGTTCTGGCAAACTTCAACCAAGCGGCGCGAATTCGAACTATTCTGAGAACCCACTACCAGCAGAACGTCGGTGAGCGGCACCACAGCTTTGACGCCCAACTGCCGGTTTTCGGTTGCATAGCAAATGTCCTGCGTCTTGGGGCCCTTGATGGCCGGGAAGCGCTCCTTCAGCCGTTCGACAATATCCTTGGTCTCATCCAGGCTGAGAGTGGTTTGGGTGAGAAACGAGATCCGGGATGGGTCCTTCACTTCCAGCTTGTCGACGTCTTCCACGGAAGAAACCAGGACCGTGGATTGCGGCGCCTCGCCCAACGTGCCGATCACCTCGTCGTGGCCGGCGTGGCCGATCAGCACGATGGTGTAATCCTGCCGCGCGAAGCGCACCGCTTCCAGATGTACTTTGGTGACCAGCGGGCAGGTGGCGTCTATAACCTCCAGCTTGCGCGCCTGGGCTTCTTTCCGCACGGCCGGCGAAACGCCATGGGCGCTGAAGATCACGCGCGCGCCCTCCGGCACCTCGCTCAACTCTTCCACAAAAATTGCGCCCGCCTGCCGCAGCTCATCCACCACGTGGCGGTTATGCACGATCTCTTTACGAACATATACCGGCGCCCCGTAAAGATTAAGAACGATCTTTACCACGTCGATGGCGCGCACTACTCCGGCGCAGAAACCCCGCGGGCGGAGCAGGATGATCTTTTTCATGGGACTACCGTTGCGAGCCTCACCCATGGGGTACATTATACCAGCCACATGCCAAGTTACAGGAATGGTTACAGTTTGTTAATCAGCCGCGAGGGGGCGCCACCTGGAACATGAACGACTCGCTGATGGAAAACGTCAGAAGTTATTTGGCGTCTTGGATGAAGCTTCTCGCGCTCCCCGCATTACTCCTTCTTACCCACGCTGTCGCTGGAGCGCAAACCGTAATCTATGCGGTGACCGATGCCGCCAGCTACGCTCCCCGAGTGGCGCCGGGTGAGCTGGCTACGATTTTCGGAGCGAATCTGGCCGACTCCACCGAGCAGGCCACCGGATTTCCGCTGCCGCGCAGCATGGCCGGCGCGACCGTTTACATCAACCAGGCATCGGTCCCGCTGCTCTATGTCAGCGAAACGCAGATCAACTTTGAAGTGCCCAGCAGCCTTGCGGCCGGGACCGCCAATATGTATGTCACGCGCGACGGCGGTCAAAGCGCGCTTTTCACGTTCACGGTTGTGGGTAACTCACCAGGAATTTTCCAGGACACCGGCAATCATGCCATCGCTCAGAACGCGATCGATAATTCCACGAATTCCGATAGCGACCCGGTGGCGTCAGGCGCAATATTAGTGCTGTATCTCACCGGCCAGGGCGCGCTGAACAATCCTGTGCCCGATGGGACCGCCACGCCGGATTCGCCGCTTTCCAGCGCCACGGCAACGGCTACCGCCAGCATCGGCGGGGTGGCCGCGACGGTACAGTTTCTGGGATTAACACCCGGATTCGCGGGCTTGGCGCAAGCGAATATTGTGGTGCCGGCTTCTCTCGCCACGGCGGATTATCCCTTGGTAATCACGGTGGGCGGATACGTGAGCGCTTCGGCTGAGGTCTCGGTTTCGGGCGCGGGAACGGCGCCTCCCACCTACCTGACGCTGGTTGGCCAGTTGAATTTTGCCAACGGCAGCGCCACCAGCGTTGCGATATATGGCGACACCACGTATCTCTGCGGGCCGAATCAAATTAACATCATCGACACCAGCAGCGTGAGCGCACCAGCCTACGTGGGCGAGTTCGGCAATGCGGACCTCGTGGGCAACGGCGGTAAATGCGCCATCAATACCAGCACTTCAGAGCCGATTCTGGTGGACATCGTGGGCCCCGGCAGCGCCCCTACTTTCGCCGTGTACAGCCTGAGCGCTCCGGACAGTCCCGTAAAGCTGGCCCAGCTATCTACCACTCCTTACACGTTCCTGAGCGACATCAGCTTTCTTGGAACCCAGGGATTCGTCAGCACCAGTTGGTTTAGCACGAGCGGAAGTTCCTTCAGCGCCCAGTACGGAGACTTCGTTGTGTACGATTTCAGCAGTTTGTTTCCCACGCTGCTATCGGCCGTGGTTCCGAACGGCTCGGCAGCCTCCAGCAACCTGAGCGTGAAACCGAACGCGCTGGTGTTGCAGGCGGGAGATTACACCAATACCGCTTACGCCACTAGCACAACCGCGTCCGGCGCCAGCACCACCGGTTATGCCGCGCTGGATGTTATCAACGTCAGTAACGTGGAGAGCATGCAGGCTGTCGAACAGGTGGTGGTCTCCAGCGCTGCGATCTTTCTTGGCTTCGGATACGACGAAAATCTGCTCTTGGTCGCAGGCAACACAACCAGCTTCCAATATCCGGGCATCATCACCGGTAACCTGACATTATCCACCATGAACATCTCCAACGTGGAGGCTCCGGCGGGTATAGCGAATATGACGACGGATGTCGCAACCACGGGTACTTACGTGGTGCAGCCCCTGGCCCTGGGCTCGGATCTTTTCGCCATCGTCAACAATCCGCCGTCCACGGATCCCAGCGGCCCGAGCAGCCTCATGATCGTCGATGCCAGCACGCCCAGTGCGCCGGTGCTGTATCCAATTGTGACGGAATTCGGGATGACCGACATCGCCGCGGTCAACGGCTATCTCTTGGTTCCGAATGTGAACGGGTTGACGATCTATACCATTCAGACGCCTTGACGATCAACTCCAGCAATTGCTCCTCTTTTTCGACGTGAACGCCGATCTTGAGCCAGTACACTTCCACGCCGGCGTGTTCCAGGACCGCCGCCGTACTGTCGGGTAAATTCATTGCGTCCTTCTCCGTGGTGAGCAGGCGATTCGATCCGTGCATTTGGGCTTGGGCCGCCAGGCGCTCCACTTGCGCGCAGGTGTAATGATGATGATCGCCGAACGCCCACTGAAATACCGGTGGAAGATGGAGGGATCGCAAGGTTCCCCAAAAACTGGCGGGGTTCGCCAAACCGCAGAAGGCCGCAATCGGCCCAGCGAGCGACTGACGCGGCTGGCGCGTGCGGTAGTCCACCCAATAGCGATGCTCCAGACGCGCGCGAAAGATCGGCGCATCGGGATTGACGGCGCGCAACTGGCGAAGTATGCCCGCGTATTCCCGCTCCGGCGCGGCGCGCATGATCACGAAGGCCCCGGCCCGGGAGAGCGCGCTCAGAGGCTCGCGCAAATTTCCCACGGGGAAGACCGCGCGGCCGCCGAAGGGATTCAAGGCGTCGATGACCACCAGATCCAGATCGCGCCTGAGCCGGGTGTGCTGAAAACCGTCGTCCAGCAGGAAGATATCGGGCCGGTACTTCTCCTCGAGCAGACGGCCGGTTACAAAGCGGTCACGGCCGATACCGGAGTGCGCGTAGCCCGATTGCACAAAGATCTGCGCTTCGTCTCCGGTGAAGCTGACGGGCGCGGGTTCGCCGGCCTCCACCAGAATCGAAGTTTCGATGGAGCGGCGGCGATAGCCTCGCGTGAGAATCGCCGGATGGCGCCCATGCTCGCTCAACACTTCAGCAAGATGATCCACCATGGGAGTTTTCCCGGCCCCGCCCATGCTGATTCCGCCCACGCTGACCACGGGCGTAGCCAGACGCCGCGAGTGCGCCATTTTACGCCGCTGCTGCCTGGCGCTGACGGCGGCCCAAATCCGAGCGAGCGGCCAGAGCAGGAATCGCGCCGGGCTCAACTGGTTCCAGCACGGAACCGCCAGATCCTGCCAGCGGAGAATCTCGGACACGGCTTTTCTGGTAGCGCCACGTTTACCCGCCGCCAGCGCGGCCGCGCGAGCGCCCAGATCTTCGCGCAATTCACGATCGTCGATTAACTTGGCAACCGCGCCCGCCAGTTCATTTGCGCCGCCTATTTCAAGAAACGCCCGCCGCTCGCGAAATTCCGCCGCGACCGCAGCGAAGTTTTCCATATGCGGTCCCGTGACGATGGCGCGCCGGCAGGCCGCCGGTTCCAGCACATTGTGGCCGCCGCGCCGTGCCAGCGTGCCTCCCATGAATACCACGTCGGCGAGCGGAAACAAGCCAGCCATTTCGCCGATGGAATCCAGCAGCAGCACGCAAGGCAGCTTTAAATCGGCCTGGATGGTCTCTTGCGACCGGCGAATGTACCGCACGCCGGCCTCTCGCAGCTTCGTCTCGGCCTGGTCAAAGCGTTCCGGCCTGCGGGGGACAAGGATGAGCAACAATCCGAGGTGGGTTTGCGCCAGTTCCCGAAAAGCGCTCAACACCGCGTCGTCTTCGTCGATGTCGTCGCGATCCCGGCCGGCCATGGTGCTGGCCGCGATCCAAATTTCCGCTGGATGGAGCCCCGCGATCAGCCCGGTAATCGCTGGTGGCGGCTCCCCCCGCGATGGCTCCGCGTCGTATTTCAGATTTCCGATGGTTTGCACGGCAGGCCGGGGCGCGCCCAATTCCAAGTAGCGGGCGGCATCCTGATCGCTTTGGGCCAGGATGGCATCGGGATGCCGCAAAGCGTCCGCAAAGAAGAATCGCAGGCGGCGATAGCGTGGAAACGCCCGATCCGAAATGCGGCCGTTCACCACCAGCAGGCTGCAGCCCGCGCGCTTGGTCTCACAGTAGAGCACGGGCCAGATTTCGGTCTCGAGAATCACCACCGCCGAGGGGCGAATCCGCGCCAGTACGCGCCGCACGGCGAAAGCGTAGTCGATGGGAGCATAGAAAATGCCATCCGCCAGGCCGCTCAATCGCTCTTCGGCGATGGCGCGGCCAGCCACCGTGGCAACGGAAACATACAGTGGAATGCCGGGACTTCGCTCGCGAATGTCGCGTAACAGGCCCGCCGCCGAAACCACTTCGCCCACCGAAACCGCGTGCAACCAAATCCCGCCGGGCGCCGTCGGCTGAAACGACACGGGCTCACCACCCAGCCGCTCGGAAAAACCCTGGCAGTACCGTGGATCGCGGACCGAGCGGTAAAGGAAATAGAATACAAGGAGCGGAAATGCGGCAAGGCGGATGGCCCAGTAAAGGATTTGAATGAGAGCGCTCCTAATTTCCCCGATCCTGTTCATGGCCCTGCTGTTAGTGGGCGAAGTCACGCTGCTTGCCGACGCCAACAAAGACGCGGGCAAGTTTTCGCCCGGGCCGGCTGCGTCATACCAGACGAAACAGACCAACGATCACGTGACCGTGGCGGCGGTTGCTTACGACACCGAAGAACTGGCTCACACGGCATTCGGGAAATTGAACCCCAATCAGTATGGCGTTCTTCCCGTTCTCGTCATTATCCAGAATGACACGGACCAGGCTCTCAAGCTAGAGCACCTGGACGCCGAGTACACAGGAATTGACGGCCGCCGTGTGGAGGCGACGCCGGCGAGCGAGGTGCAAACGCTGGGCGGCCCTCAGAGGCCGGATGTGCCCGTCGCCAGCCCGATACCGATCCATCGGAAGCACAAGAACCCGCTGGACGTGTGGGAAATCGATGGGCGATCCTTCGCGGCCAAGCTGCTGCCGCCGCACGAATCGGTGAACGGCTTTTTCTATTTTCAGACCGCGCATCGGCCGGGCTCGAAGTTCTACCTGACCGGCATCAAAGTGGCCGCCACCGGCCAGGACATCTTTTACTTCGAGATCCCGCTCGAGAATCCGAAGTAACGTCAGGCTACTTCTTGTCGGCGGGCGCAGCGGCCGGCTCGGCCGGAAGAACCTTGGCCATCTTGATCTTGTCGATCATGGGGAAATTCTTGACCAGATACGCGTCGCCTTCTTCTGTAATCCGCTGCTGGTCCGGACGTTCCGCGTAGCCGGGATAAATTTTGTCCACCACGTCCATTCCTTCCGTGATGGTGCCGAACGGAGCGAAGCCGCTCGCATCCAATGGGGCGTTGTTGTTGAGGTTGATGAACAGCTGCGTGGTGCGGGTGTTTGGGCCGGCGGTTGCGAACACCAGAGTTCCACGCGAATTGCTGCCCATCACAGGATCGTCTTTGATACTGGCGTGTTCCCAGGCTTTGTTCACCGCGGGGCTGGCGTTCAGGCCGAACTGCACAATGAAGGGACGCGGCGAAACCACCACCCGAAAGAAAGCGGCGTTGCTAAAGAAGCCGTTCTTCACCAGGTTGTAGAACCGGTCAACGCCCAGGGGCGCCCAATCCCGATGGATCTCGGCGACGAAATCGCCACGCGTGGTCACAAACTGCACTTTGAACAGCTCAGGCGCTTTGGCCCGTAGCGACGCCGGATTCGTCAATGACGGTCTGGCCGCCGGAGTGCCGGTTTTTGAGGTGGCGCTCTTAGACGCTCCCGCGCTCTTGGAAGCGGGGGCTTGCCCCAGTAAGAAGGAACCCGGCGCCAGCAAGGTGGAACCAACAACAATGCTCGTGAGTAGTGATTTCATTTAGCTCGATTATACTGAAAGTTGTTTCCTTAATGGGCACGCTGCGCGTGTTCTTGACGGGTCTGATTCTTGCCTCCCTGGCCCCCGGAATCGCAATCGCCGGGCCATCACATCCGCAATTTTGGCTGGCGCGGTGAGCCTCTTGACGACAACCAATCGCTGCGCATTGCAGTGAATAACTCTCGCGCGGGTGGCGGAGTGGGTTACACCATGTTTCGCGGCGCGAAGATCGTATGGCGATCGCCATCGCCGCTTCGCCGACGCACTGGACGGTTTGATCGTGGTGGATTTACGTAATACCGACGCCGGTGTGCTGGAGCGCTACATGGGCCAGAGTGGCGCCACGCGATATTTGAGAAGTTAACTGGTTTAACATTCTTCCGCGACGGGCCGATGAGAGATAGCAGTGAAATCCCTTATGCTTGTGGCCTTGGCCTGTTCCTTCCCGGTCGCCACCGCCGCGTCACCGCACAGCCGTCTGAAACTTCCGGTTGAGGTCACCGGCGAGGACGGCATTACGGAAACCGTTACTGTGTCGGTTGCCGCCGGAATGGCCCGGCAAGTTCGTTCACTCTGGATGCAGATTCACGGTCTGGAGTTCCCTGGCATGGTGAGTGTTCGGGTGAACCAAAGCCCGTGGTTTGCGCTAAGCAACGAAACGGCCGTGGTCGCTGAGCCAGGCAGGAGCTATGGAGGCATCGGCGGCGGCGTGGCCACGTTGAAGCTGACGCTACCCCTACCGGCGGGCACCGTCATCGATGGTCCTAATACGATTCACTTCCGCTTCAACGGCACCAACGGAATTGTAAGCGGCTTTCGAACACTGGCGTTCAATTTCGTGCAGGCCGACAGCACGCCAGTCTTGCCGTCCAGCACCTTCGTAGAGGAAGATCCAAGCACCTGGGAGCCGCCGTTTCCCGATCCCGCGAACATCTTGGCCGGGCGAGGGCTGTGGCACACTGCGCAACTTGTGGCGAACGGCCTTCGAAAAGCTCCAGCCATTCGCGCGCACTGCTCGGACTGTCACACGCAGGATGGCCGCGATCTTAAGTACTTCAACTTCTCGAACCGGTCCATCGTAGCCCGATCCCGCTTTCACGGGCTTTCCCAGTTGCAAGGCCAGCAGATTGCCAGTTACATCCGTTCTCTACCCTTTCCCAGTCCTGGCCGGCCTTGGAATCCCCCTTACCAGCCGGGTCCCGGACTGGATGCACAACCGGCAGCCAATTGGGCGGCGGGCGCGGGCCTCCAATGGGTGCTCGAGAACGATGTGGATGCGTTTCCGTTCCTATTTGGGAAGAACAGGCTAGGGGATCCGGCGATTAGCCCGGCGTCGTTTGCTCCCGATGGTAACCTCAACCCGCGTGAAATTCCCGTCTCCTTTCCATTGCCGGATTGGAATCATTGGCTGCCACGCGTCCATCCCGCCGACGCCTGGAAAACGCGTTTTGAGAGCAGCGACTTCTCGAAGCTGTATAGCGCGTCGGATTTCGAACAGCTCATTCGCGCGGGCGGCGTGCCGGCATTTTTCGACAAATGGAGCAAAGCGCGAACTCAATTCCTAAAGCCGCATCTGGCGTCTGGATCCAGGAAATGGTCCGCCGAACTGAGCGAGGCGTTATACTCCGCTGAATTGTGGCAGCTGGTCAAGACGTGGGAAATTACGCAGCAGTTTAATCTGGAAGAGCACCGGCCGCGCACCTGGCCCAACACGATTCCCGCATCCACGGCCCCGGCCGCAGTCAATATCCCGGATGGCCCTAGTGGAATGGGCGGCAGCGCTTTAACAAACGAATATTTCAACAGCGCCTGGTATGAATTGCAACTGCTTTTGAACGATGGCAATCACCGGCATCATGGCAGATTGCCAATTGACTGGGTCTATTTGCTGGGACGTTTCTTGGATCTGCAACGGCTCAGCAAGCGGCCAGAGCCGGCGCGCCTGCTGATCACGGCGATCCAGGCGCTGCAATCCAGCGACCCGAACATTGGCCCTGAGAACATCTCCGAAGGTTGGCGGCCCGACCAGAGCGTCGATCCAAGAATCATGGTTGGACGCGAATGGGAGCCCGTCTTCTCGCCGCTTCCGTACGGGATGCGACAAGCGATCACAGAATCTTTGTTGACTGCTTGGCTGGACAAGAATCTCCAGTATCCACTGGCGTCGTATTTTCACCGCGACTTGCTGGAGACCGCCTACTCTCGGCCGACCGAGCTGCGGGATATTTCAGGGGGATCAGCGTGGGAGGCTGCGCCGCGGTTCCAGGCCGCCGGAGTAAACATCCAACTCCTTCAGCGCCTGCAAGAGTGGGGCCGGGAGTATACTTCGTTGGCGTCGCTATTCCACTACTGACACCAGTTAAACCAGAACGGTGAAAGCCGTCTCGGTGCGCGTCACCGGGCGGTACAGCGTGTCCCGTTCCATAGGCTCGCGGCCGGCTTCGCGAATCAGCCGCAGCAGCTCGCTCCGCCGCAGGCCCTGGCTGGTGGTGGCGCCCGCATCGTGGTAGATCTTCTCTTCGACGACTGTACCGTCCAGATCGTCGGCGCCGAAGCGCTGCGCGATTTGCGCGATCCGGGGCGTCATCATGATCCAGTAGGCTTTTATGTGGCTGATATTGTCCAGCATCAGCCGCGAAACCGCGATCATCTTCAAATCCAGGAAGCCGGTGGTGGTGGCAATGTGCTCCAGCGCCGTATTCGCGGGATGAAACGCCAGTGGAATGAAGGTCTGGAAGCCCTCCGTCTCGTCCTGCAGCGCGCGCAGTTTCACCAGGTGATCCACGCGATCCTCTTCGGTCTCGATATGCCCGTACAGCATCGTGCAGTTCGACTTCAACCCGAGCCGATGAGCGTTTCGCGCCACATCCAACCACTGGTTGCCGTCGATTTTGTGATCGCAGATGATGCGCCGCACGCGGTCGCTAAAGATCTCCGCACCGCCGCCCGGCAGCGAATCCACGCCGGCGTCGATTAACTTCAACAGCGTCTCACGGATCGACAGTTTGCTGCGCTGGGCGAGATAGGCAATCTCCACCATGGTGAACGCCTTCAGATGCACGTCCGGGAAGCGCTGCTTCAGGCCGCGCAACATTTCGCAGTACCAATCGAGCGTCAGCTCGGGATGCAAGCCGCCGACAATGTGAAACTCCGTCACCGCTTCGCTCCACCCCTCGCCCGCGCGATGCCACACTTCGTCGAGCGACCACGTATAAGCTTTCGGATCCTTCGCCCGCTTCCCGAAGGCGCAAAGTTTGCAGCTCGCCACGCAGACATCGGTGGGATTGATATGGCGATTCACGTTAAACCAGGTGACGTTGCCGTGCTTGCGCTCGCGAACCAGGTTGGCCATGTAGCCGACGGCGAGAATGTCGGAGCTTTTGAAAAGCGCGACGCCGTCCTCGAAATCCAGGCGGACGTCCGCTTGGACTTTTTCCAAAATCGGACGCAACCGCTGGTCTTCTATGTGAATCTGCATGCGCTTCAGGCCCTCAGGCCGAAGAAGTACATGTCGGCCGCCCAAAAAAGAAAGAATAGCACGCTGACGTAGCCGTTCACGGTGAAGAAGGCGGCGTCCACGCGCGACAAGTCATCGGCCTTCACCAAACTATGCTCATAGAGCAGTAAAAGAACGATGGCTGCAATGCCCGCCCAGCTCAAGGCGCCCAGTCCGAAAGAGGCCGAGAGCAGCACCAGGCAGGCGATCATCGCGACGTGAAACAGCCGCGCAATCCAGAGCGCTCCGGCCATGCCGAATCGGCGGGGCAGACTGAAGAGCCCGGTCTGGGTGTCGAACTCGTAGTCCTGGCAGGAGTAAATAATGTCGAAGCCCGCCGTCCAGAACATCACCGCGGCCGTCAGCCACAGGATGCGCGTGTCAAGCGATCCCCGGACGGCAATCCAGGCAGCCGCCGGAGCGATGCCCAGCGAAAAGCCGAGAATCAGGTGCGAGAACGTGGTGAAGCGTTTGGTGAACGAGTAGAAGAAGACCACGGCCAGCGCCACCGGCGCCAGCTTGAAGCACAGCGGATTGAGAGCGCGCGCGGCGAGCAGAAACACGAAAACAGACGCAATCACGAAGCCCCACGTGAATCGTACGCTCAAGATTCCTGCTGGGATGTGGCGCATGCGCGTGCGTGGATTGCGGGCGTCGATATCGGCATCCAGAATGCGATTGAACGCCATGGCCGCCGACCGCGCGCCCACCATGGCTAGCGCGATCCAAAGTAGCTTGTAGCCAAATCCGCGGGCGTCGAAATGGCTCTCCCGGAATGCCAGCAAAGCTCCCGTGAGCGCGAACGGCAACGCGAACACGGAGTGCTCGAACTTGATCATCTCGAGCGCCAGCCGCAACCGTTTCCAAAAGCCCATTCCTCGCCTTCCCCGTATTCGGTGAGTTCGCTACCATTCTAGTTCATGCGCTATCTTCTGCTCGCGGCGCTGCTCTCCATTGCATCCTGCGGCCCCAAACCCACCACCCTCGAAGATTTTCCAACGCGGCCGCTCACTCTTCCAGGAGGCCAGGTCATCCGCGTGGAGGCGATGACTCAAAGTTTCGAACTGCTTCGCGGCATGATGTACCGCACCTATTTGGCGCCCGATCGCGGCATGCTGTTCGTGTATCCCAAACCCGATCACTATCAGACTTGGATGTATCAAACCGTTATTCCACTGGACACCATTTGGCTGGATTCGAATCGCAACATCGTCGACATCGTGGAGAATACGCCGCCTTGCAAAACGCAGGCGAGCAAGTGCCCAAGATATGGCGGCCAACAGATTTCGTCCTTCGCGCTTCAGATTGGGGGAGGCATGGCCCGGAAGTACGGTTTACAACTCGGGCAAAGGCTCCAATGGTGAGCGGCGTCGCTTTTGACCACGGCCCTGTTACTCTCAAGGTGAGATGGATTCCGATCAATTGCGCGGGCTGTTGCAGCAGGTGCATTCAGGGTCCGTGGATGTAGAGTCGGCGCTGGACCGCATTCGCCACTTGCCGTTCGAGGATCTGGGCTACGCCAAGCTGGATCATCACCGCGCGTTGCGTCACGGCATCACCGAAGTTATCTTTGGCAAGGGTAAAACGCCGGAACAGATCGGCGCTATCGCGGCGCGCCTTCTCGACAAATCCCCGAACTTGCTGATAACGCGCGCGGACCGGCACGCGGCATCTCTGCTGAAGGCCGACTTTCCGGAGGCCGAGCACTTTCCGCTTTCCGGCGCCGTGCGAATCTGGCGCGACCGCACCATCCGCGGGAAGGGAAAGCTGGCCGTGGTTTGCGCCGGCACCAGCGACATCCCGGTGGCCGAAGAAGCGCAGGTTACCGCCGAAGTGATGGGCAACGAAGTGGAATCCATTTATGACGTCGGCGTTGCGGGTATCCATCGTTTAATTGCTCACAGTGAGCAGCTCATGGCAGCGCGGGTGATTGTGGTGGCGGCCGGCATGGAAGGAGCGCTGCCGAGCGCGGTAGGAGGAATCGTTTCGGTTCCCGTGATCGCGGTTCCCACCAGCGTGGGCTACGGCGCCAGCTTTAACGGGCTGGCTGCGCTGCTCGGCATGTTGAACAGTTGCGCCAGCAATGTAACTGTCGTAAACATCGACAACGGATTCGGCGCCGGATACGTGGCCAGTTTAATCAACCGTTTGTAACTAGCGTAGGTCTACGCCACAGCCACACTAACTCGTGCGCCGGACTCTTCGGCGTAAACGTAGAATCCAAACATGGGCATGCTTTCCCGCTTGCTCCACCGGCTCATCTTCCACTGGACACGCAGGAATTTGAGATCATTCCGTGAGCCAAGATTCAGCAAAATGGAATACAGGCCGCAGTAGAACTTGGGGGGGAACTTGACCAGGGGATCTGGCTCCCACCTTTCGCCGTCGGCTGAGCCACAGACGGTTATTTCCAGGCTCTCTTGTTCGAGAATACGAGTGATGCCGAGAGTAAGCACCAATAACTTACCTCGCGTGGAACCGAGTTCAATCTCCGGTCCAGTGCCATCCGCTCGGGCGATGCTTTCAGGCAACAGAAAGTTACGCAGCATAATTTCCTCCAGCCGGGGGACATGCCGGGAACTACTTCTTATGTGCTACTTGGCAGGGTACCTACAGGGTAACTCCAAACTCAACGGTGACGGTCGCCCGCCATCTTTAGCGTCTCATATTTCTTTCGAAAACAAAAGCGAATTAATGTTGCGCAGGCATGAGAATCGAAAATTCTAAACGCGGCGACAAACCTGGAGACCACGCCATTGCGATGTAAGATGCGCCCTCGTAAATAATGTGTCCATAAAATTTTGTCAGGAATTGCCCATGAGATCTGCAATGAGGCCATCCCCATCGAGATTGCCGCGATAGCCCATTCGTCGCTCCGCTACAGCCGTTGGGTAGCGGGCGGGATGGCGGGGATCACTCGCGACGCGGTGTCGTTCAACCTGGTGGAGAACGAAAATCCGGCCTGGGCAGACAATGCCAGCTTCAGTATCGGCGTTTCCGACCTGGATGCCACCTACGAACAATATCGCGGTATTACGGCAAGAGTTGGACCATTGGAAATGCAGCCTTGGGGCAGGCGCGAGTTCCACATCATCGTCCCCAGCGGGGTGTGCTTCCAGTTCTACAGCTGGAACGGCTAGCCGCTCCAGCCAGGCGCTACCGGAGTATTCCGATCTTCTTGGCCACGTCCGTTAAGATTGTCGATGCCCGGTCGAGCATATCCTTGGTGTGCGTGGCGGTTACAATCGTGCGAATGCGCGCCTTGCCCTCCGGCACAGTGGGAAAACCGATGCCTGTCGCGAGCAATCCGCTCTCGAACAGCGCCGCTGAAAAAGCATGCGCCATTCGCGCCTCCCCAACCATGATGGGCGTGATGGGGGTTTCGCTCGCGCCCGTGTCGAATCCGGCGTTCTTCAGCGCCGACTTGAAATACCGCGTATTCTCCCACAGCTTCGCAATGCGCTCCGGCTCGTTCTCCAGAATGTCGAACGCCGCGAGACATGCCGCCGCCACGGCCGGCGGATGCGACGTGGAGAAAAGAAACGGCCGCGCGCGATGATACAGGAATTCAATCAGATCCCGGCTCCCGCAAACATATCCGCCGAGCACGCCAATGGCTTTCGAAAGCGTGCCTACCTGAACGTCCACCCGCCCATGCAATCCAAAATGATCCACGGTGCCGCGTCCATTGCGGCCCAAGACACCCGAGGAATGGGCATCGTCGATCATCATGACGGCGCCGTGCCGGTCGGCGATTTCCACCAGGGCCGGCAACGGTCCGATGTCGCCGTCCATCGAAAACACGCCGTCCGTGATCAGCAGTTTGTGGCCGCTGGCGCCGTCCAGTTCCTGCATGATTTCCGCCGCCCGTGCGGTGTCTTTGTGCGGGAAGACGTGTATCTTGGCCCTCGATAGCCGGCAGCCATCGATGATACTGGCATGATTCAGCGCGTCGGAAATGATGTGATCCTCCGGCCCCAGAATCGCGGAAACCGTTCCGGCGTTGGCGGCGAAACCGGACTGGAAAACGACACAAGCTTCGGTGTGCTTGAAAGCGGCGATCCGCTCCTCTAAGCGCAAGTGAATGCTCATGGTCCCGGAAATGGTGCGAACGGCGCCCGATCCGGCCCCGTATTTCTTCGCCGCCTCCACCTGCGCCTCGATTAACTTGGGATGATCCGCCAGGCCGAGATAGTTGTTACTCGCCAGATTGATCACCTCGCGGCCATCGAAGCGTGAGATGGGTTCGCACGGCGATTCGAGCACCCGCAGGCGCTGGTAGGAGCCGGCTTTGCGCCAGGCTTCTAACTGTTCGGAAAGGTAGCCGAGAGGGTTGGCGGTCATCGGTCTATCCGTGTTCATCGGCGTTCATCGGCGGCTAGGAACTTTCACCGCTTTTTCAGCCGGTAATCCTCGACATAGGGCATCGGAATCAGCTTGCACATTTCGAACAATCGCGACCGCGCGCGCATCCCGATCCGCTCTTCGAGGAAAAACTTGCTGTGGATATCTTCCTCGAAACCGGAAGCGCGTTTGTCGCCCGCTTCCGGATCGCGCAGGTTGCTGGTGACAATGGTCGCCTTGCGCGAGTTGCAGCGGTGCGTCACGATCGAGGTGACCGTGTCCTCCACCCAGTCGTTAATGCGGCTCGCTCCCATGTCGTCGAGCAAAAGGATCTCGGCCTCGAGAACCGCTTCATAGGCCTCGCGTTCGCTGGATCCGGACGACTGGTTGTAGCCTTTGTAAATTCGAGTCAGCAGCGACTGGAAATCGTAGAAGATGCCCTCGAACCCGCGCGCGATCAATCCGCGCAGAGCCGCCACGGCCAGGTGTGTTTTGCCCGTCCCTGGCGCGCCCAGGAACAAGAGCCCGGGTTTTGGGCCGTGCGGATACTCGCGCACGTAGCCGCGTACGGTGAGCACCACGCTCGCCAGAGACGACCTCGCCTGCGGATTGCCGGAAGGCAGAATGAAGTTGTCTACCGACGCGCTCTGATAGAGCGGAGGGATTCCGGCGCGCTGTTCGATGCGTTGCTCGCGGCCGGCATCGGCGCACTGGCACTTTTCGGCGCCCGAAATTCCTTCGCGCTCGGTGATCTTCCAACCCGAGCCGCCGCAGATGGGACAGGTTTCAACGGCGTTCATTGTGTCTGCTTTACCAACCGAGCGGCTTTCCCCGGTTTTGCTCGTCCAGCCACTTCTTCAGCGGAGCGAAATAATCCAGGATCGCCGTCGCGTCCATCTGCTCTTGCCCCGTCAACGCCGCCAGCGCCTTGGGCCACGGCTGACTCTGGCCCATCGCCAGCATCGCGTTGAGGCGGTCTCCGGCGGCTTTGCTCTCATAAATGGAGCAGCGATTCAACGGACCGGTGCATCCGGCGGTCTTCGCCAGCGCGCGATGAAACTGGAACTGCAAAATGTCCGCCAGAAAATAGCGCGCGTAGGGCGTGTTGGCCGGCACATGATACTTCGCGCCTGGATCGAAATCGGCCTCGCTGCGGGATACCGGCGGCGCGACACCCTGGTATTCGAGGCGCAGCTTCCACCAGCTCTCATTATATTTGTCGGGCGGTGTTTGCCCGGAAAACACCTGCCAGCGCCACTTATCGATCATCAGCCCGAACGGCAGGAACGCCACTTTCTCCAGCGCTTTGTATAACAGCAGGCCGATATCCTTGGAGCTATCGGGCACGGTGGACAGCAGCCCGATCTTCTGCAAGTACTCAGGCGTCACCGACAACGCGATGGTGTCGCCGATGGCTTCATGAAAACCGTCGTTGGCGCCGTTGCGGAACAGAAACGGCTGCCGGTTATAGGCGCGCTGGTAGAAATTGTGGCCCAGCTCGTGGTGCACAGTGGAAAAATCGTCGGCGTTGATCTCCACACATGCCTTGATCCGGAGATCGTCGACGTAATCGATATCCCAGGCGCTGGCGTGGCAAACCACGTCGCGGTCGCGCGGCTTGACGAATAGCGAACGCTCCCAAAGCGTTTTCGGCAGCGGCGCAAATCCGAGCGAAGTAAAGAAACGCTCGGCGTACTTCACCATGTCCACCGGTTGTGTCCCCCTGGCCTTCAGGATGGCCGTCAGATCGTAACCGGGGTCGGCGTTCTGGGGAGCAACCAGCGGATAGATGTTCTCCCATTCCTGGGCCCACATATTACCGAGCAGGTGCGCCGGAATCGGCCCGCTAGCCGGAACCAGGTCGCCATATTTGTTTCGCAGCTTCCAGCGCACGTAGGCGTGCAGCGCAAGATACAGCGGCTTCACCTGCTCCCAGAGCCGGTCCATTTCTGCGGGGAACCGAGCGGCGGGCATGTCATAGTTCGAACGCCACATGGCGCCCATATCCGGGAAACCTAATTCACGCGCGCCCTTGTTGCCCAGCTGCACGTACTTTTGGAACAGCGGCCGGATGGGAGGCGAAATGGAGTGCCACCCGCGCCAGGCGTCCAGCAATTTCACCGGATCGGAACTGGTCCGCAGAACGTCGCTCAATTGATCCAGGTCCAGGCATTCTTCTTTTGCAGCGCCTTCCGCGGCCCGGCCCGCGGGACAATACTTGCCGCTGCCGTAGATTCCTTCCATGCGGCTGGCGATTTGTGTCAGCTCCCGGGCTTCCTGGGGATCGGAAGGCGCGGCCAGCTCCAAGGAGAGGCGCAGCAACTGGAACTGACGCGCCAGATCGCCGGGCATCTTCAGATGGCTGAAGCGCGTCGCCTGCTTGGCCAGTTGCATGGTGGCCACGATCTGATCTTCATCGGCCTTAGCCGCAAGAATCTCGGTGTCATAGGTGATGAACGTGGACTTCACCCAATCGGCGCGCGCCTGCTGGACCGAAAGCTCCAACAACTTCCTCTGTGCGGAATCGATGAAAGCTCTGGCTTCCGCCAGAGTGGCGTTAGCCCCAGTGGGCGATTTGGTGGTGTCGGCCAGGCAAAAACCGGACCCAAGGCAAAGAACTGCAACCAGGCATCGCATCCGCGTGGGTTGGATCTCCTTCGAGCGCTGGCGAACCGAGGTCCACCTTCCTCATAGTGTACCTTCCCGATCGGTGCGATGACGATGGCTTTATGAAAGGGATTTATTAATGAACCACCGATGAACCTTGGCTTGCTTGGGTCCGGAACTCGTACTGGTGGATTTCAATCGCGGCTCGCCCCTCGTCGGAGCGGACCACACGGCCGCGCGCCACCAGTTTTAAAGCGACTCTGCTGTTCAACTGGGCTGGCCAGCTGATGGAAACCTCCAGGCGTCTGCCGGGGAGCAGATAACGATCGGTTGTGAACAGAACACCATTGCTGCTCATGTTGACGGTCACGCCAATGCCACTCTCGCCTTCCGCGCTGGTTTTTCGGCTCAAAATCTTGTAGCGGACTTCCCGCTCGATGGGAAAACGGTCCGCGCCGCGGCGATCGTCTTTATCTTTTTCCACACCCATGGTTGCTCCCGGCACCAACATGCTGTTGTTTCCTTTCGGTTTCTTGCACCCATAGATTGCACTGGCGGGACGAGTGCTCCTATAGTGGATTCTTCCTAATTTGGGGTGGTACTGCACCAAGAAGTGTTAGTACCTTGGGCGAGCATTACCTGCCCAGCGTCGCTGGTGGGGATCAGGCGGGGATCAAGGTTCCCGTTTTTTTCTGCGAGCGCGTATCTCCTCCAATCGTTCGCCGATGCGCTGCTCCAGACCGCGCTGGGTGGGCTCGTAAAATCGTGTGCCTACAAGGGATTCCGGGAGACACTCCATGTCGGGCAAGGCATCTTCCAGCTGATGCGCATGCTGGTATCCGGCCCCATAGCCCCACTGCTTCATAGCTCCCGTGGGAGCATTACGAAGGTGAAACGGTACTGGCTCGGCAACCCGTTGCTCCACCGCCTCCATCACCCGGTTCAGCGCCTGGTAAGATGCATCCGACTTCGGCGCTACTGCCAGGTAGATGGCCAATTGCCCCAGCGCCAGGTCTCCCTCGGGAATCCCGAGAAAGTGGACGGTCTGCATCGCGGCAATGGATTGTTCCAGCGCGCGCGGATCGGCCAGTCCGATATCTTCAATCGCCATGCGCACCAGACGCCGCGCAATGTACATGCGATCCTCGCCCGATTCCAGCATCCGGCCCAGCCAATAGAGCGCGGCGTCCACGTCGCTCGACCGGACGGACTTGTGGAGCGCGGAAATAATATTGAAATGCTCTTCTCCGCTCTTGTCGTAGAGCAGCGGCTTGCGCTGCAGCGTGTCCTCGATCGACTGAGGCGTGAGCTGGCCGTCGTGGGCGGCCGCCGCCGCCAGTTCCAGAATGTTGAGGGCGGTGCGGGCATCGCCATTGGCGTAGGTGGCGATTTGCCGGAGCAAGTGGTCCGGCGCGCCGATCTTCACCACCGGCAGGGCCCGCTGGAGCAATCCGAAAATTTCCTCCTCGGTCAGCGGCTTCAACATGTAGACTTTGGTACGCGAAAGCAGCGCCGAGATCACCTCAAACGACGGGTTTTCCGTGGTGGCGCCGATCAGGCTGATGTCACCGCGTTCCACGTACGGCAGAAACGCATCTTGCTGCGCTTTGTTGAAGCGGTGAATCTCGTCGATAAAGAGCAGCGTGCGCCTTCCGGCGCGGCGGTTGCGCTCGGCGTCGGCCATCACGGCTTTGATTTCCTTGATCCCGCTCAATACGGCGCTGAACGGAATGTAGTCGCAATGCGTGAGGCGGGCGATGATGCGCGCCAGCGTGGTCTTGCCGACGCCCGGTGGCCCCCACAGAATGATGGAACCCAGTTGGTCGCGCTCGATTTGCATCCGAAGCGGCTTACCCGGACCCAGGATATGCTGCTGCCCGGCAAATTCCTCCAGTGTTTCCGGCCGCATCCGCTCGGCCAGCGGACGCTGCTGGTCTTCCTTCAGATTAGCCGATGGATCCGGTTCGAACAGGCTCATGCAGCTATGTTGGCGCGCTTGCTAACTGGCCGTTGAACGTCTTGTTGCATTTGGCCTGCTGCGTCCGCTTCAAGATCGGCAAACTCGCCCGGTGGAGCGACCCCACTTTGCAGCCGATAATTTGCGATGATGTCGCGGCCGCGCTTTTTCATGCCGCAACAATTATGAACCGTCAAGCCTGAAACATTCAAGCCCGCCGTTTGCAGTTCTACCCCTTATGCAACGGGCTTGCGCAAGGTATAGTCAATGCTCACGAAAAGGAGTTTCACGATGTTTACGTCACCCAGCCGAAGCAATGGGCTTTTCGTCGTTCTCATGACCCTAGCGACCTCTTGCCTCGCATTCGCTCAAGTCACTGCGCAAAGTGCCAAAAGGGAACCGTAACACAAAGCGCCACCCGGCAGCCAGCCTCAGGTGCTCGTCACAGGGACGGTAACGTCGCTGGATGAAAACGACCACCAGATCAAGGTCCAAAGCAGCGTTGTGTCGAAGGTTCTAGGCGAGACCTCCGATGTTCAGCAATTAACCGTCGGTAATATGTCTTCGAACGGCTACGGCTCCGTGACAGGGCCAAGACTATTCCTCGAAAAGGGTACGTTTACACGATCAATTTCACGGATGCAGTTAAGGTGCTCAAAGGCACTGTGGCCGCAAGGCTTGCCGACACTAAGGCAGGGGTCACGGTCGAAGTCACTGGAACCGTGGTCAAACACGAACCCCAGACGATGATCGATAGCTACAAGGTAGTGGACGGCAAGTTGGTTATGAATACTGTTAAGTCCACGCAGACCGCAACAGCGTCAACCATCACGATCCTCGCCGATCGCAATGGAGGCAGGTAGTTGCCATGCCTTCGATATTGTCGCTATTGGCTTCGAATACTCGCTGGAAGTAGTAAGCCTTGCCGCTGGAGTCTCTCCCGAACCCGGTGATGATCATCATTTTTCCATCGATTTTTCCATCGCTAGAGACAGCCCAATACCCGTCCCGGATTTCCCGAGCGTCCTTGAGAATGCGCTCCCAGACGTTCAGGTTGATCGAGCGAAACGAGCGGGTGAAATTGGGATCTGGTCCGAAGGGTGAATTGCGGTCCCGTTTAACGGATATTCCTCAACAGCGCGCCTCCTCATCTCGGCAGCGTTGACGATCTCCTGTATGATCTTCACGCGACTGTCACCAACAGACCCAATGCTAATTACGGCAGACTGCTCCGCAGATCCATCAGACCAGAAGGACTTATCGATATTCTCTTTCCATGTTCCGATGAACGGATTTCCCGCCGCCACACGAGAACACAGTGGACTGCGGACGAGCGGCGGATGAAATAGCCTACCGAATCTTGGCTTTCAGACTCTAAGGGCGGAGAAACCGGTTTCCGAAACGGGCCGAGGGCGTAGTCAGGTGCGCTTTTGCCACTGTGATGGATCGCGGCTGGCATGGAAACACGCGATGACAAGCAGGGTGTCGCCTTCAACGGCGAAAAACAGTGCATACGGAAACCGCCGCAAAAGAGCGCGGCGCGCGTTCCTCAACACGATTGGGAATTGTCGTGGATTGGCACTCATGCGTTTGGTGAGGGCGTCAATCGCTTCGCGGAAACGCGGGCCTAGTCCGGGCGCTTCAGCTTCATACCAGTCCTGCGCATCGATCAACTCCGCTCGGGCGGCCTGGGTGAAAATGACCGAATACCCTACGGGCAACGCTGCTCTAGTTCAGCCTTCAATGCAGCCCACGTCATGCCGTCGCACCGGTCTTCATCGAGAGAGTTGAGACGGCGTTCCAGTTCAGCCTGCTGCGCACTGGTCAATGGAAGTTGTTCCTGTTCGAGACTGTCCCAAAGCTGCGCAATTAGCGAAAGGCGCTCGGGCGGCGACAAACGGACAATCTCATCGGGCGTAAGCAGTTCCATAGCTTTGAGAATACGCAACTACATACGCAAAGGCAATGGCGCTGAACGCTTTACCCCGCAGCCATCCTTAGCTTGCGTGCCACAAACAGCGCAATACCCGCGGCCAGCGCAGCATTGAGCGACTCCACGCCGACGGTGGGAATCCGGATCGCAACGGCTTTGTCGCGCAGCCGTTCGCTCACGCCGCGCCCTTCGCTGCCCACCACGATGGCGCACTTCTTGCCCAACTCCACTTCGCCGACGTCGGTGGCGCCCTTGGGCATGAGCGCAAAAAGGGCGATCTTGCGTTGTTCGGCCGCGGCCAAGAAAAGCTGCTGATCGAGACCGGCCGCCACCGGAACGCGGAAGATGGAACCGGCCGATGCGCGCAGGCATTTCGGATTGTAGGGGCTGACGGTGCCCTTGAGGAACGCCACGCCGGTAGCGCCGAACGCCTCGGCTGCGCGCAGGATGGCTCCGGCGTTGCCCGGGTCCTGCAGCCCATCCAGCACCACGGTAAGCGATTGGCCGCGAAACAGCTGATCCACGCTCCATTGCGGCGGACGCACCAAAGCCATCACCCCCTGGCTCGCCTCGGTTGCGGAAAGACTCCGAAAGATGTCATCCGGCAGCACGTGGATGCGGGTCTTTTTCAGCCCGCGTACATGGCTTTCTACCGCGGCGCGAACCGATTCGGCTGCAAACACGGCCGGAATCTCGCAGTCGCTCCGCAACGCTTCTTCGAGCAAATGAAAGCTCTCAGCCACCGCCAGGCCTTCTTCGGTGACAGTGCCGCGCGCAATCGCCTTGCGAACTTCTTTCAGCAACGGATTTCGCGCGCTAAGCAGCATTGGCATACTGTATTGTGAGGACGCTTGTAACTCGCCCGCCACTCCTATCATGAACCAGATGCTTTTAACATGAAATGGCTCGTTGCGATTGCGCTACTGGCAGCCGCGGCCGTGGTGTCGCTGCAGGTAGCGCGGGTGGCCCGTGAAATTCAGCAGGAGTCCCGTGTGGATGAAGCTCAACCCGCCGACGCAATTATCGTGCTGGGCGCGGCCGAGTATCGCGGCCGGCCGTCGCCGGTGCTCGAAGCGCGCTTGAATCATGCGTTGATTCTCTACCTGAAGGGCATGGCGCCGCGAGTGATCACCACCGGCGGCGCAGGTGGCGACCCGGTTTTTACCGAAGGCTCGGTGGGCCGCGCATATCTTACCCAGCGTGGTGTGCCGCCCGAGGCCATCGTCGTGGAGCGAGAGGGCGAAAGCACCGCGCAGAGTGTAGCTGCGGTGGCCGAAATCATGCGCCGCATGAATTTGAGGAGCGCAATTGTGGTCAGTGACGGCTATCATATTTTTCGCGTAAAGAAGATGCTGGAATCGAGCGGGCTTAAGGTCTACGGATCGCCTCGTCCGTCCATCTCTCCCGGTGAATGGCGAGCGCGCTGGCAGGATCTACGGCAAGCGGTAGGTTATCTTTTGTGGAAAATCGGCATAGCAGTCTAACTCACTGTAACTCCGCAGTTTGACCCACTATGTGTGTTTAGTTGGCCCGTTCTTCTCCTGGATTTCGCTTTAGTGCCTGCTCAGCTTGGGCCCTAACCGAAAGACTACCGTACTAAGCAAATGCTTCTCTGTTTTGTTGCATCCGTTGAAAGTTCTTGCCCATACCGTACCGGGCAGTCGCAATCATATGAATCACTTGGGGGAAACAACCCAGTGGCTTCCGGCGGAAGTTGTATTGGTCCCTGATTTGCATTGCCCGGTGCCAGGGACGCGGGTTAGCCGTTAATTAGCCCCTGGTTAGCTGTTAATAAAGCCGAGGAGGAGCGAGAGTTGACGTTTCAATATATGGACAACGAACGCCGGGCCAAATCGAGATATCCGCTCGCGTTGAATGTCCGTTACCAGGCCATAGGAGCCATGGGCACGGCTGCCGGAGTTGGACAGACGGTGAACATGAGCAGCAGCGGCATGTTCCTGGCGTGCGCAAGCCAGATTCCCAAGGGCACGCGGCTGAAGTTATTTGTTGAGTGGCCGAGCCTCTTGAATGGGACAACGCCGTTGCAACTCATTACCTTGGGGACTGTGGTCCGTTGTGCCGAAACAGGCGTCTCCGTCGTTTTTGAAAGCTATCAATTCCGGACCATGGGCCGCGCGCGGTATACCACCAACATCACCCCGATGCCGACGCTGGTTTCTCCTGCCTATGGCAGTGCGCAGCTGACAGAGGAACCTCGCTCCTTCATTGCAAAGTCTTCGTCATGAGACGGCGGGGAGGCCGGACTAAACGAACGCCGGGCTTGAATCCCTGGTTGGAAGGGCCGCGCGACTCGGGCGCTTTCTCGATCGGACGCAGTCTTCCTTGGCGCAGCTCAAATTCGGTGTCGGTAGCCGTTTGGATCACCTTCACGATGTAACCATCCTCCGTCAATCCCCGGCACAAAGCCTCTGTAGTCTCAAAGCCCTTGGCTAAATACAGGGTTCCCGGAGAACTTGGAGAACGCCAGAGGTACAAATAGAAGGTGTCGGCAAGGTTCGACGGTGCCATCTTCGCCCCATCGGCCGAACCCTTCGATTACTGTAGGCGAACGGGGAAGCTCCGTCTCTTGCCTAGAGCATGGAGGACAGGAAGGCGCACATCCGTCCCATGTAATCCGTATTGTGGGACACCCGGATCCAGGCTACACGGGCGTGTTCGCCGGGCGAGCAGAACAGGCCCACGCCCCCCGAGGCCAGCCGGGCATCGGACCAGTAATCGATCAGCTTCCCCTGAATGTAGAGTGCGAAAGCGTCACCGCTGACTTCGAGATGCACCCGATAAAGCGTATCTGACTGAAATCGCTCGGGATATCGGGTGCGAACGGGACGCGATGCGTGGCCCGCAATCACGGTAAATCTCTGTAGCACCAGCCACGGCATAGGGCCCGAACCTTCCACGGTGAGCTTGGCAACTTGATAGTCCCGAGGGGAAGAGGCGCGAAAGGCAAGCCCCACCCCCCGGCTTGAATCTGCACCACTGCGTCCAGATCGTAATTCGTCAGATGCAAACTCGGCTCAAAAAGCGAAAGGGCTTGGGGATCGACGAATCCGTTCTTATCGTATGACCAGGTGCTCGCCAGATTCTCGCCGGTCTGCCAAGCGTCTAAACCCTGGCTGAAATCGTCAAATAGATCCACCTGCGCACGCCTGGAAACCCGCTGGCGTAGAATTTGCAGCACCTCCGGCCTGCTCCGATGCGACGGCGTCAACACTACGGCGCCTGCTAGAGCCGCCACCGCCAGAAGAACCGCAATCACCGCAAAGTGCTTCCGCGGGGAGACCAACGCAGTATCCGGCTTCAGGTAGACCAAGAAATTGCGAAGCTGCCGCCAAAGATCCATGCGCTGCCTCATTATGCGAGCATCGAACAACAAACGTAATGGAGTAATCAACGCGGTATGAGAAAGAATGGACCTGAGTGCTCACGTAGCCGTGACTAACACCTGAGGTTAGCCAAGTTTAATGCTTCGGCACTTTCGGCGGCTTCGCTTTGTGAACCGCTTCGCGCTTCGGCGGCTTTTGGGGTTTAGGATGGGAGGCCGCCGCGTGCGGCCGGCGGGACATAGCCTCGTGAGGCTTACGCGATTCAGCCGGATGCGGGCGATGACGGACCACCGTGGGGTGGGCTTCGGCCAGCAGGGCGAATAGAACCAGCACTGAACAGGCGATCGCGGATCGAATCATCGAGTATCGAATCATCGTGGATCGAATCAGGGGATTCATCTCTCCTAAGACAGTTCGGCGGCTAAGGCCAGAGTCTTTAGCCACTGGTGATTTCCTCCGCTTTGGCCGATAACATACGATAACGTCCACTCGTGAGGCGCAGAGCATGATCAACTTCAGGCCATCCACTGCGTCGGATAACTCTCCCCTTCCGCCGCAATCGCCTGAGAACCCTGACCCGCATACGAAACGGATCCCTCTGGTCTGGATACCGGCAACTCTGGGAATCGGTCTGTTGATTGCGGCAGTCTATCTGGGCGGAAGGATCATCACCGGCCATACGCCCGCGAAAACCCCAGCGGTGCAAGTGGCCGGGCCGATCCCGGCCCAAACCGTGGTCAAGCCGGAAGTCTCGGAAGTCAAAGAAGCCGCCGCGCCGGCTGAGAAATTCGCCGTCCATGAGCCGCTCACAGTGGTCACTCCGGACGACGGCATTCCTATGATCGCACCGCAAGCCGGGGAGCTCTTCATCCAGGTGGGTGCGCTGGGCCAGGAAGCCACTCGCCGCTTTGTCCAGCATCTGCGGAGTCAACAGCTGGAACCCCACGTTGCACCCGGGCCGACGCCTGGACTAATGCGTGTACTGATCGGCCCGTTTGATAATCGGGACGCCCTCAACGAGAAGAAGGCCCAGCTTGAGGCCGAACGCATCGATACCTTCGTTCGGCGGTACTGAGCCTTCCATCTCAAACTAGCGGTGGCTGCCGGCGAATCCGCTGTGCATTCCACCGGCGAACCCGCTAGCGCCGAATCCGCCGCCCATGCGTGCGGAACCAGCCAAGCGTCCGGAGGCGGTTGCGCTGCCGCTCACGTGCCCATGACCTTGGAGCGCCACAAAGCCGCCACGGTACCCGCCGAACCCATAGCCATAACCGACCACCCACGGCGAATAGAACGGCCAGCCAAAAGGACTGTACCAAATTCCATCGCCAGGAATGAATCCGTACATGCTCGAGTAAGGATTCCAGTACCAACCAGGTCCATACCAATAGGCCCCGCCGCCGACCAAGACGGTTCGGGCCGACTGCATGCTGGCTTCAGCTTCATACTCAGAGCGCAGATTGCTCCAAGCATACAGCGGACCTTGCGCAGCGGGCGACTTAGAATCGAAGTGAGCCGCTTTCCAGGTTCCGCCCAGCGTGAGTTCGCGACCTTTCTTCAGCTCCATGGTCCGGTCGTTTTGCTGCACCACCGCCTGGCCGTCAAAAACCTGCACCATCCGGGAATCGGCCTGGAAGGCATAAAGGCCCTCTCTCGCCAGGCGGGTGGAGGCTCCACTCATCATGACGGTCAGATTATTGTCCTTGAACAATTCGGCGACTTCCACGATGGCCTGGCCGCGCAAAACTTCCACGCGCGTATCGGCCAAGCCAGGCGATATCAATCGCACGGCGCTGTTGTCGCCAACTCTGAGAAAAACGCCCGGCGTCAGCAACACCTCGGCGCGGCCCTGCCCGGTTTCGAGTACCTGATTCGGCTCCATTTGAACCGAGCCCACCGAGCGCGATGTGACCGTTTGTCCGGCAACAGCCACTTGCCCTTCCACGTAGTTCAACGTACCTGGGATGCCGCTGCTAGCCGCGGCTGCCGGTATGGCCAAGAGAACACTGGCGGCCAGCATCCCGAGTAACTCTTTGTAATTTCGAAACATATACTTTTCTTTCACTTACCTACCAGTTGGATGCGCGTAGTTGCAACTTGGTTGCGTCTCGCTCATTTCCCACAGGCGGTAGTAGAGGCTAAGGCAATTAAGGCCAGCACCTTAGGGCAAAACTCGATACTTTCCACCCCAAACTCCGCCGTTTAACTGGCATGGAGCTACGGGTTCGCCCCAACGGGCCGGAAGTCAGCCCAGGAACCCCACCCGCCGGGTTGTGGGAGGGGTGGTGTGCGATGTCCGGTGAAAGGGAGAGAAGGTCACGATGAAGAGAAATATGTTTCCGCTGCTAGGGATTGCCTTTATCGTGGCGATCGTTTCCACGGGAGTCTTCTACGGATTGTTCGCGGGCAAATTGCGCTCTTCGAGCGACCTGCCGGGCCACGCCATCGTGGTGGCGGCGCGGGATTTGGATCGCGGAACGGTGCTCCAGCCGGGCGATTTGCGCGTGTCCGAAGTGCGGGGTGTTTTAGGAGGCGCGTTCTCGAAGCCGGAGGAAGCCGCGGGAGCCACGCTTTTGACGGCTATGAAAGCCAACGAACCGTTGCTTGAGGAGCGCGTGTCGCCGCGACTTTCGGCGGGCGCCGCGGGCGATCCCGTACCAACCGGAATGCGCGCGGTCTCGTTGCACGTTTTTCAATCGGAAAGCTTGCTGAACTTGCTGCGGCCCGGATCGCGCGTGGACGTACAGGCTGTGTCGGACAGAAACGGAACGGTGGAACTGCGCATGGTGCTCGAGAATGTACAGGTTCTTGCGGTCAGCGAGGCGGATTCCAACGGCAATCGCCCGCCCGGTGCGGTGGTGACGGTGCTGACGCGGGCCGCGGACACTGACATGCTTGCGCTGGCCGATGCGGGAACCCGGATCAGAGTGACGCTTCGAAATCCCGTGGATGAGGGAACCACGCCGCGCCACTCTGTGGCGTTGGCCGCGCTGTTTTCGGGCGGCAATAAGCTGGAAGCGAACCGAACGACAGTGCCTGCGGCCTGGGATCATCCGGTTCAATTGCACGTCCGCGTTCTGGCAGTGAGCGACGCGGCGCTCACCGAATTGCGGTCGCAACTCGCCGAAGGAACGTCCGACGACCCCTGGCGAGTGGCCGCGTTTCGCTCGCGCGACGAGGCCGCGAAACTAATCCAGAGTCTGAAAGAAAAACATCAGTTGGAAGTCGTATCGGGTGAAAGGCTGATGGCGGGCGTGGGACGGCCGATCAGCTACCACGCAGGGCCGAAGCCCTACCAGTTTCGCGTGCGCTTCTCGCTCCAATGGCTCGATACCGGCCAGCTCAGTCTGCGTGTGCAACCTGGTCTGGGACAACCTGGTCTGGGACAACCTGGTCTGGGGCAACCTGGTCTGGGGCAACCTGGTCTGGGGCAACCTGGTCTGGGGCAACCAACGATGAACGCCTCGATTGAGACGGAAAGGCAATTGCCCGGCGCCTCCAGTTTCCTGCCCGGCGCCTCCAGTTTCCTGCCCGGCGCCTCCAGTTTCCTGCCCGGCGCCTCCAGTTTCCTGCCCGGCGCCTCCAGTTTCCTGATGGAGAGGCAGGGCAACGATCCAGCAGGGCAAGAAATCGCCGCCCGGCTGTTTCCCGGCCGCACCTGGGAGCACCAGCACCTGGTCATCTTCGTTTCTGCCCGAATCATCCAGCAGACTTCCCCGGCAGCCGTTGCGCGCACCGATCGGGGGCGGTAGGTGCTGGCGCTTTCCTCTGTTCTGGTGTTTCTCACCACCTTCCTGGCGGCTGGGCTGGCCGTGCTCATCGGATGGTTCACGCTGCAGCGCATGGGCGCCGACGCAGAGGCCGAAGACATGTCCGAACAGCTTCTCAATGACAGCCCACGTCTGCTCAAAGACGAATCGCTGAGCACCATTTCACCGTGGGCCCGGCTGCTCGAGAAGTCCGATTTTGTACGAATCATGCACCGCCATTTGCAGCAAGCGGGGCTCACGTGGTCAGTGGGGCGCGTCACGCTGCTCATGCTGCTGGCGAGCAGCGTGGCGATGGGGTTTGCGATGCAGTTCGACTGGCTACCCGGCTGGGCCGATCTGGCGATCGCGGTGGCCGTGGCAGCGCTGCCGTATCTCTATATCTTGCGCTGCCGTGCCAAGCGGTTCCGCCAGTTTGAAGAGAATTTCCCGGACGCCCTGGATTCATTGGCGCGCGCCCTGCGCGCCGGACATCCCTTTCCCGCCGCGATGGACATCCTTTCGGAAGAATGCGAACAGCCCGTTGCGGCTGAAATGCATCAGACCGCGATCGAAGGAAACTTCGGAACCTCCTGGGAGCAAGCGCTCAGCAATCTAACCGAGCGCATTCCTTTGCTCGAAGTGAGCATGTTCGCATCCGCGGTCCAACTGCAAAATCGGACCGGTGGAAAGTTAAATGAAGTGCTGGGAACGCTGGCCGAGAACATGCGCGAGTCGGTGGCGTTGAAAGGGGAAGTCCGGGCGCTGGCAGCGCACGGCAAGCTGACGGGCGTCGTGCTGACGGTTCTTCCCATCGCCATCGCGGCCGTCATGGCCGTGGTGAATCCGTCGTATCTCGCCGTTTTGATTCACCACCCGTATGGCAAGTATCTCATCGCCGCGGCGGTGGTCTGTCTGGTGGCGGCGCACATTGTGATTCGGCGGATCGTGGACATCAGGATATGACCTGGGACCGGTAACGAGGGACATATGACGGAGATTTGGGTCGCCGCAGGATTCTTCGCGTTCGTTATGACGGCGGTAGCCGTCGCGGGCTATTGCTACCAGCGCCTGGCCGAGCGGCGGAACCCGGAAGTATCCGTCCAGCTGCTGACTGGCCCGCAGCAAGCCCCCTCGCGCGCGGCCTTCGCGAATCTGTTCCAGTCCATCGGCGAAAATTTCCCAGCCGCCAAGGACGACCAGAATCCCTACCGGGTGCGGCTCACCGCGGCCGGATACCGGTGGCCGTCGGCTCTGCCCATTTTTTACGGAATCAAGTGCGGGAGCGCGCTGTTCTTCGCGGGTGTGCTGGGCATCGCGGCGCTGCTTGACCAGCATGAACCCGCGCTCACTCCGCTTCCCATGATTTGTGGACTTGGAATCGGGTTCCTGTTGCCGGATCGAGTGTTGAGTTCGCGCGTACGCGCCCGCGCCCAGCGGCTGCGAAGCGCCATTCCGCCGGCCATGGATCTGATGGTGCTGGCGATGGAAGCCGGCCAGGCGATAGACCAGGCCATCGCCGACGCGAGCCGGGGCTTGAAGCGCACTCACCCGGACTTGAGCGCCGAATTCGCGCAACTGTGCATGGAGCTGAGGACCGGCGGCGCCCGCGCCAACTCGTTCCGCGCAATGGCCGCGCGCAATAAGGAACCCGAACTGCGTAAGCTAGCGAATCTGCTGATCGACAGCGACCGCTTTGGCGTCAGCATCGGCCCGGCGCTGCGTTCGCACTCCAAGCATCTGCGCACGCGATTTCGTCAGCTGGCGCAAGAGAAGGCCCGAAAAATTGGCGTAAAGCTGATCTTTCCGGTGTTCTTCCTGATTTTTCCGTCGGTGCTTCTGGTGACGCTCGGCCCGGCCTGCATCATGATGTTTCAGCAGTTGAAAACGATGATGCAATAGCCGGGCGTTCGCGCTACTTTTCGTCTTTCTTCTCTTCTTTCTTATCCTTATCCCCTTCTTTTTTGGGCGCCGGCTTGGCTGGTTTTGCTTCGGGAGCCGCACGTGGCGCAGCTGGCGGCGCCGCCTGGGGTTGCGGTGGTGGCGTCGTCCTCACTGGTTGACTCTGTGCCGGCGGACGCTCGTTCGCTGGTTTGGCGGTCTGGGGCGCTAACGTCTGTGGCGCCGGCGTCTGCGGCGTGGGCGCGGGGATGGGTTGCGCAGCCGTTCGCGGCGCCGGAGGTTGACCACTGGGCCGCGGCGCGGCAGCGGGAGCTTGAGCCTGCACTTGCCGTACCAGCGGACGCGCCGGCGCGGGCTGGGCCTGCCGGATCTGCTGCACCTGATTCGTATCGAGCGGGCGTCCGCCATTCGCCGCCAAGGCCTGCTGTTTCTGGGCGAAGGGTACCGGCGGCGGAGGAGGCGTCCGTTTCGCCATCACCGAGCTGCCTTTCATAGAGGCCGGAGGTTGTACCAGTTTGACGCCCGGAGCCGCCACAGTGGTCAGGCTGGCCCGGGTGGGGGCAACCGCGGCAGCGGCCACGACGGGCGCCGAGCGAATGGCTTCAGGCCGCACTACGATGGCAGCGGACTGCACCGGTCTCGCGCTTGCAAAAGCGGTCTGCTGGACCGCCATAACAGCGCCCGGCGCGCTGCGATTCACATACGTCACATTGGTCACATTTACGTTCACCGTGTTGTTTACGATCACCGTATTGGTGACGTTAATGCGATTCAGGTAGACCGTGCTGGTGTGATAAGCCGGTACATAAACCTCGCGCGGTCCGAGCGCAAACCAGGCCACTCCGCCTCCAATCGCGCCGCCGCCCACCCAGGCCACCAGGGCCGGCGCGTACACCGGACGCTCGGCTATCGGACCAGGCACCCAGCCCCAATAACCTCCCACATACGCCCAGCGGCCATAGTGGAATGGAGCAAACCCCCACTGCGCGTCATCCACCCAGGTCCAACCCCAAGGGTCCATCCAAACCCAATGGCCATAGTGATAGGGCGCCCATCCATTGGGGACATTGTTGGGCACCCAGACGGCTCCGTAGTCGGGCGTGGTGCGCCAGGTTCCATACTGATCCAGGTCCTGATAGCCGATCAACTGGCGCGAGACGTAGCGCGCGGAAGGCGATTGATCGTCGCGCTGGTCGCGGCCCAAGCTCCAGGTGTCAAAATCGTTGCGCGGCGGCGCGCCCACCGTCTGATAGGTCGGCTGATCGGTACCCACCACCTGCGCCTGTTCGCCGGCATGGACGGTGAACGCTTGTGTGGGGCCCGTCAGCTCGCCTTCCCCTCCCCGCACCGTCACCAGGGTGGTGGCGGAATCGGGTTTCACTTCTATCCGGTATTCACCGGGGCGCAGCAGCGAGAAGGCCAGGTTGGGCGTATCCACCTCAAAACTGTCCTGATCGCCCAGATAGCGGAGCCGGACGATCAGCGAGCCTCCGGTGATGCGGAGCTGTACGTTGGAGTCGTCCAGGTTGAGGAATTCGAGAGCGCCCTGCGAATTGATCCTCAACGCGGCGCTGCCGATTTGCAGTTCAGCGGTCCCGGCGAAATCCACAAAGAGGTGATCGCCGGTGGTGAGCGGCCGGTTGAAGTCCACCGGAGCCCAGTCGTCAATATCGCCGGGACGGAACGAAGCCGCCCCGTATACATAACTCAGGCGCGCCACGCGTCCAGGAGGATCGGCCTGCGCCATCAGCAAACCAGCCGCTACGGCCAAGCCGCAAATAATTCGATTGATCAGTTTCATTCCCCGTCTCCTTCAGACTATGTAGTAAACGCTCCGGTACCGCCTCCCGTTGCGGCGCGCAGCATTAAAGTAGCTCTATTTTAGCAATTGAGAGCGCCGCTGACACCAGCCGCCGGGGATCGCAAGCTTTCCTCTAAAGAACCCGGCCTCCTTCCGATATGAAAGACAGGCAGATAGGAAAAACAAGGGAGGCAGAGGCGAGTGTTAGACGTCCTCATCGTGGATGATTCGGCCGCAATCCGAAAGATCCTGCAGCGCGTATTACGGCAGACCGAAGTTCCAATCGGCACCGTTTACGAAGCCAGCGATGGCGTGGAGGCCCTGGAAACGCTACGCCGCCAGACCATTGGTCTAGTGCTGTCCGACATTAATATGCCGAACATGGACGGCCTGGAGTTCTTGACCAAGATGCGCGCCGAAGACGTTTGGAAAAGCATCCCGGTCTTGATGGTCTCTACCGAAGGAACGCAGGCCAAGGTACTGGAGGCGGTGGAGCGCGGGGCTTCCGGCTACGTCCGTAAGCCATTCACCGCCGAACAGATCCAGGAGAAGCTGACCGGGTTGTTTTAGAGCTCGTTGATTCAGAACCCCTGATTTTGAGATCGAGGAAACGATGACAACCGAACCCGAGCCGGTGCAAGCAATTTCGCAGCACGAATTGGTCGAAGCCATCCGGTCGGCGACTGGCGAGGTCTTCACCACCATGCTGGATCTGAGCATTACGCCGGGCGAGGTGTTCGTCGAAAAGGAAGAAGCGGTTCCCAGTTCGGGCGTGGTGTCGCTGATCGGATTGGCAGGGTCTTGGGTGGGAACGGGAAGCCTGGCCTGCTCGGCGGACTGCGCCGTCAAAATTGCTTCGGCGTTGCTCGCCACGCCCTACACCGCGATCGATGAAGACGTGCTGGACGCCGTTGCCGAAGTAACCAACATGATCATCGGCAACGTAAAAACGGTGCTGGAGGGCCACCTGGGCGCCATGGGCCTCAGCACTCCCACGGTGATTTATGGCCGCAACTTCCAAACGCGCAGCAGCGGCACCCAGGAGTGGACTGTGGTGTCGTTTGCGCTCGGCGAGGACCGGCTGTGCGTTCAGGTGTGCATCGCCCCGAACGTTGACGCCCACAAAAGGACAACCAGAACCGGTTTTCCAGTCCCGCACCTGCTCCGAACCTAGGCCCGGCAGAACGTTCGTAAACCTGTCTGTAGGCGTCCGGGCCTGACCAGGCGGCTGCCCGCGAAAACTAACATAGGAATTTGAGGAGTTCGCACCGGCAGGTGGTGCTATGCTCCATTTATGGCGACTCTGAGCTACACCACGCCGGGGGGGATCATAGTCACCCGAGCGACCTCCGCCATTCCATTCAAAAAAGGTCTCGGCCACTTGCTGCACAAGCTGGACCGCTATCGCGGCATCTATTTGTCGTCGGGCTACGAGTATCCGGAGCGGTACTCGCGCTGGGATGTGGCTGCGGTGTGCCCGCCCATTGAGATTGTGGCGGCTGGACGTGAAATGGAATTCCGGCCCCTCAACGCCCGGGGGGAAGTGCTGAATCGGATGCTGTACCGGCTGCTCGAAAGCCATCCGCACTGGGAGCAGTTCGGTTTTCAGGGCGCGTCGCTGCGGGGCCGGCTGAAGCCGCTTCCCGCTTTGTTCCCCGAAGAAGAACGCAGCAAACAGCCGTCGGCCTTTTCGATTCTCAGGGCGCTGATCGGAGAGTTTGGGAGCGAGCAGGACTCGAGATTGGCGCTGGTGGGCGCGTTTGGATACGATCTGCTGTTCCAATTCGATCCCATCGATCTGAAGCTTCCGCGGCACGGAGTAAAGGACCTTCAGCTCTTTCTGTGCGATGACATTTACTACATGGATCGCAAGAAGGAGCAGATCGAGCGCTTTCGTTACGATTTTGCGCTGGGCGATCTTTCCACAGCCGGTCTGGCACGCACGGGCGCTCCAGCGCGGCGTTCGCCCAAACGTCCCGACAACGAAATCGAGAGCGACCACCAGCCCGAAGAGTACATGGCCAAGGTGGAGACCGTGCGAGAGGGCATGCGCCAGGGCGAATACTACGAAGTTGTTCTGCGGCAAACCTTCCACGCAAATTATTCGGAGAGCGCGTCGGCGCTGTTCCAACGGATTCAGAAAGGCAGCCCCAGCCCTTATGAATTTTTGCTGCAGTTGGGCGACGAGCAACTGATCGGAGCGTCGCCGGAGATGTTCGTGCGCGTGGAAGGCAATCGCGTGGAGACGTGTCCCATTGCCGGCACCGCGCGCCGCACCGGCGATCCGTTGCGTGACGCCGACAATATCCGCGAGCTGCTGAATTCCACCAAGGAAGAATCCGAGCTGACCATGTGCAGCGACGTGGATCGCAACGACAAATCGCGCGTGTCCATTCCCGGCTCGGTGAAGGTGATCGGGCGGCGGCTGATAGAATCCTACGCGGGGGTATTCCATACCGTGGATCACGTGGAGGGCATGCTCCAGCCTGGTTTCGATTCGCTGGATGCATTTCTCACCCACATGTGGGCGGTGACCATTATGGGCGCGCCGAAAAAAGCCGCGGCGCAGGCCATCGAGGATCTGGAAAAAGACGCGCGCGGCTGGTACGGCGGCGCGGTGGGGATGCTGTCGTTGAACGGCGATATCAATACCGGTATTTTGATCCGCACCGTGCACCTGCGCGACGGGATCGCGCGCTACAGCGCGGGTGCAACCCTGCTCTACGACTCCGTTCCGGAACTGGAAGAACAGGAGACGCGTCTGAAGGCCACTGGATTCTTCCGCTCGTTGCGAGGAGCGAAGAAAGCGGAGACGCCCGAGAGCGGTGAGCGGCGCGGCCACGGGGTCAAATTGCTGCTGGTGGACAACGACGACTGCTTTATCCACACACTTTCCAACTACGCGCGTCAAACCGGCGCGGAGGTGGTGACGTATCGCGCGGAGGTTCCGCACCAGTTGATCCTGGACTTCGCTCCGCACCTGATGCTGATCTCGCCCGGCCCGGGACGCCCCTCCGAGTTCGGCGTTCCCGATCTGGTGAAGTTTGCGGCTGGCGCGGGCATTCCGGTGTTCGGCGTGTGCCTGGGTCTGCAGGGAATCGTGGAGGCGTTTGGCGGCGAACTCGGCGTGCTGGACTATCCAATGCATGGCAAGCCTTCCACCGTTTTTCATCGCAACCTGGGAATTTTTGAAGGACTGCCGGAGCGTTTCAAAGTAGGCCGCTACCACTCGCTGTTTGCGCGCAAGGAGACCTTTCCGGCCTGTCTGGAAGTGACAGCCGAGTCCGAGGACGGGGTGATCATGGGGATCCGGCACCGGGAACTGCCCATTGAGGCGGTACAGTTTCACCCGGAATCGATCCTGACCTTAGACGGCAACTGCGGTCTTCGATTGATCGAAAACGTGGTGGCCCAGGCGTTGGCATCCCGTGCGGTCCACTCGGCTTAGTACCAGCCTCCTAGTGCGGCTCGGGTTACTGGCCCACTATGCTAATCTAAGAGCGGTTTTGAAAATTGGATTATCGGGCTCGCCGGACCGCTAAGGTCCGCGGCCTCAGGAAAAGATCATTGCAATTCGATTTGTCGGACATCGTTTTCCTCGTGGTTGTGCTATCCATCGCCGTACTGCTGATCAATAGCGGTGGTGGCGGCGGCCATCGCGCGTTAGTTCCGGTGCGCGCCTGAACGCTGTTCCCACGGCGCGCGTTTCCTCAATCCGTTCTCGATGCCATCGGTGATTGTGATCGGCGGTGGTTTGGCAGGCCTTGCCTCGGCCGCCGCGCTGGGCCAATCCGGATTTCAAGTTGACCTTTTCGAATCCCGTGGATTCCTGGGCGGCCGAGCTACTTCTTATCCCGTTCCCGGCGACACTTCCGAAGTGATCGACAACTGCCAGCATGTGCTGCTGCGTTGCTGCGTCAATCTGATGGATTTCTACACCCGGCTGGGGGTGGCGAATCGGATCCAGTTTCACCGGCAATTCTTCTTTATTGAACCCGGTGGGCGGACGTCGGTGTTGCGGGCTGGAAGATTACCGGCGCCGCTGCACTTCACGGGGAGCTTCTGGGATTTGACCTTTCTCAGTGTGGGCGACAAGCTCGCCATCGGCCGCGCGCTCTGGGCTATCCGCGGCGAGCATGGCCGGCGCGAGGATTTGGATCGAATCACGATGCTCGATTGGCTGCGGGAAAAGCGCCAACCCGAGCGCGCCATCCGGCGCTTCTGGAATCAGGTTCTGGTGAGCGCCGTCAACGAAGATCTGGACCGCATGGCCGCCAGCCACGGGTTTCAAGTTTTCTGGCTGGGGTTTCTGGCTCGCGGGAATGCTTACGAGATGGGCATTCCAGCCGTGCCGCTGGGCGATCTTTATGCGCCGGAAGGATGGAAAGACATCCCCAATGTCCGGTTGCATGCGCGGGCGGCGGTGGATCGCGTGATTGTGGAGGATGGCGCGATTCGTGGAGTAATCGCCGGCGGCGAGCGGAAGAGGGCCGATTACTATGTCTCCGCATTGCCCTTCGAGCGCCTGGCCGCCGCGATACCAGAGCTGGATTTGAAGCTGGAAGGCTTCGAGCACTCGCCGATCACCGGCATCCACTTGTGGTTTGATCGCAGCATCACCGAACTGCCGCATGCGACGCTGCTGGACCGTACCGTGCAATGGATGTTCAACAAATCTGGCGGGCGATACGTGCAGTTGGTGGTGAGCGCGTCGCGCAGTTTGGTGGAAATGCCGCGCGCGGAGGTGATTGCCCTGGCGGTGCGTGATCTGGCGGAGTTTTTTCCCCCCGTAAAGGAGGCAAAACTTGAAAAGGCTCACGTGGTGAAAGAAATTCGCGCGACGTTTTCGGCGCGCCCGGGTCTGGAGCAAGCGCGGCCGCTGAGCGCGACCAAGTACGGGAATCTCTTTCTGGCGGGCGATTGGACCCGGTCGGGCTGGCCGCCCACTATGGAAGGCGCGGTTCGGAGCGGCTATCTGGCGGCCGAGGCAGTGACTCGCGCAGCCGGCGAAGAGCGGAAGTTTCTGCTTCCCGATATCGCGTAAGGCGCTCAAGACCTATGATAGAAGCTATGCGCGCACTCATCCTTTCGCTAGCCCTGCTCTTGCCGATTCTGGCGGCGGACATGACCACGCTAACCATCTCGGTTAAAACCGCCGGCGGCAAACCCGTGGAAGGCGCAAGCGTGATCGTGAAGTTCGTCAAAGGGCGCTCGAAGGTAAAGCTCGGCAAGAAGATCCGGACGGAGTGGGAGTTGCGCTCCAACCAAGACGGCATAGCCAAGATCCCTCCCGTCCCACAAGGCACGATCCTGGTGCAGATCATCGCGAAAGATTACCAGACATTCGGACAAAACTTCGACGTGGATGAGGAGCAGAAGACGCTGGATATCAGGCTGAATCCGCCGCAGCCGCAATATTCGGCGCATTGAAGACCGTGCAACCGACTCCCTCACGGTCGCGGCTCAGTAAGGCTCACGGTCGCGGCAGGCTCACGGTCGTGGTTCGGCAACGAAGGCGATAACGTCGATTTCAACGCTCACGTCGCGCGGAAGTTTGGCGGCCTGCACCGTCGATCGCGCGGGCGAATTCTTCGGGAAGTAGCGTTCGTAGGTTTGGTTCATGGGCATGAAATCGCCAATGTCCTTTAAGTACACGGTGGTCTTTAAGACCGTATCCAGCGAAGCGCCGCAGGCTTCGAGGACGGCTTTGATATTCTCCAGCACCCGCTCGGTTTGCGCGGAAATGCCGCCTTCGATCACGTTGTTGCTGGCAGGATCGATGGCGATCTGCCCGCTCAAGTAAGCCAAGCCCCCATACACCACCGCCTGCGAATAAGGGCCGATGGCCTTGGGCGCTTTGTCGGTCGAAATCGTTTGTTTCATATCTGCAGAGTACCTACCAGTTGTTGAACGTTGTCGATGTTTTCTTTTTCCAAATAACGGTCCAGCTCGCGCGCGATCCGGCAGGGCGCTTCCGGGTCCCAGAAGTTTGCCGTGCCCACTTGGACGGCCGCGGCGCCGGCCACCAGAAACTCGGCCGCATCTTCGCCGCTGCGGATTCCACCCAGCCCGATCACCGGAATGCGGACCGACTGCGACGCTTCGTAGACCAAGCGCAGCGCGATGGGCTTGATGGCAGGCCCGGATAGTCCTCCGAAACCGGCCCCGATCCTTGGACGCCGGGAATGCGCGTCGATGGCGAGGGAAACGAAGGTGTTCACCAGGCTGATGGCATCGGCCCCGGCCTGTTCGGCGGCCTGCGCCAGCGGTTCGATGCGCGCCACGTTGGGCGACAATTTGACAATCAAAGGACGCCGGGCTAATGGTCGAATCAGCGTTACCAGCTCGCTCAACAGCGCGGGATCGCTCGAAAAGTAAATCCCGCCGTGCTTGGTATTGGGGCAGGAGACGTTGATCTCATACCCGGCAATGCCTTCGGCGTCTTCCAAGACTCGGATTACCTCAGCGTAGTCGGCCGGCTGATATCCGAAGACGTTGGCGAAGATCGCGGTTCGAAGCCGGTGCAAGGCGGGAAGCTTTTCCGCGACGAAGGCTCGCGCGCCGATATTCTGCAGGCCGATCGAGTTGATCATGCCGGCTTCGGTTTCCCACAAGCGCGGGGGTGGATTGCCGGCGATCGGCTCGCGCGAAAGTCCTTTGACAACCAGCCCACCCATCGCGTTCAAGTCGGCAACCGTGGCGAACTCCACCCCGTAGCCGTAAGTGCCGGATGCCGCGATGACCGGGTTTGCGAGCTGGATGCCGCACAGGTCTGTCTGGAGGCGACCCATTTCGTCCAAGAATAGCATTGCCTTCCACTAGGGCTAATCCCTTATGCAGCACAATCTAGGAAAGCCGATGGACGTGCATGCCCGAGCACTGGAGCGGCGATCCCCTTCTCGCGTGCCCGCTGAACGGCGTTACCGGGCTGCCGGAGATCGCACTTAATGACGTCGCATTTAATAGAGAACCGAGCCCGCCGGTGGCGAACGATATTCCAGATCTCTCAGGATAGAAGCAGGCAAAAGATAGAAGCAGGCAAGATGACATTGCAGAAGAAACCGTTCGAACCACGATTGCTCCTGGCGGATTGCATCCAGGCTCATCAGCAAAAAGCCGTCGAGAAGTCAGTCTTGCTGTGCGTGGAGGTGTCGCCCGATCTGCCACGGGAGATATCCGGCGATCCGCTGCGAATCCGCCAGATCCTCTCTAATCTGGTCGGCGACGCAGTGAAGTTTACGGAGCACGGACGAGTGGACGTACGGTTGGGCGGATACTTCATTCAGCCGGGGCAGTTCAAGCTTCAAATCACGGTCCAGGATAGCGAAACGGGATTGGGCCTGGCGGTCACCCGCGGTCTGGAGGAGCTACCAGGGGGCGCCGTCCAGGTTCAGAGCGAGCAGGTTCAGAGCGAGCTGGGCCCCGGAACCACCTTCACCGTCACGCTGCCATGCGGAGCGGGTACGGCGACTGGCGGTGAGCAAGAAACCGATCTCCCGGTCCAGGGGACATCCACACCAGCGGCGCCGGCCAGGCCCGCTCGAATTCTCGTGGTAGAAGATAATCATGTGAACCAGAAAGTTGTTACGGCGGTTCTGCGCAAGGGCGGCTTTTCCATCGAACTCGCCAACGATGGCCAGGAAGCGCTAAGCAAGCTGGAGACTTGCGCCGCCTTCGATCTGATACTGATGGACGTGCAAATGCCTGTGCTGGACGGTCTGGAAGCAACGCGCCTGATTCGCAAAGAATCGAGGTGGTACGGGCTTCCCATTATCGCGATGACAGCGCACGCCATGAGTGGCGACAAAGAGCGGTGCCTGGAGGCCGGGATGAACGGCTACATTTCCAAACCGGTTCATCCGTCGATGTTGCTCCGCACCTTGGATGAATTTCTGTCGCCAAAGATCAGCTAGTCACAGCTTTCTTCGCGGACTGGCGCACCAGGTTCCAGGTTTCCTCCAAGTCCTCCCATTGCGTGGCAATGTTTCCGATGGCCAGGCGCAATACGAAACGGCCGTTCAACACGGTGTGAGATAAGAACGCCTTCCCGGAGGCGTTCACCGCGTCGAGCAGCGCGCGATTGTCGTCGTCGGAGCCGCGATAGCGGAAACAAAGCAGCGAGAAAGGCGTTGGCGCGGCGATCTCGAAATCGGGATGCTCGCGAATCAAACCGGCCAGGCGTTGCGCGTAATCGATGTGCTTCCGAATCACCTCGGCGATGCCTTCGCGCCCATAATGCCGCATGATGAACCATAGCTTCAATGCCCGGAACCGGCGTCCGAGTTGCACGCCGTAATCCATGTAGTTCACCGCGCGCGGGTCTTCAGTGGTTCGCAGGTACTCCGGCACCAGCGAAAAAGCCCGGCGAAGGACCTCCGGTTTGCGGGTGTAGAAGGCGCTCAAGTCCACCGGTGTGAACAGCCATTTGTGCGGATTCACCACCAGCGAATGCGCGCGCGCGGTGCCATCCAGGATCGACTGCAACTCAGGGACCACCGCCGCGGCGCCGCCGTAGGCCGCGTCCACGTGCAGCCACGCGCCACACTCTTCGGCGATATCGGCGGCCGCATCCACGGGATCGATGCTGGATGTGGACGTGGTACCCACGGTGGGAACGATGCAAAACGGGCGCTTGCCCGCGCGCTGGTCCTCTGCCACGGTCTCGCGCAACACGTCCACCCGCATGCGGAACGCCTGGTCCACGGGAATCTTGCGGATGTTGTCCTGGCCGATGCCGAGCGTGATACCGGCCTTTTCCACCGACGAATGCGCGTGCTCGGAGGTGTACATCACCAGGCCCGGGGCATTCCCCCGCGTGCGCGAGTCGGGATCGGCCATTTCACGCGCCGCCGCGATGGCGTGCAGAGTACTGATGGAAGCGGTGTCATAGATGATGCCGAAGAATTCCGATGGAAGACCCATCCACTGGCGCAGCCACCCGAGGGTAACTTGTTCGAGTTCCGTCAGCGCGGGGCAGCTCTTCCACAGCATGCCGTTGACGTTGAGAGCCGCCGCCAGCATCTCCGCGAGAATGCCCGGGTGCGAGGCCGAGATGGAGAAGTAAGCGTAAAAACGGGGATGATTCCAATGCGTCAGGGCGGGAACGATAGAGCGCTCGAAATCTTCGAGGATGGCGTCCATCGGTTCACCGCGATCGGGCGCGTGCGCGGGCAGGCGATCCGCCAAATCGCCCGGCTTCATGTCCGGCAAAACGGGATACTGCCGGATGTCGTCCAGATAGTCGCCGATCCAGTCCACCACCTGGTGACCGTAACGCCGGAATTCTTCGTTGTCCATGCAGTTTAGATTACTGGACTTTAGATTACCGTGAACGCCGCTCGGCCTCTGTTAAAATCACCATGCATGTTTGGAAGGGTCCTGGTCGCCAATCGAGGCGAGATCGCGGTGCGCATCCTGCGCGCGCTACGGGAGATGAAGATCCGTGGCATCGCGGTCTTTTCGGATGCCGATCGCGGCGCGTTGCACGTTCGGATGGCGGACGAAGCGGAATACATCGGGCCCGCGCCGTCGGGCGAGAGCTACCTGCGCGTGGATCGGATTTTGGAAGCGGCAAAAAAACACCGTGCCGATGCGATCCATCCCGGATACGGCTTCTTGAGCGAGAACGCTGGATTCGCGGCGGCGTGCGCGGAAGCGGGTATCGTTTTCATTGGACCTTCGCCCGAATCGATCCGGCGTCTCGGGTCCAAGACGCGGGCGCGCACTCTGGCGAAACAAGCCGGTGCCCCGGTAGTGCCCGGCAGCGAAGAACCCGCCACGAATATCGATCGTGCGCGTGCCCTGGCGCGGCAGATTGGTTACCCGGTTCTGCTCAAGGCCGCGGCGGGCGGCGGCGGCAAGGGGATGCGGCGCGTCAACGCGGAGAGCGAGCTGGAATCCGCCGTTCGAGACGCGTCCAGCGAAGCGGAGCGGGCGTTTCAGAGCGGCGAAGTGTACATCGAGAAGGTGATTGAAAAGCCGCGCCACATCGAGATCCAGATTGCGGGAGATCATTACGGAAACCTGGTACACCTGGGCGAGCGCGAATGCTCGCTGCAGCGGCGCCATCAAAAGATCATTGAAGAATGCCCGTCGCCCTTCGTCGCCAGGCACCCCCAGCTGCGGGCGGCCATGGGCGAAGCGGCGCTCAAGATCGCTCGCTCGGCCGCGTACGACAACCTGGGCACTGTGGAGTTCCTGGCCGACGATGCAGGGAACTTCTATTTCCTGGAAGTGAACACGCGTTTGCAAGTGGAGCATCCGGTGACGGAACTGGTTACCGGATATGATCTGGTGCAGCTGCAAGTGCGCATAGCCTCCGGCGAAGGGCTGCCCATCGCGCAGAAGGATGTCGCTTGGCGTGGCTGGGCCATGGAATGCCGGGTCTGCGCCGAAGATCCCGAGAACCAATTCTTTCCCTCGCCCGGCAGAATCGTCCAACTGCGCGAACCCGGCGGGCCTGGGGTTCGGCTGGATTCCGGAGTGTATCCAGGCTGGACGGTTCCGCTGGAGTACGATCCGCTGCTCGCGAAGCTGGTGACTTGGGGGCCGGACCGCAACACCGCCGTCGACCGCCTGCAGCGCGCGCTGAGCGAGTACGCGATTGCCGGCATCCAGACAAATATCGCTTTCTTTCGTGAAATCCTGGATGACACGGAGTTCCTGGCGGGTAATCTCTCCACCGAATTTGTAGCCGATTTCATGGCGCGACGAAAGCCTCGCAGCGAGACGGCGCCCGAACTCGACGCCGCCGTGGCGCTGGCAGCACTGGCGCACTACCAGAATGTGCGCGAACGTGCGACGCGCGCTTCGAGACCAGAAGCCAGCCGCTGGCTCACCGAAGGACGAGGCCAGCTACGTCGATGAAGTGGCACGTGGCGGTGGATGGCCGCGCCATCGAAATCGATTCCGAGCAACTGGCATCCGTCACGCACCTTGAACCAGGCGTCTATTCGGTGCTGCTGAATGGCGCGAGTTATGAGATTCGCATAGTCGAAGGATCGCAGGGGCTGCACGCGGAAGCGGGCGGACGGAAATTCGCAGTTGAAGTCGGCGACCCTCGCGACACCAGCCGCGGCTCGCGTGCATCTATCGGATCGGGACGCCAGAAGGTAGCCGCGCCGATGCCCGGTAAAGTGGTCCGCGTGCTGGTGAACGTGGGAGACGCGGTGGACGAGGGACAAGGCTTGGTAGTAGTGGAAGCCATGAAGATGCAAAACGAGATGAAGGCATCGCATCCAGGGCGCGTAATTGAGATTCGCGCTATCGCGGGCGAGACGGTGAGCGCGGGCGACACGCTAGTGGTGTTGGAATAGATTCTGGGAGAATGGGAGTTGACCCCTTTGCGAGGATTCGTCCGTGAGCCGTAGCCGAAGCTGGCTCGCCATTCTTCTTGTCGCAGCGGCCGCGATCGCGATATGGGCCGCCACTAAAAAAGCGGCGGCGCCTCGGGTGCAGTTTGTCAAAGTCACGCGTGAGACTCTGGTCAGTTCGCTCAGCACCAATGGAAAAGTAGAGCCTATCCAATGGATGCCGGTGCGTTCGGAACGCTCCGGCGCGATCACACGAGTTTTGGTCAGCCGCGGCCGGAACGTGACGAAAGGCCAGCCGCTGGTGGAGCTGGACACACGGGTTGCGGGCGCGGATCTGTCGAAAGCCGATGCTGCTATTCAGGTTGCCAAAGCCCAGGAGCAGATTCTGTCGCAGGGCGGGCGTGTCGCGGAACGCCAGCAGATCGATTCCGATCTCGCGCGTGCGCGGCTGGATTTGGAGGTGGCCCAAAAAAGCTACCAGGCGCTGGACCGGCTGGTGGCAAAACAGGCCGCGACGCGTCAGGAGCTGGATTCCGCCCGCCAGCTTGTCGATCAGCTCCAGTTGAGAATCCAGGCTCTCGAAAAAAGCAAAGGCGCGCTGGTCACCGGCACCGACCAGGAGATCGCCAAGGCTCGGCTGCAGGAGGCGCAGTCCGCCGCGACGGTGGCGCAGAGCATTCTCGATCTCAGCGTCATTCGAGCGCCGATGGACGGCACGTTGTACGATTTCGATCTGAAGCAAGGCTCCTACGTCAATCCCGGCGACGCGATCGCAAAGGTGGGCAAGCTGGATCGCGTTCGGGTGACGGTTTATGTGGACGAACCCGACCTGGGCAAGGTTCGCGAGGGAGAACTGGTGGTTATCACTTGGGACGCTCTGCCCGGGCATCAATGGAAGGGCCGGGTAGACAAACTGCCCACGCAGATTGTGCCGTTGGCGTCGCGCCAGGTGGGCGAGGTGGGATGCATTATCGAGAATCCGGATCGCGATCTGCTCCCGAACGCCAACATTAACGCGGACATTCAGGCCACGGTGGTGGAAAACGCGCTCGCTATCCCGAAGGAAGCGATCCGGCGGCGCGGCTCAGAGACCGGCGTCCTGCTGCTCGAGGGCGATCGAGTAGCGTGGCGCCAGGTGAATCTGGGTATTTCGAGCTATACCAAGACGCAGGTGCTTTCAGGATTGGCGGAAGGCGACGCCGGCGCTCTGCCGTCGGAGACGCCGGTGCAGAACGGATCGCGCGTGCAGCCGGTGTTTCAGTAGTCTGATCGGGCAGCCCAATCAGATTGGCGCTTCGTTCAATCCTGAAATGAACTTGATTCCGGGAACGTTCTTCTTGCTTAACCGGCCGTCGTTCGTTATGAACAGATCAATCTCTGTCGCCGCGGCGCAAGCCAATTGGATGGCGTCCGCGGGATGAATGGCACGATCCTGGCGGATAGCGGCGTACGCCTCCGCCGCATCCAAGTCAAACGTCGAAACGGTTACTTGCGGACCGCTTAAGAATGCTCGATATCGATTCGCCAACAGCTTATCACCCGTCGAAAGCGGCTTTACTAGGATTTCGCCGATCGTCATGGCGCTAGTAAAGAGCCGATCGTTTCGTTGAAGCATTCTGCGACGCAGATCTTTCACCACGGGACCGAATGAGGGGCTGCCTTCCAGCAGATAAATGAAAAGGTTCGTATCCCAAAAGATATTCGCCAAACGAATTCCTATCCAAAACCGCTTTCAGACGTAGAGACGAAGTCTTCGGAAGCCACGGCGTTATTTCGCGGCTCCCTTAGCTCCGTACCAATTGGCCCGAAGATCCTGAACATAGTCATCAGCGTTGGTATCAGCCCAAATCTCCTTCCCGACGCCCCACATCTGCAGGATAGGATCATCTTCCTCGCTCGTCGCAGTCGGCTTCCTGCTGTATTCGCCTTCGTACCAGTCCAGAAGGTAGTGGTATTTCAGGGGGAGTTCGTCTCGCTCGGGGATCATCTTTCCCTTCCTGGCGGGATGGGCGGCATCAGTCGGCCGAAATAGCCGATAACTATCGTCAGCCAGTTTATAGAACATCCGATACTTGGCAGAGTTAGGTTCGGCATTGGCGACGTTGTGCAAGTATATGTGGACTTGGACACCGGGCCGCAACTCAGGATTGGCTTGCTCCGCCTTTACACGATCCAGAATTTCCTTTGCAGAGAAAGAGCCTCGATCTGGATGCTCGTACTGCAACAGCGCCAAGGCCAACCAAGCCTCATCCGCAACACGGATTGACTTTTCCGAAGTTTCCATGCAACAGCCTCCATGACCATGTATAACAGGTTATTATGGTTGTGTCAATGGAGCTCCCAGTTTACTGGTTACAACCTGCGATCTCGCCGCATGAACGCCGGCACCTCGATGTCTTCCGCCGGTATGGCCATCGGAGCGGCTTCCTCGGCTTCTTCAACCGGCTCGTGCTCGGGCGGAAGCTCGCGAAATAGCGACGACCCGGCGTTCAATCCGCTGCTGAAGAGCGATTCCATTGCCGGCGCCGGCATAGGAGCAGGAGCCGGTGCAGGCGGGGACGGAGGTGCGTTTTCAAAAACGATTGGTTCGATGTAAGCCGATGCCGACGCTGATGCAGCCGCGCGGCGAGCCAGTTGCGGCTGGTTATCGCGCTGGAAGCCGGTGGCGATCACGGTGATCTTCACAGTATCCTTGAGCGACTCATTCATCACCACGCCGAAGTTGATCTGCGCGTCTTCATTGGCCGTGGCGCCGCGGATCAGCGAGCAAGCTTCATTCACGTCGTGCAGGCTCAGTTTGCTGGAGCCGGTAATGTTGATCAGTACGCCGCGCGCCCCTTTCACTCCACCCTCCTCCATCAATGGAGAACTGATGGCTTGCCGGGCGGCTTCAATGGACGCATTCTCGCCGGATGCCGAAGCGGTGCCCATCATCGCGTAGCCCATGCCGAGCATGATGGCGCGAATATCGGAGAAGTCGCGATTGATCAAGCCGGGCGTGGTGATGATATCGCTGATGCCCTGCACGGCCTGCCGCAGAATGTCGTCGGCGATGCGGAAAGCCTCAAAGAAACTGGTGCCGCGGGGAACAAGTTCGAGCAAACGGTCATTGGGCACCGTGATGACGGTGTCCACCGTGCCCCCCAGCTCGGAAAGCCCGCGGTCGGCCTGCTTCATCCGGCGCGGTCCTTCAAAGGCAAAGGGCTTGGTTACAACAGCGACGGTGAGCGCGTTCAGTTCCTTGGCGAGCGAAGCCACCACGGGCGCCGCACCGGTCCCGGTACCGCCCCCCAAACCCGCGGTAACGAACACCATGTCGGCGCCTTCCAGAACTTCGATAATGCGCTCGGTGTCCTCGAGCGCGGCCTGCCGCCCGAGCCCTGGATCGGACCCCGCGCCGAGACCGTTGGTCACTTTGGAGCCTATGGCGAGCTTGTTGGGCACTTGCGACGCGTTCAGCGCCTGGACGTCGGTGTTCAGAATGTGAAATTCCACGCCCTGTAGACCTTCGTTCATCATTCTGGCGACGGCATTCGAGCCGCCCCCGCCCACTCCCACCACTTTAATTTTGGTGCCAGCGAGAACTTCTTCCTGTATGGCGAACTTCAATGCGTCCATTCAAAGCCTCCTGTCATCGGAACAACATTCCAATTAGACCGGGAGCTCTGCGTTTGGTCTCCCGATTTGTTTTCAACCGCGCCGAGTACCGCGCCAATCCCGATGCAGTGGCCCACACGGGATTCGAAAGATCGTCCGGCAAATCCTGGATGCCATCGGGGATCGCGTTGCGCGCCGGGCAGTTCAGCACACGCTCGGCCATGTCGCACATGCCGTTCAGCATCGCTCCGCCGCCGGCCAATATGACGCCTTCCAGGAGTTTTTGATCCATCCCGATGGTCATCAATTCGGATCCCACGTGGATGAAAAGTTCTTCCGCGCGCGCCTCGAGAATTTCGTTCAGCTGCTTGCGCGGCGCTTCCCTGGGCGTACGGCCTTCGTTGGATGGAACCTCGATGTAGCTGTTGTCGGAAGTGAGGCCCAGCATCGCGCAGCCGTATTCCAGCTTGAGCCGCTCGGCATCGTTATATTGAACCGTCAGGCCCACCGCCACATCGCGCGTGAAGTGATCCGCCGATATTGCGAGGCTGCGCGCCAGCAACACCGCTTCGCCGTCGTACACCACCAGGTCCGTCGAATGCATGCCGATATCCACCACGGCCACACCGCGGTTGCGATCGTCGCGGTTGACGGAAGCATAAGCGGTGGCCACCGGCTCAAACATGGACTCTTCCACCGAATACGACGCCTGGTGTACCGCGTGCAGGATGGCGTAGTGTTCCTGTTCGGAGCAAGTGGTGATGTGAACGTTGGCTTCCAGGCGCGAACAGATGGATCCGCGCGGATAGCGCTTGCCGGCACGGCCGTCCAGCGTGAAATCCTGCGGAAACAGGTGCAAAATGATGCGATCTTCTTCCAGACGTATTTGCTCGCTGCGTTCCACCGCGTACTCCATGTCATCGATGGTCACCGGGCGCGGCCTGCCGAATTCGTAAACGCCCCGGCTATTGCATCCTTCGACGCTGGATCCGCCCAGGCCCACCACCAGCGCATCCACCGAGACTCGCGCTTGCGCCTCGGCTTCGCGCACGGCCGCGCGGACACAGGTAGTCACAGCCAACTGGTCGGCCAATCGACCCTTACTCCATCCGGTGGATGGGACCTGGCTGTGTCCCGCGTATCGCAGGCGCCCGCCTTCCAGCAGCGCGATGAGGCAGCGAATCGACGAACTTCCGAGATCGAGGCCCACTGCCAGTTGGGGTTTATGGGGCACCGCGAGAGGCCTCCAAACCCGTGATGCGATCATCCAGCCTCAGATCGAAGGAAGTGGCCTGCGGCATTTTCCGGTGAATGTCCGGGTAATGGTCCAGGAAGTTCCTGAGCCTGGAAGAAAAATTTCGATCGCCGAGCATGAGCGACACAGCTCCGCCGCCGGCCCGTTCGGTGATTCTCAGGTCGTCCAGATCGGTTGCATCCACTTCGGACACATTGTCGGAGAGCGGGCCCAGCTCCTTCATCAGCCGCTGCATGCGCCGCACGCGAATGCCGCGTTTTTCCTGGCTGTCGCGGCCCGTCACGCCGGCCAGAACGGGAAGCTGGAACGACGCCTTGGCGGGAGGATCCAGAATCACGCCTTCGTCATCGATGAGCGCCCAGCGCAGCATGCTTTCGGCGGGCAGCTTGATGAATGCCGCGGGCTTTCGCTCAGTTATTTGTACGACGATACTATTCGGCCAGATCCTCGCGACGGAAGCTTCATGCACCCAGCGGACACTGAGCAACCCCTTGCGCCGGGTGGCGAGTGGAAACAGATACAGGCTGCGTCCGTAGTCCGGTTCAAACTGACGCAGGATCTGCTGGCGCGAGGCGTACTTCAGGCCGTGCAGCGCCACATTCGGACTTTCTAATCCGTAGTCGGCGGGGCCCGGCAGGAAGAAGCGCGGATCGCGAATCAGGAAGCGCTCGAAACTTTCCGAAGCGTAGATGCAGCCGCTCAGCACCGCGCCGATGGCGATCGCGATTCCGCCATAGCGCAGCAGAACTTTCTGGGCTGAGATGCGCCGTTTCGCGGCCGGCTTGGATTCGGACGGCACTACGCAGCCTCCCGAAGCTTTTCCAAGATGCGATCGCCGGCCTGCCAGACATTGCCCGCGCCCAGCGTCAGGACAGCATCCTGGTCGCGTACTTTTTCAAGGACCGCGTCCACGGTCCGCGGGATGGTCCCGGTGTAGTGCACCGAGCGATGTCCAAACTCCCGGATCCGATCTGCCAGCGCCTGGCCGGTTACTCCTTCGATGGGCGCTTCGGAAGCCGCGTAAATATCGAGCACGTACACCACGTCGGCCTGATGGAAGCTTTTCGCAAACTCGTCCATCAGGTGCAGCGTGCGCGTGTAGCGATGCGGCTGGAACACGGCGTGAACACGGCGAAACTTGCAGAGCTGGGCGGCGGCCAGCGTGGCGCGAATCTCGGTTGGATGATGGCCGTAGTCGTCAATCACGGTGACGCCGCGGGCTTGACCCCGCACCTGGAAGCGGCGCTCCACGCCGGAGTAGCTGGCCAGGCCCGCGCGAATCGATTCCAGCTGGATGTCCAGCTCCAAGCCCACCGCGATGGCGGCGGTGGCATTCAGCACGTTGTGAAGCCCCGGCACCCGCAGTTGAAACGTTCCTAAGTTATGGCCGCGCGTCCGAACCGAGAAGCGGCTCTCGAAGGCGCCGCAGCCGACGTCCGCGATTTCGAGCGTCGCTTGCTGGCTGCGCCCGTAGGTGATGGTACGCCGATTCACTAACGGAAGAAGCTGCTGCACGTTCTCGTCGTCCAGGCACAGGATGGCCGCTCCATAGAACGGCACCTTCTGGATGAACTCCAGGAACGCGGCGCGGATCTCGACGATGGACGGATAGTGATCCAGATGCTCGCGGTCGATGTTGGTAACCACCGCCAGGATCGGGCTGAGCTTCAGAAACGATCCATCGCTCTCGTCGGACTCCACCACCAGAAAATCGCTCTGTCCGACGCGCGCGTTGGATCCGCCCATGGACGCGGCCTTCCCGCCAACCACCACCGTTGGATCGAGCCCGGCGACATTCAGCACGGTCGCCGTCATGGATGTAGTAGTTGTCTTACCGTGGCTGCCGGCGATGGCGATACCGTACTTCAGCCGCATCAACTCGGCCAGCAGTTCGCCACGCGGTATCACGGGCATCAGCAGGCGGCGCGCTTCCTGTACTTCGGGATTCGTGGCTTGCACCGCCGAACTCACCACAATCGCCTTCGCGCCCGTTACGTTCGCGGCCGTGTGACCTTCGTAAATCCGCGCGCCGAGCGACACCAGCCGTTCCGTGGTGGGGCTGAGCTTCAGATCTGACCCGCTGATCCGATATCCCAAATTCAGCAACACCTCGGCGATGCCGCTCATGCCGATGCCACCGATTCCGACGAAGTGCAAGTGTTGCGGTTTAAAAAACATTTTAATCTTGTATTGTTTCGGCTTTCAAGAGGATTGTCAACGTGCGATGGCCTCTTCCAGCACATTTGCCGCGCGCCGCGCCGCATCGGGATGCGCGAAAGTCCTGGCCCGCTCTCCCATGCGATGCAACATTTCCGGATGCGTGCGCAGTTTTTCCACTTCCTCAAAGAGCCGGCCGCCGTCCATTTCCCGATCCAGCACCAGCATCGCCGCCCCGGCCTTCTGAAACGCCTCCGCGTTGCGCAGCTGATGCTGGTCCGCGGCAGTGGGCAAGGGAACCAGGATGGACGGCTTGCCCGCCGCCGCCAACTCGGCCACCGCGCCCGCTCCCGCGCGGCAAATCACCAGGTCGGCAAGCGCAAACGCCGCGGGCATGTCGTCGATGAAGGGCGCCAGTTGCCCCTCCATTCCAGACTCGGCGAATTTCCCCGCCAGCTCGGCGTGCGCGGCCGTGCCGGTCTGATGGATGAACCGAACCGGAACCCGATTCTCGCGGAAATAGCTCCAACTGCCGTAGGCGGCCTGGTTCAGCGTCCGCGACCCCTGGCTGCCGCCCGTGATCAGGATAGTCAGCTTGGCGTCGCGCTGCTTCGGCGCGATCTTGAAGAATTGCGGGCGGACGGGCAGCCCGGTAACTTCCGATTTTCCCGGAGGAAAGTAACGCGCTGCATCCGGGAAACTCAATAGCGCGCGGCGGACGAACCGGCCGATCTTGCGATTGGTGAGGCCTGGCATTGCGTTGGGCTCCATCACCACCAGGGGCGCCTTCTTCCACAATGCCGCCAGGACCACCGGACCCGCGGCATAGCCTCCCAGGCTGAAGACCGCCGAAGCCCCATGCTTTTCGAGCAACTGCATGGAGCGCAGCACGCTGAATGGAAGCTGGGCCAGCGAGCGAAGCGTCCGCAGCATACCCACGCGGTTCAAACCGCCGATCTCGATGAACTCGAGCGGATATCCGGACGGCGGCACCAACTTAGCCTCAAAGCCGTTTCGCGTGCCGATGAAGACGGATTGGTGCCCGTCGGCTTCGAGCTCTCGCGCGACAGCGAGCAGCGGCATCACGTGACCGCCCGTCCCTCCGCCGGCCATCACGATGGTCGCCATCGTCTTTCCATAATCAATAACCGGAATGCTCACTCACGCTCAACAACATTCCCAAACAAATGAGCGTGCTCATCAATGAGCTTCCGCCCGCGCTGATCATCGGAAGCGGGATGCCCTTGGTGGGCCCCATGCCGAGCACTACGCTCATGTTGATCAGCGCCTGAATCACAATGGACGACGTCACGCCGAGTGCGAGATAGCGCCCGAAATCGTCGTTCGCCACCCAATACAGTTGGCAGCCGCGCCACAGAATCACTAAAAATCCCGCGAGTATCGCGCCGCAACCCCAAATCCCCAACTCTTCGCCGACCACCGCATAGATGAAATCTGTGTGCGCTTCGGGCAGATACAGAATTTTCTGTTTGCCTTGCATGAGGCCCAGGCCGAGCGGTCCGCCGCTTCCAATTGCGATTTTCGACTGCCGCACCTGGTAGCCCGCGTCGCGCGTGGTCAGCGATTGGCTGACGTATTTTTTGATCCTTCCGCCGGGATCCAGCATGTCGATGTATTTATATTCGGGATCGAAGAAGCCCACCATGCGCGCCATGCGATAAGGCTTCGACGCTACGAATCCGACGGCGATCAGCACACCCACCGCGAGCGCCGCGAGCACGAATTTTCGCTCCAGTCCAGCGACATAGAAGACCACCGCGGCGGGAACAATCAGCACGATGGCCGTGCCTAAATCGCCCAGTCCCACCGTCGCCGCCAGCACCGCCAGGGCCAATGAGGCCGCCACAATGGTCCGCCGCGTGTTGATAGCCTCCCGCTTCTCAGTGACAAAGTAGGCGAAGAAGACGATCAGCGCGGGCTTGGCGAATTCGGAAGGCTGCAACGTCCCGACGCCCTCCAGGCGGAACCAGCGGTGCGTTTTGCTGTCGAGAAAAAACACCAGTAGTTGCAGGAACAACACCATTCCGAGCGATCCGAAGGCCCAGCCCGGACTCTGCAGCATGCGGTAATCGCGCCGCTTGAAGAACATCAGAGCGACGAAGGAAACCGCCGCCCAGATGAGTTGGTGGTAGGCGTAGTAGAAACTGGAATTGATGTGCGGATTGAGTTGCGCGGTCACCGACGAAGCGCTGTAAATCATCACCAGACCGGCGCCGACCATGGCGACAATGGTTCCAAACAGCAACCAGTCCGATTTCAATTGTTGCGCCATTACCATCTTCCTTTCGCCAATGCGTTCACCAGATCTTTGAACACCCGGCCGCGATGTTCGAAGTTGTCGAACTGATCGAAGCTCGCGCAGGCCGGAGCGAGCAGTACAGTATCGCCGGGCTGGGCCCAGTGCGACACGTGATCGACGGCCGAAGCCAGGGTTCCAACGGTGATAAGGGCGACCGCGGGGCGCAATTGTGTCTCGATTTTCGAGGCGGCCGCTCCGATCAACAGAGCCGCGGTGGCTTTGGCGTGCAGTGGATGGCGAAGAACAGTGAAATCGCTGCCTTTGTCTTTGCCGCCCAGGATGACCCAGAGTCCGCCCTCGAAGGCGTCAATAGCTTTGAGCGTGGCATCAACGCTCGTCGCCTTGGAATCGTTGTAGTAATCGACGCCGTAGACATTCCGCACGAATTCGAGGCGATGTTCGACCGGCGCGAAGGTGGCCGCCGCACTGGCAATCCGCTCAAGAGTAGCACCCGCGCGATGTGCCATCAGTGCAGCCGCCATAACGTTTTCGTAATTGTGACGGCCGCGCAGCTTGAGATCGCGCACGTCCAAGAGCTTGTTGTCATTGACCAGGATGTCCGTGCCTTTGAGCCGCGCGCCGACGATCTGGTGCGTCCCGCTGAACCAGACGGTTTTGGCCTTGGTTCGTTGCGCGAAGGTGACTGTGACGGGATCGTCGGCGTTCAAGACCGCGAGCCCCTCGGCCCGCTGCAGCTCGAACAATCGAGCTTTGGCGTTCACATAGTTCTCGAAAGTATGATGACGGTCCAGATGATTCTGCGTGAGGTTGAGGCAGGCTGCGATATCGGCGCGGAAGCTCTCAGCTCCCTCCAATTGAAAGCTGGACAGCTCCAGCACGTTCCATTGATCCGGGCGCGACGTTGCCACCATCTCGGCCGGCGCGGTTCCGATGTTGCCACCCACCTGGCACGCGATTCCGCTCTCGCGCAAAATATGTCCCGTCAATGCGGTGGTGGTGGTCTTCCCGTTGGTGCCCGTAATACCGATGGTCCTTCCTGCCAGAAATGGCGCGGCCAGCTCCAGGTCTCCGATCACCGGAACACCACGCGCGCGTACCGGCGAGAGCAGATCGAGATCCGACGGCACGCCCGGCGAGATCACCACCAGTTCGGCGTCGCGAAATGCCGCTTCCGTCTGAGGTTCCACTGCCACGCCTTCCACCTCGCCCATCTGCTTTTCGTCCACCGCCCGAACGTGCGCTCCGTGCTCGCGCAACAAGCGGATCGCCGCTACGCCGGAACGGGCCATGCCCACCACCACAACCTTCTTTCCCTGCAACTGGCGCATTGCTATCTGAGCTTCAAGGTTGTCAACGCGAACAGCGCCATCACCAATCCAGCGATCCAGAAGCGCGTGATGATCTTCGATTCTTCCCAGCCCAGGGCTTCAAAATGATGATGGATGGGCGCCATCCTGAAGATCCGTTTCCTGCGCAGCTTGTAACTTCCCACCTGCAAAATTACCGACAGCGCCTCGATCACGTAGACGCCGCCGATGAAGATCAACAGAATCTCCTGCTTGATCAAGACCGCAACCACACCCAGCGCTCCGCCCAGTGCGAGCGACCCCACATCGCCCATGAATATCTCCGCCGGATGCGCGTTGTACCAAAGAAACCCGAGCGATGCCCCCACCATGGAACTGCAGAAGATGGTCAGCTCGGAAGCGCCCGGTAGCCGCGCCAGATCGAGATATTCCGCCCAGGTAGCGTGGCCGGTGACGTAAGTCAGCGCCGTCATGGCGAAGGATGCGATCAGCATCAAACCTATTGCCAGGCCGTCCAGCCCGTCGGTGAGATTCACTGCATCGGACGAGCCCACGATCACCAGCACCATGAAGCCGAAGAAGAACACGAAGGCCAGCGGGTAGGTGTACCAGTTGCGCAGCAGAGCGTCGATCAGCAAATCCGGCTTGAACGACTTGAAGAACGGGACGTTCATACTGGTGGAGTATGCTTTTTGCGCGTGCAGCGTCAGCAGCATGAAGCCCACCAGCAGCGCGGCCACAATTTGCAGCCCGAATTTCTGCTTCACCGTCAAGCCCTCATTCTGTTTGCGCCTGACCTTGGCGTAATCGTCCCAAAAACCAATCAGTCCGAAACTCACCAGGCTGAACAAGGCGATCCAAACGTAAGGGTTCACAAGATTGGCCCACAGCAGCGTGGGAATCACAATCGAAATGATGATCAGAATTCCACCCATGGTGGGCGTTCCGGCCTTCTTCATGTGCGATTTCGGGCCTTCTTCGCGGATGTACTGGCCGATTTGGAACTCCCTGAGCTTGGCTATGAGCCAAGGTCCCAGGATGAGGCACAGGAACAAGGCTGTGAGCGCGGCGAAGGCAGTGCGAAACGTAACGTACCCGAACACGCGAAAGGGCGTGAAGTGGCGAAAAAGCTTTTCGTAGAACAGCCAATAGAGCATCTTAGGTAACAACCCGCAAAACGGAGCGCGGCGGCATAGTAGTCTTAGTGAATCGCGGGTGCCTCCGCACCCTTTGCGGGTTCGTTGGGCCGCGCGAGAAACCTCTCCAGGGCGTGCTCGACGTGGGTGCCTCGCGAACCCTTAAACAAAATCACGTCGCCCGGATGCGCGATCCGCCGCAGGCGTTCACCCGCCGCCTGGGCATCGGGGAAAAAAAACGCGGCGTCAACTGCCAGGCCTGCCTGCCTGGCTGCGTCGACAAGGTGACAGGCCTCGCCGCGTATCCCTACAAGCACATCAATTCCACTCCGCGCGGCGTAGCGACCTACGTCACGATGGAGGGACTCGGACCAACGGCCGAGCTCGAGCATCTCCCCCAGCACGGCGATGCGCCGTTGGGCTGGCGTCTCCCGCAGCACGTCGATCATCACGCGTGCCGCATCGGGATTGGAGTTATAGCAATCGTTCAAAATCATCACGCCCTGGTGCAGCAGGCGTTGCCCGCGCATGGAAGGCGCCGCAAGATTTCTTACTGCCGCGGTGAGCTGCGCCGGACGGATGCCATAGAGCAAAGCCACCGCGAGGCCTGCCAGGATGTTCGATATGCTGTGGCGCCCCAGCAGCGTGCTTTCAAACGGCACGCCATCCACTGTGAAGCTCACGCCGCGATCGGTGATCTGCACCTGCCCGGCACGAATCACCGCGGGCGCGTCAATTCCAAAAGTGATGGTCCGGCCGCGATGCACTTCCCGGAACCGGCTGACCAGCGGATCGTCCGCGTTCAGCACGGCTACACCGTCCGACGGCAGCGATTCGATCAGCTCCCGCTTGGCCGCGGCCACGCCCCGGATGGAATCGAATGCCTCTATGTGCGCGTGTCCGACGTTAGTCACCACGCCGATGTGCGGCTTCGCGATGGCGCACAACGCTCGAATCTCACCGGCGTGATTCATCCCCATTTCAAGCACCGCGACCCGGGCTTCGTTCGGCAAACGAAGAATCGATAGCGGCAGACCGAACTGATTGTTCAGGTTCCCGACGGTCTTGCCGACCGGCATCGCGGTGGCCAGCATTTCTGCGATTACGTCTTTCGTGGACGTCTTGCCCGCGCTTCCGGTAACGCCGATCACATCTCCGCCCCATTGCCCGAGAGCCCAAACGGCGGTGCGTTGTAACGCTTCGAGCGTATCGGGTACCAGCAACACAACCGCTCCCTCACGGTCACCGCTCATTTGCGAGCCGCGCGCGTTAGCAAGCGGTACCTTTGCAATCGCCGCCACGGCTCCTTTGCGCAGTACTTCGTCCACATACGCGTTGCCATCGTGATTGGGACCGCGCAGGGCGAAGAACAGATCGCCGGGCGCGACAGTACGCGAGTCGATACTCCAACCCATAACCCGAGCATCAGTCTCCAATGTCAGTCCCAACGCTTGCGCCACTTCGCTCAACCTGAACTCCATCGCTTACGCGTGATACCCCAACTCCCGGAGCACGTCCCGTGCCACCTCGCGATCGTCAAAATGTATGACGCGATCTTTCAATACCTGGTACGTTTCGTGCCCTTTTCCCGCCAGAATCACAATGTCGCCGGCCCGAGCCTCCCTGAGCGCCGCCCGGATAGCCTTGGCTCGATCGGGCTCAATGGCGTGCGGCGTGTCAAAACGGCGAAGCCCGACCAAAGCGTCGTTCATGATCCCGAGGGGATCTTCAGAGCGTGGATTGTCGGACGTCAGCACTACGTAATCGCTGGCCTGAGCCGCCGCCTGAGCCATGAGCGGGCGCTTGGTCCGATCGCGATCGCCGCCGCAGCCAAAGAGCGTGATCACGCGCTTAGGGTGCAGTTCGCGCGCCACCGAAATCACGTTGCGCAACGCATCGTCGGTATGCGCGTAGTCCACAACAATCAGAAACGGCTGGCCTTGCTGAACGGGTTCCAACCTTCCCGGCACGCGTGGCGCGTTCGCAACAGCGCGCGTAATGGTGCTCCAATCCAGTCCGTAGCTAAGGGCCGCGCCGCAAGCCGCCAGGATATTATAGGCGTTGAATTTGCCTACTAAGGGCGAAGTCAGCTGCACGCGTTCGCCGTCCTGTTCCACGGCGAAGCGCAGCCCGTCAAAGTTCATTTCGAGCGACGACGCGCGCAGATCCGCGCCATCGTCGAAGCCATAGCGCAGCGTATGCGCCGCAGGCCCGATCTGGCGGCCGTATGGGTCGTCAAAATTGATCACGGCCCACTCGGGCACAACCGTCCCTTCCGGCGCGAACAACAGGCGCTTGGCGGCAAAATAGCCTTCCATGGTGTGGTGGAAATCCAGGTGATCCCGCGTGAGGTTAGTAAATACAGCAGTGTGAAACCACATCCCGTACACACGGCCTAGAGCCAGGGCGTGGGATGACACTTCCATTGTGACATGGGTTCCGCCCAGTTGTTCCAACTCCTGAAACAAGCGGTACAGATCCAGGGATTCGGGCGTCGTGTTCACGGCCGGCCGCACTTCATTCGCCACCCGATACTCGATGGTTCCTACCATAGCCGTCGTCATCCCCGCGGCGCGCAGCACTGCGTCGATCAGAAACGTGGTCGTCGTTTTGCCGTTGGTCCCGGTTACGCCAGTCAGCTTCAGCCTCGCATCCGGATTGGCAGAGGCCGGATTCCCATAGAAATTCCGCGCGGCCAGCGCCAGCGCTTGCCTGCCATGCTCCACTTCGATCCAGCGCCTAAGAAATCCCTCGGGTGCGGGAAGCTCACTTACCGTCGCCACCGCGCCCTTCTCGCTGGCCTGGTTGGCGAACTCACGTCCATCTGCCCGCGCCCCAGGAAACGCAAAAAACAGGAAACCCGGGTGAACGCGCCGCGAGTCGTATTCTAATCCAGCCACCGGCGTTTTCCCCAAATCACCGGGGAGTTCCCGCCGGAGCCTAACGCCCTGGAGGATCTCCTGAATTGTCATGGGCCTCGTTAACGGCCAAATTGCACGCGCACCCACCGTCCCGATGGCAAGACTGCGCCGGCCTGGGGCGCCTGCGCGCGCGCGATTCCACTGCCGGTGAACTCCACAGGTATGCCAAGCGCGGCCGCCTGCTCGATCACGTTTCTTACGGTCTTGCCTTGAAAATTCGGCACACGCGGCCCGGCCAGATCCCACCCTGAGCTTCTACCTCGGGCTAAAAAATTCCGCTGGTCCATGGCGCTGTTTGCGGAAGCCACCGGTCGGTCGTCGGCGGCAACGGCATCTCCCGCTTGGACCAGCGGAGGAGGGATGGAAGAACCTAGATCGGCGATCGCAACATCGTTTTCGTCGGCCGGATCGTTCACCTCGGAAGGAACCATCTCGGGTAGATCTTTCGGCACGTCCATGACGCGCAGCCCGGCGGCGGCCACTTCACGAAACACGGGGGCCGAGGTCGGTCCGCCATAGCCCACCGTCCCCTCGGTTCCGTTGATAGTGACCACGATCACGATCCTGGGATTGGTCACCGGAGCGAATCCCATGAACGACGCGTTGTACAGATGTGTGTATTGATGAATCCGGTTGTCGTAAATCTGCGCCGTGCCGGTCTTTCCAGCCGACGTATATCCGATCAGACGCGCATAGCGGTGCCCGGTTCCATAGGGCTTGATCACCACACCTTCCATCATGCTGCGCATGGTGATGGCGGTTTCGGGCCGCAGCACGCGAACGGGTTCCACTTTGGGATCGTCCATGCGCAGCCGGGGCTTCAGCAGCAGTCCGCCGCTCGCAATCACGGTGCAGGCTTGCGCCAGTTGTAAAGCGGTAACGCCAATCTCGTGCCCCATGGCAACCGAACCGATGGAACTCTTCTGCCACACCCGCAGCGGCCGAACCATGCCGGCTGATTCTCCGGGAAGCGGCAAACCCGTCTTCTTGCCGAACCCGAAGCGTCGAATGTAGGCATACAGATTCTTGTCGCCAACTTGCAGACCGATGTTGATGGCGCCGATATTGGACGACCGCGCCAGCACGTCCGCCATCGACAGCGACGCATAACGGCTGTGATCGTGAATGACGCGGCCAAATAAGTTGATGCTTCCGTTGCCGCAGTTGATCATCGACTCGGGGCGCAGATGCGTGGTCTCCAGCGCCGAAGAAAGGGTGATCACTTTATAGACCGACCCCGGCTCAAACGGCGCCGAGACGGCCAGGTTCTCACGCGCGGCCATGGCGCCGGCCCGGGGCGGCTGATTGGGATCGAAGGTCGGCACGTTCGCCATCGCCAGGATGTCGCCGGTACGCGGGTCCATCGCCACCAGGCTGCCGGATTTGGCATGGTGGACGGCCACCATCTTGGCCAGCTGCTGCTCGGCCACGAATTGGATCCGCGAGTCGATGGTGAGCCGGACGTCCTGGCCCGGCTGTGGCGGGCTCTGCACCTGGGACGCGAATCCGCGGCGCTGAACATCCTCGGTTACCAGCAGCTCTCCGGCGTGTCCCTCCAGCTCCTTGTTCAGGCTCTGTTCCACGCCGCCGTTGCCGTCTTCCTGAAAGTCGACGCTGCCGATGACGTGCGCCGCGAGCGAGCGGTTCGGATAATAGCGCTGGTTTTCGGTGCGGAACTCGATCCACTCCAGCTTCAGGCCCCGCAGCCTCTCGGCTTCCTGGCGTGTGATCTTTCGCTTCACCCAAAGGAAGCCCCGGCGGTCATCGACGGCCGTCTTCAGCTTCGCCAGCAAGTCGCCATGATCCAAGTTCAGAACTTTGGAAAGAACGTCGGCGGCCAGCGATACATCGGGGACGCGCAAAGGATCTACCACCACCGATTCGGCGGGCAAACTCATCGCCAGGCGCTGGCCGTAGCGATCCAGAATCGCGCCACGCGGGGCTTTGATCTCTTCCACTTTCTGCTGCTGTTCGCGCGCCATCTCCGCGAATTGAGGATGCTGGATCACTTGCAGCTGAATCAGGCGGGCGACAATCAGCGCGGCCCATAGAAAGGCTACGCGGGCTAGCATGTGCACACGTCTTGTCGCCAGTGGATCCATAAGCTACCTCAGTAAAATCTCATCCGCCCGAGCAACCGGCGTCCCTCACGGTTGCCGCTTTGTTATTACTTCTTGGCCAGAATTCGATCGCTCTTGTTGACGTCCAGATAAACCACCGCCTCGGGCGCCGGATCGATAAAGCGCTGCATGCGCGCCAGCTGTTCCAGCCGTGCAGGGCTCAGCAGCTTGGTCTCTTCGAGTTCCAGCCCGGCGCGGTCCAGCTCTAGACGTTGCCGTTCCTGCCGCAGAGCTTCCATCTTGTAGCCGGCCATCAGACGATTCATCGACGGAAGCAGCAGCGCGATGACCAGCACCGCGAAGGCGAACGACGAACCGATCAGCCGCCAGCAGATCTTGCGCACCGCCGGGTCCGCTTCGCGCAAAACGCGCGAATTGTCGATGTGCTTCGTGTAGAAATACACATCTTCGTTCGGAAACGCGGGAATCTCGAAGGGGCTTTCATTGCTCAGAACGCGCCGCCGGGCAACGCCACCGTCCTGGGACGTCGAGAACCGGTCCGCCATTGTTGCGAGAGTTGCCATTATGATTTGCTCTCAATCACTGCATCTCCAGTGCCCGGAGCTTGGCGCTTCGCGCAGGAGGGTTGTTTTTGATTTCCTCGGATGACGGCCTGAGCACGTGCTTGGTGAGAACGTCCGCTCGCCCCGCGCGCGCCAGCGCCTGAAAGCTCTGCTTCACTTTTCGATCTTCGAGCGACATGAACGACAGCACCACCATGCGCCCTCCGCTCTTCACTAAATCCGGCGCGGCCGCGAGCAGTTGATCCAACTCCCCCTGCTCGTCGTTTACCGCCATGCGCAAAGCCTGGAAGGTTTGCGTGGCCGGATGAATTTTGCTCGTCCGGGGCACGGCCACTTCGATCACGCGCGACAGTCGCTGTGTCGAGTGGATCGGCCGTGCCCGAACGATTGCTCTGCTGATTCTCCGCGACCTCCTTTCCTCGCCGAGCCGATAAATCAGGTCGGCAAGTTCCTTTTCTGGAGTAAAATTCACAATCTCGTCCGCGGTCAGCTCCTGGCCGCGATCCTGGCGCATGTCCAAGGGACCGTCCGCCATCAGGGAAAACCCCCGCTCCGGCTCCGTCAATTGATAGCGGCTCACGCCCAAGTCCGCGAGCAAGCCGTCTACCTGACCGGCCCCGACGGAGGCCAGCGTAGCCGGCAATTCCGAAAATTTCCCGTGATGAAATCGAATCCGATCCGCCCACTGCGCCGTGTTCTGTTTGGCCAGCTCCAGCGACTCGGCGTCGCGGTCGTTGGCAATCACAAACCCGCTGGTCAATCTCTGCGCGATCGCGCGCGCATGCCCGCCCAGTCCGGCCGTGGCATCCAGGAAAATGCCTTCCGGCCGTATGGCCAGATACTCCAGACATTCGCCCAGCATGACTGGCACGTGCATACATGGCCGCTATTTGAATCCCTTTCGTTTCGCCGTTTTCAGCTTTTCCGCCAACAGGTCCTTGGCTTTCTGCTTGCGCGCTTCATACTCGGCCCTTGAATAAATGTTGATCGCGCCCTCGGTACAATCCAGCCGGACTTCCTGATTCTCGATCGCCAGCGCACGCCGCAGATCCGTGGGCAAAGTCATGCGGCCCTGCGGATCCACCTTCGCCTCGGCTCCGTAATCGTTGGCGACAAACGCCAGGGCTTCGGCCGCATCCGGATCTTCGGTGGCCAGCGCCTCCAAAATTTTTTCGTTTCCCTTCCACACCGAAATCGGGTAGATTCGAGCTATGCGGTCGTCAACGCTGGTCACGAAGTATTTTTCATCCCCGATCGCCGTCAGGTACTGCTGCAATTCAACCGGAAGCTTAAGCCTGCCCTTATCGTCAACGTGGGCCGAAAAGAACCCACGAGGAGAGTCCACGGGCGTCTTCTGAGGCTGTTCTTCCACTTTAGTCCTGGTTTGGCCACTTTCGGCCTTGAATGGATTTTGCCACGAGTTTGAAAGCGATTGCAAGAACTATTTCTGCTTACCCTCAGCGCACGAAGGGTTTGGCGATGCCACCACTAAGCTTTGGGGGCACGCTTCAGTGAGCCCCTCTCTGTACGATCTCGATCCCGGACCTGCCTTCCCGGAGGTAGTCCGAATGGTGGTGGAGATTCCCAAAGGCTCCAGCAATAAGTACGAATACGACCGGGAGCTGGGGGCTTTTCGTTTGGATCGGGTTCTGTATTCTCCCGTACATTACCCTGGCGATTACGGCTTCATTCCCGGCACCCTGGCGTCGGATGGCGATCCGATGGACGTGCTGGCGCTGGTGGAAGAGCCTTCGTTCTCAGGTTGCGTGGTCGAGGTCCGGCCCGTGGGCGTGCTCAAGATGGTGGATCAGGAGCAAAAGGACCAGAAGATCGTGGCGGTTCTCAACCGTGATCCGCGCTATCAACAAGTCCACACACTGGACCAGATTTTTCCCCATCTGCGCCGCGAGATCGAACACTTTTTCAACATCTACAAAGAGCTGGAAGGTCGCGAGACCAGTACACTGGGATGGGGAGACCCCATCGAGGCCCGCAACATCATCGCGGAGAGCCGAAGAACTTATCTAGCGGCCAAGAGAAGTTGAAGGCGCGCCAGCCGGCTTCTGGCTGAGCCGGATAATGGCCGCCGCGGACATGAACCTGACGGCCGGGTTGGAGTTGGACAGGTTCTCTTCCAATTTGGGAATGGCATCGGGGTTGCCGCATCGCCCCAGGGCTTTGGCAGCCGCGGCTTTCTCGGCCCAAGTCTTGTCGTCGGTGGCGGCCGCTTCCAGCAGCTTGAACGTCTGCGCATCGCATTCCTCAGCCAGCAGGTTCAGCGCTTGCATTCGAACCGCTACCGCACCGTTCTTGAAGACCTGCTCGGTGGCGATCACGCCGATATTGAAGGGTCCCAGCAGCGCCCCGGATGCGGACCTGGCGCCTATAATCGCCATCTGCTTCGGATCGTAACGCAGCCGGTCTGCCCGATGCAGCGCGCCCTTCACACCGCCGTCGAAAGCATTCTGCTGGCCGGCGACCACGTCTTCAATGAACCCGCGGCCGGTTTTGTCCCCCATGTCCCATAAAGCTTTCGCGGCGGCGAAACCGACCTCGCCCGCCGGATCGTCGAGCGCGGCCTTCAGCGCTGGAAACGACTGGCGGGATTTCATTTCGCCCAGCTCCGCGGCAGCCGTGGCGCGAATCAGCGGATCGGTATCTTTCTGCAGCGCCCACTCCACCTGCCGAATCGCCTCCGGATCCAGCCCGATGGATCCCGTGGCTGTCACAGCCTGCCGCCGGTTCAGGGGATTGGTATCGACAAGCCCGGGCTTCAGCACATCCCAGGCCGTCTTTTCAGGTTGAGCCAGCAGATAGGCCGCAGGCAGGAGTAATGCAATTGTGAGCTGAGTCAGCCGCTCCATACGACTTTACCTATTTAACGACGATATTGACCAGTTTATCGGGTACGACGATTACTTTCACCACCTGCCGGCCATCCAGCAACGGCTGGACTTTAGTGTCGGCGAGCGCGAGCTTCTCCAGCGCCTCGCGCGGCGTGCCGAAGGCGACATTGATCCGCCCGCGCAGCTTGCCGTTCACTTGAATCACCACTTCGGCTTCTTCTTCGCGCGCCAGCTCCGGATCGTATTCGGGCCAGGCGTGACTGAAGACCGGGCCCTCCCGGGCCTGCTCCTCCCAAAGCTCTTCGGCCAGGTAAGGCGCGAAGGGCTCCAGCATCAGCGCCAATTTTTCCAAAATCTCGGCGATCACAGGCGCGGATAAATCCTTCTCCAGGTCCGTGAGCACGTTCATCAGGCCCATCAGCGCGGCAATCGATGTATTGAAATGCCAGCGGCCTTCAAAATCGTCGGTGATCAGCTTCAACGTCTGATGCAGCTTGCGGAGCGCCTTCCGATCCGAGGCGGTGGGTTCCTTCTGGCCTTGACCGCCGCTTTTGAAAGGAATGTTGCGCGTGACAAATTTATAAACGCGGCTGATGAAGCCGTACGCCCCGTTCGCGCCGGAGTCCGTCCAGTCCATTTCTCGTTCGGGGGAGGTGGCGAATAGTTCGAACACCCGACCCGTGTCGGCGCCGAAGCGCTCAATCATCTCATCGGCGCTCACCACATTGCCTTTCGATTTCGACATCTTCGCGCCGTCTTTGATCACCATCCCTTGGGTGAACAGGCGCTGGGTAGGCTCGTTGTTGGCGATGAGCCCCAGGTCGCGCATCACTTTTGTCCAAAACCTGGAGTAGATCAGATGCAAGATGGCGTGCTCCACGCCGCCGATGTACTGATCGATGGGAAACCAATAGGCGATTTTCTTTGAATCGAACGGCGCGCTCGAATTATGAGGATCGCAGTAGCGATAGAAATACCAGGAAGAATCGACGAACGTGTCCATGGTGTCGCTCTCGCGCCGCGCAGGCTGGCCGCACTTGGGACATGGGACGTTCATAAACTCAGGGACATTTTCGAGCGGCGATCGTCCTTTGCCGCCAATCGGAACTTTGAGCGGCAGAACCACCGGCAGCTCGCTCTCCGGCACCGGAACCATGCCGCATTTCGGGCAATAGATCACCGGGATGGGCGTGCCCCAGTAGCGCTGGCGCGAGATACCCCAGTCCTTGATGCGGAACGTGACCGCTCCCTTTCCGAACCCCTCCGTCTCGGCTTTGGCGGTCATCACGCGGCGGGCCTCGGCGCTCGGAAGGCCGGAGTAGGGACCGGAGTTTTCGAGAATGCCATCCTCGCTCCAAGCTTCCTGCATTGTGGCGGGATACGCCAGCGCGCCATCCGGCGGGCGAATTACTGGGCGAATTGGGATGTCGTATTGCTTGCAAAATTCGAAGTCGCGCTGATCGTGCGCGGGCACGGCCATGATCGCGCCCGTTCCGTAGCCCATCAGCACGAAGTTGCCGATCCAGATGGGGACTTTTTCGCCGCTGTATGGATTGACCGCGTAGCTTCCGGTGAACAGGCCTTCTTTTTCGATATCGCCGGGGCCCTTGGCAGCCCGCCTGTCGATCATCTGCTTCACCTGCGCTTTAAGTTCGCCGCTCGCCAGCTCAGCCACCAATGGATGCTCCGGCGCAAGGATCACGCAGGTGGCGCCGTAAATGGTGTCCACGCGCGTAGTGAACACGCGGACGGGTTGCCCGCGGCCTTCCAGATGAAAATCGATCTCCGCGCCTTCCGATCGCCCGATCCAATTGCGCTGCATCACCAGCACGCGCTCCGGCCAGCCTTCCTCCAACTCGCCGATGGACGCGAGCAATTCGTCGGCATAATCGGTGATGCGCAGGAACCATTGCTCGATGGCGCGCTGTTCCACCGGCGTCCCCTCGTGCCGCCAGCAGCATCCGTCCACTACCTGCTCGTTCGCCAGCACCGTTCCGCACTCATTGCACCAATTCACCAGCGCGTTCTTGCGATAAGCCAGGCCGCGCTCCAGCATCTTGAGGAAGAACCACTGGTTCCAGCGGTAATATTCGGGATCGCAGGTGGCGATCTCGCGCGACCAGTCATAACTGAAGCCCATGCGCCGATGCTGCCGCTTCATGTTCTCGATGTTGTGCATGGTCCATTCGTATGGATCGCGCTTGTTCGCGATGGCCGCGTTTTCGGCCGGCAGTCCGAACGCGTCCCAGCCCATGGGATGCAGCACGTTGAAGCCGCGCATGCGTTTGTAGCGCGCCAGCGCGTCGCCGATGGCGTAGTTGCGGATGTGCCCGATGTGCAGCGTGCCGCTCGGATAAGGCAGCATTTCGAGCACATAGAACTTGGGCTTGCTCGAATTCTCTTCGGCCCGAAAGAGCGACCCGTTGGCCCACCGCTCGCTCCACTTCAATTCGATCTGGTTATGGTCGTACTGCTTTTCCGGCATAGCTTCTTAAAAATGCACGTTCCCCAATGAAGGCCAGTGTGAGAGCTTCGGATGGTTGAGGATGCGGCGAAACCCGTCTCTCTTTCAATATAGCCGTGTGGGGTAGGATTGTGCCGGCGGGTGACGTCCTGAAAAGGACACCACCTGCTGGCGCGGGTACGACGCCTGACTATAATAATGCTTGGCGCTGGAGTTTGAATGGGATCCGCGAAAGGATGCGGCTAACTTAGAAAAACATGGCGTGTCGTTCGAAGAGGCTGCCAGCGTGTTCGGTGATCCTTTAGGCCGGATCGTTAGTGATCCGCGGCACTCTCAGGATGAGGAGCGGCTCGTCCTGCTCGGTCTCTCAAGTAAGCAGCGCTTGTTGGCCGTCATGTTCACGGACCGCGGGGAAACAATTCGGATTATTAGCGGGCGAGAAGTAACGCGCTCGGAACGGAAAAATTATGCAGAAGGCCTTAACTAAGCGAGCGGCAGCCAGTCGGAGCGCTATTGACGAGATACTGCCTGAGTATGATTTCAGTAAAGGGCGACGAAATGAATACGCGTCGCGCTACGTCCCCGGCAGCGTAGTGGTGGTGCTCGACGCTGACGTCGCTGCAACATTCGGAACCTCCAAAAAAGCCAACGATGCCCTGCGCGCCTTGGCTGGAATTAGCAAGAAACGCCGTCCTCGCAAAGCGTCCCCCAAATAGCCGCGCTACTTGCTCCTGCTGTTTGTCCGGCATAGCCTCTTCAACGCTTCCAAATTTCTTAACTCGTCGCCTTCTTCATCCACCGGCGTCTCCAGAATAAACGTCTTCGTGCGAAGTTTCGGGTGATTGAGGATGCGTCGAAACCCGTCCTCGCCGATATAGCCGCGCCCGATGTGCTCGTGCCGGTCGACGTGCGATCCGAGGCCCGTTTTCGAGTCGTTGGAGTGGATCACACGCACATTCTCGATCCCCAGCGTGCGATCCATCTCGGCCACCGTTTGCTTCAATCCAGCCGCCGTGCTGACATCGTAGCCCGACGCCAGGCAATGACACGTGTCGATGCAGAATCCGATCTTCAAATCGGTCAGCTCGGCCGCGAACTGACGCATCACGCCCAGCTCTTCGAAACGGCTACCCAACGCCGCGCCCGCCCCCGCCGTGTTTTCGAGCAGCACCATGAGATTCGTCGTATCCAGCCCCTCGGCCGCTTCCGCCAGCGACCGGATCACCGCGAAAATGCCCTGCTCCACCGAATGTCCCTTGCAATTTCCGGGATGCGCCACCAGGTACTCGGCCCCCATGGCCAGCGCGCGCTCGATCTCACCTCGAAAGGCCGCCGTCGACCGCGCCCGTAACGGCTCGCTGCAGGATGCCAGGTTGATCAGATAGTTGTCGTGGATTACCAGTGGCTTCAGATCGTAGCGCTCACGGGCCCGCTCGAGTAGTTTGACTGCGCTCGGCGCCGGCGGCGCTGCACGCCACATACGCGGGCTGGCGGAGAAGATCTGGAACGTATTCGCACCCGCCTCCGCGGCCTTGAGCGCGGCATTTTCCAGCGATTTCGAGATGGAAGTATGGAGCCCGAGGCGCAAGGAAATCCGATGGTAGCAGGCCGCAAGCTCCGAGACAGATCTGCCGATATAAGGCCATGCGACCCCTTGCTACCTCGATCCTTTTTGCCTCCGCACTCCTGCTGAGCGCTTGCGCCCGGGCCCGAGTGACTACGCAGATTCAATCTGATGGTTCCTGGACGCGGACACTCGCGCTGACCGGACAGCAGAAAAAAAACGGATTTCAGGTGACGCCGACGCTTGAAGACACGTTCGTAATTCCGGCCGGCAACGGTTGGAAATCGACGGAAGAAGCGAAGGACAACAACCGCACACTGACGCTGGAACGGTCCTTCCCCGCAGGCGGTACGCTCGATGGCGATGTTTCGATCAAAAGCTCCGAAGCGGGCAAGCTGCGGCTGGTGAACCATGTCGCCGTCAAGACGACAGGACCCCATCAATTGGAATACCGGGAGACTCTCCACTGGACCGGCCCGCCCAGCAAGCTGCTCGGCGAAATTCGACCGGAGGACTTGGCTCGATTGAAATCGCATCTTCCGCAGCCCCTGGCCACTGATGCGAATGCCCGCGCGCTTCTGGACAAGGCGACGGAGCTGGGGGTTCCGGTTTTGTTTGGCCCGGGCGATCCTTTGCTGGCGCTGGGATTTGTGCATCCGGACCTGGCGGTCTATCGCGCGAATCAGAGGATGGGTGCAGTTCTGGTGAAGGCCATGGAGCGGCAGTTCGGCGACAAAATGCAGCCCGCCGAGCGCCGCGAAGTTGCCCGGCAGCTCATTCAGGAAGCGTTCAACTCCGGCAAGGTGTCGCAACCCGATCCCACCACCGCCGCCACTACTCCGGGGAACAGCACCGGCTTGACCCCTCTTATGTTCATCGTAAAGCCGCCGGGCAAAGTGGTATCCACCAACGGCGAGATCGACGATCTCAGCGGAGAAATCTTCTGGGCGCTATTTGAAGAAGCCGCAACATATGAAGACGTAGTCATGACAGCCGTGCTGGAAACGAACTGACGCGGTTCGGAGTACAATGCTGCCATGTTCGTTCCTCTGACACCCATCCGGTGTCTCCACCGCGCCGTGGATCTTTTTCCCGACAAAATTGGGATTGTTTCCGGCGAGCGGCAATTCACTTACCGCGAATTCGGCGAGCGCTCCCAGCGGCTGGGATCCGCGCTTCCCAAACACGGGATCGAGTGCGGCGGCCGCGTGGCTTATCTCAGCTTCAACACGCATCAATTGCTGGAAGGATATTACGGAGTGGTGCTGGCGCACGCTACGGTGATGCCGCTCAACGTCCGGCTATCGCCGCTGGAGCTGAAAAACATCCTGAACCATTCCGGTGCGCGCATGCTGCTATTTGAAAACGATTTCGCGCCTCTGGTGGAGCAGCTCAAGCCCGCCTGCCCTGAAATCAAGCGGTATGTCGCGCTCGACGAAAAAGGCCCAGGCGCCGATCTGAGCTACGAAGAATTGCTCGATCAAGGTCGACCCGATCGCGCCGACATCTTCAGCTTTGATGAAAACTCTGTCGCGGAGTTGTTCTATACCAGCGGCAGCACCGGCACTCCCAAAGGCGTGATGCTGAGCCACCGCACGCTCTACCTGCACGGCCTGGCTGCGGCCAGCATATTTCGCCAGCCCGAAACCGTGGTCGACCTCCACACCATTCCGCTTTTCCACGCCAACGGTTGGGGCCGCCCGCAAGCTTCCACGCTGCTGGGCACCAAGCAGATCATGATCCGGCGCTTCGATCCCGTCACGGTTTTCCGGCTGATCCAAGCGCATCGCGCCACCGACATGGCGCTGGTTCCGACCATGGCCAACGCTTTGCTCAATTGTCCCGATCTCGGGAACTACGATCTTTCCAGCCTCCGCAGCATCGTACTGGGCGGCGCTGCGTCTTCACCCGAACTGATCGAGCGTATGGAAAAAGCCTTCCACTGCGACGTCTTTTCCGGCTATGGCCTGACGGAGACGGCGCCCCTGCTCACCACATCCAATTCCAAGCCCGGACTTAGCTACGCCTCCGACGCCGACCGGCAGCGCCGCCGCTCCATGGCCGGCTGGCCCGTAATCGGGATGCAGCTTCGCGTGGTGGATCCCGACATGAACGACGTCCCGCGCGACATGCAGACCATCGGTGAAATCATTACCTGCGGCGATCACGTCATGGAGGGATACTTCGGCGAGCCGGAGGCCACCCGGTCCGTCATGACCGGGCCCTGGTTCCATACCGGCGACATGGCCGTATGGGACCAAGAGGCCTTCATCCAGATTGTCGACCGCAAGAAGGAGATCATTATCAGCGGCGGGGAAAACATTTCGTCCATCGAAGTGGAGAAGGCGATTTTCGCCCATCCCGATGTGTTCGAATGCGCCGTTGTGTCGGCGCCGGACGAAAGATGGGGTGAGATTCCGGCCGCCATCGTGGTGCGGAAACCCGGCTCTACGCTCACCTCCGAGCAGCTAATCGAATTCCTCAAGTCGCGCCTGGGCAAATTCAAGCTGCCGCAAATCATCGCGTTTAGCGACGAGCCGCTTCCCAAAACCGGCACCGGAAAGATCCGCAAGTTGGCGCTGCGAGAGCAATTTTGGCAGGGTAAGGAAAAGAGGGTGCAAGGGTAGCCCCCCGTTGTACCCGTCCGTCGTGGTATTCCGTCTATAGGGGAACTTTCCTGAGGAAGAGACGGATTCCCGGAAAAGGAGGACGCATGAAACCCGCGTTTCTGTTCGTCAGCTATACATTCATTGGCGCCACTTTTATACTGAACGCCCAGTTCGGCCAGATTCCGGGAACGTATCCGCCGGGAACCTATCCGCCTGGCCAAAATCCGGGCCGATATCCATCCGGAGGCTCGCCCAACGGCGGGTCAGGGGGCCGTGGCTCCCGAAAAACCACCACGCGGGAAGAAAAGCCCGCCACCCACACCGAGGTTGTCAGCGGCGTGGTGCGAAAAGTGGATGCCGATTCGTTCGAATTGGAAGCTGAAGACACGCGCTTCCTCATAATCCAGTTCTCAGACAGTGTCCCGAAGCCCGCGGACTTGCGTACCGGCGACGGTTTGGACGTGGTGGCCAACGGGGATGCCGACGGCATGTTTCATCTGGTCAGCATGAAGCCAAACAAGCAGATCGCAGAAACGATCAATGAAGCCGACAGCATCGGACCCGGATACGGACCTGAAGAAGGAAGAACCGGACCGCCTCCGACGATTCTTGTTCGGCCCAACGCCGTGCCGGATAGCGACGATTCGGGGCCGCCCAAGTTGATACGCGGTAAGCCGGCGACGCGCGCTTCCAACTCGATACCGGATGACGACGCCCCGAGCACGCCGTCTCGGACGCAACCCGCGGCCCCTCCCGGCAATCCACACATGGCGCTGATCGCGCAGGCGCGCGAGGCGGCTGTCACATTCCTGGAGGGACTGCCGAACTACGTCTGCCAGGAACAGACTACGCGTTATGTCAGCGAAACGCGCCAGCCCAGTTGGAACGTCGCCGATGTCGTTTCCGCCGAAGTAGTTTACGACGATCACAGGGAAAGCTACCGCAACCTGGAAATCAACGGGAAGCCTACCAAGAAATCCCCGGAGGATTCCGGCGCCTGGTCGACGGGTGAATTCGGGACCATCCTGGGGAACCTCTTTGCGCCGCAATCCGCCGCCGATTTCAAGTACGTGCAAGAGGACACCGTCGCGCATCGCGCCACCTCGGTGTTCGACTTCAAGGTGACGCGGGTGCGTTCCAACTGGAGGATCTGGGTGCCCGGACAATATATCGTGCCCACCTACAAGGGCTCGGTCTGGATCGATAAGCAGACCGGCCAAGTGCTGCGAATCGAAATGCAGGCTAAAGAGGTCCCCGAAGCGTTCCCGGAGGTTACCGTTGAAACCGCCGTGGATTACGACACCATCAGCTTGGGCAGCGCGGAGAGGTTCCTGTTGCCGGTTCACGCGGAAGCCTTGAGCTGCTGGCGCAATTCCAACGAGTGCCAGCGCAACGTCATCGAGTTTCGTAATTATCACAAATTCGAGGGCGAGTCTGTGATCAAGTTCGAGCAGGAGCAGAAGTAATCCCGAACAGGGGCAAGTACTTCGCGGGAAGCTTCACCGGCCGCATACCGGCGTCCAGGAATATGTGCTTGGTTTCGCCCGACGCCAGCCGGCGGCCGCTGTGCGCATCGCGAATCTCATAGTGAAACTCCACCATGCGCTGGCTGGCCTTCGCCACCCAGGTCTTCACCGCAATCTCTTCGTCATAGCGCGCCGGATACAGATAGCGGCAGCGCGCTTCCACAACCGCCAGCAGGACGCCGTCGTCCGCTTCCATGTCGCGATAGCGGATGCCGGCAGCCCGGCAATACTCCACGCGTCCCAGTTCCATCCAGATCAAGTAGTTGGCGTAGTAGACCACGCCCATCTGATCCGTTTCGGCGTAGCGCACCCGGAAGATTGTCTCATGCGAGACGCCGGTCTCATGCGAACGAGGTTCGTCAGGCATTCGTCTTGTTCTTGCGGAGCTGCCTTATGTCTTTGGCCGTAAACAACATGTCGCTCGCGGGCATTCTGCGTTCCCGGCAGTAAGCCAGATACAGATAGCCATAGCTGCGGGTGATGTAGTCGGCGGTGGAAAAGCCGAGCAGCCGCGCAGTGCTGTCGATCCATCGCGGCGTGCCCTCGATCTCCATGTAGTTGCCGATCGGTGTCTCATCCAGTAAGACTTTGCCGGTGCTGGAGGCCTTCGCATACTCGGTGCGGAATTTCTCGTAGCGAAAAATGGGATGGTAGCCGATCTCGTTGAAGATCTGTTCCACTTTGAAAGCATCCGGCAGCAGCACTTCGATTTCGTGGCGTTTCTTGTACCGGCCCTGCTCGGACGGCCCTTTATAGGTAAGCAACGTGCGTGTGCCGGCGCGCCGCAAACGGATGAGCTTTCCATGGCTGCGCAGCGCCTTCGTGGAAGTGTCCAGCAGCACGTTGTATTCGTGCAAACGGCTTCTGGACACGCGGAAGCCCTGGTCGCGCAGAGCGCGGCGGATTTTACCCAAGTTTCCAGGAAGACGCAGTTTGATTTCGATTTCGAAGTTCACAGTTTTAAACTCATGTGATGGGAGGCCCAGCCTTCTATGAGAGCAGAACCGGGGCCGTTCTTACAAGCCGTAACAATTGTTTTGGAAGCGAAGGCGCCGTGGGACGCCGCTATACTGGAGTTATGGCGAGTCTGGTGAAACTGGCAGCCGCGCCAAAGCTCGACTTGGGACTCATGAAGGCCAAGCAGGACACGCTGTTCGGGATTCTGAAGCCGATGCGGCGCGTCATTATCGCGTATTCAGGCGGCGCCGATTCGGCGTACCTGGCATGGGCCGCGCACCGCGTGCTCGGCGTGAACGCCCTGGCCGTTACTGCGGATTCCGCTTCCATTCCCGAATCGCACAAGAACGACGCGGAGGCGTTTGCGCGCGAGTGCGGTTTCCGCCATGAATATATCGAGACGCGCGAGTTCGATAATCCGGAGTACATCAAGAACGATCCCAATCGCTGTTTCCACTGCAAGGACGAGCTCTTCACGCGCTTGGAAATTGTGGCGCGCGAGCGCGGCATCCAGCATATCGCCTACGGCGTGAATGTGGATGACCTGGGCGACTACCGGCCCGGTCAGCATGCCGCCAGATTGCATCAGGCTAAAGCGCCGCTGGTGGACGCCGGCCTGACCAAAGCAGAAATCCGCGAGCTGTCGCGCCTTACCGGCTTGTCCACGTGGGACCGTCCCGCAGCGGCCTGCCTCAGCTCGCGCATCCCTTACGGAACTCCCGTGACCATAGAAAATGTCAAGACTGTCGAGCGCGGCGAAGAGGCCATCCGCGCATTAGGCTTCCGCCAGTTCCGCGTGCGGTTCCACGGCAAACTGGTCCGCATAGAAATCGCCAAAGATGAACTCGCGATGGCACTCACGCCCGAAATGGCCCTGAGATTCGTTGAAATCTTCAAGCCGCTCGGCTTCCATTACGTGACTATCGATTTGGAAGGCTACCGGCAGGGCTCGCTGAACGCTGTTTTGGCCGACGCCGATCCGCATTAAGCTGGTTTCAAGCGCACAGCGCGGGACGCGCACGCCATATGAAAGAACCCATCGCGGCCCGCTGCGTTGTGCGCGATTAATTTCTGGTCCCGATGCTTTCGGTACGGCCCGCCAGCGGCTTTACAATCGATCCGCCGCATACGCCGACGCCCGTGTTCAGAAGCGCATTAAGCAGGTTGTAGAGTACCGCATAGACCACCTGTTCGCTTACCGGCTGTTTGCCCGGCATGCGAAACGAAGCGGGCAGCTCTTTGGAGATTTGCAGCCGCACCGAATCCGGCAGCATGTGTCCCGACCGGTCCTTTTGGTTGGCGAGCGACATGGGCGTTTGCAGCACCGCGCCGGTCTTTCCGTCCACGTAAAACTGGCAGCGCGAAAACCAGCCCAGGTTGCCGGGGTCGGCCGCGTCGAACAGCAGCAGCGGCGCTTGGCGGTCAATGGCCGACAGATGCAGGTTCATGGATCGCTGGCTTTCCTCGATCCGATACTCGAAACCCGCCTGCTTGGCGATGTTCGCTATAAAATCGGGATCCAGCTCCAGCAGGAGGAATTTGTGCGCCCCCGCCAGCAACACTTGCATAAACTTCATTGTATCGCCCAGGCCCAGCCGCAGGTCGCGATATAATGTGAAAGGAGTTATCCACTTGTCCATTCGAAGTTTTTTGCGCTTGAGCGCCCATATCCAAATGCTGCCTGTGCTGGAGAGCGGCGAAGAAACGCTGGTGGGCGGCCAGGCCGTCATGGAAGGCGTCATGATGCGCGCGCCCCACAGCTACTGCGTCGCGGTGCGCAAGCCGAATGGCGAAATCGTTACCGAGCAGAGCCCGCTTCCGCGCATCTCCGAAAAATATCCGATCTTCAAGCTGCCCATTCTGCGAGGCCTGGGAACGCTCGGCCACGCCATGGCGCTGGGTGTGAAGGCGCTGCAATTCTCGGCTAACGTGGCGCTAGGTGAAGAAGCCGCCAAACAGAACGAGAAGGCGCCCGAGCTAACCGGTTGGGTGATGGCCGCGCCGCTGGTTTTTTCACTGCTGTTTTTCCTGTTCATGTACAAGTTCGTGCCGCTCTTCCTGGCCACTCAGCTGGGCAAGGCGGTTCCATCGCTCCATGGCCGCTTCGCCGTGAACATGATGGACGGCCTGATCCGCCTGGTGATTTTCCTCGCGTTCCTCATCATTATTTCGCGCATGAAGGACATCCGGCGGATGTTCCAATATCATGGCGCGGAGCACAAAGTGGTGTTCAATTTCGAGTCGGGCCAGCCGGTGACGGTGGAGAATGCTCAGAAGTTCGTCACCTTCCATCCGCGCTGCGGAACCAGCTTTCTGCTGCTGGTGATGGTGCTCGCCATTGTGGTCTACCCGCTGCTGCCATTTGACGGTTTTGCCGCCAAGCTGATCGCCCGCATCGCGCTGCTTCCGCTGATCGTGGGTGTCAGCTACGAGTTAATCCGGTATGCGGCCCGGCACCGGCAAGGTTTGATGGCCGCGCTTACCGCGCCCGGGCTATGGCTGCAGCGCGTGACCACGCAGCCGCCGTCCGACGAACAAGCGAGCGTCGCCATCCACGCGCTGGACGGCGCCATGCAGCTTGAAGAAGCGCAAGGCGGCGAGTTGGTGATCGCGTAACACGTCGGGCTTAGCTGGATCCGCCATGCAATTTTCGCAAAGGCTCAACGATATGGAGGCGCGGTTCGACGCCGTTACCCGCCAGATGGCGGACCCGGCCGTCATCGCCGATGGCGAAGCCTATCGCAAAATCGCGAAGACGCGCTCGGAACTGGAAGACGTCGTAGCCAAGTATCAGGACTATAAGCACGCCAAGCGAAACTACGACGAAGCGCGCTCCATGCTGGAAGATCCCGATCCCGAGCTGCGGCAGATGGCCAACGATGAAATAGCGCGGATGGAGCCGGAACTGGTGCGCATCGAAGAAAATTTGAAGGTGCTGCTGCTTCCCAAAGACCCGCTGGACGAGAAGAACATCGTGCTCGAAATCCGCGCAGGCACCGGCGGCGACGAAGCCACGCTGTTCGCGGCCGAGGTGTTCCGCATGTACACCCGCTATGCCGAATCGCAGCGCTGGCGCGTGGAAGTGACGTCGGCCAGCGAGTCCTCTGTGGGCGGCCTGAAAGAAGTCATCGCGCTCATCAGCGGAAACAAAGTCTACAGCCACCTGAAGTACGAAAGCGGCGTTCATCGCGTGCAGCGCGTGCCGGCCACCGAGCAGCAGGGCCGCGTGCATACGTCCGCCATCACCGTCGCGGTGCTGCCCGAAGCCGACGATGTGGAAATCAAGCTGGAAGCCAAGGACGTGCGGATCGATACGTTTTGTTCGTCGGGGCCGGGCGGCCAGTCCGTCAATACCACTTACTCCGCCGTGCGCCTCACGCACCTGCCCACGGGCCTGATCGTGTCCTGCCAGGACGAAAAATCGCAGATCAAGAATCGCGCCAAGGCCGAGCGCGTGCTGCGCTCGCGGCTCTATGAAATCGAGCTTCAGAAGCAGCGCGAACAGATCGGCGCGGAACGGCGCAGCATGGTTGGCTCGGGCGATCGCAGCGAAAAGATCCGCACCTACAACTTCCCGCAGAACCGCGTCACCGATCATCGCATCGGCCTAACTCTCCACCAATTGGACTTAGTGATGGAGGGCCGCTTGGATCCGCTGATCTCCGCGCTCACCGAGTACTATCAGACCGAGAAGTTGAAAGAGCAGGGCGAAGCGGCCTAGCGCTTCAATGACTATTTTGACCGCTCTCCTCCAGGGCACCAAGCTGCTGGAAGAGGAGACCGTGTCCGCCCCGCGACTCACCGCCGAAGTTCTTCTTACCCATGCATTGCAGCGCGAGCGAAGCTATCTGTACGCGCATCCCGAAGAAGAGCTGACCGAGATCGCCTGGATCCATTACGGCCGCTATCTGCACGAGCGGCTGAAGGGCAAACCGACGCAATACATCACGGGCCGTCAGGAATTTTACGGCCGCGATTTCCGCGTGACGCCGGACGTCCTGATCCCGCGCCCGGAGACCGAGCACTTAGTCGAGGCAGCCATCGCTCGCATTCAGCCTCGCGATCTGGTCGTTGATGTCGGCACCGGCTCCGGCGCAATCGCGATCAGTCTCGCGCTCGAAACCGCCGCTCACGTTTTCGCCACCGACATTTCGACGGCAGCGTTGAATGTCGCCCAATCCAACGCTCAGCAGCTCTCGGCACCCGTCGGTTTTCTCGCGTGTGATCTTCTCGACGCCCTGCGCGACAGCAGCATCAACGTCCTGGTCTCGAACCCGCCTTACGTCCCGCGGACCGACCAACCCAGCCTCCAACGCGAAGTCCGCGACTACGAGCCGCACGTCGCACTTTTCGCCGGACCCACCGGCCTTGAGATTTACGAACGACTGATCGTGGAAGCAGCTCGCGTGCTTCGTCCGCATGGCTGGCTGCTGCTCGAACTCGGATACAATTCTTTAGTCCCGGTGCGCGCGATGCTGGAACAAGGGTGGAGCGACATCGACATTGTCCCCGACCTGGCGGGTTTCCCCCGCGTCCTCGCCGCTCGAATGGCTCGGTAAACCGCAGCCAGGAAGATCAGCCACAGATTCACACTGATGAACACGGATTGAGGACAATTGAGCTATCTGCGTTTATCTGTGTTCATCGGTGGCCCAATCGCTTGTGCCATATGAAGACCTACTTCCACGTCGACATGGACGCCTTCTTTGTCTCCGTCGAAGAGCTCTTCGATCCGTCGCTCAAGGGCAAACCGGTGGTCGTTGGTGGGCAGGCCAACCAGCGCGGCGTCGTCTCGGCCGCTTCCTATGCCGCGCGCAAGTTCGGAGTTCATTCCGCCATGCCGCTCCGCACCGCCTATCGCCTCTGCCCGCAAGCCATTTTCGTGGACGGCCATCCCACGCGCTATCGCGAGTACTCAGGCAAGGTATTCGAAGTCCTCAAGAGCTTCTCGCCGCAAGTGGACATGGCGTCCGTCGACGAAGCCTACATGGATCTCACCGGCACCGAGCGCCTGCATGGGCCGCCGCTCTCCGCCGCGCACCGCCTGCACGACGCCGTCAAACGCGAGACCGCACTCAATTGCTCCATCGGCATCTCGGCCTCGCGTATGGTGGCCAAAGTAGCTTCCGATCAAGCCAAGCCTAACGGCGTTCTCTGGGTGCTGCCGGGCGAAGAGGCGCGTTTTCTGGCCCCGCTCGATGTCCGAAAGATCCCCGGCGTCGGCAAAGTCACCGAAAAGAATCTGCAAGCCTGGGGCGTTCGCAAAGTGGGCGATCTGGCCGCGCTCGATGAGGATTTCCTGCGCCAGCATCTCGGCCAGTGGGGCTTGGCGCTGGCCGGAAAATCGCGCGGCATGGACGCGGGCGGCTGGTTCGATCATGAAGTGGGCGACGACAGCACGCCCAAATCCATCAGCCACGAGTTCACCTTCAACGAAGACACGGCCGATTCGGATGCACTGGAATCCACGCTCGCGCGGCTCTCCGAAATGGTGGCGCGCCGCCTGCGCGAGCACGATCTGCACGCGCGCACGGTGCAACTGAAGCTTCGTTATTCCGATTTCACCACCATCACCCGCGCGCATTCCTTCGATCACGGTACGCAGCTCGACACCGAAATCTTCCAGCAAGTGCGTGCGCTTTTTCGAGCCAATCGCAAGTCCAACGCCACCGTGCGTTTATTGGGTGTGCAAACCTCGGGCCTCAAACCGGCCGCAGGCCAGCTCAACATGCTCGACGAAGAAAGTACAAACCGCTGGCGCAAAGCAATGACTGCAGTGGATAAGATGCGCGACAAATTCGGTGAAGAGAGCGTCTCGCTCGCCACCGGACTGAAAGGCCGCTTCCGCGAACGCGTGCATGAGAATCCCGCGGGTCTCCCTGGTAAGACGCCGGGTAAAACTCCGCGCAAAGGCGGCGAGCGCTAAACTAGCATCAGGCACACCTGGAAATGAAACAACTTATCGAAGACATCGCGAAGGCTCTGGTTGATTTGCCCGACGAGGTCACCGTTAGCGAAGTGAAGGGCGAGCAGATCACTGTGCTGGAGTTAAAAGTCGCCGCCAGTGACCTGGGCAAGGTCATCGGCAAACAGGGCCGCACCGCGCGATCCATCCGCACGCTGCTGGGCGCGGCGGGCATGAAGCTGAACCGCCGGTTCACGCTCGAGATCTTGGAATAAGCCCTGAAGGTCGTCACCATCGCCCGTCTGCTTCGGGCGCGCGGAAACAAGGGAGAGTTGGCCGCGCTCGCGCTCACCAGCCAGCCCCATCGCCTGAAGAGTGTTTTCGTCAACCAGACTCCCATGGAGGTGGAGAACACCTGGATGCATGGCGATCATCTGATCTTCAAGTTCCAGGGCGTGGACACGATTTCGGACGCGGAAAAGTTGGCGGGCGCTGAAGTTTCCATCCCGTTCGAACAGCGCGCCACGCTTGCTGAGGACGAAGTCTATCAGTCCGATCTCATCGGTTGCGAAGTTGTCGACGCCACCGGCCGCTCGCTTGGCCTGGTCACCGATATCCAGGAAACCGGCGGCGCGCCTTTGCTCCAAGTCGGCGACCTCCTCATCCCTTTCGCCAAATCAATCTGCGTCACTGTTGACCCTGCAAACAGACGAATCGTCGTCAATCTCCCAGATGGTCTGCTAGACCTAAACGTGCCTGGCCCCCCAACCCCCAATCCCTAGCCCCCATGGTTTTCCGCATCCTGACCATCTTCCCCGACTTCTTCCAAGGCCCCCTCCAGTTCGGCGTCGTCGCCAAAGCCACCGAAGCCGGTTTGATCCAGATCCACATCCATGACCTCCGCGCCTGGACGCATGACCGGCATCGCACCGTTGACGACCGCCCTTTCGGCGGCGGCGAAGGCATGCTGCTCAAGCCCGCTCCCATCTTCGAAGCCGTCGAGAGCATTTGGCCCGAGCGCCAAACGAATCAGCGCCTCATCCTGCTCTCGGCGCAGGGCCGGCGCTTCACACAGGAAACTGCCCGCCGCTTAAGTCAATATGACGAGATCTTCCTCATCTGCGGCCGATATGAAGGCGTGGACGAACGCGTGGCCGAGCACCTGGCCGACGAGGAGCTTTCCATTGGCGATTTCGTCCTCAGCGGCGGCGAACTCGGCGCTGCCCTGGTGCTGGATTGCGTCGCGCGCCTGCTCCCGGGCGTCCTGGGCAACAAGGATTCAGCGCTTCACGAATCCTTCAGCGAGGCAGGCTTGGAGGCGAGCCTCCTGGATTGTCCGCAATACACCCGCCCCGCCGAATTCCGCGGCTGGAAGGTTCCAGAAGTACTATTGAGCGGCAACCACGAGGAGATCCGGAACTGGCGCCGGCAGGCCGCCCGCGACAAGACTGCGAAGAACCGTCCGGATCTACACTCCTAAGGCCAGATCTATTACAATGAGAATTCAAGGATTTGTCACATGCCGAACCCCCTACTGACCAAAGTGGTCGCTAAACACCTCCGTCCGGTGCCGGAATTCCGCCCAGGCGACACCATCCGTGTCCACGTAAAGATCAAGGAGGGCGACAAAGAGCGTCTCCAGGCTTTCGAAGGAACTGTGATTGCCCGCAACAACTCGGGGCTCGGCGCCACGGTCACCGTGAGAAAGGTCAGCTTTGGCCAAGGGGTGGAGCGCATCTTCCCGTTGCATGCCCCCGTGATTGACCACATCGATGTGGTGCGCACAGGCCGCGTGCGCCGGGCCAAGCTCTATTATCTGCGAGAGCTCAAGGGTAAAGCAGCGCGTCTCCGCGAACGCGACTAGCTTTGCTCACGGGCTCCGTTCCGCCGACCGGATCGGCGAATCCGCCTACCGATGAGATGCCAGGCTAAGTACGAGAACGAAGCCCGGGCGCAGGGTTTCCACAACATCGCCGGTGTCGATGAGGTAGGACGTGGCGCTTTGTTCGGGCCGGTATTTGCAGCCGCCGTCATTCTCTCGCCCGGCCGTCCCATCCGGGGCCTGCGCGATAGCAAGATGTTAGACGCCGAGCGCCGCGAGGTTTTGGCCGTGCGGATTCGCGAGCGCGCCATCGCGTGGTCCGTGGCGGCGATCGACGCCTTCGAAATCGACCGCATCAATATTCTCCAGGCCTCGCGCCTGGCCATGCGCCGCGCCATCGAACGGCTCAACCCGGCGGCGGATTATCTGCTGGTGGACGCTGTCACGGTGGATCTGCCGCTCACCCAGCGGGCTCTCATCCACGGCGACGCTTTATCGCAGTGCATTGCCGCCGCTTCCATCCTGGCAAAGGTGGAACGCGACGCCTGTATGCGCGAGTGGGATCTGGTCTTCCCGCAGTACGGTTTGAAGAACCACAAAGGATATTCGACAGACGAGCATTGGAAGGCGCTTGAGACTCACGGGCCCACGCCCATGCATCGCTTCAGCTTCTGGCCGGTGCGCGAGCACTCCCCGCATACCGTTTGGACCGGCTATCCGCGCCAGGGAGATCTCTTTGGGCCGGAACCGCTTACTGACGTGCGCGGCTCAGAACCGAGCCCGGTTGCAGAGGATGCCGCATGCGCCCGCTAGAACCGCGCTTGCCGAGCTTTCAGGAGCCGGGCGAGGCGCCTGTGCACCTCAGGCACACCTGGGTTCACAAGCTCGGCATTCTACTGTTCATCATCGTTTGTTTTGAGGTAGGAGCGTTCCTGACGGTGTTTCCCTGGACGCCGCAATGGGACAGCAACTCGATGGCGAATCTTTTCCCGTTCCTGCGCGATGTTTGGACCAGCTCCTATTTCCGCGGCGCGCTTAGCGGCCTGGGGCTGCTCAATGTATATATCTCGCTTGGGGAGGTGTCGCGCCTCCGCAGGTCGGGTGGATCGCGGCCGCCTGCCGATAGTCTCCCGCCGCCTGATAAACTAAGGACATCGACGTTATGAAACCAACCTCGGATCGTGGAAAAACGGCAGCGACGGACGATCTGTCGGCGCCCCTGGCGGCGTCACCGGCGAACCCGGCTGTGAAGCCGGAGTCTCCGCGCGGGACGATCGCGGAATGGACCATCACCATTCTGCTGTTGCTGTTCGGCACCACCACGCTGGTTCAGGCCTTTGTGATTCCCACCGGTTCCATGGAAGACACGCTGCTCATAGGAGACCACCTGCTGGTGGATAAGCTGGCCTATGCGCCTTCGGGCGGTTTCAGCAAGTACATCCTGCCCTATGAAAACCCCAGGGACGGCGACATCATCGTCTTCCGCTATCCCGTGGACATCAGTCAGACCTTCGTCAAGCGCGTGGTCGGCGTGGCTGGCGATCATATCAAGATTATCGACCAGCAGGTTTATCGCAACGGGAAGAAGCTCACCGAGCCTTACGTGGTTCACAAAAGTACCTACGGGGATTCGTTCCGCGATAACTTCCCGAACAGCGAGGCTAATTTCACGCTGCTGGACCGCGGCCGCGACATGCTGGCCAGCAACGTGGTGAACGGCGAAGTGGTGGTGCCGCCCGATTCTTTCTTCGCCATGGGCGACAATCGCGATAATTCGCTCGACAGCCGTTATTGGGGCTTTGTCCCCCGGGAGAACATCATCGGCAAGCCGCTCATCATCTACTGGTCCTACAATGCCAGTACCGAGAGCCTGGCCAGTTCCTCGGTGACCAGCCTGCTGAGTCATTTTCTGGACCTCACCGAACATTTTTTCACCAAGACCCGCTGGGATCGAACCTTCCGCCTGATCCATGGCTACTACAACTACAACTAAGCCGGCGCAGCCCGCGGCCCCCGGATCCAAGCCCGCGCGGCGCAACTCGGTGGCCGAGTGGGCCATCACCATTTTGGTTCTGTTGTTCGGAACCTCCACCATCGCGCAGCCCTTCGTAATTCCGACCTCGTCGATGCATAACACGCTGCTCACCGGCGACCATCTCATCGTCGACAAGCTGGCCTACGCGCCCGCCGACGCCGTGAGTAAGTATTTGCTGCCCCATCAGGACGTGAAGCGCGGCGACATCATCGTGTTCCTGCATCCTACGCTGAACGTAAATTACGTGAAGCGCTGCATCGGCCTGCCGGGCGATCGCATCAAGCTGGCCGGCAAACGCGTCTTCGTCAATGGAAAGCCTTTGGAAGAACCGTACGTCATCCATCAGGACGATTCATCGCTCTATCGCGACAACTTCCCGCAAGGCCAGCCTGAATATATCCAAGATCCGAAGATGGCGGAGCGGACTTACCAGATGCTGCACGACGACGTGGCGAATGGCGAGCTCGTCATTCCCGAAGGCAACTACTTCGCCATGGGAGACAATCGCGACAACTCGCTCGATAGCCGCTACTGGGGCCTGGTGCCGCGCGACAATATCGTGGGCAAACCAGTGCTGGTTTTTTGGTCTTACGATGCGCCTACCCAGGATCTAACCGACTACAACCTGCATCATCTCTTCGATCTGGCCACTCACTTTTTCACCAAGACTCGCTGGAACCGCACGCTGAAGTTAATCCGCGGTTATCACGATTACCCTGGCTAATTCACGGATGCCGAAACCAAACCATTACTACGGCCTGATCTTGGCCGGAGGCCGAGGTACGCGCTTCTGGCCCCGCAGCCGGCGTGCGCACTCCAAGCAAGTGTTGCGTTTTCTGGGTGAACGATCGCTGATCCAGCAGACCGTGGACCGGCTCAGTCCGGCGATCCCACCGCAGCATCTTTGGGTTCTAACCAACGATCATCTGCGCGCCGAGATTGTGCGGCAGTTGCCGGAAGTTCCGAAGAATCAGATCCTGGCGGAGCCGGCGCAACGCAACACCGCGCCCGCCATCGGCCTGGCGGCCCACATTCTGCAGTCCATCGACCCCCGTGCGGTGATGGGCGTCTTTCCTTCCGACCATGTCATCGCCAAGCCCGCGCGCTATCTTCAATTCGTCCGATCCGCGTTGCGCGCCGCCGCCGGCGGCAAGATCGTCGTGCTCGGTATCCAGGCGCGCTGGCCTGAGACCGGCTATGGATACATCGAGTTTCCCAAGAACGTGCAGGCCGGATCGCGCGTGCCGGTTCCGGTGCTCCGCTTTCGCGAGAAACCGGATCTAAAGGCGGCGCGCCGGTACGTAAAGGCGGGGAACTTTTTTTGGAACGCGGGCATGTTCTTTTGGAAAACTTCGGTGCTGCTTAACGCGCTCCGGGAATACTTGCCCAAAACCGCGACGCTGCTTGCGAGCCTGCCTGAGTTCTCCAATCGGCGCTTCCCCGCGAAGCTGAAAGAAGCTTTCCCGCACTGCGAGAACATCTCCATCGATTACGCGGTGATCGAGAAATCGCGGCAGGTGGTAGGATTTGCAACCGACGATTTCGGCTGGAACGACGTCGGTAGCTGGAACGCGGTTTACGAGTTGCTGGCGCGCGACGAAAACGGCAATGTCTTCCGCGGCGAAGCTCTGGCGCGGTCCAGCTCAGGCAACTACGTGGACGCCCAAGGCAAATTAATCGCGCTGTTGGGCGTGAACGATCTGGTGGTGGTGGATACGCGGGATGCGCTGCTCATCGCGGACCGCTCCCGCTCGCAGGAAGTGGGCGACATCGTCAAGGAACTGGAAAAACAGCACCACCACCTACTGTGACGGCTTAGGCCCGATCACCTCGGGCAACCAATTCACCGTCGCTGCCGGCATGTTCTCGTTGAACCATCGGAGAATCCGCTCGAACCGATCGCGAATGTGCTGTGGATCGTGGAATCCGTGTCCTTCGCCCCCATAAAGAATGAATTCCGTCTTCACCCTCATCGTCTTCAACGCGTGCCAAAATTCATAAGATTGCGCCGGCGGGCACTCCGCGTCCCTGTCGCCCACCATCACCAGTGTCGGCGTCTCGACGTTCTTGATGAAATTGATCGGCGAACTTTTCGCGTACACCCCCGGATCGTCATACACCGACGCGCCGAAATAGGGAATCATCCATTGGTCGATCCCGTTCTCTCCGTAATAGCTCTGCCAGTTCGCGATGCCCGCGCCGGCGAACGCCGCGCGGAAGCGATGCGTCTGCGTCACGGCCCACATGGTCATGTAGCCGCCGTAACTCCAACCGGCGATACCAATGCGTTTGTCATCCACCGGATAATTCTTCACCACGGAGTCCACGCCGGCCAGAATATCGTCCAGATCGCCGTGCCCAAAATCCTTTACGTTGGCGAGCGTGAACTGTTCGCCTTGCCCATAACTGCCGCGCGGATTGGGCATGAAGACGAAGTAGCCTTGCCCGGAAAACAACTGCAGGGGCAGTCCAGGCCGCGGCCAACTCGACCGAACCACCGACGCCGGACCGCCGTGAACATCCACCACCATCGGATATCGTTTCGAGGGATCGTAAGGTTCGGGAAGCGTCAGCCAGCCCTGCACCTGGAGGTCGCCGCTCTTCCAGGCGATAGCCTTCACCTCGCCCCAGGCGCGTTTCTGCGTCTCGTTCGAGTGCGTGATCTGCTGCCATTTGCCGGTGCTTCCGGCCCACACTTCCGGCGGCCGGCTCCAAGAGTTGCGCACCACCGCGCTGGTCCCGGCATCGCCTGAAAACAGCACCGTCTCCGCGCCCTCCCACAATGTCTCCGTGCTCCCCGATGCCAGATCAAGCGTCGTAATCGCGGAGTTTCCAGTCACATTCTCGCCGAACAGAATTTGCTTCGACGACGCCGACCATTGAAACCAATTGGGCGACGACTTTCGATTCTCCGTCAGATCGCGCGGCGTCCCGCCCTCAGCCGGCAGCGCATAAATGTCGCCGCCGATCACGCCTTCGTCGCTCATCAACCCGCCGATAAAGCCGATGGTCTTGCCGTCGGGCGACCATCGCACGTGTGCCACCTGCATGGGCGGTTTGAGAATGTGGCGCACCGCTCCCGACTCTGCGTCAATCGTATACAGCTCTGCGATATACCAGTTGTCGTCGCCATCGCCGGGTGCAGCCAGGTACGCCAGATTCTTGCCGTCGGGCGACCAGTCAAACTCGTACACATACATGTCGGCGGGTGAAATGGATCGCAACGCGCCCGTGCCCACGTTCACCACCGCCAGGCGCTGCTCGACAGTTTTTGATCGAATGACGCCCGTGTCCGGCGCGGTCGCCTCGGTTGGCCCGGGCACGCGGGTGATGCCTTCTATCCGAAGTAGCGCGATGTTCGTGCCATCCGGCGACCAATGCGGATCCGCCGCGTAGCCTTCGAGATTTCCGACCTTGCGAGCTTTAGCGCGTCCCGCGCTCCCCGCTACGTACAATTGCATCTGGCCGTGCGATTCGGCATCGGAGAGAAACGCCAGCCGGCCATCCTGCGACCAAGCCAGCCCTTGCACCATCGCGGCCGGATCGCCGATGCGTCTGGTGGCGGCAGAATCGTGCAGATCCTTGACGTATACGGAAAGGATCGCGGGTTCGTTCGGGAGCTTGCCGGGCGCCGTTTCGATCCAGGCCACCCGGCTGCCGTCCGCAGAGAGCGCTACCTCGCGAAACTCATGCAGCGCGGAAAGCGAATCGAGCGAGGCATCGATGGAGGGGGGCGCCGCTGTCAGCCCAGTAGAGGCCAACAGCAGCGCTGAGGAAAAAATAGTGAAGCGCAAACTAACAGTAGTATAGCTTGAGCCTACTGCGCTGGCGCAGGGCCCCGGTGCATCATCGGACGGCCTTCTTTAACGGCGTAATCCGACGGCACCGCAAACAGCGCAGGGTCCGGCTCAGCCCGGGAGATGGCATTTAACTGATACACGGAATCGCCAAACCGCGGATCGCTGGTCTTGCTCATCACCACCACCTGCAGGTCCGGAGAATACCAGGTTTCGGTAACAATATCGATCTCCTTCTCGTTGCCTTCTTTACCTGCCGGGATGACCCGTGTAATACGCTTGCCTTGCGCGTTGACGCCTTGAATCAACTGGGTGCCCAGATCGTCGGTCTTCACGGATGCGAGACTTCTCTCAGGACGCGCTTTGGCGTCGGTGGGACGCGCGGCCGGCATCGGCGTCGACCGAACCGTTTTTCTCGCCGGATCAAGCACATGGCTCATGCCCGCCACCGGATCGTAGATCATTACCGTTCTGCCCGCGCCAGGGCCCGCCGAGAGCGCCCCGATGGCCCCAAAGGACCGCTCCGTGCGCGTCCGCCCCTGGCTATCGCGCGTGATGGAGCCCGTGGTGGTCCGCTGGATATGATCGCCGGTTGAGAGCGTCTGAGTGAACTGCGTGACCGCCTGAGCGGAATAAGGCGAGCCTTGCACCACCTTGTTGGACATGCCGAATTCCGGCCGAACCAAGGCAAAATCACCTCGTTCCATGCGCGGACCCGGCCGCTGACCAAATAAGCTCGCAGTAATAAGACTGGCAATGGAAATGATCGATAACCGACAAATCATGGATGTCTCCTTTTTATTGCACCAACCGTACGCCACGCGCCAAACCATCCTGGCCCAGCAGAAGCTCGGCTTGCACGCTCGACTCTGTTCGCTCCTCACCCACGGGAACGCCCATTAACTGCAACGACGAAACCGGCATTTGAACCCGCACTACCATCGCGGTTTCCAACATGGGTAACGCCTCGGCTTCGGGCAACGGATAAAAGCTTGCATCGGCCTCTTCCTCCATTGCGGGAGCAACGGCGTTCGCCGCCAGGGGGGGAACCGGAGCCGGTTTCGGATTCTCGTTGTGAATCCACACCGCTAATGCGATCCCAGCCGCGGCCGCCAAGCTGAACGCCGGCATCCAGGCCATAAGCGTCCGACGCCGGTGGTGCCTTCGAAACTCGGCTTTGAGCTGTTCTTCCACCTGGCGCGGCGCTTCACTGGGACCCTCCGCCGCCAGCGCCCGCAGACCTTCCAAAAGCTCTCGCTGAGCTGGGTCTAAATAATGGGGTTCGTTCATACCGCACACCTTTCGCTCGCTCGCAGCTTTTCGGCCAACAGCGCCCTCGCCCGATGCAGCCGCGATCGCACCGTTCCAATGGCGCATCCCAGTACGCTAGCCGCCTCGGCGTAATCTCGCTCGTGCAAGTCGCAAAGCACCACCACTTCGCGGTAGGCCGGCGGCAACGCCAATACCGCACGGCGCAGCGTCTCGAGGCGCTCGTTCTGCGCCAGGTCGCCGAAAATATCCTGTTCCGCCGCCACCTCTCCCGCTTCGTCCAATATCGTTAAATAGGGCCTCTCCCGCTCCAGAGCCCGCAGCACGAAATTCCGGGCGATCCCATAGAGGAACGCCGCTACCGAGCCGCGCTCGCTGTCGTAGCGAGCCCCCGATTTCAGCACCACTACGAATACGTCCTGCGTCACCTCTTCGGCAATTTCCGTCTTCCCGCTCATCTGGAGCGCGTATCGATACACCAAGCCTTGCTGTCTGCGATAGAACTCGATGAATGCCTTTTCGTCGCCGCCTGACAACAGCCGAAGCAGATCGCCATCACTATGGGACGGGGATTCCAGCATTAGTTGATTGCGGCGATCCGCATCGGCCTTTGATGATGATTCCGCCCGGCGCGCGGAAAGGTTCCAAATATTTACTCCGGTCATAATCACCCCGGCTCCCGCAGGGTCACAATCGTCGCGCCCCAGCCCCCGGCCTCCACCGGTGCATCCGAAAAGCTTGCAACAAAAGGCGTCTTACTCAAGATCGAC
>Ga0302326_10000509_pt1 | contig 108429 bp, 83 predicted proteins | sample Palsa_T0_3_FD_202264 | JGI IMG/M metagenome (GOLD analysis project Ga0302326, IMG submission 202264) | Peat permafrost microbial communities from Stordalen Mire near Abisko, Sweden - Palsa_T0_3 | ecosystem: Environmental > Terrestrial > Soil > Palsa > Peat permafrost | place: Sweden: Abisko... | reverse complement strand
AGATACAGCGGGTGGTGGGCGCACTCGATGATTTCAGCGTGATCGTTGAACTGCCGGATTGCCCGACGAAGCTTCTTGGCGCCGAGTTCACTGGATTTGGTGATGAAGATGTAATGCGCGCGCCGGAGATTGGCGATTGGTTCGCGCAGCGTGCCGCGCGGCAGCAGGTAGTGGTTGCCGAACGGATTGTTCCGATCCACCAGACAAATGTCGAGGCGACTCTTCAGTGCGAGATACTGGAACCCATCGTCGAGCAGGAGCGTGTCGCAACCGAATTTGGAGATGGCATAGCGGCCACTCTTGACGCGATCCTTGTCCACGAGGACGACGACATCCTTGAGGTTGGAGGCCAGCATGTAAGGTTCGTCACCAGCCTGGTCGCTGTCGAGGAGCAACGACCGACCGTCGGACACAATTTTGGGTGGGATACTGTCCTCGCGAAACGTGACCTTCGCGACAAAACGCTGCCAGAGCGGGCGCGGTGTGCTCTTGTAGCCGCGCGAGAGGATGGCGACGCGGCGGCCACGCTGTTGCAATGCGCGCGCGAAGACTTCGACCACGGGCGTCTTGCCCGTGCCGCCGACGCTGAGATTGCCGATGCTGACGACCTGGCACCCGAGGGTGTGGTCGCGAAAGATGCGATGACGCCAGAGTCCCAATCGGACTTGAACGCCCACCTGATAGACCTTGGACAGGCCCAACAAGACCGTGCTGGTGAGCCGCGCGGGTAGATCACGACGACGTTCGAAAATGACATCGAGCAGGTATTGCTCGACGGTCTCAGTCCATTGCCACATGTGCGCCTATAGTGCCGCAGCGTGGGGAGAGGGTCAAGCCAACCGGCTGGAACAACTGTTCCTGAGGGTGCACATTACCACCGTAGAAACGAGAACGCCCAACCAGTCTTTGGTTGGGCGCCTCATTGAAAAGAGGTTTTCGTTACCGGCTACTTGCGACGTCTGACAAACAGGAACGAAACCATGCCCGCCAAGGACAATACAATCGTACTCGGCTCGGGAATCTGCGAGAAAGTTTGGTTGATGATGGTGATCGCGGCGAAATCGCTCGGCGGATTGCCATCACTGACGTCGTCAGGATTGCCAGAAACAAAGATATCTTTTTCAATCCAAATCTTGCTCTGAGCGTTGCTGAAAATGGCCGTGCTCTGACCAGTTTGAAGAGGAGCCGTCGCACCTGCTTCGCTCAGATTGAGGTTGGCAATATTACCGGTTCCGAACCCGTTGGTGAAGATGCTTTCGGAGACTTCTGCAAGTCCGTTCCCGGACGCGCTACCCGTGAAAGACAAATGAACATCCGATATTAGCATGTTCGAATTTGTCACCGCTGCGGAAAACATCAGGGTGACATCTTTGATGGTGGTGCCTGTGGCAACAAGTGGCAACTGAATCGTGACACCAAATCCCACTTGATTTGACAACGCAGATAACACGAGGTCGCTGGCTACGAGGTCATCGCCCATATTCCCGTCCGTGTCGACGTAGCTAAAACCGAAATTACTGAAAAGCTTGTCGCCGATTTGAACGGAGGTAGCGTTGGTGCCCACCAAAGCCGAGAAATTAATTGAGCCGCCACCGCTCAGATTGGTGACTTGCGCCCAACTACTCGTGGCAGCAATGCCCAAGAGAATTGTTGAGAACACAATTACTCGCAACTTGCAGGGGTATCCCTCGATTGAGTTCATATTTTCCTGTATCCCTAAAATTTTCTCGCCAAAACATTCGTCGCAAATTGCCACCCACCAAACCCAAAAGAGTGGTCTCACATCGCGCGCGCATACTAGTAAAACTGGTGTGCCAAGTCAAGCTTTGAACGCAACTATTTGTAGTCACGGCATTTCCTTGCTGAAATGGTTGCGATGAATGGCAGGATTTATCACGTAACTACCACGGCATAAATATGATATATGTATAGATGCCGCTTCTGTGAATTGGTCGGTTGGCAGCTTGCAGTGGGACTTTTTTATCGCATCTAGGTAACCACCCGAAAATCGATTTGGCGTTTAACCAAATCCACACGCTCCACTTGCACGCGGAGTTCATCGCCAATCTTGATGACCCGCTTCGTCCGACGCCCCACGAGACGTTCGAGCTGCTCATCGTATTGATAGAAATCGTCTTCCAGACGTGACACGTGAACGAGACCCTGCATCAAGCTTTCGGGTAACTCAACGAAGAACCCAAAATTCCTCACGGTACATACCACGGCATCCATCACGTCCAGTTTCCCCCGCGTCAATTGGAGGTGGAAGTATTCCAGCTTTTTCAATTCGACAGATTCTTCTTCCGCCTCGCCGGCCACCCGCTCGGTGCGCGAAATTCGTTCGGCATCGCTGGTCAATTCCTGGAGACCGTAGCGGCGCACGTTTTCGCCCGGACTGAGCAACGAACGCAAGGTGCGATGCACGATCAAGTCAGCGTACCGGCGGATGGGTGACGTGAAATGCGTGTAGAACTTCTTGGCCAAACCGTAATGTCCCACCGGATTGAGCGAGTACCGCGCTTGCTTTAAGGAGCGCAGCAGCGCCAGGTTGATGGCGTACTCTTCGGGTTTGTGTTCCACCTGTTTCAGCAGCTTCTGCAATTCCTGCCGGTGGGTAACATCGCCCACCTTGTAACCGAAACTTTGGGCATACTGACGAAAGTCGCGCAGCTTCTCCAGATCAGGGTCTTCGTGGATCCGATAGATGCAGGGAATCTGTAACTGGCAGATATGTTTTGCGACCGCTTCGTTGGCCGCGAGCATGAACTCTTCGATGAGTTGATGGGAGGCGTCGTAATAGATCTTCTCGATGTGCGTCGGTTTGCCGTTCTTGTCGAGGCGCACCTTCACTTCGGGAAATTCCAGATTCAGTGAGCCTCGGGCAAAACGCTGCTGGCGCAGTTGCGAGGCCAGCCGCCACATCTTTTTCAGTTCGCGCCCCAGATCGTCCTTGTCCTCGCGCGACTGCAGACGGGCAAAGGCCTCCTTGTACGTGAGCCGATGGCGCGAGCGAATCACGCTGAGGGCAAACTCCATCTTGCGAACCACCAATTTGGAGGTGAACTCGATAAAGACCGATTGCGTGAGACGGTTTTCGTCGGGGCGCAGGCTGCACATGTTATTCGAGAGCTTCTCGGGCAGCATCGGCAACACACGATCCACGAGATACACGCTGTTGCCGCGGGCCCGCGCCTCGCGATCCAGTGCCCCGTCCGGCGGCACATAGTGAGAGACATCCGCGATATGCACTCCGAGACGCCAGCCGCCGCCGGGCAATTCATCCACGTTCACAGCATCGTCGAAATCCTTCGCGTCGTCAGGATCGATGGTGACGATGAACTTCTCGCGCAGGTCTGTTCGTCGTTCATATTCAGCCGCGGGGATTTTCTCGGGGATGCGGGCCACTTCAGCGAGGGTCTCTTCGGTGAAACGGATTGCCAGGTGGTGCTTGCGGATGATGGCGAGGATATCGACCCCCGGCGCATCGGACCGGCCGAGCACCTCGACGATTTCGCCTTCCGGATTGGCGCTACGGGATGTCCATTCGGTCAGTTTGATGACCACCCGGTCGCCGACTTGCGCGTTCAGCGCCGGCTTGGTGTAAATATCGTGCGGCATGCGCGTGTCGTCAGGGATGACGAAATGAAAGTGGCGGCCTTTTTGGAGCGTGCCCACGACGGTATCGCTGGCGCGCTCCAGGATGCGAATGATCCGGCCCGCCGGCTTGTCAGCCGCCTTGAATTTCCTCCGGTCGCGGTGCAATCGAACCACCACTTTGTCACCATGCAGGGCGACCCACGTATCTTCGCCGGCGACGTACACGTCCGGCCGCACATTGGTTCGAGCGCCCGCTTTCGGGCCCGGCTCGGGCCGCAGGAACGCGAAACCGTTCGCATTGAATTCGATCGTGCCCACGACTAGGTCGGCATCCTGCGGGAGGACAAATCGGTCAGTGCGGACGCGGATGACCTCGCCTTTTTCCGCCATTTCGGCCAATACGCGGCGAAAGTCGCGCCGCTCCGTGGTGTTCAGGCGGAGTTTGCGGGCCAGTTCGTCACGACGAAGCGGATGATAATTCGGAGTGGAGAGAAGCGTCTGGATTTTCTGGCGGATGTCCATTAGATTGCGCGGCACGGTACCATGGGCCGACGAGCCCACCAATGAAAAAGTTTCTGCTCACCTTCGGATCCCTGGCGTTGCTGGCGGTTTTCGCCATTCTTGCCTGGAGCAATTACGAGTCGCGCCAGACAATCGGCGAACTGCGCAGCGAGATTGCCCAGCAGGAGCAAGCCCGCCGCGACCTGCAACGGCAGGTCTCTTCCGCGCAACGCGGTCCGAAACCGGAACAACAAGCCGGCGATCGGCAGCGGATCGAACAACAGACCAGCGAGCTGCGCGGCCTCTCGTTCAAATCGCCGGTACAATACAAAATGATAGACCGCACGGAATTGCGGCGCTTGCTGGTCGGGAAGGTGAAGGAACAATACACCGAGCAAGAGATGCGCGATTACAGCCGCACCCTGGCGACGGTTGGACTTGTCCCCGATGGCATCGACCTGCTCAATGTCATCGTCAGCCTGTACAACGAGCAGGTGGCGGCCTTCTACGTTCCTGAAGAACGCGCGCTGTACACATTCAAGGACCTCGTGTTCTCCAGCAACCTTGATAAAATGCTGCTCTCGCATGAACTGACACACGCGCTCCAGGACCAGAGTTTCGATTTGCTGAAGTTCCCGCTCAAGGTGAAGGACAACGATGATCTGGCGCTCGCCACCTCGGCGCTCGTCGAAGGCGACGCGACGGTGCTCATGACCCGGTGGTACATGGAGAACATCGACCCGAGCAAGATGCTGGGTGATCTGGGGGCGATGTTCGGGCAAAACACCGCCAAGCTACGGGAGGCGCCCCCGTACTTGCGCGAGATGCTGATGTTCCCGTATCAACAGGGCCAGCAATTTGCCATGACGCTCTACGTCGCCGGCGGGACGGCGGCGATCGATGCAGCATTTCGCAATCCGCCCACGTGCACGAAAGACATCCTGCACCCTGAACAATTCCTACAGCACCGAGCGACGCCCGAGCGCATCGATTTGCCGCGATGGGAGTCGCAGGATTGGCGGTTGATTGGCAGCAATACTCTCGGCGAGTTTGGCATGCGCTTCATCCTGCAGCAGAGCATGGGGGTGTTCGACGCGCAGATATTGGCGCAAGGGTGGAACGGTGACCGCTATCAGGTATATGAGCGCGGCACCAACGGGCCGACCGCTTTCGTGTGTACAACGGCATGGGAAGACGAACAGCAGGCGGGCGAGTTCGAACAGGCGTACAAGAAAGTGGTAGAGAAACGGAACAGCGCTGCCGCGCTGGCCCTGAGCTTGCGCATTCATCGCGACGGGAAGCATGTCACGCTCGCGCAATCCAGCGACGCATCGTTTCTCGGTTTATGGGAGGCTGATCATGGTACCCGCAAGAGTAATTAGTGTGGTGTGCCCGACGGGTCGTTACTGAGATGGGACGATATACCCCTCACCCGGCCTCTCCTCCAAGGGGAGAGGAGTGGCTGCTTGCTCTGGGCCTTGGCGATTTCCTCTCCCCTCCGGGGGAGAGGAGTAAGGTGAGGGGGCTGGCAAACAGTAAAGCAAACTTTGGGACAGGACACCGCGCTTGTCTTTATGATGAACCGGCCAATTCTTGAGACGGTCAAAGGATGCAATGAGTCACATGATTGAAGTTCGTGATCTTGTGAAGAAGTTCGGAGAGTTTTGCGCCGTCGATCACATTTCCTTTGGCGTTCCGAAGGGGAGCATCTTCGGATTTCTCGGACCCAACGGAGCCGGGAAAACAACCACCATCAAAATATTGACGACGATCTTGAAGCCGGATGGCGGAGTGATTCATGTGAATGGGCACGACCCGGTCCGCGAAGAACGGGAAGTGCGGCGCTCGTTTGGCATTGTGTTTCAAGATCCCAGCCTGGATGGCGACCTGACGGCGCTGGAGAACCTGGAATTGCACGCGGTTCTCTACGGTGTTCCGTCGAAGGAAAGAGCGCCGAGGATCGAAGAGGTCATCAAACTCGTCGAGCTGTGGGATCGGCGGCAGGAGTTTACCAAGAATTACTCGGGTGGCATGAAGCGCCGGCTCGAGATCGCCCGGGCGCTGTTGCATGTGCCGCCGGTGCTGTTTTTGGACGAGCCGACCCTGGGTCTTGATCCGCAAACACGCAACCACATTTGGAACTACATCCGGGCGCTGCGCGATGAACGGAAGATCACGGTTTTCTTCACCACGCATTACATGGAGGAAGCAGAACGTGTGGCGGATGAGATCGCCGTCATCGACCGGGGAAAAATCGTCACCCAGGGCACGCCCGCGGAACTCAAGCTGAAGACGCAGACGCAATCGCTGGAAGATGCGTTCATTGCGCTGACGGGGCACGCCATTCGTGACGAGGAAGCTTCCTCCATTGACCAAATCCGGGCATTCGGGAAAATGTGGGGCCGCCGATGAGCGTCATCTACATCCTCTGCCTCAGACAATGCAAGCGCTACATTCGTGCCCGCGCCCGGATCATCGGTTCCTTGGGGCAGCCGATTCTATTTCTCGTCGCCATGGGGTTTGGGTTTGGGCGAACGTATGAGAAAGCAGGCGGAGGCAACTACATCCAGTTTCTTGCTCCCGGAATCATTGCGATGGGGATCCTTTTCACCGCGGTATTTTCGGGAATCGAAATCATTTGGGACCGGCAGTTTGGCTTTTTGAAAGAAACGCTGGTCGCGCCTGTTTCGCGGCTGCAAATCGTTTTGGGACGGGCCTTGGGCGGGGCGTTGGTCGCGCTGATTCAAGGAGTCATTGTTTTCGGCGTGTGCGTTGTGGCGGGCTTTCGCGTCGAGCACCTGGCCTATCTGCCAGTCGCTTTGGTCTTCATGTCGCTAATATCCCTGTTGTTCACAGCATTGGGGACAGCCATCGGTTCAGTTCTGGAAGACATGCAGGCGTTCCCGCTCATCATGAATTTCCTGGTCATGCCGCTCTTTTTCTTTTCGGGAGCCATCTTTCCCGTGCAAGGCCTGCCCAAAGCGCTGGCAATCGCCATTCATCTCAATCCGCTGTCATACGGCGTGGATGGTCTGCGGGGCGCTCTGGGGCACGGATTCATTTTTGGATTGGGAGTGGACCTGGTCGTCCTCGGAACCATGACCGCCATTCTGCTGGGGATCGGCAGCTATCTCTTTTCCAGAATCCAGCTTTGAGCGGAATGCGTCGACTCATCCTCAGCCGCAGTAGCCGGCGATACCCACCACAAGGTTTCCACTTTCAGAAAGACTTCATAAAAGCCATACTCGGTGGTTTCTATTTAGCTTTCTGAAGTCGACGGAAGCCGTAGTCGCTCTATTCTATGCTTCTCTAGGGCCAGAGGCTTCTCGCCGTTCAATACCCGATTCACGTTCGTTTGGACAGCGTTAATGTCCCATCGAACGGTTTGGTAGATGGCGTACCGCTCCTGCCAAATGTGGAAATGGTCTTTGACTTCTCTGAGCAGGAGCCTTTGCGCCTTTTCAGATTCCTGAATAGCTTCCTCAAGCGGCACTTTGCACGTAGGGCTGGTGATGAAACTGAGCATCTGTGTGGCAACGCGATTCTTCTGCTCGTTGTCCAGCTTTGCTTTCGCCATCTCAATCAGGTGTGCGCGACACAAATGCGCAAGCGGAACAACTCCAAGAGGCGCGACAATCAGAACATTGTCCTCCTTCGCAAGTCCCGTAAACCCCTTTCTAGTTCCTGTCGTGACTAGAATTGCAAAATGCGCTTCACGAGTTCGCTTGGCTTGAGCAGCCTGTTGAACGTGAGCAGCTTTAATCGTTGGCGTCTGTTTACATTCGTAAATGATGATAGCTTCCATGGCGCATCTGCGCCGTGGGCGCAAGCAGAGACGCTCGCGCCACCGGAGCCAAAGGCCGTCAAGGTGGGATGCAAGAGATTATGTGTTTTTGCGAAACGAACCCAATTTGAAGAGGCGGTAACGGCACGCATTGACCAATTCTGCCGGCTAGGCTATGCTTCGCGAACTACGAGGGTTGCGATGGCAGATCATCCAGAAATCAATAAGAAGAAAATACGGGAGGCGGTGCGCTTGTTGCTTGAAGGGATTGGCGAAGACCCGGACCGCGAAGGTCTGCGCGATACGCCGGACCGCGTCGCGCGCATGTACGAGGAGATTTTCGGGCAAGGGGAGCAGGAGCCGCACGTCGCGCTGAGCAAGAAGTTCGACGAACAGTACCATGAAGTGGTGCTCGTTAAGGACATCCCATTTTTCTCGATGTGCGAACATCATTTGATGCCGTTTTTCGGCAAAGCCCACGTCGCGTACATTCCCAATGGCCATGTGGTCGGCATCTCGAAGCTGGCGCGCGTGGTCGAGTCCTTCGCGCGACGTCCGCAGGTGCAGGAGCGGATGACCAGTCAGATCGCCGACATCATCAACGCGGAGCTGAAACCCAACGGTGTGTGCGTCGTTTGCGAGGCGGTACACACGTGCATGACGATGCGCGGTGTGAAAAAAACCGGCTCGTCTGTTATCACCTCGGCCATGCGCGGCGCGTTTGAGAAGAACGTCACCAGCCGCACCGAGATCATGGCCCTGATCTACGGCCGATCGACCGTCTGATATGTGGTGTTAACTGACACAGCCTTACAATGAGACAAGAAACACCCCTCACCCTGCCTCTCCCCCAAGGGGAGAGGAGATGTTGGGCGGCGTCTTGCGGTTTCCTCTCCCCTCCGGGGGAGAGGATTAAGGCGAGGGGATCCAGAAAACAAGGTTCCGCTGCATTTGTCGCAGCCGACCTACACACGACATGAGTTCATTCCCCGTGAGCCCGGAGAAGGAAACCCAGCTTGCCCAGCGCATGGCCGCGCTCGGCGTGCGCGAGGCCGACATCGATGAGACTTTTGTGCGCTCGGGGGGACACGGCGGGCAAAACGTCAACAAGACTTCCACGTGCGTGATGTTGGTCCATCGCCCGACGCGACTGCAGGTGAAATGCCAGGCCACGCGGCAGCAGGGACTCAACCGTTTTCTCGCCCGTCGTCTCCTGCTCGACAAGATCGAAGCTCTCCAGAAAGGCCACGTCGATGCCGAACGCTCCCGCATCGAGAAAATCCGTCGCCAAAAACGTAAGCGCAGCCGCCGCGCCAAGGCCCGGATGCTGGACGACAAGTCGCATCACGGACGGAAGAAGGAGTCCCGCCGTCAGTTTTCGTCGGAGTAAATGAATTCGCGACGCGTCATTGTCGTCGGCGGCGGCGCGGCCGGCTTTTTTGCGGCGATTACCTGTGCTGAAGCGCTGCCAGACGCCAAGGTGACGATTCTGGAGAAGGGAGCGGAATTTCTTTCCAAAGTTCGCATCTCGGGCGGGGGACGCTGCAACGTGACTCACGCCTGCTTCGATCCGCGGGATTTCGCGACGAGATTCCCACGTGGCGAGAAGGAGCTGATTGGACCGTTCCAGCGATTCCAGGCGCGGGATACCGTCGGTTGGTTCAAGGCGCGAGGGGTGAAACTCAATATCGAGTGTGACGGACGCATCTTCCCGCTCAGCAACACGTCGCAGACGATTATCGACTGCCTGACGGAGGCGGCGAAGACGGCCGGCGTGGAATTGCGGACCCGGTGTGGAGCGGAGCGGGTCACGCGGCGTGCAGAAGGTGGTTTCGATCTGACTTTGTCCAACGGTGAGACATTGGCTTGCGACCGGCTGCTGTTGGCCAGCGGAGGTTGCCGCACTGCCGCCGCCGGCGGTTTGGCGGTTTCGCTCGGACACGCTTTGGAACCGCCCGTGCCGTCGTTGTTCACGTTTCACTTGGAGACGCCCTGGCTGCGCGAACTGGCGGGAGTGTCGGTCGAATCCGTGGACGCATCGGTGCCGGGTACAACATTGAAAGAGCGGGGCGCGTTGCTGGTGACGCATGTCGGCTTGAGCGGCCCGGTCATCCTGCGTCTTTCCGCGTGGGGTGCGCGAGAGTTGCATGAGCGCGATTATCAGTTTCCGTTGCGGCTGCACTGGCTGCCACGAATCGATACAGAAGAAATCTCGAAAGAGCTTCAGTGGCGCCGCAGCCAGCAACCCGCACGGCTCGTGGTGAACACGCCGATCCCGCCGTTGCCGGCCCGGCTGTGGGAACAGTTGGTGATGGCCGCGGGAATCAAGCGGGAGACACAGTGGGGCGTGATCACGCGCGCGGCCCAGCACAGTCTCCTTCAGCAACTGATCCGCACGGAATTGCCAGTGACCGGCAAGAGCCTGAACAAGGAGGAATTCGTCACCTGCGGCGGCGTGCGCCTCAGCGAGGTGAATTTCCGCACCATGCAGAGCCGGATCTGTCCCGGCCTCTACTTCGCCGGTGAATTGCTGGACATCGATGGCGTGACCGGTGGATTTAACTTCCAAGCGGCGTGGACGACCGGTTGGATCGCCGGGACGGCGATGGCCGCGTGAGAGCGGTTGTTTCTTGACGTCCGAAGTTGGCAGGCCGTCCGGCTTTCAAAGCTCTGAGGTGGGTCGAAAAGGCATGCCGCGCTTTCCGTTAAAAAGCTTCTTGAGTCGGCGGTCGCTGGAGCTTTTCTGGCGACGGATCACGGCGGGTGCGACGCGATTTCCGGCCTCGCGACGCAACTTGCGGCCCGCTTGCCAGTCTCCCCATGAGATGGGCCTGTCAGCGGGAATTGAAGGGATTTTTTGCTTTGAGTTCACGGGCGACCTTGGTGACCAGTGTTTCGCACTCAGTAAGGATACGGTATTGACTGGAATTCGCAAGCCGTCGGACTTCGCGCCAATTGATTTCGAGGCCACCAGCCAACGCCGCAGCGATGAGTTTTCGCGCGCAGTTCAGCGCCTCTCGATTCGCCTGCGGATAGACGGAGACGAGAACACGTTCCACAAGCAACTCTTCCGGGTTCATCAAAGTCACGACACCATATGGAGCTTTGAGTTTGCGGAAGCTGGTTTTGGCCTCGGTTTCGACCATGCCGAGCAGATCCACAAATGTCCCGGCGACTTCCCAACTGCGCGGGCCACCTTTGGCATCGAGTTGACCCATGACCTCCTGACGCAAGCGAAGTGGGATGGGCGTGGTCGGTTTGACCTGACACAAATCGATATCGCCCGACAGGTACGCGCCGTCCGTATAGAATTCGATGGCGGAGCCACCCACGACGACAAGCTCGATGCCACGCGTGCGAAAGAGGGCGCTGACGAGAGACGCGAGTTTCTGCGATTTGAGATTGGGATCGCGTTCGCGGCGAATGTCCTTCAGCGCGGCAGCTATCTTCTGGGGACGCATGAACCAAGGTTATCCAAACCGTTGCGAAAGGGCGAGTCGTTTTCAGTGGTTGCAGAGCCGCACTCCGTCGGAGCGCCGTGACACCGTCAGGATTCCGTTTTGCGGTAGCTGGAGACGACCGCGTCGCTGAGGAATTTGTCGGGGTCGGCGAGGGCGGACTTGGGGATGGCGAATTCGGTCAGGCCGGCATTGCTTTTGATGAGATTCAGGCCGAACTGGTAGTCCTTGAACAGTTTGCGGCACAGGTCGGTCACGGATTGGTCCGACTGCTGGGCGCGGTCGATGATTTCCTCGACCGCGTCGGGTTCGAGACGCATCCGCAAGCTGTGTTTCTCCTCGAATTTGCGCTCGAAATCGTGCACGAACTGGCGCATCAACTCGCGTTGTTCGTACGCAGGCTCGTTCAGGATGCGCTGCAACTCGGCGGCCGGGTTTTCCACGAGCGATCGCGTGACCACAAACTGCCGGACCTTGGAGGACGGCAACTCGAATTTGAAGTCGCGGAGCACACGCTCGCAGACAGTGAGCAGCCCCCGCGCGCCGGTGTTTTCGAGCGCGCCCTTTTCCGCAATCGCGCGGAACCCTTCGTCGGAGAAAATGACGTCGGTTCCGAACGCGTGAAAGCTGGACTCGTATTGCCTGACGACCGAGCCTTCGCTGCGTTTGAGGATGCTGTAGAGGTCTTCGACGTTAAGCTTGTCGAGGACGACGCGCACCGGCAACCGCCCGATGAACTCCGGCTCGAAGCCGAACTTGACGAAGTCCTCCGTTTGTCCCCGCCGATGTAATTCCGCCTCGCTGACGGATTCCGCGAGATGGCCGCCGAACCCGATGTCCGATTGGCGGACGCGCCGCCGAATGATCTCGAGCATCTGGTCGAACGCGCCGCTGACGATGAACAGGATATGTTTGGTGTTGAGGGTCTCGCGCTTCACCTTGCCGCGGCGTTGGTATTCCATTGCGGCCTGTAGTTGCGCCTGAATATCGGTCGGCGAGCGTAGCGGGACTTCGGTTTCCTCCATCAGCTTCAACAAATTCGTCTGCACGCCGCGACCGCTCACGTCGCGCCCGATGATATTGGCAGGAGAGGCGATTTTGTCGATCTCGTCAAGGTAGATGATGCCGTACTTCGCGAGGTTTACGTCGCCGTTGGCCCGGTGAATGAGTTCACGCACGAGATCTTCGACATCACCGCCGACATAGCCGGTTTCGCTGAACTTCGTCGCGTCCGCCTTCACGAACGGCACGCCAATCAGGTCGGCGATGGTCCTGATGAGGTAAGTCTTGCCAACGCCCGTGGGGCCGACGAGCAGGACGTTTTGCTTCACGTAATCGCGCAGTTCCTCGCCTTGCTCGGCGGCCTTGACATGGTTGTAGTGGTCGCAGACGGCGATGGCGAGCGCCCGCTTGGCGTCCTCCTGGCGAATGACGAAGCGGTCAAGGTGCGCCTTGACGTCCTTGGGCTTGAGGTGAAAGTCGAAATCAATTTCCTTGCGCTTCGCGTCGTCCACCGGCGAGGAGGTCTCGCTCCGCTCGGTCTGTGGCTGGGCGAAGACGACGCGATCACCGAACTCCTTCTTCATGAACTCCGAGAGTTTCTTCTGGATCTCGTCCGGCGAGGGCAATGGCTGTTCGGTACTCATGTTCCTATATAGCTTACCTCACGCCGCGCTATTTTCAACGCCGGTCGCAAGGTCCGCCAGGAACTGCGCCAGGCTGTCAAACTTGCCGATCACAACCAGATCATCACCAGCGGTCAGACGCGTGCCGGGATCGGGCATCTCCGTGAGGCTGCGGCCGGTGACCGGGTCGCGCCGTTTGATAGCCAGAATGTGGATGCCGTAGTTGGAGCGCGGCGCGAGGTTCGCCAGAGTCCGACCATCCAGGTGCGCCGGCAACTCGACGGTGCGCAGTTCGAATCCTTCCGGCAACTCCACGAAGACATCGCGCTTTTCGTCGCCTTCGTGGACGACGAAGCGGGCGAGCAATTGTTTTTTGCGCAGGATCTCCTGGCTGTACACGCCCAGGAGGTCGCGCTTGGAAATCCAGCCGGTAAGTTTGCGGTCCTTGGAATTGTTGATGACGGGGAGACGTTCGGCGTTCTCCCGCCAGAAAATGTCCATCACATCAGCCAGGTTCTGGCGGGGGGTGACGAACTGGAAAGTTGCATCCACGAGGTCGTCAGCAATGACGGTCGATAGTGCTTCGGTTTGATGCAGCATGTCCTTCAAAGAATGAAGACGGATCGCGCCGAGGAACCGGCCTTCGCTGTTCACTACGTAAATGTTGTTATAGGACTCCTTGAGGAATTGCTCGACGATCATGGGGAAGGGGGCCGTGTTATTGATGGCATGGACGTCATCATGCATGATGTCCTCGACGCGCAGGGACTGCATGACGCCTGCTTCGAGTCCCGTCGGCAGGGCGATGCCGCGCCGCCGCAGCGATTCTTCATCCATGGAGCGGCCCTTGAACAAGCGCGTGGTGAAATGGCTGACGATGCAGACGAACATCAGCGGGAGCACGATCTGATAGTTGTTGGTCTGCTCGTAAATCATCATGATCGCAGTCAACGGCGCGTGGGTCACGCCTGCGAGCACACCACCCATGCCCACGATCGCGTAGGCGCCATGTTCGGCGGTGACGTGCGGGAACAACAGGTGCACCCCGTAACCGAAGGAGCCGCCGAGCAGCGCGCCGACCATCAGCGACGGGGTGAACAGTCCGCCGGCGCCGCCCGAGCCAAACGTCAGTGACGAAGCGATCATCTTGATGGGCAGCAGTGCGAGGAGCAACATGATCGGGATTTGTTCGCGCAGCGTCAGGTTCACCGCTTCAAAACCGTTTCCGTAGACGTGTGGCCACCAGATGCCGATGGCCCCGACCAACAGCATCCCGATTGCTGGTTTGATCCAGTTGGGGAACGGCAGTTTTTCAAACAGGTCCTGGGAGCCAAAGAGCGCGCGCACGAACAACAACGAGATGACACCCGCCAGGAATCCGAGCACGAGGTAGGGGAACAATTCCCACGCGGAGACGAGTTCGTAGTGCGGGACCTCGAAACGGGGCAGATTGCCCATGCAACTGCGGAACACCAGAGTGGAGATCACCGACACGACGACGACCGGTCCGAGGACTTCGAGCGCGAAATTGCCCATCAGAATTTCCATGGCAAAGAGCGAGCCGCCGATGGGCGCATTGTAGACCGCAGCCAGTGCCGCCGCCGCCGCCGCGCAGACCAGTACCCGAAGCTGTTGCGTCGAAAGCCGGAACGAGCGGCCTGTGTACGAACCAATGGCAGCGGCCAACAGTGCCATGGCGCCTTCACGGCCCAGCGAACCGCCGGTGGAAATCGTGATGATGGCCGACCAGTCGCGTGGCAATGTTTCTCGCAGGGAGATGAATCCGCCCTTGAGTGACACGCCCTGCATGATGGTCGTGATGCCGCCACCCCGGGTCTGCACGCGGAAGAACCAACCCATCATGCCCACGAGCAAGCCGCCGACCAACGGGATGATCAGTCGCAAGAACCACGGGTTATCGGCGGCGGCGGTAAGGAGGTTCTGACCGTTTCCCCAGAATTGGTTTTGCAGGAAGGAAATGATGTGCGCCGTGGCGACGCTCGTGAAGCCGACTGCCAGGCCAACCATGGGCAACAGCACGAGGAAGACGTTTTCGCCCCGTGTCCGCCTGCCCAGTTGCGCCAAGATCAACGCCTGAATCTTGTTGCCGATCGGTCGAAACCGTTGCCACAGCGTGCGCATCAGGACATGTACTAACAAATCAGGCGGGTCCGGTCAAACAGTGCCGGTGGTGCGAATAGCTTGCAATTTCAAAAAGAATGAGCGAGTATCTCCTGCGGCGTGTCTGACTAAAACAAGGAGGTCTGGCGTGCCGGGAGGCGATCGAAGTTCGATCGCCCGAAAGATGTGTACTGTAAATGAAAGGGGGATTCAGGCAGCATGTCGCAACAACAGCCAACGTCCGAGCAGATTGCTGCTCGCGCCTACCAACTCTATCTGGAACGGGGACGGACGGACGGTCACGATCTCGATGACTGGATGCAGGCGGAATACGAATTGATGCAGTTGCCGGTCCGCAAGCTGGCCGAGTTGGAGCCGCCGCAAGCTCCGCGCGGAAAGACGAAATCGAGGTCTATTATCGAACTCGTCCAAACAGCGATGTATTGAAGGACTGCAGCACTCCGCTCACGAACGCAGCGACGACGCCATGTGATGAGTGTGCCCGCGACGGTAGAGAAGCAGCCACAAGGATCCCAGCGGAAACGTTTGACCGCTGAGGAGGTGCGGAACAAATACGGCACGGGTGCCATCCTTTTCCTGGCGTGGGAAATCTGGTGTATCTACGACGGCTGGTTTCACCCGCAATACGAGTACATCGGCTTCTCACGTTTCATGGCCTACATCTCCGCGCCAATCCTCGCCTTTTGCATCGTCATGGCCGGAAGTGCGCTACGGGCAATCCAGCGGCAACGGGCGCGGACTCAAGCGCCCCCTGATTTATCCCCTCCCGCGTAGTTAGTCCGCGCTACCTGCCCGGTGATTCCGACTTCAGGGGGTGCGGGGCAGCATCCTAGACTACCTGCTAATCTGTAGTATTACGCCCTACTTTGTTCTTGACCAATCCCCTGTGCCTTTGATTTACTGGCTGGCGGAGAAGCTAAGAGGCAGGCGTCGCGTTCGCGCTTACTCTTCCTGCCTTTCCGGAATCATAGGGCACAGTGATGTTCAACGCACCGCGCGGGTCGCAACGTGAAGCGGTTCATCCAGACGCGACGGTATCTTTGTGCCCATCCATCTTCATAATTGTAGGGCAAGCGGCCCGCTTGCCGAATTTCCAACGACACCAACCAGGCCGGTTGGCCTACAACCCAAAATGATTTGTAGGGCGAGCACCGCGCCGCAGATAGGATAACCAACCATGAAAAACAGATCCCTCACCGCTTTCACCGTCCCAGGTAGGGCCGCGCTGGTGCGCGGCCTTGGGCTCGCCATTGTCTTGTTGTGCGCGGGTCTCCTGACCCCGCACACCGCCCGCGCCCAGGTGCCGGGCATCATCAACTACCAAGGGCGCATCGTGGATGCGGGCACGAATTTCACGGGCAAGGGCCAGTTTAAATTCGCGCTGGTCAACGGCCTATCCGGCACCACCAATTACTGGAGCAACGATGGCACGGCGGTCGGTCAACCCTCGGTCGCTGTCTCATTGACTGTCGCCAAGGGCCTGTACTCCGTCCTGCTCGGCGACACCTCCATCGCCAACATGATGACTGCCGTTACCCCGGCCGTTTTCGCCAGCTCCGATGTGCGCTTGCGGGTCTGGTTCAATGATGGCGCTTCCGGCTTCCAGCAGCTCTCGCCCGACCAGCGCATCGGCGCCGCTGGCTACGCTCTGGTGGCGGGAATAGGCGGGGCGGGGACGAATATTACGGCCAACGACCTGTCCCTGCCGGCTACCACGACCTCGTCCAATGGCGTGCTCTACGTCGGCGGCGTGCCGTTTCTTCAGGGCTATGGCACTTTCGACACGTTCGTCGGCTCGGGCGCCGGAAATTTCAGCCTGACGGGCATCGCCAACACGGCCGAGGGCACCTCCGCGCTCGCCAATGACACGACCGGCGGTGAGAACACGGCCAATGGTGTCAGCGCGCTCCGATTCAACACCACGGGCAGCTACAACACGGCCGGCGGCGCGTCCGCGCTCCAAAACAACACCTCGGGCTCCTACAACACCGCCAACGGCGGTATCGCGCTCCTCAGCAACACGTCAGGTAACGACAACACGGCCGATGGCTACGGGGCCCTCCTCGGCAACTCGTCGGGCAACGGCAACACTGCCAATGGCTACGAAGCCCTGTATTCCAACACGACCGGCAGCGGTAACACGGCCGACGGCTGGGAGGCGCTGTACGCCAATACCAACGGCAGCGCCAACACCGCCGACGGGCAGTTGGCGCTCGGCGCCAACACGAGTGGCAGTCAGAACACCGCCAATGGCTTCTCCGCGCTCAACGAAAACACGACGGGCAACCAGAACACCGCCGATGGGGCGTATGCACTCCAGGTCAACACGACCGGCAGCGACAACACCGCGGAGGGCGTCGACGCGCTCGAAGACAACACCACGGGCGCCAATAACACCGCCAACGGCTTCCAAGCGCTCCAAGCGAACACCACCGGCGGCCAAAACACGGCCAGCGGCTACCAGGCCCTCGATACCAATACCAACGGCACCTACAACACCGCCAACGGCTTTCAGGCGCTGGCGTCCAACTCCTCGGGCTCTGAGAACACCGCTGACGGCGCCTACGCGCTCGAAGACAACGCCACGGGTAGTGGCAATATCGCGCTCGGATATCAGGCCGGCATGAATCTGGTTGCGAGCGGCAACATCGACATTGGCAACGTCGGCGCGTTCTATGACACCAATATTGTCCGTATCGGAAGCAGTCAGAGTCAGGCATTTCTCGCGGGCTCGATCTTCGGCGGGTTAGGCAACTCGATCGCGCAGAGCGGCACGGCGGGCGCCGTCATCGCCGGCGGCGTTTCGAACCAAATCTTCTCCAGTTCAGCGTATGCTGCCATCGGCGGCGGCCACAGCAACATCGTCTGGACCAGCGCCAGTCGGTCCGTCATCGCCGGCGGCGAGGGCAATTCGACCTTCTCGCAGTGGTCGGTCATCGCCGGCGGGTACGACAATTACATTGGAGCGGGCACCTCCGGCACCACCATTGGGGGAGGCGCCAACAACACCAACACCGGGGCCTACGCGACCGTGCCCGGAGGATCAGGTAATCGTGCCTTGGGGGTTTATTCCTTCGCGGCCGGTCAACAGGCGCAGGCGCTCCACCAGGGAGCGTTCGTCTGGGCCGACTCGCAGAATGCGCCGTTCTATTCCTCCGCCAATGACCAGTTCGACATCCGCGCCCAGGGCGGCGTGAACATCTCGGGACCCTGTAACATCTCGGGGGCCTGTAATGTCACTGGCAATCTTGTGCAGAACAGCGGAACCACGACCGTCTGTGTCCTGACCATTACCGGTGGGTGCGATTTGGCCGAGCCATTCGCCATGTCAACCCGCCAGGTCCCCAAAGGTTCGGTCGTGGTGATTGACGAACAACATCCCGGCCACCTCAAACAGAGCGCGAGCGCGTATGACAAGAAAGTGGCCGGCGTCGTCAGCGGCGCCAACGGGATCAATACCGGCCTCACGCTCAGCCAGCAGGGCATCACCGAAAACGGTCAGAACGTCGCGTTAAGCGGCCGCGTGTACGCGATGGCAGATACGTCCAACGGTCCGATTCAACCCGGCGATTTGCTGACCACGTCGGACAGGCCTGGCCATTGCATGAAAGTCACCGAGCCCGGCAAGGCCCAGGGCGCCATCATCGGCAAGGCGATGACAGGCCTGACCGATGGCCCGGGTCTGGTGCTGGTGCTGGTCACATTGCAATAACGGCAGTGAGCACACTACCCATGAACTCGACGAAGATTTCGACAACCTCGGCCGGATGCCCGGTCCTCAAGGCGATTCTTGGCGCGGTCTGCCTGGCGCTGATGTTCTTGTCGGCCCGGTCCGCCGGCGCCGCCGAATGGAAAAACCTAAGCGGGCACATACCGAAGGCGGTTACGGAGTTAAACCTGCAGCCTGTTGACAGGCTTGCCGCGACCACGAATCTGTACCTAACCATCGGGTTGCCACGGCGGGACCAGCAAGGATTTAACAACCGGCTCCAGCAGCTTTACGACCCGGCCAGCACGAACTTCCATCATTACCTGTCCCCCCAGCAAATCACGGAAACGTTTGGTCCCACGAAGGAGGATTACCAGTCACTCATCGATTTCGTCACGACCAATGGTCTCAAGGTCGTTGGCACCTTTGGAAACCGCATGGTGCTGGACGTCGTGGGCAACGTGTCGGATATCGAAAGGGCCTTCCACCTTACGATGCGAACGTATCAGCATCCCACCGAGGCCCGGCTGTTTTACGCACCGGACGTTGAGCCGACTGTGAATGCGAAGCTCCCGATACTGGATATCAGCGGACTCGACAATTATACCCTGCCACACACGGCGTTGCACAGGATGCCCGAGAACGCCACGGCAGCTCCAGCCTCCGGGACCGCTCCAAGCGGGAACTTCTGGGGCGCCGACTTCCGGAACGCCTATGCTCCGGGGGTAACGCTCAAAGGCACAGGCCAGATGGTCGGGCTCGTCGAAGGTGAGGGATTCTATGCAACGGACATCTACGCCTACGAAAGTAGCAACTCATTGCCCTCTGTTTCGCTGAACGTTGTGCTGCTGGACTCATTCACCGGGAATCCGAACAGCAACGACACCAATGGCGTCGCGGAAGCATCCTTGGACATTGAACTGGTCATTGCGATGGCGCCAGGGCTGGCCACACTCGTCATTTTTGAGGGGAACAGCTGTAACGATATTCTGAGCGCCATGGTCTCCAGCAATCAAATCAAGCAGCTGAGCTCGTCCTGGAGCTTTGGCCCCTTCAATTCCACCTCCGATAATCTCTTCCAGATGATGGCCCTCCAAGGGCAGTCGTTCTTCTTTGCGTCCGGGGACGGCGATGCCTGGGTCGGATCGTTTGGCGATTGGTCCAGTGATGACCCAAATGTCATCAGTGTTGGTGGGACGCAGTTGTTTATGAACGGTCAAGGGACCTCGTACTCCTCGGAATCAGTATGGAATTGGGGCAATGAGGGGAGCTGCAAAGGGTGGTGCTGCAACCCAAGCCCGTGTGGGGACACCTATTGGGGCAGTGGTGGCGGCGTGAGCACCCGATACACCATCCCCAGTTGGCAGCAGGGCGTCGGTACGCAGGCCAACGGGGGATCCTCGGCCTACCGAAACGTCCCCGACGTCGCCATGACGGCTGATAACATTTGGGTTATTTACGAGGACGGCCTATTCGGTTCCTACGGCGGCACCAGTTGTGCCGCGCCGCTTTGGGCGGCATTCACCGCGCTGGTTAACCAGCAGGCGATCGCCAGTGGCCATTCGACAGTCGGGTTTCTCAACCCGGTGTTGTACGCCATCGGCCAGGGGCCAGGCTATACGTCTTGTTTTCACGACATCACCACCGGCAATAATGAATCGAGCAACAGCCCCTCGCAGTTTTTGGCCATCACTGGCTACGATCTGACCACTGGATGGGGTTCCCCAAACGGAAGCGCCCTGATCAATGCGCTTGTTAGTCTCGACGGGGCTGTCTGGGTCGATTTCAACTACACCAACTCGACTCAAAACGGCACCGCTACGCAGCCATACAAAACATTGTCCCAGGGGGCCAGCGCTGTGGCGGCCGGTGGTACCGTCGCAATCAAAACCGCTGGCTCGAGTTCGGAAACCTTGACGATCAACAAGGCAATGACGATCCGTGCCGTCGGTGGGACGGCGACCGTCGGCCGGTGAAGCTTATGAATGCCATTATCAGAGACACCCGTTATTATCAGCAGGTTATCCGGGCCATGAACAAGCGCGCTTCTACGACCAGCTTCGTGATCACTCTGCTTGCCTCTTGCGCGAGCGCTTTCGCCTCCACCGTCATCACCACCAGTTCGATTGACGGCGGCGGCCTGCACACCACCAGCGCCAACTACGCGATGGACGGCAGCGTGGGCGGCATCGGCGGCATCTCCAGCGCGTCGGCGGACACAGCGAAGAATGGCTACATCGGCCAGCTCACGGAAGTGGTCAGCATGGTCGTGACGGCGGTGCCGAACTCCGTCGGCGTCGGGAGCACGGCGTTCCTCAGCGGCATCGCCACTCTCGACGACAGCACGGTGGATAATTTGTCCGGTTCTGATGTTGCCTGGAGCAGCTCCAACGAGCCGTATCCGGTCGCGTCGATCGGCGGCAGCGGAGTTCTCATCCCGGCGGACGTGTATACCGTGGCGCCCGCCTTTGTGCCCGCCGTGGTGGATGGCTATTATCTGGGCGCGACCAGCAACACGAGCCTGCAAGTTTTCGCGCCCGATAGCATCGGCGATAGCATCCCAGATTGGTGGCGGCAGACGTATTTCGGTGCCGCGACACCGACCAATATCCACGACTGCGCGACCTGTGATGCCGACCGCACTGGCCAGAACAACTTCTTCAAGTTCGTGGCGGGATTGAACCCGACGAATCCGGCCTCGGTGTTTGTGCTGAAGGTTGCGCCGGTCGTGGGTCAGCCGACGCAGAAGGCATTGACGTACAATCCGATCCTGATTGGATTCGGCCAGACCTACACGCCGCAATTCCGCACGAATCTGCTGACAGGTACGTGGGCGACGTTGACAGGGATCAGCGGCCCGGTCACCAACATCAATCAGGTCACCGTGACCGATCTGAGCGCGACCCAAACGCAAAAGTTTTATCGGATCGATATCAGTTTGCCGTAGGGGCAGGGGGTGGTAGGGCCGCGCTGCTGCGCGGCCACAGTTTCACAGACACGCAGCAGCGTGTCCCTACCAAATGGCACGGTAACGATTGCTATCCACCGAGCTTCGCGTGCGCTTTCATGAATTGCGCGACGCGCTTCTCATCGACTGCGTTTGACCAGAGGCCGTCGATTTTGAAGTGCGAGCCAATGATGAAGCCGTCGGCCACCTTGTAGTACTTGGGCAAATTCTGCGTGGTCACGCCCGAGCCGAGATATACCGGGAGCCGGGAATATTTTTTGGCGGCGCGGATGTCGGCAAGCTGTGGCGGATCGCCCGTCACCGAGCCGGTGATGATCACGGCGTCGCCGCGCATGAACTCGACCGCTTCGGCAGTGTCACCGATGCCGATGTCAGCGGTAATCGCGTGCGAGCTGTGTTTTTTCTTCACGTCGGCCCACACCTCGACGTGATCGGCCCCGATTTGTTTTCGATAACGCAACAGGGGAGCCGCGGAGGATTGGATCAATCCTTCATCGGCGACGTGGGCGAAGGCGAATCCTTCGACACGGATGAAATCCAGCCCGGCGGCGTGAGCGACGGCGAGCGCTTCGATGTTGGCGCCGGCCAATACCTGGACACCACAGGGCAACCGGCTCGCATGCTTGACCGCGCGCGCGATGATCGCCATGACCGCGACGATTTCCGGGCCGACCGCGCCCCGCAGGTATGGTGTATCGTGCATATTCTCGATCATGATGCCGTGCACGCCGGCCTCGCGGTACAGGTTCGCCTCGCGCACAGCGAGGGCTTCAATCTCGCGGGCGCCTCGGTGGTTCGCGGGCGTGCCGGGCAGGGCTTCGAGATGGATCATGGCGATGACGGGTTTGGTGGATGCAAATAGCGGGTTCTTCGCGGGCATAGTGCGGCGATTATAGACGACCGAGCCTTCAAACCAAGCGCGTTCACGTTCGCGAGTTCTCTCTTGTGAGCGCCGCCGCAACGTGGTTTGCTTTTGAGGATGTCTACGACGGCAACCATGCAGGCCAACACGCAGTCCGACTGGACGGTTATCCGTCGTCTGCTGGCGCTGAGTTGGCGCTACCGCCTGGGTTGCATCAAGGTATTCACGTACCAGTTGATTCTGCTGGCGATGGCGTTGACCGGACTTGGGATGACGGGGTTGGGGATCGACTACATCCGGTGCCAGATCCAGCCGACGGCAAAACCCCCACACTGGCCGTTCGGGTTTGCGCCACCCGCGTCATGGACGCCCATGAACGTCCTGATGACGATGGCGGCTGTGATGTTTATGTTGGCGCTGTTGCGGGCGTGGCTCACGTATGCCTACAGCGTGGCGGTCGCCGTGCTGGTGGAACGTTATATTGTCGTTGAGTTGCGCGGGCGTGTGTACGAAAAGCTCCAGCGCCTCAGCTTCCGCTTCTACGATGCGAACGAGACGGGTTCGATCATCAACCGGGTGACGGGAGATTCGCGCGCGGTCGCAAATTTCGTCAACAACGTGCTGATCCAGAGCGGCATCATCGTGTTGTCACTGGTCGTGTACCTGTCCTATATGCTGACGATTCACGCGAGACTGACCGTGGCATGCCTGGCGATTATCCCGGTGCTGTGGGTCATCGCCGCGGCGTTCTCCCGCGTTGTGCAGCCGCAGTACGTGCGCAATCGCGAATTGGTGGACCGGATGATCCTGCACATTGCCGAGACGGCACAGGGGATGCAAACGATCAAGGGTTTCGCGCGCGAGAAGGAGCAGTTTGAGATTTTCCAGGCGAGCAACGAAGCCGTGCGCACACAACAACAGAACATTTTCTGGCGGGTGAGTGTGTTCGTGCCCACGATCGGGATGCTCACGCAGATCAGTCTGGTGGTGCTGCTGGCATACGGCGGGCATCTGGTCATCACCGGCGAACTGGCCCTCGGTACTGGTATGGTGGTATTCGCGGGACTGCTGCAACAGTTCGCGGCGCAAATCTCGAACGTGGCGCAGATCGCCAATACGATTCAGCAAAGCCTCGTCGGCGCGCGGCGCGTGTTCGAGGTGCTGGACGCTCCCGTAGAAATCGTCAGTCGTCCGGGGGCCACTTCGTTACCGCGCGCCACGGGCGCGATCCGCTTTGAGAATGTGAGCTTTGGATACACCGGCACGGAGGACCCCGAGCTGCGGGACGTTACGTTGGAGGTGCAGCCTGGCGAGTGCATTGCCATCCTGGGAGCGACGGGATCGGGCAAAACCACGCTGCTGAGTTTGATCCCGCGTTTTTACGACCCAATGCGGGGGCGTGTGCTCGTAGATGGCCATGATGTGCGGCAGCTTGACCTTGATGATCTCCGTCGCAACGTGGGTCTGGTATTTCAGGAGAGCTTTCTCTTCAGTAATACCGTCGCCGCCAATATTGCCTTCGGGCATCCGAATGCGAGCCGCGAAGAAGTCGAACGGGCGGCAAAGATCGCGGCGGCGCACGAATTCATCGTGAAGTTGCCGAAGGGATACGACACGGTGCTCGGAGAGGGCGGAAAGGACTTGTCTGGTGGCCAGCGCCAACGGCTCGCCATCGCGCGGGCGCTGTTGCTCGATCCCGCGATTCTGTTGCTCGACGACCCGACGGCTGCAGTCGATCCCGAAACAGAACGCGAGATTCTGGAGGCGATTGAGAACGCCATGCGCGGAAGAACCACGTTCATCGTCGCGAACCGGGTGAGCACGTTGCGGCGCGCCAGCCGCATCATTGTCTTGGAGGACGGCCGAATCGTGCAGGTCGGTACTCATGACGAACTGATGGGCCGCGAGGGTGCGTATCGCCGCACAGCCGAGGTTCAATTTGCGGAGTAGGGGCGGATATCCATGACCACGAAACCTACCGTCACCATCACGCATCTTCGCCAGGAAGGGGACGATGATGAGGAGCTTCATGAGCAGCCGTTGGAATTTGCGCTGATCTGGCGGCTGTTCCGCTACACGAACCGCCACGCGGGCAAACGCAATTGGCTATTCGTGCTGGTGGTCCTGCGGTCGATCCAATTGACGTTATTGCCGTGGACAATCGCCAAGGTCATCAACGGCCCGGTCACGCACCGCGACACGCGGGGCGTGCTGTGGGGGGCGGCGGCGTATCTGGCGCTGGCGGTGGTCACGCAATTCTGTTTTCACTTCCGGCAGCGGCTGGCGCTGGAGTTGGGTGAGTCGGTGATCCAGGATTTGCGACGCGACATTTTTCAGCATCTGCTGCGGATGCCGATGAGTTTCTACAACCGCACGAAAATCGGGCGCATTATCAGCCGCTACACATCGGACGCGGAAGCGATGCGCGTCGGCTGGCAGGATGTGTTCTTTGTTACCGCCGTGCAGGCCGGGCAGATGATTTTTTCGGCGCTATTGATGCTGTGGTACGATTGGGTGCTGTTCCTCGTGGTGTTGGCGATGGCACCCGTGCTGGGCGCGTTGAATTACCATTTCCGCCGCACGCTCAGCCGCGCCAACCGCCAAGTACAGGAAAGTTGGAGCCGGGTGACGGCGACGTTGGCTGAGTCGGTGACAGGCATCCGGGTCACGCAGGGATTTGTGCGCCAGGATGTGAACGCGGGGTTATTTACCGACCTCATCGTGGACCACTCGGATTACAACCTGGGCGTGGCACGGGCCTCAGGGGTGTTTTTGCCGATGCTGGAATTGAACAGCCAGATCTTCACCGCGGCGTTGATCGTGATCGGTGGCTATCGCGTGCTGAATCCTGCCATCCACATGGACGTGGGTAATCTGATCCAGTTTTTCTTCTTGGCGAACATGTTCTTCAGTTCCGTCCAGCCCATCGGACAGCAATATAGTCAGGCGCTCACGGCGATGGCCGGGGCGGAACGCGTGTTTCGCCTGCTCGATACGAAACCGGATTGGGAGGAACCGCCCGATGCGATTGAGTTACCGAATCCATCTCGTGGGAGGGGCATTCTTGCCGCGACTGGCTCGTTGGGCGATGAAGTTCGCGACAGGAATGTCGCTCCCACGAGGGATCAACGAATTGGTGCGCGCGTCGAATTTCGTAACGTCATTTTCAGTTATGTCGCGGATCGACCGGCGCTCAACGACATGAGCTTCGTGGCCGAACCGGGTCAGACGATCGCGTTGGTTGGTCACACCGGGAGCGGCAAGAGTTCGATCGTCAATCTCATCACGAAATTTTATCTCCCACAGCAGGGCCAGGTGCTCATCGACGGATTCGACACGCAGGAAATCCTCGGGGATTCATTGCACCGCCAGATGGGCATTGTGAGCCAACAGAACTTTCTGTTCACCGGTACCGTGATGGACAACATCCGCTTCGCACGGCCGAGCGCGACGGATGAAGAAGTCATCGATGCCGTGCGCAAACTCGATTTCCTGGATGTGATCGGTTCGCTGTCGGCGGGGTTTTCGACGCCCGTCGGGGAGCGGGGTGCCAGCCTTTCGCTGGGCCAGCGGCAGTTGGTGTGTTTCGCGCGCGCCATGCTGGCCGACCCGCGTATTTTGATACTCGACGAAGCGACAAGTTCGGTGGACGCAATGACCGAGGCGCGAATCCAGCGGGCGCTGGCCACACTGGTCCGGGGCCGCACGAGTTTCGTCGTGGCCCATCGTCTCAGCACGATCCGCCACGCCGACCTCGTGCTCGTGCTCGACCACGGCAAAATCGTGGAACGAGGAACTCATCGCCAACTTCTCGCCGCGGATGGCGCCTACGCGGAGTTGTACCGGCAGTTTGCGCGGACTTAGCGAGACGGGTTTCGGATTCGCGAGAGAGATTTGGGGACCGCGAATCTCCTTGCCGCTGGTTGGTCAGCGGGACTACCATGTGAGCGACTCAAGGCAAGGAGAGCCGCGGGCGATGGATATCTACTTCAGTTGCCCAGGATGCCGCCAGCACATGGTCATCGATGTTGCCGGTGCGGGCCTTGTTATTCGTTGTCCCCAATGCGCGGAAGACGTTCTCGTTCCCCATGCCACTGAATCCACGCCGGGCACTGACCCGCAGACGGCGACAGCGCGGCAACCGGATGAGGAAGGTACGGTGGCTCTGAAGTGGACGCCTCCGACAGCAACCAAGCACGAAGCGCCAAAAACATAAGCCGTCGTGCCGAGTCGTAGCTGGCAGCCGGTGGAAACTTTATTATTTTGCCCGCCTCCGCATTCGCTACGGCGCGGTAGTCTTCGCTGTCACCGAAGCTGCCAGCAAAGACTGGCGGAGGGGGCGAGATTCGAACTCGCGAGGCCAACATGGCCACACACTTTGCAACTTTACTAGGAAATTTGACGCTATAGAACGCCATTGACAGGGGTGGACGTTATGATAATCTGTTATGACAAAACGAACGAAGATTATCCCATATGGCCAGCCTACACAAAGATCCGCAGGGGCGAAGCAAGTTTTGGTACTGCGCTTTCAGCGAATGGGACGCGGACGAGCAACGTTGGCAGCGCCGGTTCCGGTCCACCAAGACTGCCAACAAAGATCAGGCCCTTCAAATCTGCCGCACATGGGAACAAGCGGCCAAGACTGCCCAGGCAGGCCGACTGACACCCGACCGCGCGCGGGAAATCCTCGCCAACGGGCTGGAAGGAATCTTTCTCGCCAGCAATCGCGAGCCCATGAAGCGATACACAATCCGGCAGTGGGGGCGGCAATGGCTCGACAGCAAGTTGATCGAGAACGCCCCGCGCACCCATGAGCGTTATGCGGGCATCATCACCCGGTTTTATGAGCACCTCGGCTCTAAGGCCGATAGGGACATTGCGAGTGTGACGGCATCCGAGATCACCGCCTTTCGGGACAAGCTGGCTAAAGAGCTTTCGATCAATACAGCCAACCTGGCCGTGAAAACTTTGCGCGTGTGTTTCGGTGCCGCCTACAGCAATGACCTTGTAACCAGCAACACCGCTGCGAAGGTAAAAAAGTTGAAACAACCGCGCATGGGGCACCGCCGCGAGTTTAAGCCGGCGGAAATCCGCCTGCTACTACAGGCGGCAGGCGACAGTGAATGGCGCGGTATGATTCTGACTGCACTCTATTCCGGGCAACGGCTCGGTGACGTGTCGCGGTTGCGCTGGGGGGACGTGCGGCTGGACACCCGTGAGATCGTCTTTCGCGTCAGCAAGACCAACGAAATTCTGCCACTGCCGATGGCGCGCCCACTATCCGACTATCTCGAAGGCCTGCCGTCGAGCGACGACGCCAACAGTTTCCTTTTTCCGAAGGCTGCCGCCTGTACCCGCACTGGCATGCTGAGCAATCAGTTTTACAAGGTCATGGAACAAGCCGGCCTCGTGCCGCAGCGGAAGAACGTCGACACTGGTAAAGGGCACCGAGAGCGTCGCGCAGTCAGTTCCTTGTCCTTCCACAGTTTGCGTCATAGTTGTGTGACGTTTCTCAAAGCCGCCGGTGTCAGCGATGCCGTCGCGCAAGCCATCGCCGGGCATGCGTCCAGTGCCGTCTCGCGGATTTACACCCACCTTGATGTGGAAACCTTGCGCGGCGCTGTCGCGAAGCTGCCGGACGTGACGAAGGGCGAGAAGAAGCGTTGAAACCAAAGAAAGCCAAACGTAGTCGCAAACACGAAGCCATGAAGCACGGCGGCAAACAACAATTGCAGGTGCCTTCGAAAATCGTGTTTGAATTGTACAGGCCGAGGGAAGGCGGTTATGTGGCACGGGCAGTCGGGTATTCGATTTTCACTGAGGGCGACACACGCCCGCAGGTTGCACAGAACGTCAGGGCCGCAGTTTTTTGTTATTTCGGCGGGAAAGAGTTGTCACCAACACGAATCCAATTGCGTTTCATTTACCCGGCGGATGTTGACGTATGAGCATATCCGCCAATGCTTCGGGAGTCGAGTTGGTCGAGCAGCTTCGCGCAGTCGGCTACGAGCAGATTGCACGGAGTGACGGGCACTTCGTTCTGGAAACAGACCGCAACGGCGCTCATCGGATTGTCCTACCTGATCGTGATCGACTGTGCGAGCACACGGTGCGCTCAATTATGCAAGACGCAGGCTCTCATGTGGGACGTGAGTCTTCTGATACATGGGAGGGTGCGAAACCGCCCCCAGGCGGCGGAAGCGTCGTGATCTACCGTGAAGGCGTCGGACAGGTGCGGCAGTGGTTTGACAAGGACGGCAACCGGGTAAAAGAGGAACTCGTCACACAGCCCATCGACGAAGCGCAACCCCAACGTCGCTGCCATCCACGCGACAAGAAACTACAAGAGTGGCTTGGAATGATGGGCTATGCGTCCCTTTACGAATGGCCAATGCCAGAGTGGGCGTGGAACGCCTACGCAGAAATGCAGCGGATGTATTTTCCGAAGCTTTGGAACCAGTTCAAGACGTGGGACACATTTCTAAATGATCCGTTCCAGCAGGGACTACGGACTGGCTATCAAATGGCGCTGTGCGTGACCACCATGGACAACGCGACGCTGCTAGACAGACGCGAACCGGAGGCAGCGATTGCGGCTAGAGCAGAGCGCCCACTCCGCGTCGAGATAATTGAGCGAGTCTGCGAGGAATGGTCTCTTCCGCGCCAGCAGAAGTTCTTTAGGGGATTTACAATGGCACTCACCGAGGACGCCGTCTACCTTGAAACGGGCAAACCCACAGTTGACACTGGCAGATTCGCAGTGCTGCGGTTCCTTCTCGACTATCGCGCTGAAGTGGAAGAAAAGTATATGAAGAAGCGCCAGACTATCGGTGACCTCTACACTTGGGTGAGCGGTGATCTTAAATCCCTTTGTATGGAACTGAAAACGTTCCAGAATCTTTGCAGTAAAATTGGACTTCGTCTGCGATCCCGCAAGCGATAAATACCGCCCACGTTGACACGGCAGTCTGAATCAGGAGTTTAGCTATCGCATTTTCCCGGCCCCACCCTCTATCTGCCGGGAAAACGACCGTTTGAATAGGAGTACGGTCGCGTTCAATGAAAGCCGATGCTGTCACACCGCACACCGCCAGTGCAAACAAAACGGCGGCACCGATTGCGCCTGGTGCGACTGGCGCAGTGCCAGAATTTTGCAGGCCCGGGGACATGCCGCGCTTGTTCGGCATTGGGCGCACATACGCCTACCAACTCATTCAGGAAGGGAAAATCAAATCCGTCTCGCTTCGGAAACGAGGCGCACGCTTCGGCGTCCGTCTGATCTCGTGCGATTCGGTGCGAGAGTTTTTGGCGCGCGAAATGGAGAAGGCGGAAAAGGATGCGCCACCCTACCCTGTTGACAGGTAAACATTGTCGAGTTGACGCGCGGACGTGCCGGCATACCAACACGGCCCAGCGGCACCGCAAATCGCCTTCCAGTGCGGCCACTGAACGGAATCCAATTCAAGGTAGTTTCTCATGTACCAGTCCACGGCAAAGATTGTGAGCGGCTGTATTTTTTGCGGCGGTGTACCGTTGCCGGACCCTAACAAAGCGTGGCTTGATTTCAAGTTCTCGGACCTGAGGTGGCTGTGTGAAGCACACGCCCGCGAGTTCGTTGATCGGAGTACGAGAAATGATGACGGCAGAATCGCGCGCATTCGGAAGGGGCGTTGCAAGCACCGTTGTCTACGCCTCGCGTACCCAAGCAAGGGTTTCTGCGACACGTGCAGTCGTCGTCTGGCCACGGTACAGATTCTCCTCCCGGATAATGCCATTCTCGGAAACGAACCACTTCCCCTTTGTTATTTGTGCTCAGAGCGTCAGTTGGCTGTATTCTTCCTGTACGGTTACACGATCGTGGACACCTGTCACGCCCATGAACCTTGATCCCCACGCCCTTGTGTCGGTTGCGCTGGAGTACCAGGTATTAAGTCCGGCGGCGCGGCTGTTGGCACAGCATGTCTTTCGCTACACAGTGCAGCTTGGGCTAGAGCAAGTCGAGTATCGCACGCGTCGGGTGATTGAGTATGAAACGGGCTTATCAGACAGCAGCCAGTCGAAAGCGTTTGCGGAATTGGAACGTGCGGGGATTCTAAAACGAGATCGCACAGGGCGCGGGCCGTTTCAGGTGAACGTACAGAGTGAATTTTGGAGATGGAACGGTCGTTGGGTGCGACCCTCGATGGTAGATGTAGCTGTTTGCAAGGACACCGTGGCCGGGAAACATCCGCTCCAGCAGTGGATGCGGTCGCGGTGCCTGATGCCGTCCGCGCAGAAAGAGCTGTTCGCGAAGGAAGCGGGATTGACGGATGCGCTGAAGGAGGTAGCGCGGGAAGAACTTGCCGAACTTTCCTCACAGGAAAGTTCGCGCGAGCGGAATTCCCTATCTTCCGGTGTATCCGGTACCTCTAACAGAGGTGCTATCCGGCTATCCGGAGAGAGGAGGGATAGGAAGGGAGGGGAGAGGCAGGTTTCCCAAGCGGAAAGTTCGACCACTTCAAACGACCACGGCAACGACACGGAAACAGCGCTTTTGAGGGAAGACGACTTGGTGCACTGTGCACGCGAGGCGTTCGGATCAAGGTGTACCCCTCGACTGGAAAGGTTGATCGTCGCCTACGGCAACGACTCACGAAAGGCTTGCCGGTTAATGCTGGAACGGGCGATCGAGTACAAGCGCAAAGGGAAAACAATCCGCATCCCGCACGCATGGTGTCACGATGTGTTTACGCGAATCAAAATGAAGTTGGGTCGGGGCGCAAAACGCGCGGTTTAGGTGCGCTGTGGGTTGGTTTTGCGGGTGAAAGCACGCTGGATTCGGTGTGAGGCAGGTTGGTTTCGGAGAAAATCACTCTTTGACCTGCAACCACTTACGTCAATTTGAGGCTTTGATTTGCAAGTACTTACGTCAATTTCGGAGCTAGCATGTTGGTTGAAAGTAGGGGCCGGTGGAATCGGAAGAATGTGGTTTGACTGAACGGGCGGGAAAATCGCTGCGTGCGTGTCGGTTGCGGTGCTGTCCACTTGCCCGCGCTAAAGGCCCCGCCGTTATCGGTGTCTGCCCCGCCAGTAAGTGAGATCAAACGACCTCCTCCAATGGGAGCGCCCCTTTCTTCCCAGAGCCGCAAATCGGCTCTTGGACATGGGCGAACACGGACGGATTTGTTATCAATTACTCTCGGATCGGGCGCGGGCGACGAATCCAACTGAGGCTCTGCCAACTCTGCGGTTGGGCCTTGTACTGACGGGGGCACGGGTTGCGCGGGACGCGCAGTCGCTCGCGCGGCATCGGATACACTTCCGTTCCCGCCGCCGAAGATGAACGTCGAACGACCCGAACAGGTCAACGAACCTATTCCGCAATTTGATGCCATCGTTGGCAACTTCCCTTACGTTAGCGGGGATCAGATTGAGCGCAGCAACGCCGGCTACCTTGATTTCATCCGCCAGCGCCTCGTCGCAGGCTGGTTTGAGGATTATCCCCAACTTTTCTGCTACGATCATAAGAAGGATCAGGAGAGTTTCGAGAAGGCCATCGCTGCCGGCAAGCACGCTGCCTGTGATCGCAAGACTGTGCAGCTTGTCACCTCCACTTACGCCGACCTCTACGTCTATCTGTTTTTTCATGCGGCACGCTTCCTAAAAGTCGGCGGACGAATGGGCATCGTGACCTCCAATGCTTGGCTCGACGTGAACTATGGCTACGCCTTGCAACGTTTCTTCTGTGACCGCTTCAAAATCGTCGCCATCTTGGAAAGTCGCTGCGAGCCGTGGTTCACCGAGGCCAGTGTCAATACCGTACTTACCATAATCGAACGGTGCGACGGACCGAAGGAGCGCGACGACCACTTGGTCAAGTTTGTGAAGGTGAAGAAACACCTTGCCGATCTCGCCCCCGGCAACCCGCAAATCGAGGCGAAAGCCCGCTGGCGTCGGCTGGAGCAACACGCCGAACGGATTGAAAATTCCGGTAAGCCCTACGGTAAGACGCACCCACTGGGTGTCGTCACAGTTGAAGATGATGACTTCCGTATCCGAATTTGCCGGCAGGGCGAATTGCGTGCCGACTTGGAACGTGAGGGCAAGGCGACGAAGTGGGGTAAGTTCCTCCGCGCACCGGAAACATACTTTGATCTAACAAGTAAAGGCGCATTCTGTCTGCTGACAGACATTGCTCTGCCTCGTCGCGGGGGCGTCACGCGTATAAACGAATTTTTCTACGTAACAGATGAAGTCGTGGATCGGTTCGGCATAGAGAAGGAGTACCTCCAACCATTGATTAAGAGCCCAAAGGATTCCAGATCGATCCAGATTGACCCTAAAGAGCTCGAAACCAAGGTCTTCATTTGTCGCAAGAGCAAGAAGGAGCTCAGACACCTCAACCATACCGGCACGCTTGGGTACATTGAGTGGGGAGAGAAGCAGACATATAAGCGCGGCGACTTTAAGGGGATGGCCTGGCCGGAAGGAACGTGGCTCAAGAAACGCACGCCAGGCTGGTGGGCACTGCCAGAAAGTGAAACGCACCTGAGCCAAGTGTATTTTGCAGAAGCGTATCACGACAGTCATGTCCAACGATTCAGTCCGGAAGCTCTCGTGTCGGACTGTGTGCTTTGCTATCTTGAGCCTGCGAAACAACTCGACATTGAGCTTGTTGTCGCCACACTGAACGCAAGCGTAACCGCACTGTCTGTAGAGTTGGCGGCGCGGGTGACTTTGGGGGAAGGTGTGCTTCGTCTGAAGGTCGAGGACGCGCGCGACTATTTGCTCGTTCCGGACGTGCGAAAAGCAACGTCTGCTCAGAAACAGGCAATATGCGAGGCTTTTGACGAACTCCGCGAGCGAGACATCGGCAGTGTGTTCGAGGAGGTAAAACAGAAGGATCGTCAGGTTCTCGACGCCGCAGTCCTTCGCGCCATCGGCCTCGACCCCAAGAAATATCTCCAGCCGATTTACGAGGGGCTATGCGAGTTGGTGCGCGAGCGGATCGAACTCGGCCAGATGCGCGGCAAGGCCCGCAAGACCAAAGCCCGCAAGACCGGCGCGGAAAAGCAAATCCTTCAAGAAGTCCTCCTCGAAGAGCTGCACAACGGCCCACGCCATTTTCCGGAGGACTTCTTCTCCGACACCGCCAAGGCTGAATCCAAAACCGACATCGAGCTTCCCGGCAAGGAACTCATTCTCGACACCGGTGGCTTCATCCCCGCCCTTTACGCCAAAGACAAGAGTTGGAATCGCGCGGTCAAGTCCTCCGCCGAGGGGAAGTTCTTGCTCTACGCCCAGCAAGCCGGTCACAAGATCGCCCAAGTGCCAGTCAAGCCCGTGGAAATCAGCCGCACCGTTGCGAACTACGAAGGTTATCTGCGCGATCTGCGCAAGCACCTATACGAGGCGTTCTACAACCGCACCCTCGACGCCCGCGTCGCCGCCACACTCACGCAATCCATCTTTGACAAATTCCACCTACCCAAAGTGGAGTCTTGAAGCATGGACGCGCCGGCTCTCATCTCACTGCCGAATTACGAGACCGTGAAGCGAGACGCGTTAGCATTCCTTACCAGTGGCCTAGATGTCGCAATCATTGGTCCGCCAGGATGCGGAGCGTCGGCAATCGGATTGAGCATCCAGATGAATCTAGCTGCTGAAGGAATCGCGTCCACATATTTCGACTGCCTAGCAGAAGGGAATTTCGCCGAAAGGCTGAATGCGCTTACAGCGCCTCCCCCTATCCCTAAAGTCATTGGTGGAACTCGAAAGGCGATGGCAGCGTTTCTTATGAGAGTGAGCGGGTTTCTGGACGGACAGAACTGGCACGACTCCAGGAGAGGCGCAACGCCGAAGTGTTCTGTAATCATCATTGATCACGGGTCGTATTTAACTGCCGAATCATTCAATGAACTAGTTGGTCGGTTAGCTAGGGTGACCGCAAAGGGGTCTATCAGGATGCTGTGGCTGGGATGTTTGGACTCGCATAAAGTCAGGCGCGATTATAGGTTCCAATTTCACACTGACAACCGCACGCACCTTTGCGTGCCTGAGCTAGAGCGAGACGACCTTTTACGAATCTACCGCGCAATCGTCAAGAGTAAGGAACTAGTGTGGGGTGAGGCGATGTTGTACTTTGCTCTCGATTGGTGCGGCAATGACCTCGCGCTGGCGGAGCAGTTAGTCGAGTATTTCTGCGGCAACTGGACGGAGAAAATCTATGATGAGGCTGTGGCAGAGTGCTTACGTGACTGGCTTGTAAAGTGTGCCGCCGTGAACGATTACCGAGAACGGTTTGCCGCTTTACCGGATGCCTGCAAGAATCAACTCCGTCTCTTGTGCGGCGGCGGTAAGCTTGTCTCGCACCGGCCTGAAGTCCATCTGGAAACGTCTGAGGACATGCGCCGGCTGTTTCTCGAAGGATTTCTCTGCGCGAACTTGTTGCCAGGCTATTACCAATTCCGAAATCTCGTGGCACGGTTTGTCGTCGAGGAAGAAATGGGGTTGGCAACCAACCCCATTGGACTTCTGCGCCGCGCTGCCAACGCCCGAGTAAACTTGCTTTTGCAGGATGTCGAAGTCTCACTGCGCGAAATGTTGAGGACAATCCTTCGCCAGATGTCTCTGGACGAAGTGAAGAATCTGTTTAAGAGCATCAGAGCTCAGCATCGGCTTATTGATGAGGATTTTCGACCAAAACTAATGGATTGGGCGGCTCAACAGACCCAACCAGGTCAGCCAGACTTGCGAGCCGGCCTGGGGCAGTTTCTCAGTCAGGAGAGCACGAAGTTCTTCGCGACCAACAATCTATGGTCAGAAGTATGTAGCATTTTTCGCGAAACTTATGGACTAGAAAACGCCAATGCCGAACCAACACCTGAACAAGCGGTGAGCTGTTTAACATTCAGCCAGTTGAGTGACCTCTTGCAAAAATTGAGTACCAAGCTGTTTCTCGAAAAGCCCCGATCGAAGCTATCGGCTGAGCCACCGAGCAAACGCTGGCCAGGTTATCTAGCTCGCGTGCGCCGACTACGAAATGATACCGCTCATCTTCGGAATATCAGTTTTCAAGATATTGAGGATTTGCTGAGAACCCTTGGGGACATCCGCCGTGACCAGTTGGATTTTGGCATAATCCCTTGAGAATATATGGCTGACAAGGAAATCGGTTTTGTAGAACTGACTGCTACAACGCGCATCGTTTTCAGCGTCGGTTCATGGAAGGGGAAGTCGCGCGCCAGCATCCGCAAATTCATCGCGACACCGAGTTATACCGGCCCGACAAAAGCCGGCATGTCGCTCGACGGCACAACGGTTGTTCAATTGCTCTCGGCGCTTCGCACGCTCCATTCCACGGTCCCAACCAAGGACCAAAATCAGTTCGTCTCGGTCGGCAAGACAAGCAGTTGGGAAATTCGTATCGCAATCATTCCATCCGACGAAGACAGCCGACTTCCCAGCGTGGACATCCGTGAGTTCGTGGATACACCTGGTTACTCTGGTCCAAATCAGAAAAAAGGCGTCCGCTTTTCTTGGGACAAGCTGCGACAATTCGTCCAACTCACGGAGGTGCTCGTCCAGCAGCTTGGTGTTGCGGCATCTTCAGACACGCCGCTGTTTCCAAATGAGCAACCAAAATGGGTTACTGATGTCAAGGAGTCGCACGGAACATTCCAACACCAACCCGCACCGCAGGGATTCGATGTCGCCAGCCTCAAGCCGTTCCCCGAGGCCTTCCTGCCCGAAGGTAAAATTGATGTCGAGCAACTCACACTGCCGACCGATCCCTTGAAAATCGTGCAGAACCGTGATGGCCATTGTTTTGTCACGAATGATTCAGACTTTAGCCGCCAGGTGCGTAATGAGGTCGAGGGGAAGTACTTCATCTACGCTCAACTACGTGGGCACAGTGAACTGCGCTTACCCAAAGAAATGTTCAAGGTGTTTAGTGTCGTTGCCGGTTACGAGAAATATTGCCGGGAACTCCGCCAGAAACTCATTCGCGACTTGGAGGCCCGCTGCCGAAACCGCACGCTCGCCGAACATATGGCCCGCGAAACATTTGAAGCACATGGGTTACCGTACTCCTAATCAACATGCTTTCTTCGGCAACCATTCCTCGGGAAGAAAGAGGTTGGTTGGTTCGACTCTAATTGTTACGATAAAAGCTGATGTCAGGGATTTGGAATAGTCCATACCGGCTTCGACCTATTAACAGACAGGCCGCTCGTTTGCTTCGTTCCCCGACAAACAGGATCAGAAAGCAAAGGCGACGAAGGGCAAAATCTACGGTTAATTCACCCTTCCGAATTCGGCGTCAAGCCGTCGGGCGTATGTGCCCAATTTGCGGAAAACTGAAAATCGGGCTCGAAGATCATATTCGGGCGAAACACCCCTCACCAAGTGGGTCTGTTCGATACAAGACCATAGCAGTTCAACCGAAGCCTCAGGTGGCCAGGCGTATCTCACCCACAGCGCTCATTTCTACACGGACCCCTGCCACGTCAGAACCGAATACGCGTTCTTGCCAACATTGTGGAAGGCGGTTTGTCAGACTAGAAGCCCATATTAAGAAGGCGCACCTTCGTGAAGCTGTTGAATGCCCATTTTGTTGCGACCAGTTCAAGAACCAATCGACTGGCCGTAGGCGGTGCCCGAGTTGCAGACGATTCTTCACACTTAAACGGAATTATGCGCTAAAGGGAGCACACATCGAATGCCCCTCTTGCATGGACGAATTTTACACTGAGAAACCGGGGAAAATCCGCTGCTCCAACTGCCAAAACCTGCTCTATCTAAATAAGAATCTAACCCTACGGAAGGTCTAGTTTCGCCCTTTCTTGGGTATTTGCCCGGCGACGCGAAAAGAGCCACCCGTCGTGACCACTGACAATGCGAACGTGACGATCATGTGGACGAGCAGGCTCCGTGACTACCAGTGGACTGGTTCACGTGTATCCCACGCAAACAGGCAGCCTGCGACCTGGAGCCTCTTGATCTTGGCTTGGGCGCGTTGGCACCGCTGGGTAGAGTTGCCTTGAAAACCGGGCGTCGCGGCGTCAGAATCACGATGAACCGACAATGCGAGCGGCGGCAGGCTCACCAAAAAAGGAGAAACCATGCAGCGAATACATTGGCTCGTTGGTCAAGTGGTGACGATTTGCCTTTTCGCGTCAGCGACTTTGCTGGCGCAGGAGACGCTTAACAATGCGGGGGTGATCGGCCTTAAGCAAGCCGGGCTGGGCGATACGGTGATCCTCAACAAAATCAAAGCGTCCAAGTGCGACTTCGACATTAGCACCGATGCGTTGAAAAAACTGAAGGACGGCGGGTTGTCCGATGATGTCATCAACGCGATCATTGCGGCCGCAGTTCCGTCGGCTGTGCCCGCACCGCCCAAGGCCGTGCCCGCTGTGGTTTCAAATGACCCCAACGCGCCTCACGAGCCGGGGGTTTGGCTATATCAGGAGCAGGGCACCGAGCGACGCATGGTTAAGGTGAAGCCGCAGTCCAGCGGTGGCTCAAGTGGCTGGAACAAAAAATCTCGCGTGACACTTTACGGTGCGTCAGCCATTCTCCAAATCACGGCTGCGGCGCCAGGGACTTTCTATTACTACGAGCAACCCCAGCAGGAAGGCGCTTTCGCCACATCGACAGCGACGACAAGCGCCGACGACCTTGTCCTTGCGAGAATGGAAGTGCGGGCGGATAAGAACGAGCGACGCTTGGCCGTCGGCAAGGAGGGATTCTTTGGAGGCAAAACGAGTGGTCTCGATCCGAAAGCCTATGTTCCGATGACTACTGAGAAAGTCAGTGATGGAATCTACCGGCTTGGTCCCGTTCAAGCATTGCCACCGGGCGAATACTGTTTTATCGACAAGCATGATGCTTCACGCGAGGCACTGAAATACCGGGATGTCGAGTTATACGATTTCGGTGTGAAGAAATAGGTCCTGTAATCTCGCGCGTCCATTTGGGACGCAAGCACGCGAACCCGAATTGTGGCAGTGACAGGGTAGCCCCCCCGTCGGAATCAAGTTCATCGAGAAGGCGGCCAGGTCATAGGCCAGCCAAAGCCGTGCCCACATATTCCTTGAATATTGGACGGTATTCGTCCATATTTCACGGTACCATGAAGATTAGCCGAACGGAGTTGAAGCACCGAGTGGAGCAGGGATTGAAAACCTTCCCTGTCACGGCGCTATTGGGGCCGCGGCAGAGCGGCAAGACCACGCTTGCCCGCGAGGTCGCTGGAAAGAAAGGCCGATACTTCGATCTCGAAAATCCCCGTGATCAAGCGCGACTGACACAGGCGCAATCCGTCCTGGAGGAGTTGCGCGGCTTGGTCGTACTGGACGAAATACAACGTCGACCCGATTTGATGCCGTTGCTGAGGGTACTGGCGGATCGCCGTCCGCTACCCGCCCGGTTTCTGCTGCTCGGCAGTGCTTCGCCCGATTTAATGAAACATTCGTCGGAGTCTCTCGCGGGCCGGATCCACTTCGTGGATATGAGCGGGTTCAATCTACTGGAGGTCGGCGCAAGCCAGCAGCGCAAGCTGTGGGTGCGCGGCGGCTTCCCGGACTCGTTTTTGGCCCGAAGCGATGCCGATAGTCTGGCATGGCGCGAGGATTTTATCCGCACATTCTTGGAGCGCGATCTGCCGCTGCTCGGAGTTCACATTCCGCCGGAGACGTTACGGCGGTTCTGGACGATGTTGGCGCATTATCACGGGCAAATCTGGAACGCTTCGGAGTTGGGCAACTCCCTCGGTGTGGCGCATCATGCCACGCGCCGCTACCTGGACGCCTTAGTGGGAGCCTATGTGGTGCGGCAACTGCAACCGTGGTTTGAGAATGTCGGCAAGCGCGTGGTCAAATCGCCGAAAGTCTATATCCGTGACAGCGGGCTGCTTCACGCCCTGCTCGGCATCCCCGATTGGACAGGTTTGCAAGCACACCCGAAGCTTGGCGCATCGTGGGAAGGCTTCGCGTTGGAGCAGGTTTTGGCGTGGGCAGGCGAACGCAATGCCTATTTCTGGGCCACGCACGGTGGGGCAGAGTTGGATTTGATGGTGACGCTCGGTGGCAAGCGGTGGGGCTTCGAGTTCAAGTGCTCCGACACGCCTGCGCTGACCAAGTCCATGATGATTGCCTTGGAGGACCTGAAACTGAAGAAGCTATGGGTGGTTTACCCAGGCAAAGAGTCCTATCCGCTGCATGACCGTGTTGAGTGCATTGGCCTTGGTGACTTTGAGAAAGCCCGGCGAGAGAGTGGAGGCTGAGGTGCAGGCGGGAAAGCCATTTGAAGGCTTTTGATTAGACTGGGGCATATAGTTGAAGCCATGCTTGAACTGGATAGTCTAAATCAAGCTACTGGCGAGGCAATTATGTCCGGGCAATTCCGGCAGAAAGGCGACTGGCTTATCGTTGCCCGTCACTCGCAAACTCAAACCGTGCTAGTTTCTGGTCATCTTACCTTAGACCACGAATTTCTTCCTCCCTTGCAATTCACTGACGGTAACGCGCTTGAGTTAACTGGCGGCCCGTACGTGTCATGATATTATCTTATTTCTAATTCGATTTCAGACCAAGACAAAAGCAGTGCTCACCCAAAGATTTTTTATTCCTATCTAAATTTAAATCCTCTTTATGAGTTTCTTTCAAAAATGCACAAGGCTGTGGCGTTTAATCGGCTGTCTTTTATTTTTCTTTCGTGAGTAGCGATCAGGGGTTTGAAATAAACCAGTTTGAAACGTCCTACAGTCGCGCAGACGAACAACTCGCCCTCCATCTCTGCTCTGAGATCAACAACGTAAGCGGCAAACTCAAAGCTCTCATGTTCGATGATCAGCTTTCTTGACCTTTGCGTCATATTCCTTCTTCCAAATCCGTTTCCCCGGTCTAACATTCTTAATCAGACAACGATCGTATAAACTGCCCAACCTACCCTGGCTAGCCTACACCCTACGACTAGCCTCTGCTGATCGGGGTGATGATGATGGAGACGACGAAGGCTCTGGCGCGGTCGAGATCGGCATAGCGTTTGGACAGAACGTGGATCGTGGCGAGGTTGTTTTCGCGGAGCAAATCGGCCAGGCGACCGAGACGCCAGCCCAAAATCACCACGTCGGCGGTGGAGAACGTGAGCGTGAGTTTTTGCGGCGGCGCGTTCTGGTCTTCGCCTTGGTTCGGGTTGGGTTCCAAGGTGTAATCAATCAACTGACTGGTGTGGAAGCCACGCCGGCGCTCCTCGTCGAGATGGAATTCGATGCAGGCGCAATACTTGACGGAGGTTGTATAGCAGTCGTCTTTGGTGGGATGCATGGGGTGATTGAGGGTCGAATGTTCAGACACCAATGCCGCGAGAGTGGCCGATGCTTCCAGGCGGCGTGATGCCCCGACGCAGCTTGGGGCGGGCGGACTGCTCTTGCTGCAGAGGTTCCTTGACCGTGCGAGATCGTTTGAGGCCGCTGGTTCGTTTGACGGAGTCAGCCAGTTTGATGGATTCAGCCTGTTTTATGGACTCAGCTTGTTTGATGGACCCGGTTTGCTCAAACTTGGTCGTGACAGTTTCCTTTTGCTCAATGACGGACCGTTCGCGAAACCATCGCTGCACATCTTCGGCCACCTATGCGAGCCGTTGCACCGGAGACAAACGCGTGGCCCGGAAAACTCGCGGCGACTGACGCATCGGGCGCACCGTGCGAAAATCTTGGTGCACCACGCTCGCCGGGGTGTGGATATCCTGCTCTTGCTGCGGTTGTCGCAAGAAACCGAGTTTGGCCAGGTCATCGCGCAGGCCTTGGAGTTCGACCGCAGCCTTGCGTTCGTGCGAATCGGTCACGCGACGCGCGAGCAGTTCGGCATCATCGGTGAACACATGAACACGCTTGCGCCCGCGCGAAATGGAAACATAGAACTGTTCACGGTTCACCGCGCTGAAGGACCGTGACGATGCGACCAAGAGAACGTCATCGACGGTTTTGCTCTGCGATGAATGCGAGGTGACGGCGTAGCCGTGGGTGAAGGTGTTGAATGTGCCAGGTAGCACCCGGCCGTCGGTGAGCGTGATACGGCCGCCGCTGATCTCCCGCACCTGAACACGCTCGCCGTTAATGAACTCTTTCCCGAGGTTGGCCTGCAGCAAGAGCCAATCTCCAGCAGCGACTTTCAATTCGCGGGACACGCCCACGTCGAACGAGGCGGCAGCACTCGCCGGATTGAAATCCACTTCCGCTCCATCGGGACGGCGAATGCGCAGTCCGTTTTCGAGAATGTCTCGGATTTCGACCGTCTCCCCCCGATCAAAGTCGTGCGTTTTTCTGACAAAGCGCAGGCATTGACCCGGTTCGTACTGGTTAGAATTCTTCCTTTGCGCTTGCGTCCACGAGAGCGAATCGAAAACGCACACTCTCTGCTCATCCTGGCTGACGACACCCTCAGCTTTCAGAACCTCGCGCACCTTCTCGGTCACCGCCTCAATCTCGGCCCAAGTGGGTGAGACCAGCAATACGAACCTGCCTTGTTTGGTCGCCGACAGGTATGCTTCAGCCGCCTGTTGGTAAAGCTGCCCATCATTCGTCGCCGCCTCCGTGACCGCGCCAATTTCCACGAGCTTGGCAAACGCCTTGTCGGTTTGTTTGGCGGCAGCCAGTTCGACGACCTGACGGAAGACGGCGGGTTTCTGGCGACGGATTGTGGTCAGTTCGGTGAAGCGGTAGGAGGAATACTGTTCGAGGATGCGCAGGGCGTCGCCGCGAGCAACAGAACCGTGCTGGCCGGTGTCGCCGGAGAGCACCACACGAGCGCCGTTACTAACGGCCAGATTGAACAGTTTCACCATGTCGTCGAGGCCAACAGCGCCGGCTTCATCCAGAACGATCACGCTGCGGGCGGAAAGTGTTCGCTGCATGGCCCAATCCGTCAGCAGCTTGGCAAGCGTGACCGCTTCCAGCTTGTCCTTGCGGAGCGTATCGGCAGCGGCAGCAGTCGGAGCGCAGAACACAGCCTCGAAACCTTCATTGTCGAGTATTCGGTTCAGTTCAACGAGGACCGTGCTTTTACCGGTGCCTGCCAAGCCACGGAAGCCGGTGAACTGGTCGGCACTGTCGAGCACATGCGCCAGGGCTTTGCGCTGGTCCGGGCCGAGATGAGACGGTGGTTCGTAGCCTCTGGTCATCGGGGCGATGGTATCGATAGCGGCGTTGACAGCGCGAATCAACAAAAGCTCCTTGGTAAGGATGTCGCGGGTCGAGAACTCCGAACCGACGCGCACCAGTTCGGCCCGTTCCGCCAGCGCATTCTTGAGCAGGGGCAGGTCCAGTTGGCCGAAGCCGTTGACCAGGGCGGCTTCCAGAATCTGGTGTTGCGGCGCGACCGAAGTGCGCTCGAAAACGTGTGCGATGCCGTGGTCAACGGCCTCAGACATCGTGACCGAGTGGCCGAAATCCGCCGACTGACCATTAGCCGCTTTGACCACTTTGCCCAGCGCCCGTTTCTCGAAGAAACCGATCTCACCAAGCTGTTGGCGGCGCACCTGATCATCGGTTGCGCCCTTGAGCTTCTTAGGGCGGGACTGGTGGACGACGTGAGCGATCTCCTGCTTGGTCAGTTTGCGACCGAGCTTCGCCTCCTGACGTTTCACGGCCAGGTCCCGTTGCTGCGACCGTTTCGAGAACCGGTCAATCAACTCAGGCGCGACGCCCTCGACCTCGAACCCATTGGCGGCCTGCCGGGTGCAGTAGCCGAGCCGGTGGAGCCGCTTGGCCAGCTCGTTGCGATAGACGGCTGTGCCGTAATTGAGCGCCCCGAACATATCGCCGGTTTGCAGCGCCTTCCACCGCTTCTCGGTGTTGTCCCAGCTACAGTTGAACAGGACGAAATGGGTGTGCAGTTGTGGGTCCAGGGCGCGGGAAGTCGTGTGCAGGAACGCTGCGCCAACCAAGTTGCCGGTGGTGCGATCCTGATCCTCGATGCCCGCCTTGCGAATGCGTGTGGCGGCGAACTGCTCCAACTCACGCAGTGCCATTGTGGAAGCCTCTTGGTGTGCCTCGATAATCCGATGGTCATTCATCATGACCGCCAGAATCGACACCGACTTGGGCGGCGAGCAGACAAAATCGAAATAAAGCCGACGCTCCCGGAACTGTTGCGGGGTGAGTTGTTCGCCTGTCGTTGGGTGCAAGTTATCGCAGAGTCGCAGAAATGCTTCGCGGGCGACAACCTCACCTGACTGCAAGCCCAGCTGCTCTGCGCCGATGCCAATCCAATGACCGCCTTGATCGTGTGCCAACACTTCGCCCTGAGCGTAGTAATCGTTGTGGGAGAGGTGCTCGTCGAAATAGGTCGTCGCAGCGGCTCGATTCTTTTGTGGGATGGCACTGAACATGGGTGAGGAGGTTACCGGAAACGTCGCTTAAAGTTGTTCCCAAATGGGAACCACTTGGCAGGTATCCTTGTGGTGATATGGGGGGCGTTGAAAGCGCCATTAGTCATCGCTCCGCAGTGTCGCACGAAAATCGTCGTGTCTTATGTATCTGCTACACGCGATTACAAGGTGGGCCGGGCTATAACCTCACCGATGTCAGCGAATATTATACGGCACACTGTAACCGGAAGAGACGGACCGACCATTCGCAAGTGCGTTCAAATTGAACAGGCCAAGTGTGGCAGAGAAACGGAAGAATTCGGGATGACACTTACCCCGCCTCTAAGCGGTGACGAAGCTGCTCGACCGGTGTCGGTCTGGCTGCTCGGTGGACAACGCGTGGCCGCATCGCGGACTGACGAACGGACTCCGCATGGCTATCGGCAGGATACGCGTGGTCGCATGAGTCGGCGAATGTCTCGCCGCTCGAATGTCAGCCACGAATCAAACCATTGAAATGACAATACCATGAGCATCCCGATTGATTACACGAAGCTGGCCTCAACCCTGGACTACGCGTTGCTGGAAAAGAAGCTGGATCAATTAACGCAGCTTGATCCGCCGAGGACGCGTAAGACTGTGGCTGACGTGTTGGAGCCACTGCGCGAACGGTTGCTCGATCTCCACCGCAAGGGGTGGAGCAGTGGCCAACTCGCCGACGAACTGAAAACTGCCGGCGTGCCGGCGAGTGCGGCACGCTTACGCGAATGCCTGAGCCGCTGGACGGCTCGCGGCGACGGAGCCGCCAAGTCGCGCACTCGCCGCAAACCAAAACGCGCTTCTGCGAACGCACAGGCAACGCTTAGGGGAGCCACACTGGAAGGAGCAACGACAATCAGACCGGACAGGTGTTGACGGTACGTTGAAGGCACATGAAATCATCACCGCTTACTCACTGGTGGAATGCTGGCAGACCCGGCGAGGCGGACGCTTCTGTCGCGTTCCGCTCGCCGCGTCTGCGGCGCTGTCAGGGCGTAGCGACGGCACGGTGTCGTCCGTGGCCGCGCGTTGCTTGCCACCGACGACCAACAGCGATCGTCAGATGGCAGTCAGGCAATTTGGGAACACTCCGTGGTCGCGGACACACCCTGTCCGCACAGCATGCTCTCGCCGACTCCCATCATTCTCATCACCGACTGCGAGAGATATTCACGCCGTCTTCTACGCGTCCTGTTTATCACCATCACGGTCAAATGACTCTCCCTTGTGCCATCTGTGGGCGCATTATACCGCTGTATCAGTCACCAACTTTGCGTGAGTGGCCTTTTGATTGTACGACTCGCTGCGCGCCGTCAAGATGTTCCTCGCTGCGCTGCGGTCCACCGCTGACGCTTCTTGACCGCGCTCGCTCCGCCAGCGGCCTGGTTTCTAGTACTTCACGCTGGAGCTTATCACTGAAGGCAATCAAGCCGAAATCCACAGTACGAAAAAGGTGTCTATGAACAACCAGCTAACACCAGCGCGCACCACGGGCGCCGGAACGACCGTGACACCGATTGCGCCCGGCGATTGTGGCGCGGCACTCCCTGAGTTCGGTCGGCTCGCCGATGTTCGACGCTTATTCGGGTTGAAACGTAGCTTCACCTACCAACTGATCAACGAGGGGAAAATCCGCAGTGTGAGTTTGAGAAAAGCCGGTGCGAAAACCGGCTGTCGGCTGATCCACATGCAATCCGTCCGGGACTACCTGACCTCTCAAATGGAAGGGGGTGCGTCGTGAACTCGAAACGCGGAAAGATGGCTGCATTGGTGGGCATCCCAGCACGCAAACAGAATACCGCAACCGCTCTTACACACCTGCGGACAAGCCCGAACCCAGACGGACTTGTTATGAAATTGTGTTATGAAATATGTCTGTCTACTAGTCTTGATCGCGAAATATCTCAATTTTACTAGGGAAAATGAAGATGGCGGAGGGGGCGAGATTCGAACTCGCGAGAGCCTTTCGACTCCACACGCTTTCCAGGCGTGCGCATTAGACCACTCTGCCACCCCTCCGGGGATTGTGTGGGCGAGGACACATTACCGAGAGGAAGGATCGCCTGCAAGCCCGGTGTAAAACACGAAGTCCGAAGCACGAAACAAATCCGGATCTCAACTCCAAAAACGGGTGGACGACAGTTTATTGGTTATCCGGTTTCGGATTTCGAGATTCGGGATTCGTGCCTTCGGCCAAAAGCCATTCTTCTTCGAGCGGGCTGAGATTGAATTGCTGCGCGGTTCTCTCGATCGCTTCCAGTCGGCTCATGCCCGGATTGTTCTTCCGGAGCGTGTTCAACCACTCCAGCGCCATCGCTCGCTTTTCAGCTCTTTCTCGGCTCATGGTTGGCCGCCTTTGCCCGCTGCGCGCAGCAAGCGGTCGCGGATTGCGAAACCGATACCATCCGCGGAGGGCATAATGCAAAGGATTACGTCGACGTTTTTCGAGTCTGCATTACGCATTTGGGCGAAAAGTGTTTGAGCATACTTGTCATTGTCGCCGTAATTCGCCAGGAGTTCAAATGTCTTTCCCTGAGATGCCAGTTCTCTGGTTCGTTCTTTCAGCGTGGCGGTTTGCGCCTGTATGTCACCATCGATCAACTCGACTTGTGCGCGTGGGGCGTAATGCTTCACCGTCATGCCCGGACCGGCCAAACCTTTGCGGGCGACTTCGTCGGCAACATTCGTTGCGAACCTCACGGCTCCGATTACTTTTTCCAATTCTTCGCGGCTGACGCCGCCGGGACGCAAGATGGCGGGGGGCGACTGTGTCAGGTCGAGGACGGTCGATTCCACGCCCAGAGGCGTGGGACCTGCATCGAGAATGAGGTCGACGCGGTCAGCCAAATCTTCGATGATATGCTCGGCGAGGGTGGGGCTGGGGCGACCGAAGCGGTTGGCGCTGGGCGCGGCGATCGGCAGACCAGCGGCCGCCAGCAACGCCGCCGCGACGGGATGCCACGGCATGCGCAGGGCAACCGTCTCGCGATGCGCCGTCACTTCGTCGGGGACCTGGCTGGCTTTCTCGACGACCAGTGTCAACGGTCCGGGCCAGAAGCGGCTCGCAAGCAATTCAAATTGAGGCAACAACCGCTTCATCAATGGCCGGGCCATGGCCAAGTCGCGAATATGGACGATGAGCGGGTCCCAGCCAGGCCGTTCCTTCGCCGCAAAAATCTTGCGAACAGCCTGCGGGTCGAGCGCATGCGCGCCGAGCCCATAGACGGTCTCGGTCGGGAAGGCGACAAGCCTGCCGGCGCGGAGAACTGCGGCGGCACGTTCAATCTCTCGCGGTTGGGGAGATTGGGGATTGACCTTGATGACATTACTCATCTTCGCGAGTCTGTCATACGGGTAAGATGCTGAGAAGCAGGAATTTCTTGCGAGTGCAGTCCTGACATGGAAGACTGGCACGACTACCACATGAAGAACACCGCCATTTTGCTGATTGATTGTCCTGACCAGAAGGGGATCGTGGCTAGGGTGTCTGATTTTCTGTATCGGCACAAGGCGAACATTCTGCATGCTGACCAGCATCAGGACGGGGATCTGGGGTTATTTCTGACCCGCGTGGAATGGGACCTGGCGGATTTTGGATTGGCGATTGGCGATTTTGGAGCGGCGTTCAAGCCGATTGCCGAGCGGTTTCGGATGACGTGGCGATTGGAAGTGTCGTCCCAGCGGCCGCGTGTGGCGATTTTCGTGTCGAAGTACGATCATTGCCTGGCGGATTTGCTGTATCGGCACGAGAGCGGGGAGTTGGCGTGCGACATCCCGCTCATTGTCAGTAATCATCGCGAGGCGGAACGGCTGGCGGAGTTTCATCGGATTCCGTTTCATGTCATCGCGGTTGATGAAAACACGAAGGGGACAGCGGAGCAGAGCGAAATCACGTTGTTGGAGCAACACGTGGTCGATCTCGTGGTGCTGGCGCGGTATATGCAGATTTTGTCGCCGGAATTCGTGGCGCGGTTTCCACAGCGGATCATCAACGTGCATCATTCGTTTCTGCCGGCGTTCAGCGGAGCGCGACCGTACCATCGGGCGTTTGAGCGTGGGGTGAAATTGATTGGCGCGACGAGCCATTTCGTGACGGAGGTTCTCGACGAAGGCCCGATCATCGAACAGGACGTGGTGCGCATTTCCCACCGCGACCAGTTGGACGACCTGATCCAAAAAGGACGGGACCTAGAGAAAGTGGTGTTATCACGCGCCGTGCGCTGGCACATTGAGCACCGGATTTTGGTGTATGCGAAGAAGACGGTGGTCTTTGATTAAGGCGATATTAGACGCTTCGTAGTCCACTGATGTGTAGCGCTTTACGGATTGAAAACAAGTGGTTTTATGGTTGATTCGCAGCAGAAACCGGCCACTAATCCTCCCCTGGCAACTGGCATTTGAAGTGCTTGTAATCAGGTCACCTATGAAATCCCGTACTACCGCTGCGCGAAGCAAAGTTCTCTTGGTCGCCGAAGACGATGAAACGGCCGGGGAATTGGTTTGTGAGGCACTCAAGGAAGCGGGCTTCAAGACGCACTGGGTCAAGGATGGCATTGAGGCGATCAATTTTATTCTCGAATCACGGCCCGATGGGATTGTCCTGGATCTCGTCCTGCCGCGGTTGAACGGGTTTGAGGTTTGCGGCATGGTGCGCAAGAGCCGGGCGATCCAGTGGACGCCCATCATCATGATGTCCGGGCGCGTCGAGCACTGTGACAAGATGCAGGCGTTCGAACTGGGCGCCGACGACTACGTCAGCAAACCGTTTCGGATCGAGGAATTAATTGCGCGCGTCGAAGCCGTTCTCCATCGCAACGACGGACACCGCGACGCAACACCGTTCGCCGCTTCGTATCACGACTGACGGTCGCAGAAATTTGACCATCGTTTTGTCGCTTACTCTTTTATTTGATCCAGTTGGGTCCGAATCGCTGATTGAATCTCGCGGTTGAGATTCCAGTCGAGGAACAGCAGGCTGCGGGTTTGGGTCAGCAGTTTTTCCAGGGCGGCGATGGGTTTGTCGAAGACCAATTCCATTGCCAGCGGCGGCACATCAGCGAAGTCGCGGCAGATACTGTCGGGACCGATGTGAGGGAATTGGCTGATCACCAGGGCGAGGGTGTTCCACCAGAGTTCGGGAGGCACGCGGTGAAAGGCTGCCGCCGGATCGAGCGGCTCATTTGTCAAGCGTTGGGGGCCCAGCGAGGCCGGATAGCGTGCATCCCGGTCGAAGATGGATTGGATGCGCGCGCCGAGTTCGGTTTCCGCGTTGTATTCCACGGCGACCTGTCGGGCCAGGCTCAGGACTTCATCAAGAGCCTGGGGCAGCGTCGTGTTGTTGTTCACCAGAAGCACGCGCGCTGTGAGCACTCCCAGCGAATAGAGATCGCATGGTGTGCTCAAGAGCGGCACTATTTCGAAGGGTGCGCGGGCGAAAGAAACTCCCTCGGCGGCTTGCAGCGCCGCCGCAACCGCTTTGGAGAATTTTTGCGGGACGGTCCGGAATCGGGCTTCGCCCTGGGCCAATCCTTCCTCGGAATACAGGTGACCGCACAGGTCGAGGCGCCCTGATTGAAGTGGCAACTGGAACGAAAGCAGATCGTGCGGCGAAACAGTCATCCGCTCCTGCGCCACCAGGGTTCCTTCCAGGACAGCGCCGCCGTCTTGCGGGGGCAGGATTTTCCGAATACGGACGCTGCCGGTTCCTTGCACGTAGGTGCCCAATCCTTCCGGGAAATAGATGGATGTTCCCGCCGCGCCCGCGCGGAGAAAATAGGTGAGATCGCTGCCTTTAAGGGGCAGGGCGCACGCCTGCCCGGGTTTAGCCAACACCGTGCGGGCGCTCCACAGAAACGGCAGCGCGTTGCCGGCCTTGCTGACGCGGACGCGAAAACTATCCGCCGAAAGATTCAGAAACGGAGTTTTCTCACGACCAACGCAGGTCTTGACCAACCGAAACGCTTCATGCAAGAGCTGGAGCTTCAAGTGAAAGACTTCCAGAAATCGCGCGGCTCGCCCTTGTGGTCCCATGAACAGAAAGGCGCCGCTCTGCTGCGCGAGGTCCCAATCTTCCAGGGGGCGGAAGGCGCTGTCTACGTGCAGCCGGCTCTTACCGTGCTCGACCCCTTGCCAGGGTTTACCTCCCAACAAGTCCACGTAGTCCTCGATCCCAAACGGGCAGAAACTGCTCGCCATGATCAATCCGCCCTGAGGATTGAACGGGATCAGCTTCTGTCTACCAGTAACTATCGAATCCAGCATTGTCGTCGCACCGTTTTCCGGCGCACCCGAGACGACGGGAATGAAACGCGCCTCTTTTCCGGCGGACGGTTGGTAAAGATACCGAAACACTGACTTGCTGAACGCCGGCAGGCCGGCGGTTTCGAGCAAGCCGTCATCCCGGCACAGTTCCCAATGGGTTCCGGGATCGGTATCGCCGACGTGGACGGCCAATCCCTTGGCGATATCAAGGAACAAGGGGAGGGGATGGACCGATTCGTAGCCGGTTTGCAGGAAGCCTTCCGGGTCCAACGCGCGGAGCGTCTCCGCTCGCTGGCTCCAGCGCTGGTCGAGGTTCGGGTTGGAAATGTTCTCGCGAAAGGTCGCAAACGCGCCGGCTAATCCATCCACATTCTGCACCCACAATTCAATCCACTCCCTCGCACGGCCAGCCATATCGGCCACGCAACCCAGATACACCAACGCATCCGGCAGACTGCGCAGCAGCACCAGATGCCCGGCGGCTGGATCCGCGGTGGTCTTCACCAATACGCACAGCCGCAACACGCTCTCCGGGCCGCTACCATGAATGGGAATGGCGCGGTACCCCTCAGGGATCTGGTTGACCGGGTCTGCGTGTGTCTTCAAAGCAATGGGCCTTTTCCTGCGCGCGGTGCCACGTCCATGGTGGACTCTTTTACCACGCCACCCGGCGGACGTGAACAGCAAACTTCTAGGCGCTCGTGCTCTGGCACTGTTTTTCCCGCACCTGCGCCCGATGCAGATTCACGCCGGCGTCAGCATGCCGGCCCGCATCAACTTCTTGACCACGGCCAGACATGGTGCGGCCACGGCTGCAAAATCCTCATGCAGGTCTTCGGTGATTTTCGCCACCAGTTCGCGCAACGGTCGGTTCCCGTCGCACCCGGCCAGAAGCTGCATGACGTGCACATCCACTTCCCCGCTGAAAATCAGCCCACGCGCGGGCTGCAGCGTGCGGGATTGGACGGTCCAGACTCCCTCGCGCACGGCCGCGCGATTCTCCAGACAGTGGGCGGCATGGAACACGAGCCGTTGGTCCAACAACAAATGGCCGTTGCCGAGGCGCTGCAGCAGATCCTCGGAGGCGAACACCCGCTCAATCTGGTCGCCACAGTCTCCGACGTGGTTGCCGCCGGGAACGGTGTCGCATCGCACCCAGTTGCGCGGCGTATCACGACGACGCAGGATGACGGCGCCCGCGCTGATCCATTGGATTCCCATCTGCTGGTAGTACCGCATCCATTCCTCGAGATGTTCCGCATGTCGGCTGGCATCGTACGCTTCTGTGGGAGACAACCAATCCGCAGCATAGGTCAACGAGTCTTTTGTAGTGAACCGAAGGATCCATGAGTCACAGCCGCAGTGATCCACCCAATGCCGTGGTCGCTCCTCCCAGTCATCCTCCGTCTGATGATGCCAGTTGATCAGCATCACGGCATAGCCGTGGTCGGTCAGGTGCGTCGCCGCCCCGCGCACGACCTGTTCCGACACCGCATCACCCGCCAATCCGGCATCGCGAAAGGCAAAGCGCGATTCCGGAGAAATCACAAAGGGTGGATTGGCCACCACGAGGTCAAATCGATCCGCCATCACCGGCTCGAAGAATTTTCCCTCACGAAGTTGGAGGTTTTCAATGCCATTCAGCCGCGCGTTCATTGCCGCGAAATTCAACGCCCGGCGATTTGTATCGGTGCCGAGGACCTGGGCGGCGTGGCGCGCGGCCAGCAATGCTTGAATTCCGGCTCCCGTTCCCAGGTCGAGCACCGATTCCACCTGCCGACGCACCGAAAGCGCCGCCAGCGTGACCGAAGCCGCCCCCACACCCAACACATGGTCGGAGGGCAGTTGCTCCATCTCGCCTTCTCGAGTGAAATCGCCGAACACGAACAAATCACGAACCGGCGTCAATTTCGCTGTTGCGCGGAGTCCGTCCCCCGCCCGCAGCAGTACGCCCGCCTGCACCAATAAATCCAGCGACACCGGCTTCAAAGCTGTGGCGGCGCGCTCTTCGGCAACCGGATCCCCGATGTAAAGCAGTCGCACGAGTGTATTTAGAACACCGGGAGCTTCCAATCGACGACGGAGCGTCACCAAATCAACGCCCGCTGGCCCGCGATGCGCCGCCAGCATTTCTGTCAGGCGTCCCTCGGCGTAACCGGACTCCTGCAACACGGCCCGAAACCCGGACAGGTCCAGCTCTCGGTCGGGGTGAAATTGGGCGCTGCGATCAGTATCATTCGAAGTAGCGATGTCGCTCATATTCTTTGCACGGTGAACTACCATCAAGACAGCGAAGTATAGGCGGCACGCGGAAATTTGCCAGTGGGAAAGCTCCTCCACAAATTAGGGCAACACCGGAATTTCTTGGACACTCAGACAGCAGTTTGCCATACTGTCTGCGTGTGGGAGAAGCAAAAAGAGCTGGCGTCCTGTTTGCGTTACCTCTGTCGTCCATTCCACCGGTGGAAGGCGGTATCGTGTTCGCTCAAACCTCATAGGCAGGTCAACGACTCAAGTTGGCGCAACGAGGACGAGTTCCCCGGGCGCAACCCGCTTCTCTCGCCTCGCCCCTGAACGTAAGCCGACATGTGACATTGCCGTGTGCGTTTTGAGTGACTGTTCACAGCAGCGAAAGAAAGGAACCATGAGATGAGAATGCGGCGAATTTCCATAGCAATTGTACTTCTGGGACTGGTTGGCCCGTTTGGTGGCGCCCACGGGCAGTCGTTGACGACGCTGCATGAGTTTAACGGTGCTGACGGCAGCACGCCGCCCGGTCTTACCCAGGGCAGCGACGGCAATTTCTACGGAGTGACCTATTACGGCGGGACGAGCACGAATTGCGAGGGTGGCTGCGGCACCGTGTTTCGGATCACTCCAGCGGGCATGTTTACGACACTGTACAACTTTGATTCGGGAAATCCTCTCGATTTAGTAAATAACCCTGGCGCCTTTACTACCGGAGACAATGCCTTCCCACAATGGCTCATCCAGGGCAGCGACGGCTTCTTCTATGGGACAGCCTCTCTGGGAGGGACAAACGGATTGGGGACGGTGTTTCGGCTGAATCCGGACGCCAGTTCGGGCATGACGAATCTTTGGCAATTCGGCGCCCCCGGCGACGGGATATTTCCATATAGGCTGGTGCAGGGCAGCGACGGCAATTTCTATGGGACGACACAGTACGGCGGGACGGGCTCGAATTGCTACTTTCTAAGCTTCTCAGGATGCGGCACCGTGTTCCAGATCACCCCGTCGGGTGCCTACACGACGCTACACGACTTCGGCGTTACGAATAATGATGGAAGCTTGCCGCGCGGGGTCATCCAGGGGCCCGGCGGCGTTTTCTACGGCACGGCCGACTTAGGCGGGACGAGCAAGAATTGCCTCGGGATCTGCAATGGTACAAATTGCTTCACGGGATGCGGTACTGTGTTCTCGATCACCACGGCGGGCGGATTCTCGATGCTACACGAGTTCAGTTCCACTGACGGATCCAATCCCTGGGCCGATCCGGTGCTGGGCAGCGACGGCAATCTCTACGGAGCAGCCCAGGTGGGAGGGATGACCAGTGAGTCTGGCTCCTTTTGCTGCGGCTCGGTGTACCGGATCTCTTCCCAAGGGGCATTCTCGACGCTATATCCCTTTTGCAGTTTACCCGACTGCGCTGACGGAGACAATCCGGTCTGGCTCATCCAAGGCAGTGACGGCAATTTCTACGGGACGACCGAGAGCGGCGGCACGCACCACGGGGGCACCGTGTTCCAGCTCACCCCATCAGGCAGTCTGACGACTCTGTACTCATTTACCGGCGGCAGTGATGGCGCCTTTCCACAATTCCTTATGCAGGGCAGCGACGGCAATTTCTATGGGACGACCCACCTAGCAGGGACACACACGAACTCGGACCTGAACTGCTCCGAAGGTTGCGGCACGATATTCAAACTCGTTGTCGGCAATGGCTCTGGCGGTGGCACCAACTGCGCGTTTTCGCTCGGCTCAACCAATGCCGTATTCGCCGCCGCGGGCGGTTCCGCTAGCATCAGTGTCACCGCGTCCAATGGGTGCGCTTGGACGGCGACCAGCAACGATCCGTCGTTCATATCGATCACCTCCGGCAGCAGCGGTTCCGGCAATGGAACAGTGCAATACGGCGTCGCCGCCAACACGAGCAGTACGCCTCTGACCGGCACGATGACGATTGCCGGGCAAACCTTTACAGTCACGCAGTCAGGTGCATCCGCAGGGAACTGCACCTTCACTCTGAGCGCGACGAGCGTCACGGTGCCAGCAAAGGGCGGAGCGAAAAACGTGAAGGTGAAAGTCAAGGGCACCGGCTGCAATTGGACGGCGGTAAGCAACGACCCGTTTATCACAATCACCTCCGGCAGCAGCGGCACGGGCAACGGCACCGTGGACTACAGCGTATCGGGCAATACCAACACCATGCCGATCACCGGCACCATGACGATTGCCGGCCAGACATTCACGGTCAACCAGAAGATCGGCGGCTGCACCATTACGCTCAGCCCCAAGAGCGCCAAAGTCAGTGCTGTGGGCAGTATACTGAATGTGAAGGTGAAGGCGAACCTCAGCGATTGCGTGTGGACGGCCGTGAGCAATGATTCGTTCATTACGATCACCTCCGGCACCAGCGGCACGGGCAACGGCACGGTCGTGTACAGCGTCGCCGCCAACACGAGCACCACGCCGATTACCGGCTCGATGACCATCGGTGGCCAGACATTCACAGTCACGGAGGCGGGCGCAAAGTGACGTGTGCGGCTGGCGATGCGGCTGGCGAGTTGACCACTGCCGGTCGAGGTCGCGGCAACGGGTGCGCGGCGAAGGATGGCTTGTGCCGAGGCCCGGTCAAAAGTCGCTATGGGGCCTGCTCGATGGCAAGATCCGCGTCTGCGGTGTCGGAAATCCGGCCTTGAGACCGGAAAAAAGCTTGCGGACACACTCAGAGATCATAAAATGACATCCCAATGAAGTTCAACCTCCCGTGTTGATCGAGGGGGGTAGGTCACTTGGAAATCCCGGTTAATGGTTTCACAATGTCAACCATAGCAGGACCGATCGGCAAGAACCCTTTTGATAAAGCTCCGTTTACACCTGGTATTTTGGGCGTGAACGACCTCTCGGCGGCGATTGCAGAGCGCGGTCGCAGCGTGCGAGTGCGTCGGACCACCGAATTCCATCGCGGCGACGACCACGCACATACCCCGAGCGGACGTTGGGCGGATGTACGGGCCAACCCAAACAGTAGTTATCCGGGTTTGAATCTTCTTTGCTCGGTCAGCAGCCCAAGGGGTCTTGTAGAAGAGGCAATCATCGCCAAATTCGGCTCCAAGCCGATCGCCCGGGCTCATCTTAAGTACTATCTGGCGGGCAGCGGGAAGGACTTTGACGAAAACGCAAATATCGCCGCCTGGCTGTGGCAGGACAAAGGCATCCAGCGAACGCTCGCCAAGCGCATAGCGACCGGCCGGACGAGTGGAACATTCGCCGATACCTTCAAGTTGGAACAGTTCGATTATGACGATCAGGATTTCCGGTTTGCGTTTGGCGCCATCGACAAATTGGATTTTGAAGTCGATTACGATGCTGGAACTGTCCACATCTGGTTCCAGGATCGTTATGAATGGCACCCAGTCTATCCGGGACTCTACACAGTTAAAGAGGGCGATGTAGTGCGAGAAACGAACTGTGTACACGCCGCTTTCGTCGAGTTGAAGTCCTCCGGCGCAGCCGATTTCTGGATGAAAGGCGAAGCCACGGTGCCGCTCAACGTGATCGTTCCCGGCAAAGGTGGAAGTGGTGGCAGGAATTTTTGATACACGTTGATGCTGCAGAAATACGACGATGACGGCTTGTCGGACTGAATGGCTTGCGAGACCCGTCAAGGAACGTCATCATCGAACGTTGATATGGGGTTTCATCCTACAAGAAATCCTTACCGGTAAGCCAAATTTCGCAGCTAATGGGACTGCACCACGCACGGGCTTACGCTAGACTGTGACGGTGTTGGTTGGGGGAGTGCACAATGCCGGAAAAATCCAATTCCAGCCGTGTCGGCTTTGAACTTCGTGTTGGGCAACCTGCGCGCGTTACAAAGCCAGGGCTCGATGCGCCCTTTCGCATACTTGTGATCGGGGACTTCAGCGGCCGGGAGAACCGACACGTGGCCAACCCCCTCACCGGTCGTCACCCCATTTCGATAGACGTGGACAACTTCGATAAGATGCTGGGCACTTTCGGGGTTGAACTAAAACTCTCCGATTCCGGCGAAGCAGGCAAGTCCATCGATCTTTCCTTCACCAAGCTGGAGGACTTTCACCCCGATAGGTTGTTCGAACGCATCGGCGCCTTTGCCGCCATGCGCCATTTGCGCACGAGGCTACTGAATTCTGCCACTTTCGAAGCCGCCGCACGCGAGTTGGGCGGTGCGACGACAAATGGACTGTCGGCTTCATCATCTTCGCCCCCAAGTCCGTCCACCGAAGCCGAGTCAGAATCCGAGACGTTGCAGCGGTTGCTGGGCAAGGAAAAGGGGCCGACGCAACCGACCGCGCAAACCACCGGCGGCGTGGATGTGAACGCCTTCATCAAAAACATTATTGCACCGCATGTTGTCCCCAACACCAAGCCACAGCAGGCAGTCCTGGTGGCGGCAGTGGACGACGGTATCAGCAAGCAGATGCGCGGCATTCTGCATCATGCGGATTTTCAGGCGCTGGAATCGGCGTGGCGTGGACTGGACTTCCTCGTGCGGAACCTGGAATTGAACGAATCCCTGCAAGTATATGTGTTGGACGCGACGAGGGAAGAACTCAGGCAAGATTTGGCGGCGGACGATCTCAGCCACACGGCAGCGTATACATCGCTTGTCGAGCAAACCGTGGGAACGCGCGGCGGTCAGCCATGGGCTGTATTGGTTGGCAACTACACGTTTGACCAGACACGCGCCGATGCGGATTGGCTGGCCCGCATGGGCGCAATCGCCGAACAAGCCGGCGCGCCGTTCATCGCTACCGCCAGCTCTCGTTTTCTGGATGCAGGGAACGCGGGATGCACGATGTCCGACGCAGACAAGGACGCGTGGGAATCGCTCCGGCGGCTTCCACAGGCGGCATGGATCGGGCTCGCGTTGCCGCGGTTTCTCCTGCGATTGCCCTACGGCAAGACCACGGACGGGATCGACAAGTTTGATTTTGAAGAAAATCCGGTGCCGCCAAAGCACGACTGCTACCTCTGGGGAAATCCCGCGCTCGGCTGCGCCTGTCTGCTGGGACAATCCTTCGGCCAGTCGGGATGGGAGTTCAGTCCCGAAGACAATCTCGAACTGGAAGGATTGCCGCTCCACGTTTACAAGGAAAGCGGCGAATCCAAAATGACGCCCTGCGCCGAGGTTTGGTTGAGCGATGCGGACTACGAGGGCTTACTCGATTGCGGCCTGATGCCGTTCTTCTCCATCCGCGGGCGCGACGCCGTGAGATTGGCGAGGTTCCAAGCCGTCTCCACGCCAGCGGCGGCTCTGTGTGGACGATGGATCTAGCCCGCCAAACTGTCACATTCGATGGAATCGTCGCTCGCCAACGGCGTGCCCGACGTCATTCTGCAGTTCCATAGTAAACAATTCTCGTGTGGCGGGTGGTCAGGTTCGGGATCCAAATCTGGTTGCCACCCCCAATTAATAACACGTTCGTGAGTTGGCGCGAGAGAGGTTGATGGCGGCTTCGCCCTTCGAACCCGACCACATCTTCAAGCAACATCACTTTGCACAAACTGTCCATCCTTGCATTCCAATCAACGCTCACAGCAAGCCGCGCCCTCGAATAGTCAGCCAAGGGCGCGCTCGCCTGCATGGCACGAAAGCGATACTCACTCAAGGCGGAAGAGGCCTGCCACCACTCACCGATGCCAGTGTTCTGGAGGTTCGTGACCAGACGATACAACACGGTGCTGCGCGAGAACGGCTTCTTCTCCGCGACGCCGCGCATGAATGCGTCCTTTACTACGGCGGGCGCATCAGCAAACTCAAGGTCTTCGTTGAGAATTGACATCCAATTCCTTTCGAACCACCAATCAGCACTGTGCCTGAAATCAAGACGCAGTCTGGCGGGCCAGCGCCGCTGTGGGCCTTCGCATCAGGCAAACGCCCATATCAACAAACTGTGCCCCCAAAGCCATGGGGTTTCTCTTATGTTGAGGCGCAATTTACCAGAATTTCCATCGGCGATTCCAGCCAAATGATGTTCACGCCCATGGGGGGCTTTCGGCTGGTCGCGTCCGTACCGGGTGTCGGTGAAGTTGCGGCCCAATTTCCCGCGGCAGCGACATGCGCATGCGCGACCAGGCCCCACAATTGTGCTTTTCCGAGGCGGTTCGTTGTGGTAGACACGCTCTGACGGACGAACTTCAAACAGGTGACTGGATATGGCTGAGAATACTGGTGGCAAGAAAGCGCTGACATTTGCGGAACTGGCGGACTCCCGTCGCAAGACGGAAGTCGTGTCCAAGCATTTGCACGACCGTCTGATGGCGCATCTGGAGACCCTCCGGCCGGTGCTGTCGCCAGAACGGACATTGGGCCGATATGCTGGCGGCAAAGGCGAATCCGCCCAAGCGGACCGGGCGCTCGCTCAATTGCAGCAGAATTATCGTCCGTTCACGAGCCGGCCATTTGATCTGCCGAATGAGTTGGATCTGCATTGGCTGGGGCTCGTCGGCAATCGTCCCGTGATGTTTCCTTGGGAGTATGTCCACGAGGCCAAGACCGATCGCGGGCCCAAGGCGGTGGCGATGACCTCTCCGGTTCATTGGATCCTGACTCTTAGCTCGGCGTATACGCTGGCCCAGGTGAAACAAGCATTGAGCGGGAAGGGCGAACGCCGTCCCGAGCATGTCCGCCAGTTTGTGGTCAATGCCCTCGTCATGCAGCTTGTGCTCGCCCAGAATCCCGGTTTGACCGCGCTGTTCGCCGACTTGCGCTGCCAGGTGCAAACCGAATATGCGCCCGAACTCCCCAAGCTGCCGTTGACGACGATCACCTCCATGCTGCCCTCGTTTCGACCCGCCGATGACCTCGTCCTCGCCGCTACCGACGTTTCCGGCGTGGCGGCGTTCGTGGAGATCGTCGACGTGGCCGCGGTCCCCAACCTCCACGACCCGCTGCGGGAAGAAATCGAAAAACTCATCGCCTGACGAAGGCGGAGGAATGGCGTTGTATTCAATCAATCCGCCCGCCTCATAGTGGACACATAGATCCGCTTCCAAACAAACGGGATGCCGCGCTCCACATACTCGATCACAACCCGCTGCCCGACATCGAACTCCCGCGCCGCCACGGTGTTCACCGAGTACACCACCTTCATGGGCCGGTCATCGAGTTGGATTTCAAACACGTAACACTCGGCAATCGGAATTCGGGTCGGCGTCCAGAACCCACTCCGTTCTCCCGACGGTGGCTGCCAGTACTCCCCGGCGGGTTTGAATGATTTTCCCGTGACGCGTCCGGTTGCTGAGTGGGTTGGGGTTCGGCGAAGGAAGACACACCAAATGCCCGCAGCGACAATCGCGAAGAACAAAGCCAACCCCAACTGCAGTTTTGCCGAGAATGGCATTTCCCGGTGACCCTACTCCGCAAATGGATTGTAGACTTCCTTGTTCGGCGGAGGTTGTGTATGGCGCTGGTCTTTCTTAATCACTTGCCGCAGCCGCAATCCCTGCAAATTGAGATAGGGACACTTCTCTGCGGGTGCGGACTTCAGGACGTTCTGGGAATCACCCGGCGCGATCCATTTGACCTTGCCCTTCATGACCCACGGCAACAGTTCGAAGTCCCAAGGGTCGGTCTTGTATGTAAAGCCCGACTTCCCATTGGCAGTGATAAAGCTGCAACTTGTCAGCCTCCAAGGATTCGCCAGCGCGGGTGTTGGCGGCTTGTCTTGGGAGAAGTAGGAAATCGGATAGGCTGTGTAGCCATTCACCATTGCCAGCGACGAAATCACGACCAGCATGGTCGGCATGTCCAGCACCACCGGAATCACGTAGGGCACCTCTGGCCCCGGGTGGGATTCGGCCTCGCCACCCAACGGTGGGCGTTCATTGAGATTCAATGCGCCGGTGAGGACCCGAAAATGCTCGCAAGCGGACGGCTTGGGGCATCGCCCAGTCAAGGTTTCCTGCCACCAAAAGCCGTCCAATCCCCAAGGGTCGAATATCTGCTCCAGCAGGATGTTACAGAAGGGGCAGCGGCCAAACACATAGCGTGGCAGTTGAGCATAATACTGCTGCAACAGCTCATTCTGCTGCTTGTTCAGTTGGGAACGGACCTTGAAGGAATCCGGTGGCGCGGCCCGCGCCACCTCGCGGAATTTTGCTTGGATCTCGTTGACCCCCGCCAGCAAGAGGTCCCTCGCCGGTTTGGTCAGCGAACCCGGTTTGGCCCCGGAATCCGAAGATTCACTTGTTGGCATTGTCTTCCTTCCTTTCGCGAAACTGCGCCCGGCCGCTTGATTGCTTGGGGATCATCCTGATATCTCACTGATCAACTTCCACACGATTTGCACCTCAGAAATGTTATGACGGAGTAGTGCGGATAATTCCACGGGATACCGTGATCCTTATAGTATTGTTCCAGTTCGGCAGTGGAGCCAATGCGTTCCACAGTGCCGTCCGGTTTAATGATTGTGTAACTCTCGTTTGGACCGGGGTTCCGCAATGGTTGTCCAGTGACGGGGTCGATGTACTGGTCATTGGCACCATGCTGGACCATCGGGGGGGGGCCGGTCGCATTATTCACATCTTGTTTCCATTGCGGGTTGTTGGTGTCGACCTGGTCCGGAGGGGGCGTCACGTAGTTTCCGTTGGCGTCCACATTGTAGGCCCCCTGCACGTCGTGATCGCCATAGACCCTCTTGCCATCTGGGTTAACCAGGTAGCCTTGGCCATCATATGTCCATTTGTTAGCAAGCAGTTGTTGTTCATTGGCCTGCATGGCCGCCTTATCCTCAGGACTCATGTCGCTGTACCTTGGGCTATCCCAATCCGGTTTCGTAACAAGGCCTGAACCGGGATCCGTCTTGAGCAGACAGTCGTGCGGCTTGGGGATGTAGTTGGGATCATCCTGGTACTGAGCGCTATTAACGTTTGTATCGCGCATGATGATCGCTTGCCCCGTTTCCTCGGCTTGCTGCTGCATCAGCACGAGATACGCCTGTTTCATTCCAGCGTCTCGGGCCGCCTGGGCGTTCTCCTCCTCTTGGCTTTGCGGCCCCGACTTCTGGCCTTCCTCGTCGCCCTGGTCTTGCTCGTTCTCCTTGTCGTGCTCGGGATTTCCTTTCTCACCCAAGCCTCGCACATCCACGCGGAAGAGCGGATTGGGACAATAGGCATACAAGTTGTAGCCCCCGGCGATACCCCATGGGTCACTCTGCAAATAGCGTCCCAACAGCGGATCGTAGTGGCGAAATCGGTTGTAATGCAGTCCGAGTTCGGCATCGGAATGGTGACCGGGGAATCGCAGGTTGAATTCAATTCTCGCGCCGGGCTTGACCGCGGCCCGCCCGTAAGGCTCGGTGCGGGCTTGCCAGACTTCGTTGCCGGATTCGTCCTCGATCAAACAGGGCGTGCCAATCTGATCGCTGTAGATAAAGTAGCGCCGGCCCGATTCCGGCGGCGCATCGACCGAATCGTAGTCGAGAAATAGCAGCGGCGTGAGCGCGAGGTGGTCGGGGTAAACGTAGAGCCGTAGCCGTCCACCGGCGCTGATTTCCGCGACCAATTGGTCTCCGTTCCAGTAATACTCGGTGGTTTGACCCGCCCAGGTTTTGCGGGTACGCCGGCCGAGAGCATCGTAATCGGCGGTCCAGGAACCATGCGGCGTTTCCACGCTGACCAATTGATCGCGGCTGTCGTAGGCATAGCGTACCAGGCCGTCCGCCGATTCTCGCATGGCGATATGGTTGCGGTCATTATACTCGACACGCATTCCGCCGGCGCTATGGAGTCGATTGCCCTGCAGCACGTGCACATCGTTCAAGCCCGGCTGGCGGACGAGGTTGCCAGCCAGGTCCAGTTCATAATCTTCGACGCGGTCCCCGGGCAAAATGCGCCGCTGCAGACGGTGGGCGGCGTCGTATTCATGCCGCGTCTCGCCGTTCCGGCTGTCCTGCACCCGGCGCAGCTCGCCTTCCCCCGACCAATGGAAGCGCCGGCTCCATGTCTGACCACGGGCGAACTGGGCGCACTTGAAGAAACACCGCCCTTGACAGTCGTATTGGGCTGTCTCACGACTCTCGTTGCTGAACTGCCGCTCGAGCAGGCCATGGGGATGGAAACGGATCTTGTGTCGTTTGCCGCCGGGATCAGTGACGGTCAGCGTGCCATCCTCGCTCCGCTCGTAGCGAACTGTGAACCGCTCAAAGAACACCGTTTCGACGGGCGTCCGCCATCCGTGAAAACGGTGTGTGACCCCCCGGCCGTTGCGTTGTTCCGAACGAGAGTTCCCTATGCCGTCGTATTCAAACTTGACCTCATCCTTCTTCGAGGAAGCCGTGAGGTAGCGGCCATGCTTGTCGTACGCAAAAGTGTGTTCCTCACCCGAAGCCAGGGTCCGCTTGGTCTTGAGGTTGCCCAAACCAATCTCAAACTTGAGCAGTACGCGGCCATCGCCGGCGTGTTTGGCGACAAGGTTGCCCACCGGATCGCGGACATATTTGTCCCGCACCACGCCATGCCGTTTGACTTCGATAAGATTGTCCTTAAGGTCGAAAGTGTACTCGGTACGGGTGCTGCCCGAATCGGCACAGGAGACCATTTTGCCGGACGGATTGTAGCGAAAGCGGACGTTGGCCCCCAACGGGTCCGTCTCGCCCAGCCGCAAGTGCCATTTGCCCAGATCGTAGGACCATTTGCCACCGTCGAAATCCGTATGAGCAACGACGTTACCCGACGGGTCGTAGGACCAGTGGCGCAGCCGTCCTTCGTCGTCCCGTTGCTGAATCAATTGGCCGAATTCATTGAAGGTCCGTCCCGGCTTTGGGTCCGGCCACCAGACCGGCCCCAGAGGCTCGACTTTGTAAGACGGCAGCGCTCCGGTCGGTTTGGTTCCCCCCGGACGCGTGGCGACGAGCGGCCGCACGACTGATGGGAGGCGCAGAGCCGCCGCCATTTCAGGTTCGGGCAAGGTGATGTCGTCGACCGCGACCAACCGGCCGAACTCATACTCCGACGGATTGTCGGCCACCCGATGCATCGTCGGGTCCGGCGCATTGAGGTCTTCGGGCAGGTCAATCATGTATCCGAGCGGCGTGATTTTGGAGACCGGATTCCCCGCCCGGTCATAGACCATCCGGGTGACGTTGCCATTCGGATCTTCTTCCGATTGCGCGCGTCCGGACTTGTCGCGAACAAACTGTTGCACGCCTTTGAGCGGGTCCACCACTTGCAAAAGCCCGCCAGCTTCATCGAACAAGTAGGTCCAAACGCCGCCATCAGCACGGGTCACTTTGGTGATCCGACCCGGTAACTCGTATTCCAGGGACACCTCGTTCGTGCGGTCGTCGCCGGCCGATTTGCTGCAACGGCCTTGCTCATCATAGACGAAATGAAAACTAAATCCTTTGCGGCCGGTCCGTCGAATCATCCGATTCTTTTCATCGTAGGCATAGGTGAAGCCATGGCCGCTCCGATCGGTGGTGGCGAGCAGGTTGCCTCGCTCATCATACTGATACGAGACCAGCAACACGCCAGGCTTCCCCCGCTCGCCGGCCAGGGTCAAGCTGACGATCCGGCCGTCGGCTTCCTCGACCACCCGGATCGTTCGTCCGGCGGAGTCAACGATGCGTTCCAATCGCCCCTCCGCGCTGTAACCAAAAGAAATCTCGTGCTCCCAACGGAAGATGCGTTTGGGGCGCGCCACTGCCTGCGAGTCACGGAACGTGAATTCCACATTCGGCTCGCCATGGTGTGATAGTTCATAGCGGGACCGCGAAAGCCGTCGCAGGACATATCCGTTGCTGGCAAATTCGTCACCGTCGTTGGCGAGCGGCGGGAATCCGGCCCGCCGGCCAAGTGGTCCGTCGTAGCGGATACCGTCCGTGTCGAACCGTAACGCGCAGTCAAGCTGATGCGTGTGCCCCCAACCCAATGCAAACCGGCGGTGACTCTGGGAACTGTCATAATGCCGTACCCACCAGAAATCCAACGGTCCGACCAACCGGAAATCGTGCGCCTCGTCAACGGCGGCGCCGGTCAACGTATCCACGGGGTCGCCGACAAGTCGGGGATTGTTGAGTGCTGGACAAAGTGAGTCAGGCATGTGGGAACCCCTGGTATCAACCCTTACACGCCGAGGCGCCGGCCTTCGATTCCTCCTCGGACGGCGCGGCGAGTTTGAAGCGCGACAATCGCTGCACCAGCAGATCAACGGGATTGGGAATGTTGATCATCGGGAAGCCGCCGATCAGAACGGTCCCTTGCATCGGGGCAACGATGGCGCCGATACTTCCGGTTGGCGGCATGGTGGGATCCTTCCACATGGTAGCTTCGATCGCCATCTTGACTTGATCCGCTGCTAATTGCGCCGCCTGCATGGCGGCGCTCAGTGCCTTGGCCGAAGCCATCGCAGCATCGTCCGCGGTCGCCGCTTCGGTCGCATCCGCCATGACTCCCAACACCCCCGCCGCGACTCCCAACTTCCCGATGGCCGACATGACTGCAGTCGCCAAACTGGACGGCACATCGGGGATGTTCTTGCAGGCCTTACACACGTCCAGAATCCGTGCCGCGCGTGCCCCGCCGATGAATACATTGGACGAGCCGGTTTCGATCTTGAACCATGCCGGCGGAATCCCGCAGCAGGAGGGCGCTAGACCGATATCGCCACAACGGGCCGACGGGAGGGAGTTGAGCAGGACGCGCACGCTCATGCCCAGCGTGACCATCCCGATGCTTGGCAGGGGGGTGGGTGGAATGGGCGGGGGGCCGCTGGGCGGATGCACTGGATGACAATGCGGCGTGCCGAGATAGGCAGCCCCGATAGTGGCCGCAGGCAGACTTGGAAAAATGGCTGCCAGCGGCGCCGTCAAATTGGCAAACCCGACATTTAGCGCATCTTGCAAAAGACCGTAAGCGCCCATCACGGTGGCGACCGTCTGCTGCGCCGCGCGAACCGTTCGCGCCGCCTCTTCGGCGGCTGTCGGCGGGGGGCCGCCGGGGGTAGCCGGGGCACTGATACTGCCCCACGCGGTGCCTACTTGCCCAGCGGAAGTCGCCCACTTCTGGGCCACTCCAGCCACCTGCCCCGGCGTGTTCGCCGCTTGGTCCCAGGGTGAGGGTGCGCTACTCGGTGATCCGGCCGCTGGCGGCGAGCCGGAAGCTGGTGGCTGTGGGTCGGATGCCGGTGGCTGTGGGTTGGGCGACGACGACTGTGATCCTGACCCTGGCGGCTGTGGGTCGGATGCCGGTGGCTGTGGGTCGGGCATTGGATCATCCTTTTCTATTGGCTGAGCGCGGCCAACTGCTCACTGGCCTCACGCTCCTTGGCGGTCTGGCTGGTCCTTGCGTAGTGCTGGCGCAGGCGCTTGAGCAGGCTGCGGCACAATTCGACATCCTGAAGCTGGGCCGCCATCACCAGGCCGTCATTCCAAGTCTTGTCGGCTTCGACGAGCTTGCCCTGACGATGCTGGCAGATGCCGCGGCTCTCTAGCGAACGAATCTTGAGCGGAGCGTCGCGGGTGACGGTTGCCAGTTTCTGGGTTAGATCGTAATAGGCCTCGGCCTCCACCCATCGTTCCTGGGTCTGGCGCAGATTCGCCAGGTTGAGCAGCACATTGAGGAAGATCTGGACCGGGGGAGTCTCACCGTGGCTGGCGGGAATAAGCGCCGCCTCGTAACACTTGCTCGCCTGGGGAAGGTTCCCCGTTTTTTCATAAACCTCGCCGCAGCCATTGAGGGCCAGCGCCGCCAGCCCATAGTTGCCTCGCGGTGCGTGGTAGCGGAGTAGCCGTTCATACTTCTCCATCGCTTGTGGATAGCGTTGGTTGGTGCAATCCATGGAGGCCATGATCAGCAGGAGGTTGAGCCGCTCAGCTTCCGGCACGGCCTCGTCGGCAATTTCCGCTTCCATGGCGTCGTTGATGGCTTCGAGGCTGAGATCCGGCTCGAACCATTCTATCCGCGGCGTGTTGGCGAGAACCGCCCGGAGGGTACGGTCCGCCGTTTCGGTACGGATGATGAACCGGAGGTGGTGACACCACGGGAAGGGAAACTCATGTTGTAACACTTCTTTCCAGAGAGCCGCATACGCTGTCGGATTGGCGATCTGGCCGGGAAAGAAAACCCAGACGACTGCGCCGCCAGCCGTCGTGGGCAACAACTCGCGCGAGAATGCCGCCAGCGCGCGGAGCCGCTGCGCCGGCGGATGGCCTTTGTCAAGGACCGGGTGCGGGATGGGAGGCCAGGGCTTCATCCCCTCTTTCTCCAACCCGAGCCGCACCGCCTCGTGTTTGGTCGAGAACGCCGCGACAACGGCATCGGCGTACGCGACGGCGTCGGAAAAATCGTCGGGAACAATCCAGTAGAGCTCCGCGGTGCTCGCCTCCTCCAGGCCTTCCAGGATCTTCAGCAGTGGCAGGTTGTTGCCCGCCGGCGAAATCACCACCAACGCCAGATCGTCACGTTGGGAGATGAACGACTGAAACCGCTGCGTGATGTCGCTGAGCAATTTTCGCATGGGAAGCTTTAGTTGATCTTCACCACCGCTCCCGAAATGTTGTGCGTGCCAACCGCTGCCGAATTGATGGCCGCGCCGGCGATCCCGGTTTGAGACGTGTCGCAAATGATGTTCTGGTTGCCAACTCCCAGTTTCGCCTGAGTGCTGGCCGCCGCCGCGATGGTCGGCGCACCCAGCGAGATACTGGTGCTGCCGTCCAGCGCGATGGTCGCCCCCTTGATGACAATATCGCCGCCGGAGTTCAGGCATAAATGGCTCGCGCCGCAGTTGAGAGTGATCGACGACGCGGCGGTCATGACGATCGTCCCTTTGGTGTCGATGGAGATGACGTTGCCACCCACGATGAGGTTGATCTGTGTCTTCGCCTGTTCGGTGATATCGGCCGTTTCCGACTGAATGCTGATATTTTGATGGGCGTCCACGGTGATGGCATCCGTGACGGAAGTAACCGCGATCGACTTTTGCACAGTCGTCGTTTGCTCGCCCCCGATGGTCGTATTGTCATCAGTCCCGATTGCTGTGGTGCGATCGTTCATGATGCTGATGGTCTCATCGTTGTTGGCTGTTTTGTGGATGTCCCAATCGCTGAGTATGTTTATCACTTGCCCTGCGGGTGTGTTGTCAATATGTAGCTCGCTCATAGTGTGGTCTCCCAAAGGTTGATACTTCCATGCGATGCATCGGAATCAGTGTTTGGGTTTGGGTGGTGTTTTTACAGTGCTTGTCTTCGCGCCGATAATTGACTTGCCCGCCGGCAACGGGTACGGCGGCATGTGATCTTCGTTGTACACCCGGCCGACAATGATCGGCCGGTCGGGATCGCCTTCGAGGAACGCCACAATGACTTCTTCGGCGATGTGCGGGTTAGCGATATGCCCCCAATTCTTGCCTGTCCATGCCTGGGAGACGCGTACCCAACAGGAACTGTTTTCGTCGTGCTTTCCGTAGCGGTCCCAGTAGAACTGGATTTTTACCCGTCCATACTTGTCAACGTAAATATCATCTTCGCCGGCCGGCCCGGTGACGATGGCAGTCTGCACTCCTTGAATGACCGACCTTGGGGTGACGCGGGGGGAACGAAACTGCACGGTGGCATCGATGGCGGTAAACGAACACTGATAAAACGGCCCGCCAGCGCCACCGCCGGACTCAAACAGGTCCTCATGGATGGAGTGGTTGGCTGACACCACGAGATACTTCCGGTTTTGATCGTCGCGGTCGTAATCGGTGAGTGTGAACGTGCAGCCGGCGCAGATACCCCGGGCATCCGTTTGCCCGTGCAGAGTTTCGTACCGCACCTGGATCTCTTGAATGCGGATCTTGGCGTATTCCTCGCCGTGATCGTATTCCTCGTACTCGCCGGGGTAATCGAAAACCTCCAAATTGGATTGGGCGTACGAACGGGATATCTGGGCACTCGTTTTCAGGTCGGTCTTTGGCGTTTGAAAGTTGTATTCCGTGTGGGCGTAGGCCCCGGTCAGGAGCTCCTTATCGATGATCCAGTCGCGGATATACTCGGCTGCCGCGTCGGCCTTACTGGGCGGGCGGAACGCGATCTTCTCATACCCGGGATAGTCATCGTGCGCCGCTGGTGAATCCGCGAGGACGAGTGTATGTTTGCCGTCTTCATGCTTGAAATAGTAATAGAGACCCTCGTGCTCCATCAGGCGGCTGACGAAGTTGAAATCAGTCTCGCGATATTGCGTACAGTGGTCCCAGGGGGTGTAATGGCCGGACAAACGCCGCTCGTAGGCGTCGAACCCGTGCCCTTTGAACACTTCTTCGAGAACGTCGGGGACTGGTTTGGTTTGAAAGACGCGGCAATCCGCCGTGCGCGTCAGGAACCACAGCCAGGGGACCATGGTGGCTTGATAGCGCGCGTAATCTCCTTCGGGGCCGATCTGCACGAAACGGCTAATGAATCCGTTTAGGTATCGCTTTTCTCCGTCCGCCACAACAAAGCTGATGGTGACATTCTGGCCAATGATCTTGTCGAAATCGATGTTATCGTCTTCGCTGAGCAGTTCCAGATCGTAGTGGAACAGTCGGCCGATTTCCTCGGTGCCGGCCACGCTCTTGAGGACGAGGACATCCGCCCCCAAGGGGGTGCTGATGGATGCGGCCCGGTTTTTCTGGGTAAGCGTCGTGGGCATGGCCTGCGATCAACCTCCCGATCGGGACCGCGAATCGCTTGCTTGTTGGGTCGAATTTCGCATGCTTACCCTTCCACTGATTTCACGTCATAGACAAATGAGGCATCCTTGACCCCGATGTGAACGCTCGCGGCCATCTGGCCGTCCATTAACCGCGTCAGGAATTCGCGACTCATTTCCGGCAGGAGCGTCTGCGTCAAGATGGCGTCGACCATGCGCCCGCCGCTTTCCAACTCCGTGCAGCGGCTGGCGATCAGGGTCGGCACAGCGTCGTCATAAGTGAGTTTGACATTTTGATTCTGCGCCAGGCGCCGCTCGATCCGACCAAGCTGGAGCGTAATAATCGCCCGCAGCATCTGGTCGCTGAGCGGATAGTACGGAATGACGATCAAACGGCCCAGCAGCGCGGGCGGAAACACCTTCAGCAGCGGTGCGCGTAACGACTTCGCCAGGCCATCCGGTTCAGGTCTCAGCGCGGGGTCCTTGCACAGGTTCATGACGAGATCCGTCCCTGCGTTCGTCGTTAGCAGGATGATCGTATTCTTGAAATCGATGAAACGACCCTCGGAATCTTCCATCCATCCCTTGTCGAATACCTGAAAAAAGATTTCATGGACGTCCGGGTGCGCCTTTTCCACTTCGTCGAGCAATACCACGCTGTACGGACGGCGACGCACCGCCTCGGTGAGCACGCCGCCCTCGCCGTATCCGACGTAGCCGGGTGGCGAGCCTTTCAGTGTGGACACGGTATGCGCTTCCTGAAATTCGCTCATGTTGATGGTAATCAGGTTGTGCTCGCCGCCATACAGGGACTCGGCGAGGGCCAGCGCAGTCTCCGTTTTCCCGACGCCGCTGGGACCGGCCAGCAGGAATACCCCGACAGGCTTGCTGGGATTATCGAGCCTCGCCCGCGATGTCTGGATGCGCCGGGCAATCGCCTCCAACGAGTGTCGCTGGCCGATGATCCGCTTTTCCAATGTATTCGCCAACTCGAGCACCGCTTGAATCTCGTTCTTGACCATCCGGCCCACGGGAATCCCCGTCCAATCGGCAACGACCGACGCCACCGCCTGTTCATCCGCACTCGGCAGGATAAGCGGATGTTCGCCCTGTAGTGCCGCCAACTCCGTTTGTAATCGCCGCAATTCTTCCAGGGTCGCCTTTTGATCTTGGGGCTTCGGTTTGCCATTTCCGCCATCGGCGGCGGGTTTTTTCGATTCGTCGGCCGTGGAGCGCAACTTGGCCCGCAGCCCGAGTATTTTTTCGACGGCCTCTTTCTCCTTGTTCCAAGCCGCTTCCAGGTCGGCCAACCGCGCGGCTTCCTGCTCCAGTTGCAATTCGATTTCCTTGACGCGCTTCTGATGATCCATGCCAATGGCTGTCTCGCGGTCCAGAATCTCCGACTCGGTCTTGAGCGACTCGATCTTTCGCCGACATTCCTCAACGCTGACCGGCACGCCGTGCTGGCTGATGGCGACGCGGGCACAGGACGTGTCGAGCAGGCTGACCGCCTTGTCGGGCAACTGCCTCTCAGGAATGTACCGGTGCGATAGTTTCACCGCGGCTTCGAGCGCGGCATCAAGAATCTGCACGCGATGGTGGCGTTCCAGCGTGTCGGCCAGCTTCCGCATCATGAGGATGGCCCGTTCCTCAGTCGGTTCTTCCACCTTGACGACCTGGAACCGCCGCGTCAGCGCGGGATCTTTTTCGATGTATTTTTTGTACTCGGCCCACGTGGTGGCGGCAATCGTACGCAACGTGCCCCGCGCCAGCGCCGGCTTCAGCAGGTTGGCGGCATCGCCCGTTCCCGCTGCGCCGCCGGCCCCGATCAACGTATGTGCTTCGTCGATAAACAAGATAATGGGTTTGGGCGATCCCTGCACTTCCTCGATCACCTGGCGCAATCGCTGTTCGAACTCGCCTTTCATGCTGGCGCCCGCCTGCAGCAGACCCACGTCCAGCACACGCAACGTAACATCCTTGAGCGGCGGCGGCACGTCGCCCGACGCGATCCGCAGGGCAAAGCCTTCGACCACGGCCGTTTTGCCCACGCCCGCCTCGCCGGTGAGAATGGGATTGTTTTGTCGACGGCGCATGAGGATATCGATGATCTGCCGGATCTCCTCATCCCGGCCGACGATGGGGTCGATCTCACCTTTGCGCGCGCGATCGGTCCAATCCACCGTGAACTTGGCCAGGGCCTCCTGCTTGCCCATGGCCGCCGGGGCGATGCTCGCGCTTGACTCACCGGGCGCGGCTCCGGCTCCTGCAGTCGTCACCGCTTCGCGGCTCACCATGGCTTCTTCCGTTGAGCCCCCCACGATCTTGGCGAACTCGTCGGTGAGCGATTCCAACTTGATCTTGGCGAACTGGGGAGAAAGCGCCAGGAACATTTCCCGCAGCCCGGGGGTCTTGAGCATGCCCACGACCAAATGCCCGGTACGTATCTTCATCTCGCCAAACATCAGCGAACCGTAAACCCACGCCCGCTCGGCAGCTTCTTCCAAATGCGGCGATAAATCCTGGATCGATGTCGCGCCGCGGGGAAGGCGGTCCAGCGCCGCAACCAGATCCGTGGCGAGGCGCGACGGATCCAGGCCAAAATGTTTGATGATCCGCTGCAAGTCGGAATCCTGCAGTTGCAGAATCTGGTGCAACCAATGGACGACCTCGACATACGGGTTGCCCCGCAGTTTGCAGAACACGGTGGCGCTCTCCATGGCCTTGTATGCCAAACTGTCGAGCCGGCCAAACAATACAGCGCGCTGGATCTCAGCCATGCGTTTCCCTTTTCATTGGTTCGTTATCATTCCATTCAATCTCGATCGCCGGTCAGTACCAGGTTGTCAGGATCTCGCTGGAACGGTTCGCTCTTCAACCACGTGGTCCAACCCAGCATTCCATAATTGCCGAGGTGGATCTCCGGAACCTCCCTCGCCTCCAGAATCAGTTGTACATCCCACTGCAACTCGCATCCGATATAGTTATAGACCCAACCGCGCACGCGCCGAAACGAACTGCCATTCGGCAATAGCCGTTCGTAGTCCGCCAGCTTCATCGGGCCGAGGCGGATGCGAAACCCCAACTGGCACTCCCAAAAGTGCGTCCCGACGATCGTGGTCACGCCGAGGGTCCCGGTATCGGGGGATTCACCCAACCGGCACTGACTGGCAACCGGGAGCCGCAACCACTGGCCAGCGAACGTCTGGATTTCCGCCCGGATCTCCAGAAAATCACCGATGATGGCCTCCAAGCCTTCGGCGTTGCGGGTTGCACCGGCTAATCGCCCCGAATAGTAGAGCTTCGCCCAGTCCGGCACGGCATCCCGATTTCGCGACGATTCCATGCCGATCCCAAGCAGGCTGCCGATATACAGGGCGAACAATTGTCCGGCAGCGCCACCGTCTGATTCGAGGCGATCCAGGTCCACAGATTTTTGGCTGCTGGCCCAGGCGCGGTAGAAGAACGACAGCATCCGGTGATGGAAAACATCCAGGAACCTGGCTACCGTCGGGTCCCGGTGGTTCAACGACCTTTCGCGAGCGTACTCGGTGAAATGCAGTGGCATGGGGCCGTTCGGGCCGAACAACCCCAGAAAATTCACAAACATTCTCGGGGCGGCGTCTTCGTCATCCGGTGGAATCTCAAAACTTTCAATGGTGGACGGCGCGAAAGCCAGAGAGGGTTTCTGTCCGAACCGAATCGGGTCTTCCTTGGGAGACGCGGAGTGTCCGACCCGCGGATGGTCGCGATAATGATTCTCCAGCAGCCGCACCGCCCGAAAGAAACTGAATCGGTGGGGCTCCCGGGAAAGTTGCTCCATCAAATGATTTGTCGTGTGCCCACTTGTGGCGGCCATTGCGTAATCTTGCCTCGTTGTTGTGTACGGACCACCGTTTCCGTGAACGAATTGATCGAAACGTACTTGGCGAAAAACTGCTCCAAGACCGCGCCCAGCAAAAAGACCCCTGTCCCCTCGAACGCGCGCTCGTCAAACTCTACCGTGATCTGCAGTCCCCGGGCAAACGCGATCGGGCCCGACGTCTCCACGCGGCGGACAATGGGGACGGAGCGAACCGAGCGCACCGCATCGATTTGTTTCCGCATCGACTGGTCCGAGCTGTCGACATAGAGCCGGAGCATATCGCGGAGAACGACGGCACCTTCCTCGCTCGCGTCCAGGAGCGACAGGTAATTGAGCGACAGGTGGCTGATGATCCTCCAGGACAGGTCGCCTTCGGCAAATGACGGCAACGGTTCGGTGGGCCGAATCATGCAGCGGATCGATTTCACCGGGAGACTGAGATCGTTCGAGAAATCAGTCTGTTCCACGCCAACCGCCATGTGCATCGGGAGGTGACGATTGGTGCAGAGCGCCCGCAATCCCAACTCACGAAATGTGGAGCGGAACGGAGCGGCCTTGGCGTCGACGAGCGAGAGATACACCTCGCTGCCCGGGTATTGAACGTTCTTTGTGAGTTGTATTTCCTTCTGGGTCAGCGTCCGCTTCACCCGGTTGACGGTATAAAACGCTCCCGCCGTCAGGTCCGTGTCCTTGGCCTTGTAAAAGGGGTTGAATTTCTGTTCTCCACCGGACACCGCTTCGTACGCCGTTACGTCCTCGATTTCAAACACCTCGAAATCGAGTGGTCGGGTCTTGTCGGGAACCACATGGAATTCGGCAAACCGATCCATGAGCTGGATGCGATCCAATTGCTTGGAAAACAAGTTGATGGCGGGCGTGCAGAACAGTTCAAAGCAACTGGGATCGATCTTACCTTCCAACCGCACTTCTTGTTCATCCAACGCGATGACCAGATCCACGACGTTTCCCGGACAATCCTTCAAGCAATTGCCAAATCCCGACAACTCAAAAAACGAAAAACGTTGCGGAAACGCGAAGTATTCACGGAGGAGCCGATAACCTTCGAATCCTCGCGCCCGAGGAGGAAGCAGGGCCTCCCGGTCGCTAAAGCCCACCCGGCGAATGTGGGATGGAGGCAACATAGTCAGAGTCTTTTTCTGGGCGCCGGATTGGACCACCAGCGCCAGCTTGCGGGCGAAGATCTGCTCGTAGAGCAGCGAGGGACGATTGTCTTCAGCCGCGCCGCGCAAGAACACGGTGATCGAATCGAAATTGACTTCCTTGAATGTCAGGCCGGCGGTTACCTGCAACCGGAGGCGGATGGCCGCCTTGGCGTTGACGCGTGTTTTCAGACGGCCCGGCATTTCCAATTCCTCGGGCAAGCCGAGTTCCTTGACGTCGCGTGTGTAGTACCGGGCTTCCGACAGACGCAGGGGCAGGAGCCGCACGTCGTGCGCCGTTCGAAATGTACAGGCCGTTCGGTCGCCTTTGGCGGGTATGCTGCGCAGCAACGTCCCACGGGGCACCACGGGGCCGGCCGCCAGACCGCCGTCCTGTTCCTCGACATCGAAGCGCACGACGGTCATCGACGGGGTGGGGGACAAATAATGGGGATAGATTGTTTCCAGCAGCGATTGGGTAAAGCGTGGAAACTCGGCATCGAGTTTCAAATGAACACGGGCCGCCAAAAACGCAAATCCCTCCAACAATCGTTCGACGTATGGGTCGGGACATTGCTCCTTCCCCTCCTTGTCGAGCAACAGCCGATCCGCGATCTTGGGGTTCTCCCGGGCGAATTCCGCCGCCGTCTCGCGCAAATGGCGCAATTCGGTTTCGTAATGTCGCAACAGCCTAGGGTCCATCGGGTCGATCTCCCAGGCACTGTCCCGTTTCCAGGTCGATCTTGGTTTTGAACATCAGATGCTGCGGCATCGGATCCGCCCAGAGTTCGCCGCTGATTTCGAACGCAATAGAGTTGACGCCGGCGTGGGCGGGATCCGTGATGGACTTGATTCGCAGGGAACGACGGTTGATCCGCGGCTCAAATCGCTCGATGGCATCAATCAAATGCCGCTCCACTTCGCTGGCGTCGAGGCCGGCGGCGGCCAACCCGCTCATGTTGCGCATGCCAAAGTTCACCACGGAACGTGACGCCAGCGGGAAGTTGCTCAGATCGAATTCATCGTCGGGGTCCGCAACGTGGGTGCTGGCATTCAGCAGCCACTGGATATCGCGCAAAACCCCGTTCTTGTAGCGCGACAGGGGCACAACGCGCTGGCTGCTGCTCTCCACGGTCTTGTCGGGCTCCTCGTCGCATAAGCGATCTAACAAGCACGGTTGATATTTCTGAAGTGCAGCCAGCTCAGCCATGACCCCTTTACGGCTTCATGCGGTGAGGAACTCGATGTCCCTGGTTTCCAAAAGTGGGAACTCCCCCTGGTCCGTGCAAAACATCCGCTGGCCCAGCCCGGTGAAGAATCCCCCCTCGTGCTCCTGCCATTCGGTTCGTCGGCCCAGGCGCAGGCTGCCATCCTTGACCAGTTCCGTCTGGGGATAGCGTGTGGAAATGAAGCCGGAAATTTCACCGCCATTGGTCCAGAGAAACTCCGCCGCCGACCAGACGCAATCACGCAGGTCCGTGGGCGCTTCCAGATGGATTTTCCTGATCCGGCTGAAGGGCACCCAAAAGTATTTGCCCTCCATGAACACTTCCAAGAGCGGCCCAAGCCGCTCATCGGCATCGGCAATCCATTCAAAGGCGTGGCCGTTGATCTTGCCGGCAACTGCGGGCGCCGTCTCGTAGGCTTTGTCCCGCAGTTCCTTGGCGGCACGAAACTGGCCACCAGCGGCGAGTTGAGTCACCTGAATCATCGACCCCATCCACTCCTCGGGTTGGCCAAACAGAAGTGGCGTCCGCTTTCCCCCAAATACCTCGGCCCGCAACGCTTCACAATTCAATACGGGTTGAAAGATCTGGGCGAGCAGCTTCGAGGCGGGATCCATCTCGTGGAGGACCTGAAGTTGCGTCAGGGCCCGGTCCCAAGCTCCGAGAACGGACAACAACTGGAACAGGAAGATGCGCAAGCGCGGATCCGCCGAATTCGCCTTGATTGAATCTTGGAGGGACGCCAACGCTTCGTCCAAACGTCCTGCGCGAAGATGTTCTTCGGCGTTCATTCGGCTGCGCTCTCCTGACGACCTCCTGATGAAACAGACGCGACGCCCCTGCGGCTTGCCCCGTGCCGATCAGCCGGGCAGGCGATTAACCTCCGCTGTTCTTCGTCAAATCCCAAAACGCCTTTATGTCGCCTTTGGGTTTGCCCTTTTGATCGTGGGCGGTATACGTCCATTCGATCTTGGAATAGGAAAAGCTGGCAATCTCCAAGGGCACATGCGACTCCCCTTTCGCATCACCGGCGGGGCTGACGGAGCGCACCATGACGTCGGTAAGTTTGTACTCCATGTATTTGTTCTTGTCCCCGCCCGCCTTGCACAAGATCATGGTGACATCACCGATATGCTCACCCTTGCAGCAGGACAAATGGAGTTTGGGCGACGCCTTGTCCAGCCTGTGGGTGATGGTAAAGTCTTGATGATCCGCCCGGCCGCCTGCGAGGCTGCCGGCACCGGAGACGCTCCCAGCCGAAGTCTGAGCAACTCCATGACTAAAAGCCAGGACCTCGATATGGTCCTTCCATTTGTCGTCCGTGCTCTCACCCGGAATCGTAGCGATTTTCAGGAATGCATCAAACGCCATGGTAACTTTCCTCTCGTAGTTGGTTGGTCTTTCGTGCCCGCGATTCGTAACAACTGCGAACCGCACATTTCGATGCACGAGGGCACACGCCGTGCATCACCTGCGACCCATCGTCTGTTCAGGAATTGTTTACCCCTTCTTGGCCGATGGCAACTTCGTCACGAGTCGCATCGAGGCCTTCAATCCTTCCAGTTGATAATGCGGCCGAAGCCAGATCTTGGCGTCGTAATAACCCGGATTGCCTTCCACTTCTTCCACGGCCACTTCCGCAGCGGCCAGCGGATGCGAGGCCTTCACTTCGGGGCCCGCCTTCGGGTCGAGCACGATGTATTGAGCCACCCAGCGGTTCAGCCAATCCTGCACGTCGGACCGTTCCATGGTCGAGCCGACTTTCTCCCGGGCCATCACCTTCAGGTAGTGGGCGAAGCGGGATGCGGCGAACATATACTGCAGCCGGCATTCCAGATTCGAGTTGGCAGTCGCGTCCGGGTCGTCGTACTCATCGGGTTTGGCCAACGACTGAGCGCCGACGAACGCCGCATAATCAGTGTTCTTCCAGTGCGAGAGCGGCATGAAGCCGTTCTTTGCGAGTTCGGCCTCCCGGCGGTCGGTAATCGCGATCTCGGTCGGGCATTTCATGTCCACGCCCCCGTCGTCCGTGGGGAATGTGTGACAGGGAAGTCCCTCGACGATGCCGCCGGATTCCAACCCGCGAATGTTTGCGCACCACCCGTAGAGCTTGAACGCCCGGGTAATGTTCGTCGCCATGGCATAGGCGGCGTTCGACCATACGTACTTGTTATGATCGGCGCCTTCGGTGTCCTCTTCGAAGTCGAACTCCTCCACCGGGTTGCTTTTCGCGCCATACGGCAGTCGGGACAAGAATCGTGGCATGCACAAGCCAACATACTTGGCGTCGGCGGACTCGCGCAACGAGCGCCACGGCGCATATTCCGCGCTCTGGAATATCTTGGTGAGATCCCGCGGATTGCTCAGTTCCTGCCAGCTTTCCATGTTCATCAATGACGGATCGGCCGCGGCGATAAAGGGCGCGAACGAAGCGGCGGAAATCTGTGAGAGCCCCGAAAGAATCTCGACGTCCGGCGCCGTGTGGTTGAAATAAAAGTCGCCCACGAGGCAACCGTAAGGCTCCCCGCCCGGCATACCGTACTCATCTTCGTACAATTTCCGGAACAGCGGACTTTGATCCCACGCGGTGCCCTTGTACTTCTTGATCGTCTTTCCGAGGTCCTTCTTGGAGATATTGAAGACCCGAATCTTCAACGTCTCGTCGGTCTCGGTGTTGTTGATGAGGTGATGAAGACCCCGCCACGATCCTTCCAACGCCTTGAAGTCTTCGTGATGGATGATCTGGTTGACCTGCTCCGACAGCTTCCGGTCGATTTCGGCAATAATCGCCTCAATGGACTTGACCGAGTCTTTCGAGATCAACGCCGTCGCGGACAGCGCCTGTTCCGCCAGCGTCTTGACGGCGTTTTTCACCGCTTCCTTGGCGGCATCCGTCTTCGGCTTGAACTGCTTGTTCAGCAGGGATTCAAATTCATTGATCTCAGCAGCTTCCCCGGCGGGAGCCGCCGACGATTGGGATTCAGGATTCGCAGCCATGGAACTCAACCCTTTCCGCCGCCGTCGGAGGCGGCCGGTGGTTCGGTTTTCGGAGCGGCCGCGAGCGCGTTCAGCAGCGCCGGATTATTCAGCGCTTCCGCGATCAACTTCTCCGCGCCGCTCTTCCCATCCATATACGTCAACAAGTTTGACAACTGCGTGCGCGCGGTGAGCAGCTTATTCAACGCATCGACCTTCTTGGCCACCGCGGCGGGCGAGAAATCATCCATGCTTTCAAAAGTAATATCGACGCTGATATTGCCGTCACCCGTCAGCGTATTGGGGACCTGAAATGCCACGCGGGGCTTGGAAGCCTTGAGGCGATCGTCAAAATTGTCGACGTCGATTTCCAGGAACTTCCGCTCGGCGACATCCGGCAATTCCTCGGACGGTTTACCGGACAGGTCAGCCATGACGCCCATGACGAAGGGCAATTCCCGCTTTTTCTCGGCCCCGTAGATTTCTGTATCGTATTCGATCTGAACGCGGGGAGCGCGATTGCGACCGATGAACTTCTGGCTACTGGCTTTCTTGGGCATTGAAACCTCCTGTCGGCATTCGTGGTATGCTCGTCCTTACCAAAGGAATTCACTCGAACTGATTCGCGTGTGCAACGCCTGTCTCTGAGAAATACACAAAACCACGCGGCGTCTGCAACAACAAAATGTGCGGCTGCCCTACGGCTTCTGCGCCGTGTCGGCTTCTCCGGAATGCCCTGTGATCGTCTTCACCTTGTCCAATGCTTCCGGGGTCAACTCGTTGATGATCTGGATGTAATCCATTTCCACCAGGCGCTTCGCCCGCGCCAGTATGAACGGGATCGGGCTGGACGGCTCGCGCTGCTTGTAAAACTGGCAGATCTGGTCGAGGGCCCGGATCACATCCTGTCGGGACTGGAGCGTTCCCGTGAAAGTCCCTCCGCCTGCGGCCGCCGTCTTCGCTCCCGGCCCGGCTGCGGCCTCTGTTGGCCCATCAAGTACGGGGACCCCACCCGGCATGTGTTGCGCCAGACGCCGCTGGATCTGGATCAGCAGGGCGTTCAGGTTGTCCCACGAGGGAGCCCGACCTGCGCCCACGGCACCGGTGAGAAGTGCATCGATCGCTTTGATTTGGGCGATCGTGTTCGCCACGGCCTCACTCGTCGCCCGCAGCACATCCGGAGGCGTGTCGCGAAACGCCTTCTCAATCTGTTCCATTGATGGCGGAGGCTTGTTCCCAGGCCCGGGCGTACCGGCTTCGCTGCGGATGATATCCGCCAGGCTGAATCGGCCCATCTTTGACGATTGGCTGAGGGGCGCCGTGTTCACCCGTTCGAGAAACTTCAACGGATCTCCCATCGCCCCAGTCTCCTTGGACATGGAACTGAGAATATTGAGCCGCTCCGTCGGGTCGTTTTTGTCGTCGGGGTCGAGTTGGGGATGGAGGGTGTCCCAGTACCGTTCGAGCCATTGCCGGAGCAGTGAAACTCCATCATGGACCCCGACAAGCCCCTCCAGTTTCAACAGCGCCACGGTCAAGTACACGACAACCTGCAGGTCCTTCGACCGGGCGAGCAGGGTCAGGCTCCGATCCCGAATGTCTTTCCAGTTTGGTTCTTCGGCCGGTTTGATTTGCCCCGCAGCCTGGGTTTCCGGTTTTCCGCGGATGTCATTGGCCAGTTTTTGGAACTCCGGGTCATACGCTACACTGTCGCCGCACGGTTTGCCTGCGGAGATTGGCTCGAGCAGCTTTTGCAAAGGGATCATGGGTTGCCTCCCGCAGTCAGTTGGTTACGGTTCGATGGATTCATTGGATCACGACCACATTGTTCAGTTGATAATATCGATTCGCAAGCCGTCAAGCTCCGACGAGTCAACGACCCCCGATCATCTCACGCAGCCGATTGACATTTTCACCCAGTTCGGGCCACTGCTGGACCAGCCACGGATAGGCGGCCACCAGCGCAACGACCAATACCAGCAGGCTGACGAGCGCCACCCACAATCCCGCTCCGCGTCGCCGCTTGGGCAAATCCGCTCCACCTTCAAAGGCGACAATAAACCCCTGCGTCTGCTGGCGGAACTGCGGCTCCAGATTATACGGTACGTCGCTTGCCAAAGGGAGCACTTTCGGCGACACGCGCAGGCAGAAACATTCCTGGCTCGACGGCTCGCCCACAATAAAGTCCAGCCAGGTCTCGCCATCCGGGGCCATGAGCAGGCGCGGAGCCGCCGGTGACAGTTGGGACGCAAACACCCTGCTCCACAACAGAATCGCCTGTGCCGGGTCATTGGCGCAGGCGGGCAGGCGAAGCTGCCGGGGCGGCAATTCGGGTTGCCGGAACGTTCCCCGATCAGGGCCGTACGCTTTCATTTGCGAGTGGATTTGGTAGAGGATTCGATACAAGCCCTCGTGGTCGGTCCCCAGTTCTGGCCGCGCCAGAAATCGCCGTCGTTCATCGGAGCTGAGGTCCGGCACCGGCTGCTCGCCGGGAGTGCGCCGGCACTGCAACCGCAGATCGTCCTGGGTGCGGCGAAAAATCTCGCGCACGTCGCCGGGGGATTTGGTTGCCTGACACAATCGTTGCACTTCTCGCAGCCGGGGCAGGACGCGCTCCATCACTCGTTGGGGCGACAGGCCCACGCAATGCGCGCACGCAATCATCGGATAGCGGGTCCGCCCTTTGCCATCGACCGATGACCACACGAGCCCGATCAGGAGTTGGTCGGAGCGCTGCCAGACGAACACGTGCTTGAAGGCGGGCAATTGCTGGTCGGGACCGAGTTTGTCCCACGCGCCCGTGTTGATCTGGCCCCCAATGCCTTCGACATACAACAGGTCCTTGGCAATCGCGAGGCTTTCAGTCGCGATCCCGATGTCTTCGATGTGGTCGTCCCAGCCGGGGTGTTTGCCGAAACCAGCCAGAAAGATCGCGTAGCCCAGCCGCCTCGGGTCTTCCGTCAGAAACTTTTGGCCAAACTCGCGCATGGCGGTCAGTCTCACGGCGTCAGCCACTGCGACAAATCCGGCAGCGGTTTATCAAACTCAATCCGCAGGACGAGATTGGAGGTGGACCCATCAGCCACAGGATAGTTCACCTTCCATCCCTTGCCCCCGGGGATCAACTTCGCGCCATCCCGGCAATAAGCCAGCAGTGCAATCGGTCCCCACGCCCGATAGGGACGGTCGCTGAAGGTTCGCGTATCGCTGGCATACTTGTAAATCTGCAGGTCCAGCGGCCCATCGACTCCCAACTCGGACAATACCGCGTCTGCTTTTTTGGTTGTGTCCTGCCGGCCGTTGTCCTTTTTCCCGGAAACCACCTTTATGTAGCGAAAGAAGCTCGCCGCGCTCCCCTGATTCGCATCTAGCACGATCCGGCAGGATATCGGAACGCCATTGGTGTCGAGCAGCGCATGGGCGACGTCGCTGAAGACCTGGATCCGTTTGGCGCGCTGGGTCAACTCTTGGGCACTGGCGCTGTCATTTCTCTGATTCTCGGTGTCGGCGGCCTTCACCAATTCATCTTCAAGGACGTACATCGCGTCCCCCACTTGTTTCAGTTGATCCACCAGCAACGGCTCGGCGTTCGGCTTATCTTCCAAAGGCAGGCCGAACACCTTGCCGGTAATCTGATTGAGACCGTTGCGAATGGGTTCGTTTGCCCACAGCGAGGTGCCGGCGGACAACCACGTGGGCGGCCATTCTGCCCGCCGATCGCCCTTGGGGGAGTAGGTCCACACCATCGTCTCCACCAACCGGTTATCCACATCATTGGTGGCGCCGCCCACACCCGTGTCGTACGCCACCAGCGGCCCCAAGAATCTGCGCACGTCATCAGGCTGCAAGGGTGGGCCGGGCTTGCGCTCCTCCTGCCGCCGCACAATGCCAGTCTCAATCTGCACCAGCGACAAGAGCGCCCCGGCCTGCGCGGTGCGCAACTCGCGAGAATCATGGGCTTGATTTCGCAGCATTTTCTTGCGCGCGGCAGTGACCAGCGGGTCCAGCACGTCGCGCTCGAACACCAACCGCTGGGCGTGGCGGAGATCAAGTTCATGTAGGGGTACGATCCATAGAATCGGCCGAAATACCCAACCGGTCTTCAAGCGGCTCCCGGCCAACTTGGTCAAGTGCTGCTGAAACTCCACAATACTCTCGTGACCGAGCGCCACCTGGGTATCGCCCCGATACATATAGTCTCCGGACACTTCCTGCACGATCGGGGCCGGGGTCACGGCGGCCTTCCAATGCGTGCTTTGCTCGCGTACGCTGAGCCGCAGTTGCCGCATCCCCAACCCGGCGATCAGCAGAAACAACAGCAATGCCGCCGTGCCCGATGACGCCAGCATGATCCGTCGTCGCAGCAGCATTTTGGCGGCGTTGGTGGCCCGTGTGACCAGTCCCTTTTCACGGAACACTTTCTCCACGAACAAATCCCGGAGAAAGAATGACCGTTCCCGCTCCCACACCCGGCCTTGCGGTAAATCGGTCACGGTGATGCCCAGCGCCTGGGCCACTTCTTGATCGAGTACGGAACCTTCCCGCAACGACGAAGTAAAGTAGATGCCGCGCAGGAACAACGGTTTGGCGGACCATTCTCCGGCCACGAAGATCGCCTCCAGGTAGCGCCGCAGGCCGGGGCCTATGTCCGCAACCAGCGTATTGGGCAGCGCATAGAGAGAGTCCACCTCGCTCAGGCGGCGTGTCGGGGGATTGGCCGCGACGGGGTCGCGCAACAGACCAAGGATGCGCCGCTGTAGTCGTTCGGCCACCACCGTCAGGTGCTGGGTCAGTAATTCCGACCGAAATGGTGCATCCAACGGGTCAGGGTTGGACCAGCCGATGATCTGGTGTTGCAGGGCCGGTTCGGTGACGCTATCGGAGAACTCGCGGAAGCCGACCAACAGATCGCCCTTCGTGACCACGAGGAACACCGGGAAACGAATATCGAGTGACCGCTGGATCACGTCCAATTGTTGGGCAATGCGGCCACCACGGGCCTTGATTTTCTCGGCGGAATCCTTCAGCAGGCTGTCGGCAGGAATGACCAAAAGCAGACCGTTGATGGGACAGTTGGGGCGGCTTTTCCTGAGTAATTTCAGGAATTCACGCCATTCACTGGTCTCACCCGGCTTGACCTCCTCGAAGATCATCCGGCCCGCGGTATCGAGGAACACGCCGTGGTTGGTGAACCACCAGTTCATATTGACCGTGCCGCCGGCGCCCTGCATTTCGTCCTGCATGCCCGGCGGAAACCCGACGTTGCAATGGCGGATGGCTTCCGTCTTGCCCGATCCCGATTCGCCAACGATGAGGAACCACGGAAGTGAATAGAGGTCTTTGCCGCGGGATTTGTACTCGGCCAGGCCGTCTTCAAACCGGCGCCGCAGATTGTCGAGGTCCTTCAGCTTGCCCGGATCGCTGATGCTGCGGGGCGCGGCCGTTCCCTGCTGTTTCAGGTCGTTCGCGAAGCGGGCGCTTTCCTGGCGCTGTTTCCATGCCCGCCAGAGGAGATAGCCGCCGACGAGCAGCGCGAACAGAATGACAATGGTCAGAACGATCCAAATGGCCGATCGACCAGCCAGCCCGCACGCGAACGCGAGCACGACCACGGCCCCCGCCAGACCCGCCTTGATACTGCCGGGCAGGTTCGCCAGTTTGTCGAGCAGGTCTTTCACGGAGCTTCCCCCGCGAAGCTCATCGCGGCCGCCGAGAGCCGTAAACTATTCCAGTGCCTCATGATTCCGTGCGCTACCGGGTCGCCGCATGTTCGGTATTGTAGATCTGATTCAGAGAACTACGCAGGTCCTCCGAAGCGTCCTTGAACATCCAATAGTAGGTTGTCAGCGCGGACAGCGTAAAAAACACAAACAGGATCACGATCAATTGCATCTTGCGACTGGGCGGCTCGGTCAGGTCGCGCGTGTCCACGTTCTCGTACGCGTCCTTGCAGATGCGGGCGGTCTGGTCGGTCTCGACCAGATCGCGGATGCGCGGGAGCATCTGCACCGCGTACCGGCGCAACTGTTCCGGCTGGCCGAAGTAGACGCCGGTGAACCCCAATCCCAAACAGACATAATAGACCGCCAGCCGCTCGGACGCGTCCGGGCTCGAGTCCTGAAGGGTTTGTTCGAGGAGATCAAAAAACTTCTCGTCCCCCGTCAATTCATTGAATCGTTCGTAGGCCAACCGATGCTGGTTCCACGTGGCGGCGAACGGCAACTCACTCTCAGCGATCATCGAATCCACAAAGAACACGAGCGGCAGTTCCAACTGCTTGACCTGCGCGGCGACGCGGGCATCGCTACCACTCTTTTGCTGGATTTCCTGCAGCATCCCGAGGATGTCCGCCCGCACGGTCGCTTCGGCGACGCCGGCCCCGGATCGTCCCATCCGGTTGAGCTTGCAGACATATTGGAACACTGGCTCGCAGAGTTCGAGGAGGTTCATGGCGTTACGTGGCGGCGGGAATCGTCATGTACAGTGTGAAGGCGGCCCCGCTCCAGTCAAGTTCGGTCCCCGTCCAACGCACCACCACGGATTTTTCTGTCTTGATCATCTCCCACATGCGCGCGCTGGCTGTGCGGTCGAGACGGAAATAATACAGATCGGGCGCGGCGGGCAACTCCAAGGGAGGGTGGCGTTCTTCCTTCAGTTCGACGCCGCGGATGGCACGAGCGGCAAGACTTTGTGGCATCAGCTTGAACTTGTCGGCATCCACGACGTAGCGGGCCAGCGCCGATGGATCGATCTTGGTCTTGATCGCCAGCAGGTACGCATTGGGCTGCGTGAAATGCTCGTCCACAAGCTTGGCGGTGAGTTGGCCGGAGACATCTTGAAAATCGACCTTGATGTACGCGGCGGCGACGGCGCCCCGCAGGTGCGCGCGAATCTTGGCGGACAGTTCCTGAAAGCAGGGATAGGGATTGTCATGGTCGTACGGTGCGCAGTCGAACTCGTCCCGATCCGGTTGCAGCGCCACCAACTCGCCCAACAGCCCACGAAATTCCACATACATCACAAACGGCTGGATCGCCGGTGCCTCCACCAACGCTGGAAGCCGGGCGCTGTACCGATTCAGCGTACGCAGCCGCAGCAATTGCTCGAACTGCACCCCGCGCAACGTGTCCAGGCTGAATCCGCCACGAGTCAATTGGACCACCAGCTCCTTGCGATGGGCCTGCACCTGTGCGATCAGATCGCGCACCAGTTCGCGCAACTGCGTCGAGCCACTGAGCACCATGCAGGGCGGGACATAGTCGGGATCTTGCCGGGGCATCCCGCCTTCGTCGCCCGTTCCCCGACGGATGCGCAGCAGCGGCAGCACTTCCATGTCGGAATAGTCCTCGCCTTCCAGCAACAGGCGCGCGTTGACCTGGCGCAGTTGGAGCGGTTTCGGGTTCTGGCCGGTATTTTCGTCAGCGTACTCGACTTCTTTGAGGCGGTACAAAACCTTGGCGCGCGGGTCCACTTCGTTTCCGGGATTGAGCGTGTTGGCGCGTCCTTCCTGCCAGAGGGGTACGCCGAGGTACACGTTGAACCCCGCTCCACTCGCGGCGAACGTTTGCTTGATATCCAACGGGGGTAATTCCGCATGGTCGGGGAATGAGACTTCCACCCCGCTCGGCATCATCACCCGCAGTTTGTCGAAACGGATGCGAAAGTTCTCCAATTCATCGCGCGATACCCGCACCTCAACCACCCCGTACGGATAGGCCCAGCCCAACCGCCGTTCGGCGTTGGTTGAATCGGAGAGGCTCTTCTGCATCCGCTGTAGATGATGCGGCTGCAAGAACAAGCCTTCGTGCCAGTGAACCTGATTGGGCATGGATTACCCTCCCGCGCTGGCCGCCGGGCCAAGCATCAGTTCCTCGCCGCAGACGACGATGTCGTCGCGAATCTCTTTCTCGATGGAGGCCGGCGTCGGGAAGCTCGCCGCCAATTCGGCGTATTTTCGCCAGCATTTTTGCTCGATGCCGCCCCAGGTCTTGTCCATCTGCGCCAATTCCTTGATCGCTTCAGGAGAGAACCGGTAGAAATACTTGGCGGCGTACCGTTCGGCCGCCGGGCCGATGGCGGTCAACAATGCGGCAATGAGTTTTCGCGATTTGGCCAGGTTCTGCGCCAACTGCTCGATGGACACGTCGCGATCTCCCGCGAGATACCGTCCGGCCGTGGCCTTGAAGTCGCCGCCGGGCGTGTTGTCGCGGCGGACAACCGAGTTCGGCGCCAATTGCTTCCAAATCCTCCACGACAACTGATCGAGCACCAAGGACCATTCCGTCAGCGCGGCCAGCAGTTTGACCACCTGTTCGCCCTGCACCGGTTTGTCGGCGCTGATGGCCAATCGGGTGCGCAATTCGTTGGGGATCTCCAAGGTTGCCGCCTGTTCCGTGGCCACAATCCCCGCCTCGCGCAACTTGGCGGTAAATTCCGCTTTCTCCTCGGGTGACAGTCGCGGGATGATTTCGAGCAACCGGGCGAGACGGGAGCGCGGTGTGTCGTCCTCCGACGCCGGCGGCGCGGGGACTACCGGAGCAGGTGCGCCAACCGGGCCCCAGGTTGGAAATTTTTCCGCGAGCGCTGTGAGGTAGGACTTTTTCTTGCCGACAGCGATGCCTTTCAGGGAGCGTTCAATTTCTTCCGTGACAAACTGTTGTCGTTCCGCCGGTGGAACGTCGGCGCAACTGGCTTGCAGCAGCCGCAGTCGCGCCGCCAATCCTGCTGCCCAAGATGATTCGTCCACCAAGACAGATTGCATAAGTCGAGACGTGCGCATATCCATAGACAATTTCCCATGTCGAGTCTAGCGGAATCGTCAGGGCTACAGGCGAGAGCGCCATGACGGTTGCGTGACAAGAAACCGCGAAGCCAAGATTGCTCGGAAGCATTCGTGGTCACTGAGCGCCCGGTGTATCGGCGACCACACGTGATTCAAGCCACCAACAACATCAGGAGCCAGGTGGCTGACTGGGTGGTCCGGTCTTCAGCTGTTTCTCGTCAGTCTGGCGTTTGAGGTCGCGAAGCTGCGTGATCGCCTGCAGCACACGTTGCTTGACGGAGTCGCTCACGTCGGGACGCTCCTTGAATTGCTCCAGCAGTGTTATCGCATCGGGGACCCGGCCCGTGGTCGCGTACAGTTGCGCCAGGCGGAATGTCGCCTCGGGCGACATCGGACCAAGTTGGCGCGCCTGCTTGAAGGCGGCTTCTGCTTCGCTGGTAAGCTGTCGGTAGGCGTACAGACCGCCGGTCGCTGACCGCAGCTTGGCGTATGTCATGCGCGCCGATTCGTTGCCGAGAAACTCCGGGTCCGCCAACAGTTCCTTTGTCAGCGCGCCCCAAAACAGTCGGTCTCGCGCCACGACTGCCGGATCGAGTTGAGTGAGCGGCTCGTTGGTTAATTTCAAGATCAGTCCATGCGGCTGCATGTAGGGGTACATCCACGGAATGACGTAGCTTTCTTCGACGAAACACGCGTGTTGTTCCTTGTTGTTGTCGAACATCATCTTCGTCAGCTTGCCGATAATCCCCAAGACGCCGTTCCATGATTTCACATCTTCGGTGCTCTGCTGGAACGCCTGTTGAATATCTTTCTCACCGGGAACCCAGAGGCGGTTGCCATACAGCAACCGCAGGTAATCCATGTAGTGACTGTCCACCCCGATGCGGTTCTGTGTCACAATAAAGATGTCGGGTGATTTCGCAACATCCCGAACCGCCGTGATGACGAACCGACCGGGATCAGTTCCGCCGAAGTAGATGCTACCGGCGGGAATCGAACCGAGAATGCCATTGGCGTACTTCTGCAGCAGCCGCCCAGTCCAGAAGTGAAACTGTTCATACGCCCCAAAAGTCTCTTGAATGGGCGTGAAGAGGACGTTCTGCAAACCGGGCAACAGACGATCATCCCTCCCAATTCTTGCGTAGCGATTCGAGACAGCGCCGTAATCGCCAGCTTCTGCTGCTTGGAAAAACTCACGCGCTTCCAACGGAATATCGAGATGGAGCTTCGCGGCCATCTCTTCCGTCTGCTGCCGCTTCAGCGTGGCGAACGTTTTCAGGGGCAGATCGCTGTCCACGATGACGGAGGACGTCGCCGTCACTGAGGGTTCGCCGCTTTTCAGAGAGGGCGCGGCTTCGGCATGAGAGGCGGGGCGTTGTTGAGCCTCAAGAAACTCTTGTTTTGTGACGAGAAACTGGCGTCTGATATAGGCAGGCTTTCCCTTGTAGGTCACGAAACACCGTTCGCCAGACGTACTCTCGATTGTAAGCTCGGTTCCCTTTGGGATGTCTTCCATGTCGACCGGCTGTCCGTTCCGGTGGTAAACGATCTCGCTCCCATCTTGAGCTACCACGAGAACTGTCTGTTGGTCGGCAGCGAGGCAAGGCCCTGCGAAACCGAGCAGGACTATGAAAACGAAGGCCAATGATCTCCCGACGGACATGGTTCTCTTCATTAATTATGACTTTCCCTTTACAGTCTTATGAGGAATCCTGATCACATCCGACATTTCCCAGTTGTTTGTGATTCCGTTGCCGTTTCATCCTCGCGCTCCCGAATCTGAATTCTCACGGCGTGATGGCGAACCGATAGAACCCTTGCGGCTGATTCGCTCCGGCGAAGTTGGTCAACGTCAGAATGCTGCCCAGGCTGTTAGTCACAAACATGCCGGGGACGTTGACCCAGTTGGTGGGCGTCATCGAACTGCTAAACTGCAACTGATACGCCTCGCCTGGCACCGACGGGATGGTGAAGATGAGAAGGTTGGGGCCCGCTACCGGAACGAGCGCGCACGCATGCGTCTGTCCGTTGGAATTCACTCCGGATCCCACGATCTCTCCGGAGTCATTGATCGCGTTTGCCAATTGTACGATCCAGCCCGAGTTACTGGCGATAAGACTATTGAGGTCTATCGCCGGACTGCTGCTGTTGGTCCAGAGAACAGCGTGCTCGGCGGCATCGTCGGCCGTGTACGATTGCCCGACGATTTCGGCGGAGTTATTGATGCCGTAGGCATAACTAAAATCGCCGCCGAGGGTGCCCAGGTCGACGGGGGAACTGCTGCTGTTGGTCCAAAGAACGGCGTGAGAGACATTCCCCGCGGTGTGTGTATACCCCACGATTTGGCCGGAATTATTGATGTCCTCGGCAATACCATACTCGCCTCCGAGGGTGCCCAGGGCAATGGGAGAACTGCTGCTATTGGCCCAGTACGCAGCGAGCTGGGCTGCATCGCCAGTAGTGTACGACTGCCCAACGATTTGCCCGGAATTGTTGATGCCGATAGCATAACTGTAAACACCCCCCAAAGTACCGAGATCGATGGGAGAACTGCTGCTGCTGGCCCAGTACGCGGCGTGTTGGTTTGTATCGCCAGCCGTGTACGACTGCCCCGCGATTTGGCCGGAAGCATTGATGGCGTTGGCCTGACTGGTATCACCTCCGAGGGTGCCCAGATCGATCGGCGAACTGCCGCTATTGGGCCAGAACGCGGCGTGAAGTGCTACATTACTGGTAGTTTGTGCCACGCCCGCGATCTGGCCGGAATTATTGATGGCGGAGGCATCACTATCACTGCCTCCGAAAGTGCCCAGATCGATGGGCGAATTGCTGGTGTTGGTCCAGACAACGGCGTGAGGGACATTGCCTGCGGCGTCTGTATACCCCACGATTTGGCCGGAATTATTGATGGCGTTGGCCTGACTGGTATCGCCTCCGAGGGTGCCAAGGTCGATGACATTGTACATGATCTGCGCAACCAACTGAATCCCAGAAATCTGATTGCCCGGAGAACTGAGGGGAACAGTCAGTTTGAACACCGTGCCGCATCCCATGCTGCAATTAGTGCTCGTCCCGCCAAAGTTGGCCGTCCCATAGAAATTACCGTCGCTACCCTGCACCAGCCCGGCATATGGAGTTGCCCCATCGCCGGCAGATCTGCCAAAAGAGTAAAGACTTGTGTAGGTTCCGCTGGGACTGATCCGAAAGACGGTGCCACATCCACTACTGCAATTACTGCTCGTCCCGCCGTAGAAGGTTGTGCCGTAAAAATTGCCGTCGCTGCCCTGCACCAATCCGGCATTTGGCAGGATCCCATCAGTGGGGGAGCTACCAAAGGAGTAAAGATTTGTGTAGTTGCCGCTGGGGCCGACCCGAAACACGGTACCGTCCTTGTGCGTCCCGCCGCCCTCGGTCGTTCCATAGAAATTACCGTCGCTGCCCAGCACTACCCCGGCTCCTGGAAACTTCCCGTCGTTGGGGGAGCTGCCAAGGGAGTAGAGATTCGTTTCGCTGCCGCTGGGACTGATCCGAAAAACGGTGCCGTTGTTGCTCGTCCCGCCTTCAAAGGTCGTCCCGTAGAAATTGCCGTCGCCACCCTGCACGAGCACGGCTTCTGGCACTAATCCATCGCTGGGGGGGCCGATAAAGCGGTGAAGATTCGTATAGCTGCCGCTGGGACTGATCCGAAAGACGGTGCCATTGAGGGTGCTCGTCCCGCCGTATTCAGTCGTCCCGTAGAAATTGCCATCGCTGCCTTGCATCAGCCCGGCACCTGGCTTGAAGCCATCGCCGGGGGAACTGCCAAAGGAGTACAGATTCGAGTAGCTGCCGCCGGGACTGATCCGAAACACCGTGCCGGAGTTGTGCGCCCCGCCGTTGAAGGTCGTGCCGTAAAAACTGCCGTCGTTACCCTGCGTCAGTCCGGCAAGCGGTCCTTCACCATTGTTGGCGGAGCCGCCGAAGGAGTAAAGATTTGTGTAACTGCCGCTGGGACTGATCCGAAACACCGTGCCGGAGTTGTACGTCCCGCCATAGCTGGCCGTCCCGTAGAAATTGCCGTCGCTGCCTTGCATGAGCACGGCCCGTGGATAGTATCCATCGGTGGGAGAGCCCACAAAGGAGTAAAGATTCGTCTCCGTCTGTGCGTTGGCATTGAACGCCTGACCCGCCAGAAGAACCAGGACGAGGACCAATAAAATGCCAGGAATCTTCATAGCGTTTTTTCTCATACCAATTTTCTATGGCGTAATGGCAAACCGATAGAACCCTTGCGGCTGATTTGTTCCGATGAAGTTGGACAGCGTCAGAATACTGCCTGGGCTGTTAGTTACAAACATGCCGGGGACATTGACCCAGTTGGTGGGCGTCATCGAACTGCTAAACTGCAATTGATACGCCTCGCCGGCCACCGACGGGATGGTGAAGAGGAGAAGGCTCGGACCCGCTATCGGAACGAGCGCAAACGCGTGCGTCTGTCCGTTGGAATTCACTCCGGATCCCACGATCTCTCCGGAGTCATTGATCGCGTTTGCCAATTGTACGACCCAGCCCGAGTTACTGGCGATAAGACTATTGAGGTCTATCGCCGGACTGCTGCTGTTGGTCCAGAGAACGGCGTGCTCGGCAGCATCGCCCGCCGTGTACGACTGCCCGACGATTTCGGCGGAGTTATTGATGCCGTAGGCATAACTAAAATCGCCGCCGAGGGTGCCCAGGTCGACGGGGGAACTGCTGCTATTGATCCAAAGAACGGCGTGGGGGACATTGCCCGCGGTGTGTGCATATCCCACGATTTGGCCGGAATTATTGATGCCGTAAGCAAGGCCGTACTCTCCTCCGAGGGTGCCCAGAGCAATGGGGGAACTGCTGCTGTTGGCCCAGTACGCAGCGAGCTGGGCTGCATCGCCAGTAGTGTACGACTGCCCCACGATTTGCCCGGAATCGTTGATGCCGTAAGCATAACTGTAAACACCTCCCAAAGTACCCAGATCGATGGGGGAACTGCTGCTGCCGGCCCAGTACGCGGCGTGCTGGTTTGTATCGCCAGCCGTGTACGACTGCCCCACGATTTGGCCGGAAGCATTGATGGCGTTGGCTTGACTGGTATCACCCCCGAGGGTGCCCAGATCGATCGGCGAACTGGCGCTGTTGGCCCAGAACGCGGCGTGAAGTGCTACATTGCTGGTAGTTTGTGCCACGCCCGCGATCTGGCCGGAATTATTGATGGCGGAGGCATCACTATTACTCCCTCCGAGGGTGCCCAGATCGATGGGCGAATTGCTGATGTTGGTCCAGACAACGGCGTGAGGGACATTGCCTGCGGCGTCTGTATACCCCACGATTTGGCCGGAATTATTGATGGCGTTGGCCTGACTGGTATCACCTCCGAGGGTGCCAAGGTCGATGACATTGTACATGATCTGCGCAACCAACTGAATTCCAGAAATCTGGTTGGCCGGAGAACTGAGGGGAACGGTTAGTCTGAACACGGTGCCGTCGTTATGGCTCCCGCCCGCTCCGGTCGTCCCGTAGATACTGCCGTCGCTGCCCTGGACCAGTCCGTCAGACCCGTCAGTCCCATCAGTGGGGGAACCGAGAAAGGAATAAAGATTCGTATAGCTGCCGCTGCGACTGATCCGAAAGACAGCGCCGTTGGTGGAATAAATGCCGGAACCGGTCGCCCCGTAGAAATTCCCGTCACTGCCCTGTATTAGCCCGCAAAATCCCGGAGTGGCTCCGCCGGCAAAAGAGTAAAGGGTCGTGTAGGTACCGCTGGGATTGAACCGAAAGACGGTGCCGTCGCCGTACGTCCCGCCGTTGGTGGTCGTCCCATAGAAACTGCCGTCGCTGCCTTGCACAAGATCGGCCAGTGGAGTAGATCCATCGCTGGGAGAGCCGACAAACGAGTACAGATTCGAGTAGCTGCCGCTGGGACTGATCCGAAATACGGTGCCGTGGTTGTGCGTTCCGCCGTTAGGGGTCGTCCCGTATAGATTGCCATCGCTGCCCTGCACCAGCCCGGCGTATGGATTGTATCCATCGGTGGGGAAGCTGCCGAAGGAATAAAGAATCATTTCGCTGCCGCTAGGACTGATCCGATACACGGTGCCGCATCCGCCCACGCCATTACCGCAATTGGTGCTTGCCCCGCCGTGAAAGGTCGTCCCGTAGAAATTGCCGTCGCTGCCCTGTACCAGGTTATCTGGATCCCTCCCGTCGGTGGGGTAGCCCGCAAAGGAGTGAAGATTTGTTTGCGTGCCGCTGGGATTGATCCGAAACACGGTGCCGTTGTTGTTCATCCCGCCGAACTCGGTCGTGCCGTAGAAATTGTTGTCGCTGCCCTGGACAAGGCCGGCTTTGGGCGAGTACCCATCACTGCCGCCGGTGAATGACCAAAGATTTGTGTAGCTGCCGCTGAGACTGATCCTAAACACGGTGCCGCTGTTGTGGAGTCCCCCTTGATAGGTCGTCCCATAGAAATTGCCGTCGCTGCCCTGCATGAGCCCGCCCTCCTCATATGGACTCTTCCCATCGGGATCGCCTGCAAACGAGTAAAGATTCGTCTCCGTCACCGTCTGTGCGTTGACGTTGAACGCGCGACCCGCCAGAACCACCAGGACAATGACCAAAGGAATACGAAGAATCTTCATAACCTTTCCTCACCGTTTGTGAACGGATACACGAGTAATGCTGCGTGTTTCTGAACCGCTGCCTGGCCCAACCCGCATCTTCCGTCAAACGTCATTCTGCCCAGCGATTCCGAAGGGCGCGAAAGGGGGGTAGACGCGAACGCGACGCCAGCCTCTTGCCGTCACCAGTGTCATACCAGACTAGAAAAAGGCCTGAATGTCAAGCGATTATGGCCTTCCGAGCCTATGGCCGAAACTTTACGATGGATTGATTGTAGGCCATCTTGGCCGCCCTACAAAATCATCATGTCGCGTCATCGACGCGCACGATCGTAACGCTTAAGGCCTACAACCCCCACTCGGCAATATGGAAATGTTTTGACAACAGCAACCGCAATTTGCTATTCGGCGGCGTGGTTGGGCTGGGTATTCTGTTGGTGAAGGCATGTGTCACACCGGTCTGTGAGCCCTGCTGTCCGTTACGTCTTACATTGATTTCGCGTGTTGGAGAATATTTGGCCGCTGAGGGCGGTTCGCGCCTTCCGGTGCTGCGGTCGTCTTCTCCCGGTCCGGTTCATTACATATTTGATTGCGCGTCAGGATGCGCGTGTGATTTGGCGGCAAGATACTCGTTGTCGGGCGGGTGTGTGCAAGTCCGGGTATAACGGAAGGAAAAGCCATGAGAACCCTCGTGCGATGTTGTTACTGCGTGACGCTGGCGACCGTGCTGGCTGTGTTGTGCCTTGGACTGGATCACATGACCGCCTGGGCCTCGTCCGGCACGACCATTACGGTGATCAACACGAACGACGCGGGAGCCGGTTCACTCCGCAATGCAATCAACTTCGCCAACAGCAATCCGCCCCCGGTGCTGATCCAGTTCGCGATCCCTCCGTTTAGCAACACGGTCAAGGTCATCACATTGTCCAACGCGCTGCCGGCGATTGCATCGTCCTCTGTCACCCTGGATGGATATACCCAGGCAAATTCCAGCCCGAACACCTTATCGAACGGCGACAACGCTGTGCTGCTGATCGAGTTGGACGGAAGCCTTATGCAATCGCGCAACATCTTCGGCGACGCCCTGACAGTTGGAGTTGGTGGGGACAATTGCACTGTCCGCGGACTGGTGGTCAATCGGTTGGGATTTGTGGGAAGTGGGATTGTCGTCAATGGCAATGGCAATACAATTGAAGGCAATTTCGTCGGCACCGATCCCACCGGCGCCAGCGGGCTGGGGAACGAAGCCGGGGTGGTGGTGAATGGGAATGCGAACATCGTCGGGGGCACGAGCGCCGACGCGCGCAACATCGTTTCTGGCAATAGTGAGGAGGGGATTTTCATTGCCGGGAACAACAACGTCGCGCAAGGCAACTTCGTTGGCACGGACTACACGGGCACGAACATCGTGGCGGACCAATCTGGTGGTGTTGTTGTGGCCGGCGCAAACAACACTGTGGGCGGGGTGGCGGCGGGAGCAGGCAATCTCATCTCGGGAAACGGTTTTGACGGTGAAGGCGACGGGATTGACATCGACGGGAGTAACGACGTCGTCCAGGGCAATTGGATCGGCGTGGACAGCACCGGCCGAAACAGCTTGGGCAATCAAGGCGACGGCGTGTACGTGGATGGAACTTTTAGCACCATCGGCGGCACCAGTGCCGGCGCCGGCAATGTCATCTCCGACAACGGTTTTTTTGGAATCGAGCTTGCCGGCAACGGCAATACTGTTCAAGGCAACCTCATCGGCACGGACGCGTCGGGAGTCAACGCACTGGGCAACTTTGATGACGGAGTGACCGTTTCTGCATCGTCCAACACGGTCGGAGGAACAACTGCCAGCGCTCGCAACATCATCTCCGGGAACGAGGGCGACGGCGTTTCCCTCTCCGGTGACACCGTAGCGGCGAACACGGTTCAGGGCAACTTCGTCGGCGCGGACATGACCGGCGTGCAGGTGCTCGGCAATACCGGGGACGGCGTGTTGCTGGACGGTGTTTCGAGCAACACCATCGGCGGCGCGACCAGCGGTTCCGGCAACGTCATCTCGGGAAATGGGGGCAACGGGATTGATATTATTGGTGAGGACAACTTCGGTGCTGCGTTCAATGTGATACAGGGGAACTTCATCGGGACGGATGTGACTGGCACGCGCAACCTGAGTAACAGCCTTTCGGGTGTCCTCATCCAGGGCATCGATGGCGAGGCCATCCGCAACCTGCTGGGCGGCACAAATTCCGGGGATGGCAATGTCATCATCTTCAACGGCAGCAATGGCGTGACGGTCGTCGGCGGCAACGCCTTTGGCGACTCCATTCTGGGCAATTCGATTTTCACGAACGCCGCGCTGGGCATCGACCTTGGTGCCGACGGTGTCACCTCGAACCAAACATCCTTCGGTGAAGGTCCCAACGATTTGCAGAATATCCCCATCCTCATCAGCGCCACGTGTTCCAACGGCAGCACGGTGGTTCAGGGAACGACCAGGGGAACCGGCAGCGCTACGAGCATGAGAATCGAGTTCTTCGCCAACGCGGCCTGCGATCCGTCGGGCTATGGCGAGGGCGAGAATTTCGTTGGATTTGTCGACGTGACCCTTTCGTTCACGAACAGCGTGCCGTTTGAGGTGCTGCTCTCCAGTACGGATCTTGAGGGCTTGTTTATCACAGCGACGGCGACTGACGACTCGGGCAATACCTCCGAATTCTCTAAATGTCTCCAGGTCACAAAAATACCGCCGGTGATTACGCAATGCGCCACCTCGATGGTCGCCACCGCCGATGCCAACTGCCAGGCGACCGTGCCGGATTTCGCCGCGCAGGTGCAGGCCACCGACAACTGCACGCCCTCCAATTTGTTGGTGATCAGCCAGTCGCCCACCAATGGCGCGATCGTCGGCATGGGTGTTACGGACGTTACCATCACCGTCGCCGACTCTTCCACCAACACCACGAGCTGTAGCGTCACATTCACCGTCTTGGATAAGACGCCACCGACAATCGCTTGTCCCGCGCCATTGACGCTGCAATGCGCCTCGGAAGTGCCCGCACCGCAGCCGAGTTCGGTTGTCGCCACGGACACGTGCAGCGCTGTCACGGTGACTTTCATCAGCGATACGATCACCAATCAGACCTGCACGAACCGGTTTACGTTGATCCGCACTTACCGGGCCACGGATTCCTCGAGCAACACAGCCGACTGCACACAGGTCATCACGGTCAACAGCACGACCCCGCCCACCATCACCTGCCCGGCGGATGTGACGGCCAACACCGACCCAGGCCAATGCTCCGCCAGTGGCGTGGTGCTCGGAACTGCCACCGCGTCCAGCAATTGCGGTGATGCCGTCACAGTGACCAATGCCGCGCCCAGCACGTTCCCCAAGGGTACGAACGCCGTAGTCTGGACCGCCACGGATTCGTGTGGAGACGCAAGCACCTGCACACAACAGGTCATTGTCGTGGACAATCAGCCGCCGACCTTTGTAACGATCTCCTCTATTACAGTAACCGGGGCGTTGGGCAGCGTGTCGAACGCGGTCACCTTTGCCTCGCCCGCCGCGACGGACAACTGTTCGACAAGTGTGACCGTGGTGTGCACGCCGCCATCGGGCTCGTTCTTCGCGTACGGCACGAACACGGTCGCGTGCGTGGCGACAGACGCGAGCGGGAATACAAGCTCGAACAGCTTCCACGTAATTGTTGTTCGTCCGATCGGTCCTGATCTCACCGGACAGTGGATCGCCACGACTACCTTCAGTCGCGGAGGGAATAATTTCGTTTTTGGTGCATTCCAGGTGATCAATCAAGGAAAGGCTCCGGCAGGAAAGTCCTTGCTCCAGTTCTACCGTTCGACCACCAGTAGCACGAACGGCGGGACCTTGCTCACGACTCAGTTTATTATCGGTCAACTCAATGCCGGACAAGCGCATTCCATTTCGATCTTCGGACTCAAGCTGCCCAGTGGGGTCAGTGGCACCAACCAATTCTTGATCGCCGTGACGGATGCCAGCCGGGTGGTGCCGGAGTCCGATGAGGCAAACAACGTGATTTCGACCAATCCGCCCGCACTCTTCACTACGGCGGGCGCGGCGCTTACCCGGTTCCACAAGACAATCCGCGAGGCCAGGGAGAAACATTGAAGCCACGCATCACACTCAAACGGGGAGGGTTCCCGATGAAATCAAGTAATTCTGTCATGGTTGCCGTCACGTTGCTCGCCGCATTGCTCGGCGGGGGTGGTGCGCCAATTCTCCGAGCGGCGCCGTTGGCCAGCGCCACGGTGACGGAGGCCAAGAATGAGGTGTTGTACAAGCCGGCCGATGGATCGGAGCGCTCCGCCAAGGTGAGCGACGTTGTCCAGGGCGCGGACGTCTTGCGCACCGGAGAGCGTTCGCTTGCGGAAGTTGAATTCTCTGACAAAACGATTACCCGCCTGGGTTCCAAGAGTGTTTTCACCTTCAGCACGGGCACGCGCGAGTTTCATCCCGGGCGGGGTACGACGTTGATCTATATGCCCAAGGGCTTGGGCGGCGGACGGATTGTGACCTCGGCGATTACAGCGGCGATTCAAGGCACGACCGTGATCGTTGAGGAAACCGAGGCGCCCCCGGCCACCCCGCAGGCTGCGCCGCGCGTGTTAAGCAAGGTAATCTTCCTCGAAGGCAATGGGATGGTGACCATGACCGAGAAACGGGAAAAATGTCCCCTCAACAGTGCGCCCATCGGTGCCGGCCAAATGATTGCCCAGTTCTCCGACGACCGATGTTTGAATCCGGTCGTGGACATCGACCTGCAAGTGTTGGTGAAACGCTCGGCGATCATCACGGGCTTTGCCAGCCCATTGGCGAGCATGTCAGCGATTGACGCTGCGGTAGCACAGCAGCGATCCGACATGCAGAATGGGAAGTTGGCGGGAGGGAACGGCAACGTGTACTCGCCGAATCCATCGACAGGCAGCCAGGGGATTACCGACCCACCCACGACAAGCCCATCCGCCGCGCAAAGCAGTCTCACACCCGTCGGGGGCGGCTTTTTCATTTCCCCTCGGCCAGTACCCGGCTCCCAGCCGATCGAGGGCGGCGGTGGATTTGTGGTGCACCACTAGCGACTGCGTCGCGCCACCGCACATCGCAATGCGAATTCATAGACAAGAGGTGCCATAAACATGACGAAGACAAACGGGAGAGCGGTCAGAGCGGCTGGCATGATGGCGGTGATTTATCTGGGCGCGTTTGCCAACCAACAGTTGTCAGCGCAAGAGTGGCGCATGCGTCAGGTCGAGCCGTTGCCGCCACCGGCGGTTGAGACCAATAGCGCCAACGTCGAAACTCTCAATCCGCGTACAGTGGGCGAAACGAGCGAAACGACTGATTTGGGACCACAAATCGTTTTGCAACCCCGGCGGGCACCGGTGCTGTCGGTGTACAGCGACACGCAATACCTGTTCGACTCCAACGTCGCGCTCACCCCCAATGATCAAACCTCGGACGAGATCTTCTTCGAGACCCTGGGCGCCGCTTACACGCCCAAGCTGGTGGATCAGCTTACCTCGTCGATCTATGTGCGCCAGCAATTCGTTTTGTACGATCAACAGGTCGACTTGAATTTCTATGCACAAACCGCTGGCCTGAGCCTCGCGTATCCCATCAAAGATTGGTTTACCATGTATGGAGGTTTTGCCGCCAGTCGTCTGTTTTCCACGTCGGACGAACACGAGTTCTACAAGGAATTCGACACCCAGTTCGGTCTCTGGCGCGCCCAACCTTTGGGGCGCGGCCTGTCATTATATTATGGCTACCAATTCGACTGGCTCGCGTCCAGCGGATCGGATCTCACTCAATCCGATCTTTCCCAGGTGGAGAACGCCATCTATGGCGGAGTCAACTGGCAACTGGCCAACCAGTGGACCGCGCAGTTTCTCTACCGGTTTCGGGCGCGCGACTATTTACAAGCCGGCCGCACCGATGTGGATAATCTGGCGAGTCTGGCGGTAACGTATACCTTCAATCAGTATGTGAATGTTCGTGCCTACGTTTCCTACGGCAACGACGACTCGAATAGGGGCGAGTTCAGCTACGACGTGGTCAATGTGGGCGGCGGCCTCAATCTTTCGGCCAGGTTCTAACAGCAAGCGACCCGGCCCGGTGGCTGGGGATTCCGTGGGTAACGCCAGTTCATGGAGCGGCCGCCCGGATCGGCACGGCGTGAGATGATTCCGATTGTCGTTCTGCGGCGAGTACCCGGGCGAGGTTGGCGCGGATCGCCGCCGAGTCAGGCTGTAAGACCACGGCCCGACGACAGTGCTCCACCGCCTCGGTGAATTTGCCCTGAGCGGCCAGCGCCAACCCGAAGTTGCTGTGTGTCGTGGCATGGTCGGGGTCCAGCCGCAACGCTTGTTGAAATTCCTCGATCGCTTCGGGAATCCTTCCCAGCGAGACGAGCACGCTGCCCAGGTTGCTGTGCGCCGACGTGGAATCCGGCCTGGCGCGAATGGCCTGACGATACTGTTCCACCGCCTCCGGAAGTCTTCCCGATAGGGCGAGGTCACCGGCCAGATTGTTTTGGGCCGTGGCCAGATCCGGTCGCAACTGCACCGCGCGGCTATAGGCCACGACGGCCTCTGAAAACCTGCCCTGCACATCCAGGGCATTGCCCAGATTGTAAAATAGCGAAGCATCGTCGGGCTTCAACTGTACCGCTTGCTGGAAATGGCCAATGGCTTCGTCCGGGTGTCCCTGTTCCTTGAGAAGTATTCCCAGATTGTTGTGCGCCATCCAAGACTGGGGGTTCTTCGTCAGCGTATCGCGCCATAGCGTTTCCGAGTTTTGATAAATCCCGGCCTGCTGCCATGTCAACGTACCCAGCACAACCAGAAGCGAGGTTGACAAAGTGCATCGCATGTTACGGCCCAGTTGCCATGTGTTTGCGTGACTGGATGCGGCGCCAGCGAAGAGTGCAATCAGGCCCATGCTCGCTACGTACTGATAATGGTCCGCGACGAATGAATAGCGGAATGTGTAAACAGGAATAAACCCTAATAACGGAGACAGAGCCGCTACGAAGAAGACGACTGCGGCGACGGGACCGCGCCCGATGGCATTGCGTTGCCACCAGAGGAGCAGCGCGACCGCGCCGCATGCGATCAGCCAGGTGTACTGTAATGGGTCGCCCGGGTTGATTTCCCAGCGCGGATAACTGAAGGTCAACCGTGTCGGCCAGGCAAGTTTAGCTGCGTAGAACCACAGTGCGCGCGTCGCAATCAGCAGCCGCCCCACGCCCCCGTATGAGTAACGAAGCGCCTCCGCATAATTACCGAAGTGCGCTTCGCACCATACCGATAGCAGGCCAATCCCGACACCATAACAGAGAAATGGCACAACTTGGACGACTCTGCGCCAGCCGATCGGTTCCTTTCGCAACCAGAGCACGAGCAGCATCGCCGCGGGCAGCGTGCAGGCCGTCGTCTTGCTGAACAACGCCGGCCCGTACAAGAGTAACGCCAGTGCGTACAATCGCCATGGACGCACGGTCTTTCGATCCGTGAACTTCATCCACGCCAACAATGTCAGCAAACCAAAGAGCGTGGACTGTGTGTTCTTCAGTTCGGTAATCCACGCAACCGACTCGACGTTGACGGGATGTACGGCCCAAATCGCCGCGGCCAACCACGAGCCAGGCACCGCCAGTTTCCGCAGCACAGTCCAGACAAGCAGGGCGTTTATGCAGTGGAGCAGGATGTTGACAAAGTGGTAGCCAGCCGGATTCAAGCCCCACAACATGTGCTCGAACCGGAGGGTGGTGTTGACCATCGGGAAGTATGCCTGATACGTCTGCGCCGCGAACCAGATGCGCTGGAGGCCATCCGGTGCGGTCAGCAACGGACTCTGAGTAACGTAGATGTCGTCATCCCAGATGAAGCCGGAGCGCAGGGACGGGATGTACACCAGCATGGTCAGGAGACCGAGAAGCACGGCGCCCCAGACGAATGAAGTCCCAGAATCCGGCAAACCCCGCCTCATCGCCGTCGTCTGCGTTCGGCTGGGGTCGTGAGTCAAAGGCCCTTCAGCGAGTACACGTTCAATCCCCGTTCCCGCCCGCGCACGGTAACGACGCCCATCTGCTGCACCTCCACGCGGCCCTTGACCAGTTCGTACACGGATTCCGTCAACAGAACATCAGTGTCGAATTCCTTGTTCAGTTTTTCCACGCGCGCGGCGACGTTCACAGGGTCCCCGATCACCGTGTACTCCATGCGGTGCGGCGAACCGATGTTGCCGACCAACACCTCGCCATGGTTCACGCCGACGCCCATCCGCAGCATAGGCCGCTTTTGTTCGATCCAACCCTGCTGCAGTCGGGCCAGGCGCTGGCGCATCTCGTAGGCCGTCTGCACCGCCCGCCACGCATCTTCCGCGTCGCCCGCGGTGAGCGGCGCGCCGTAGATGGCCATGATTTCGTCGCCAATGAATTTGCTCAGCGTACCCTGGTGTTTCATGACGATCTCCGTCATCGCTGTAAACAACTCATTGAGCTGGGTGACGATTTCCCCGGGATCGGCCTTTTCGGAAAGCGCCGTGAATCCCCGGACGTCGGCAAACAAAATGGTGATCGCGCGGCGCTCGCCACCCAGACTGTTTTCGTAAACCTCGCCATGACGCAGAATCTCGTCGGCCACAGGTTTGGAGACGTACCGCTCCAACGTTTGCCGCACCCGACGTTTCTCCCACTGCTCCGCCACGAGTTGCACAGTGATGCCGCCAGCTCCGCCACCAACCACCGTCCACAGTGGTGCGGCCACCCACAGCACGAGGTTGTGCTGCACAAAAGCGCTGACCGCCAGGCCAAAATAGGCTGCGCACCCGCCAAACAATAGCCCCAACTTCAGGAGCGGATGCGCATTCAGGTTGAGCAAGACGGCGCTCAACAGGCCGAGGGCGAACACGGCGAACAAGCCTGCCCATCGTGGCGCGTCATGGTAGGTGTTGCCTCGCAGTAACGTGGCGACCGCTGAGGCGTGAATCTCCACGCCGTCCATTTGTGCGTCCGGAGAGGTGAAAGGGGTTGGCTGTGTATCATGTTGGAAATTGCCAACGGGACCGATGAGGACGATCTTGTCACGGAAGATCTCGCCATTGTTCAGATTCTGTCGCCAGGCCTTGTCATAGAAGATCTCGTAGAATTTGTGGTTCAGGGTTGTGCCCGGTGGCCCGGCAAAATTGATGTACAGATCCTGTCCTGCCTCTGGAATCGGCGTGAGGGGGGCGAACTTCTTGACGATCATGGCATCAAATGAGAGCCACGGCTTCTCATCCGGGTATGGGTCAACACGCGCCTCGGCGGATTCATAGGTAGACGGTCGCATGCGGCGCACGAATTGGTCAGGATCCGGCCAATAATTGTCGTAGCCTGCGACACTCCGGGTGGGGACGTTGGTCGGCACGACATCCGCAGGTATCGCCAACTCGCGGCCCCGGTCGCGAAAGTTGGTAACGATCACCACCTGGTTGCGATTGCTCTCGATGGCCGCCTGGAGCGATTGATCTTCGTCTTCACAGGTGGGTTGCAGAAACAGCAAGTCCAGGGCGATCACTTTGGCGCCCACTTTACGCAAGCGCTCGATTGCCCGGGCGTAGGCGCTTCGCTTGAACGGAAAAGTGTACAGCAGGCGGAGGTCGGGACAACGCTGGAAGGTTCCCTCGTCAAATGTATCGGACGTGTTGGATTCCTGATCGATGCCAACCATTACGATTTCAGGCGCCGGCGGTTTCGGACCACGCCGCAGAAATAGACGGTTTACGCACGCCAGTTCTTCGTCCAGCAGTGGACGAAACGACCAGTCGTGCGCTGCGGCTACCAACGCGGCCCACAGCAAACACAGCAGATACACTTTGGGCTTTCCGCGGCGCCAGGACCGTCGCCAGAATCGTAACCGTCTGTTATTCATAAATGGATCGGGCGCGCACTTGCTATTTGTTTTCCGTCGACTTGTCAAAATCGGAAACGGTCACGTGGAATGAGGTGTACTTGTATTTCACCGTCTTGGGTGCAAAGCCATCCAGCTCAAAGCGGTAGACAATCTGACCATCCGTAGCCACCACGTCTGACGGGGACACGGAGTTGGTGCACGGCGTGACGCCAATTCTCCTGGTGCCCATAAAGACCGTTGCCCCAGGCGGGTCACTGTCGAGAATATTACGGCAAAGCGGAAACGTGAAAGGGATTTCCGATGATTTCCCGGCGGGGAGCGTTACGGCTGTCTGTCGTATGGGAGCCCAATCGCGGAACCGCGCGGAGACTTCATAAGTACCCGGAGCGACAGCCACGTAGACAGGAATTTTGGGTGTTCCCAACGATTGCCCATTGACGATGAATTCGACGTGTTCCAGATTGCTGGTCAGAATCAACTCTGCGCCCTCCGTCAGGCGAAGAAGATGCTGTCGTAGCGTAATCCTCTGTCCGGGCACGATGTTGGTTGTCACCGTGACCGGTAGGTAGCCTTCCGCATGCAAGTCATAGCTGGCCACCCCGAATTTGAGATTGGGAATAACCAGGGGCGTCGCGCCGATCTTCTTGTTGTTCTCCCACACGTCTGCCCCGGCTGGATCACTGTCGATCTCCAAGCTGCTGGCCACGAAGTCAAAGGTCGCAATGGCCGGCGTTCCGCTTTCCACCACCAGACGCTGTTTCTGCTCGGGCCAATCCTGATATTGGGCAGTCAACTCGTGGACGCCCGGCGGGAGACGAAGCTCCTGGGTCAAGGGGGTCGGGCCAATCAGTCGCCCATCAACCGAAATATTCGCTCCGCGAGGATCGGTGGTCACGAGAACCGGAACCGAGGTGTCCAGCGGCTGTAACTGCACCTCCTGTTGCACGGTCTCCTGGGCCTTCACAACCACCGTGACATTGGTCGGTTCGTACCCGTCCAGACTCAGCCCGAAGCTCACCACGCCCGGCGCAAGTCCCGACAACTTCTTTACTGTCTTGCCCAGTGACTTCCCGTCCTGGATGATTTCCGCACCGGGCGGGATGCTGCTCAACTCGACTGCGCCCGCAAGTGGAACCAACCGTGCGGCAACGGTCGCCGTGCTGTGGACTTCCACGTTGGCCGACACCATGTAGGCCTCGTAACCCGGTACCCTCAACTCGTAGGTGACGGTGCCCGGATTCAATCCCGTGAGGGTCTGTGGAGTGGTCGTGTGCAGGGAAGTACCGTCCTGAAAAATCTCCGCCCCTTGCGGGTCGCTCGTCAATTCCAACGACCCTGTCAATGGAGTCGGCGATGGCTCTTGTGGAGGAGGTGCTGTCGCCGTGGGAACGCTGGGATTCTCAGAAGAGACCGTCGCGGGAGCCTGTTTCTCTCTCCTCAGGAAACGACCCGCTGTCACGGCGGCCATCAACGCCAGCACGAGACCCCCAGCGATCAGCGTGTTCCGAGACCACAGCGGTCTTCGTTGGGCCGGCTCCACCGGCTGGTCTTGAGGCCGGGCGACGGGGTGAATTCTCGCGAGCCACGGTCCCGGTCGCAATTTGGCCAATGGACCCGCCATCCGTGTCCAAAGGGCCCGATGTGGCGAGACCGCCGGTCGCAAACCAGCGAGTTCCGACCGTAACTTTTCGAGGTCAAGCACGCGGAGCGTGACCTGGGGATCGACCAATCTGTTGCACAATTCCCGCCATTGCTCGCCTTGTTTGCCGAGGCGCGTCCATTCCTCGGAGGAGTGCAACGGCCATTGCGTCACCGCGCGAATCTCCCGGCGCCGTACCAACTGGAAAATGATCTCTCCGATGGCATGCAGGTCCGCGAGTTCGTAAGCCGCCGATTTACCGGCGTCGCCGGCCAATGGTTCGTACACGAAGACGGGGGCATGTTGGAGACGTTTCCCTTCACGGCCGCCAAGCAGGATACTGTTGGGGACCAGATTGCCGTGCGAGCGGCCGCAGTATTTCTTGAGATCAAGCAGTGCGGTGAGCACCGATTCGACCAGGTGATAAACGTCTTCGTCGTCGGCCTGATACTGCCCCACGATCAGTTTTTTCAGCGTCCCGCGCGGGTAGAGGTTGGTGACGTACCACACCCCGCGGGAATCATTCTGGAATTCGTGGATCGGGGCGAGATTGCGCGCCCCCGCATCGCAGGCGAGCTTTTGCTGCTGGATCGATTCGAGAAACGCGAGGCGGCCGCTGACGGAGAGTTCATCAAGATCAGCCGCTTGCGGGCTGGCCGCCTCGGCGGTTTCTGACGGAGGGAACACCCGGATGACAAACTCCGTGTCCGCCGGCCCATTTCTCTTGCGGGCAATGAGGGTGAAGATCCGCGAAGTTGCCACGCGGGGAATCTGCCTGACGACCTCATATTCCCCATACAATTCCATTGGATTGACCGGTAATTGAGCGTTGCTCGACCGCCATATCTACCAGACGTTGCTGGTTCTGGCAATGCTTGAGGGTGGCCGATCGCAGTGCCGTCCCTTGTATACCTGCCGCTGCGAGCGTGCCAACGGGCGACCAACAATGGCCCGGGAAACAGCGCGAAGAAAATCGGGGCCCTCGGCGGACCTGAGCCCGATCCGTTTGTTCTACTTCTTGGGTCCGGCAGGGGTCAGAACGTTTATCCGACTTTCCTGAACTTCGATCTGCAGGTCCTTGGTCCCATCTTTCCAGGCCTCGGGATAGAGATCCAAAATTTTCCGTCGAGGATCGTTCGGTCCGTCTTCATACGATCCGGGCAGGTTGGCAATGATCACCAGATGATCCACGCCCCTGCTAAACCACGCGTTCCAGATACCGTCCTCTCTGTGTAGGACGACTTGCTGTGTTTCCCCGGTCTTTAGCTCGACCTTTTGGGCGTCACGCCGGCGCACGTCGCCCTCCTGCCAGTATTTGTTGATCGAATAGGAATTCCAATCCGGCAGATCGGAAGCCGTCGCGCCGATGATATCTACATCAACAGAAGCAGGGGTGGCCGCATTGATTTTGACATCGTACTTGCGCGGCGCCGAGGAGCAGCCCGTGCACACCATCCACGCAACGAGCAACGGGACAACTACGAAACATTTGTGAAGTTTCTGTCTGAAGTTCATCGCGCAAGCCTCCCTTGTCTGGATCGACGCTCTCTGTAAACGATTCGCGCAAACGATGTCAAGAGGTAATGAATTGGTACGCCCGGAGGGATTTGAACCCCCAACCCTCGGTTCCGAAGACCGATGCTCTATCCAGTTGAGCTACGGGCGCACAAGCACTTACGTAAATTGACTTGACTCTGTGCGTAACTTTGCGTAACTTTGTGGCCAAGAAAGCGAGGCTGCACCAATGAAGTCACACAAGAACAAAGGCAGACGGTTTGCATGGCCCCGTATTCATATACGAAAGCTACGAAGCGGTCAAACCGTTTGGGTAATCGACACTCAGGTTGCTGGCGAGCGCATCTTTCGACGGTTCCCGACCGCGCAAAAGGCTGAGGACTTTGCCACGGATCTACGGGCGCAACGGCAAAGGGAGGGCGAAGCGGCTTTCAGTATTCCTGCCGCCCTCCGCGTTCAAGCTGTCGAGAGCGCGAAGATGCTTGAACCCTACGGGGCGACGATCCGGGAAGCGTGCCAGTGGTACACCGAGCATGTCTTGAAGTACCGCACCGCCCCGACCGTAGCCGAGATCGTTGAGCGGCTGATTGCCGACACCAGAGCCGCCGGTCGTCGGGAGAAAACGACAATTGACTTACGCTATCGACTCGGAACGTTCGCCAAGAGCTTTGGGACCCGTAAGCTGTCAGAGATCACCTTGAACGAATTACAGGAATGGGCCAACGACCCAACCCTGTCGGCCCGGTCCCGACGCCACATGCTCACAAAATTGTCACAACTGTTTCGCTATGCTGAGAAACGCGACTGGTGCGAAAAGAACATTGCAACCTACGTCGCCCGGCCCGATGTACCAGATGGTGAGCCGGGATTTCTCACAGTCGAGCAATGCGCCCGGCTCTTGGAGAGGGCGCCTGACCACGATCTACTAGCCTACGTCGTGCTTGCTCTTTTTACTGGCATCCGCGTTGCCGAGTTGCGGCGACTGACATGGGACAAGGTGAAGTTGGGCGAGGGCGTCATCATTATCGACGGCTCGGTCGCCAAAACCAAGTCACGTCGCATAGTGGACTTGAACGAGACAGCACGCGCATGGCTGGCAATTTGCGGAAGGCGTACTGGCTCTGTCGTTGACCCGGTGAACTTCCGCAAGCGCAATGACGCCTTGCTCCGGGCCGCCCGCTTCGGCAAACCCGGCACTGAAACAAAGCGGGAAAGGGTCGCCGGCATCACGTTGGAGCCTTGGCCCGAAAACGCGATGCGGCACACTGCTGCAACCTACTCCTACGCCGTGACTCAAGATGCAGTCCGCGTGTCGGCTATGTTGGGGAACAGTCCTGACGTTCTTCACCGGCACTATCGCGGCCTGGCGACAAAGGCCGACGCAGAGCGGTTTTTCGGATTACGCCCTGCCGCCGATGTTACTGAGAAAATCGTGGCGATGAAGGCCGTGGCGAATGATTGAACTGACAATTTGCGCATGTCTGAGTTGCCGAAACCTCAATCCACAACG